>Ga0070700_100000244_pt1 | contig 29748 bp, 32 predicted proteins | sample KBSK5101metaG_FD_65456 | JGI IMG/M metagenome (GOLD analysis project Ga0070700, IMG submission 65456) | Corn, switchgrass and miscanthus rhizosphere microbial communities from Kellogg Biological Station, Michigan, USA - KBS K5-10-1 metaG | ecosystem: Host-associated > Plants > Roots >...
GTGGCCCAACGCGTGTGACCGATGCCGTAAGTGCCGTCGAGTGGACTCAGGCGAATCGTCTCTTCGAGATTACGCAGTTTTCCTTCAGCGCGGCGGATCTCGAGGTCGTGATCTTCGTTAACGACGGCGATCCCGGCTGAGTCGTAGCCGCGGTATTCGAGTTTGCGCAGCCCGTCGATGATGAGCGGCACCACTTGTTTATTGCCTACGTAACCAACAATTCCACACATGCTTTAATCAACTCCTGTTAATTTCTTCTCTGCGGTTCTCTGCGGCCCTCTGCGTTTTCTGCGTAGGAGCGCGCCCTCTCAACGCAGAGATCGCAGAGGGCCGCAGAGGGCGCAGAGACCTATCTCAACTTCTTTTTCACTTCCGCCGGGACGCCCGCGACCAATGAATCGGGGGGGACGTCTTTTGTTACCACTGAGCCTGCGCCGGTCACCGATCTGGCGCCGACGCGAACGGGCGCAACGAGCATCGTATCCGAACCAATCTTAACGTCGTCTTCGATGATCGTTTCATGCTTGTTTTTGCCGTCGTAGTTACAAGTAACTGTGCCGGCGCCGATGTTTGTGCGCTCACCGATTGTTGCATCACCGAGATACGTGAGATGCATCGCCTTCGTGCCGCGTTTCAGGCGCGACTTCTTCACCTCGACAAAGTTTCCGATCGTCGCCTTTTCCTCGAGCAGCGCGTTCATGCGCAGATGCGCAAACGGTCCGACAGCACAGTTCGACTCGATCTGAGAATCCACGATGATGGAGTAATCCTTGATCACAACCGCGTCGCCGAGACGCGAGTTTGTGATGCGAGCTCCCGAACGAATCACACAACCTTCACCGATTACAGTCTTGCCTTCAATCGTGACGTTGGGATAAATGATCGAGTCGCGTCCGATCTCGGCTTCGGCGCTGATGTACGCGTGCGACGGGTCAATGAATGTGACGCCGTCATCAATCATCAACTTTCGGATTGCCGCACGGCGGATCAGATTTTCAAATTCAGCCAGCTCGGCGCGTGTGTTGATTCCCGAAACTTCGCGCGTGTCGTGGTGCAGAAAGACACTGACCGTGCCGCCATTTCGCAGGATGATTTCGGCGACGTCCGTCAGATAATACTCGCCCTGTTCGTTCGCAGGCTCGACGCTGCGCAACGCCCGGTAGAGTTGCTTCGCGTCAAAACAGTAGATGCCGCTGTTGATCTCTTTAACCTGGCGCTGCTCGTCAGTCGCGTCACGTTGTTCGACGATTTTTTGAAACGTGCCGCTATCGTCGCGAATGATGCGGCCGTAGCCGGTCGGGTTCTCGAGACGAACACTCAGAATCGAACAATCGGCGCCGGCGTTATAGTGATGCTCCATAAACCTTCGCAGCGTTTCACCCTTGATCATCGGCACGTCGCCCGAAAGCACGAGGACGAGCGAATCCGAATTCTCGAGAAGACTTCGCGCCGACTCAACGGCATCACCCGTGCCGCGCTGTTTTGCTTGAGTAACAAAACTCGCCAGGTCGCCGGCTTCCGCCAGCACAGCCCGTTCAACTTCTTCTGCCTGATGGCCAACGATCGTGATTATCGAGTGAGGATTGAGAGCCTGTGCCGCTCTGACAACATGCGCGATTAACGGCGAGCCGCCAAGCTCGTGCAGGACCTTTGCACGTTTGGATTTCATCCTCGTGCCAAGTCCGGCGGCCATGATCAGAACATTCAGTGATTTATTCATACCGTGACTGCCGTCTGGACTTGCTTGCGACAATCGAGCACGCATTGCGCCAGGCGATCCGAGTTGTGGCGCACTTTCTCACCGTCATACAACAAGTCTGCACGTACGATCTCCGTGGACGGATCCGTTGCGTCGTCGATGTGATTGTCGTCAATACCGATCTGATACGCGCCTTCAGCCGCGTAACGTTCAGCCTGGTCCTTACTAATGCGTCGATTGTTTACGACCACATAATCGAAATGAATCTCGGGCGCATACTTCTTGATCGTCTCGAGATGCTTGCGCGCGCTGTAGCCATCAGTCTCACCGGGTTGTGTCATCAGGTTGTTGACGAAGATCTTGGTCGCGCGTGATTGCCCGATTACACGTGCAACCTGGGCCACGAGCAAGTTCGGCAGGATGCTCGTGTAGAGCGAACCTGGACCAACCGTGATCACGTCCGCTGCGCGAATCGCTCTCAACGCCTCCGGCAAGGGAAGACATCGTTCCGGTTCGAGTCGCAGACGGCGAATCGGAAGTTTGGACGCGGAGATCTGAGTCTCACCGCGCACGATGGTGCCGTCTTCGAGTTCGGCTGCGAGCCTGACATCGCTGATCGTTGCCGGGAAGATGTGACCCTTGCTGGCCAGAACTTCTGACGACAAGCGAATGGCTTCAGTGAAGTCGCCGGTGACTTCAGTCAGCGCGGCGAGAAACAGATTGCCGAAACTGTGACCGCCGAGTTCACCGTCACCACGAAAGCGATGGCGGAAAAGACGCGACAAAAGATTCGAATCTTCGGACAGCGCGATCATGCAGTTGCGAATGTCGCCGGGAGGGAGCATCTGTAGTTCTTCACGTAGACGTCCCGAGCTGCCCCCGTCGTCGGAGACCGTGACGATCGCGGAGAGACTCTCGATCCACATCGGTTCCTCGGTTTTTCCGACGAGGCGTTTAAGACCGGCGAGGAGAGTTGAGAGTCCGGTGCCGCCGCCAATGGCTACGAGTTTTTGACCACCTGTGATTGTTGGTTGCTGCAAGTAGGTTCCTCGGAAACGGATCATAGCTTAATTGGGAGAATTGTTTCGCGCAAAGGCGCTAAGTTTGCAAAGATGCAAAGGTAAATCTATTCCAGGTTTTTGCGCTTTTGCGTGAACTTTGCGTCGTTGCGTGAAACCGGCTTGACAATTAAGAGGCGTGACTGAAGATCAGACGATCAAAGTCGGGGTCGTTGCGTAGTGGGTTCAAATCGTGGTCGTGCTGTGCCCGCACACGAAGGTTTGGTTGTAGGTCGAGCGCTTTCTGAAGTGACTCGAGCGCCAGATCGATCGAACCGAGTCGCGCGCGCGTCGCCGCCAGGCCGTAATGAATGTGCGCCGCCTCAGGCTCGCGTTTGAGAGCGCGTTCAAACATCTCCTGAGCCGCCACATATTCTCCGCGGTTCAGCTCGATAACGCCGCGATCGTAAAGCGAGTCAGCATCTCGCGGCAGAATGCTCTCGGTTCGGAGACGTGATTCCGCGATCGTGAGATAAGTTCGAGCACGAGCCGCGACTTCAGCTACCTGCGAGTACTTATCAACCAGCACGCGAAACTGATTGCGTGCTTCAGCAAACCGGCCTCGTGCAAACTCCTTGTGCGCACGCTCGAAAGCTACCAACGCCGCGGACTCATCCTGCGTCGGTGGTCTTGGTGGCGGTGGTGCAGTTGGAGTAGGTCGGATGGCTCGAACGGCTGCCTGCTTCTGCGTCGTTTTGACCCTTGAGACGGACGGCGCCGCTTTCTTTGGAGCTGCTTTACGAGCCGCAGGCTTGGGTGCAGCCTTCTTCGCTTTAACAGCAGACCTGGACCTGGCGGCAGCCTTTTTGGCCGAAGCAGTCTTCACCGCCTTACGCGCAGCAGGTTTAGCAGCGGCGGCTCTATGAGCCTTGGGTTTGGAAGCTGACTTCGTTTTGACAGCGCGCTTCGCGCTTTTCGCCGCTGGTTTGACCTTTGAACGCGATGTCGACCGTCTCAGACCTTTTGTGAGACTGCTACTCATGGGCGGAATCTCAAAGGGCTGCTCACCCGTGGCGAGCAGCCCGTGGAATTGGCCCGCAGCTTACCACAGACACGCCTCTAAATCAACGAACACAACTATTTGCGGGTGCTTTACTACCGAAAATCCGGTCCAGGCTTTCGACAAATGTATCAACAAAGAAAAACACTTGATGGTCATTGTTGGCTATGTTAAAGTGCTTTTCGGCTTACGGAGGCTTAATCCACCTCGGCAAACAGCCCCAACCGAATAAGTAACCTCTTTTAGTTTCACAAACTTGCAATCCGCGGAAACAGGCGTTTCAGGTTTTTACTCTCCAAGGAAACATCCCGCCCCGGCCTTCAATAAAGAGTCGCACAATGGCAGAACCAATCCTGTTGCGTGAACAGCAATACCACCAAATTAAGGCTGTCCTGGCGCGATTGCGAATGGACGCCTCAGCCAAAGTGGTCTTTCTGGTGGATAAGGACGGTCAGGAGATCGCTTCGCAGGGTGAAGTGGGAAATCTTGACACAACCAGTTTGGCGTCCCTCGCCGCCGGTAACGTCGCGGCAACGGGTGGCATGGCTGCACTGATCGGAGAGAAGGAGTTTCCGACGCTTTCTCATGAAGGTGAGAAAGAGAGTATTCATATCTCAGTCGTTGGCAGGCTCCTGCTTGTAGTAGTTTTCGACGAACGTTCCAGCCTCGGATTAGTGAAACTCCGCAGTAAGCAGGTTTCTCATCAACTGGCGGCAATGTTCGAAGAAATTGCTGCTGGAGACTACGACGACCTTGATTCACCTTTCGCCGGCATCACCGACGAGGACATCGACAGTCTTTTCAGCTAAGACACACCCATGACCTTTATTAACTACGCTTCCAGAGAAATCAACTGCAAGATCGTTTACTACGGCCCAGGTTTGTGTGGTAAGACGACCAACTTGCAGTACATCTTCGACTCGACTGCGCCACAGGCGCGCGGCAAGTTGATCAGCCTGGCTACTGAGACTGACCGGACATTGTTCTTCGACTTCATGCCGCTCGAGCTGGGCACGGTGCGCGGCTTCAAGACGCGCTTTCACCTGTACACCGTTCCGGGACAGGTGTTTTATGACGCATCGCGCAAACTGATTTTGAAAGGTGTTGATGGAGTGGTTTTCGTAGCCGATTCGCAGGAAGAGCGAATGGATGCGAATATCGAATCGTTGTACAACCTGGAGGAGAACCTGCAATCACAAGGCTACGATTTGCTGAAGCTCCCGTACGTGCTGCAACTCAACAAGCGTGACTTGAACAACATCGTTCCGGCGGAGGATCTGGCGGCGGAGTTACAGAGAAAGGGAGAGCCTGTGGTTGAAGCAGTAGCGTCGACGGGGCAGGGAGTGTTCGATACGTTGAAGGCAGTCGCGAAGCAAGTATTGACTGAGCTGCGTAAGGGGTAGTTTCACGCAAAGGCGCAAAGATCAGACGCAAAGGCGCAAAGAGGGATTTGACTTCTTCTTTGCGCCTTTGCGTGAAAATTCTACTCGAGTGATTTCAGCATCAGCAGCCCATCTCCACCATTCGAATAGTACTTCGGCAGTCGCTGCGTGATCGTATATCCGAGGCCTTCGTAGAGTTTTTGTGCGGCCACGTTCATTGTCCTCACTTCCAAACGCACGAGTCTCACATTGCGTTTACGAAAACCCTCTTCAACCTGTCGCATCAATCTTTTCGCGAGGTTGCGTCGCCGGTGTTCGGGCGCCACTCCGACTGTCGTGACGTGTCCGGTGTGATCAGGCTCGACTAGACCGATGACAAAACCAGCCATCACTCCTCCGGGAGTCACGGCGCGATACGAAACCGACTCCGGCGCGGTCAGTAGATAGTCGAACGTTTCGCGGCTATAGGCTTCCCCATCGATGAAGCAGCGCTGATCGAGTCGCCAGCACTCATCGAGTTGGGAGACGGTCAGCGGCCGGAGGTCGTAGCTGGCGCCCCACGTAGGCGTAGGTGTCTTCTCTTTCTTTTCGGGAGCGTATTGCTCGTCCGGCTGCGACCACCAGCGCGTTCGAAATTTCTTTAGTACAGCCATAACAAACCGCGACTAGTTTACCATCGCGCTTTTTATATTGCCTACAGGATTAACATGCAATCGCCGTAACTATAAAACCGGTATCGCTGCAGAACGGCATGGCGGTAAGCCCGCAGCACCAGGTCACGACCGGCGAAGGCGCTGACGAGGATCAACAGCGACGAGCGAGGCAGGTGAAAGTTGGTTAGCAGTGCGTCGGCAATGCGAAAACGATACCCGGGTTTGATTGTCAGACTGGCAACACCATTTCCCGCAACTACGCGACCGTCTTCGGTTGCAGCCGACTCGAGCGCTCGCATCGTCGTGGTCCCGACAACAATGATCCGGTCTCCTTCGTTGATTGTTTGCGCGGCTGACTCGGAGATCTCAAAGTGTTCGCCGGAGACCGAATGTTGGTCCACATCGTCGACGCGAACCGGTTCAAAAGTTCCATAGCCGACGTGCAGTGTGATCTCTGCAAGCGACGCGACACGAGCGACTTCCGCGAGCACCTCGGGCGTGAAATGCAGACCAGCCGTCGGCGCGGCGATCGCGCCGCGATGTTTTGAGTAAACAGTCTGGTATCGTTCGCGATCGGAGTTTGAAATACCTGCTGGTCGCTTAATGTATGGCGGCAGCGGTGTCGAGCCGATCTCGGCCAGTGTCTCGTCAAAAGAGCCTTCACAATGAAAGCGCACGCGACGAAGTTCCGTGCCCGGTTCGTCTAGCATTTCTGCAATTAGTTTGCGTTCACCAAAGACTGTCTGAGAACCCTTCTTCAACTTCGCGCCCGGACGGACCAACGCCTCCCATACTTCAGTTTCGAGCTCGCGCACCAGAAATATCTCAACCTGTCCGCCTGACTCACGACGCCCGATCAAACGCGCGGGAATCACGCGCGAGTTGTTCACAACGACCACATCGTTCGGACGAAGGTGGCGAGTGAATTGACTGAAATATGAGTCGGTCCACTCGTGCCTTTCACGATCGAGCATGAGCATCCGCGAAGCGTCACGTTGTTCGAGCGGTGTTTGAGCGATGAGATCTGCCGGAAGGTCGTAGTCGAAATCAGAGATGTGCATCAAACAACCTTGCGCGGATCGGGATGTTCGTAATGGAAGACCGCGGTCAGTTGCGCGCCAAAGAGCATGATCAAACTCGACACATAGCTCCAGGTCAGCACTGCAACGACAGCACCGACCGAGCCATAGATCTGATCGTAGTGAAAGTAGTTTAGACTCGACGCAAAAATATACTTCGCAATTTCCCAGAGCAGTCCCGCAAGAAACGCGCCCGGCAAAGTATCTCTCAACGTCACCGCGGCTTTAGGCATAAAGCGGTATATGAGCACCATCAGCACCACCGTGACGAGATAACTCACGATCGCGAACAGCACCTGCCAGAACGCACTCCCAGCCGAGGTCAGCAACGTGTAGCGCTCGATCTGTCGCGGCGAAAACCGGCCCGCCATCTCGCGTAGCGCAACAAGGATCGACGTCACAAATACGGACGCCGCCAGCAACAAGCCAACGAGGCCAACCATACCGATCGTGAGCGCGCGTCCGTGCCAGAACGTTCTCGATACCGTTTTCCAGATACGATTTAGTGCGCGTTCGACCACCGCAAACACCCATGAGCCGGCCCAGAACACGATGATCACACACGTAATGATTGCGCCGACGCCGACATCCGAAAACGCTTCGATTGTGTCGCGCAGGAACCTGGCGGAACCCGGATAAACGTCGATTGCGTGTGAGAGTAATTGGCCGCTGCCCACCAGCTTGTTGCCGATAGCGAACAAGAGAAGCAGCGCGGGAAAGAGTGCCATGAGGCCGAAGTAACTCATCGCCGCGGCTGAAGTGAAGAGATCGTTTTCGTGAAACTGGTGCAGTGAGTGGCCCAGCATGGACGTCCAGGGCGAACGATTACGAACGCCGAATGAATGACGTGAGAATGAAAGAAAGCGTCTCATCGGAATAAGCCACGGATGAACACAGATTAACGCGGATTCTTATTTATTGTTCTATCCGTGCTCATCCGCGTTCATCTGCGGCCCAACTTCTTATCGGGGGTCGAACAGGCTGGGTACTCTCGAGCCGGGGGTCTTGATACCGAAATGATTGTACGCCAGCGGCGTCGCCAGACGCCCGCGCGGCGTGCGATCGAGAAATCCGATTTGAATCAAATACGGTTCGATGATCTCCTCGATCGAATCTTTCTCCTCGTGAATGGAAGCGGAAATGGTTCCGAGTCCCACCGGGCCGCCGCTGAATTTCTCGATGATCGTCAAAAGCAGTTTGCGATCCATCTCATCCAAACCATACGTATCAACTTCCATTCGGTTCAATGCATCGTTTGCGACTTCCTGGTTGATACGCCCGTCGTAGTCGACTTCCGCGTAGTCGCGCACGCGGCGCAGCAGGCGATTCACGATACGTGGCGTGCCGCGTGAGCGCCGTGCAATCTCACGTGCGCCCTCGTTGTCGATCTCAACGCCGAGAATCTCGGCGGAGCGTTTACAGATCACTTCGAGATCTTCATGTGGATAAAAGTCGAGGTGGAAGACGATCCCGAAACGTCCACGCAACGGCGCAGTTATCAAACCCGCACGTGTGGTGGCGCCGATCAGCGTGAACTTCGGTAACTCTAACTTTATCGAGCGTGCAGCCGCGCCCTGACCAATCAGCAAATCTAGTTGATAGTCCTCCATCGCCGGGTAGAGTTTCTCTTCGAGGGCCGGCAGCAGACGATGAATCTCGTCGATGAAGAGCACGTCGCCTTCCTGCAAGTTAGTCAGCAAGGCAGCGATGTCGCCTGCCTTCTCGATAGCTGGACCGGCAGTTGAGCGCAGTTCAGCGCCCATTTCATTCGCAATGATGTTGGCGAGCGTGGTTTTACCTAAACCCGGGGGGCCGGTGAGCAGCACGTGGTCCAACGCTTCACGACGATTACGCGCGGCTTTCATGTAGACGCGGAGGTTTTCTTTGACCTGGCGCTGGCCGATGTATTCGTCGATACGAGTCGGGCGCAGCTTCAGATCGAGTTGTCGATCCTCGTCGCTCGGCAAACTGTCTTTCACACGCGCTGATATTGACTCAGGAGCCATGTTGTTTTCAAACCCTTGCGAGTTTCTTCAGACTGCGTCTCAGGATCGATTCGACCGTGATGTCGCCGCCTTCGTTCAACGCTGCGTCGATCGCCTTTTCCGCGCCGGAGCGTTGGTAACCGAGATTGAGCAAGGCTGAGAGCGAGTCGCCGCGCACTGTGTCTTCTGTTGCTTCGGTAGTTTCGGGTTTCGCGCCGAACTCCTCTTCGAGTTGTGCTGACGATAACTCCGCGATTTTTTCGCGCAACTCCAGTATCAACCGTTCAGCAGTTTTGCGGCCAACGCCGGGGATCAAAGTGAGTCGTGCAAGGTTGTTGGTTCTGATTGAGGCGACCAATTCGTCGGCGCTCATGCCGGAGAGAAGTGTAATGCCTAACTTTGGACCAATCCCGGTTACGGAGATGATTTTCAGAAACAACTCACGTTCGCGCGCGGTCTTGAAACCGAAAAGTTGCAGCGCATCTTCGCGGACGTGCGTGTAGATGCGCAGTTGAACGGTCCCGCCGACGTCTTCTAGATCGTAAAAAGTTGAAACGGGTATGGTGACTTCATAACCGACGCCGGAAACATCGACGATCACAGACGTCGCCTGTTTGGAGAGCAGTGTGCCGCTGAGATGTGCAATCATTGCGGCGGAGATTGTAGCAATATTTCTCGCGCAAAGGCGCAAAGAAACCCCTTAGAAACGCGGCAGCGCTTTGCGTCTTTGCGTCTTTGCGCGCAACAACTCCTCGATATCGAGGCGACGATATGACCTATTGTGGCCTTTAGCGATATACTTGCCGCGACAGGTTCTTCATGAAGTCCGAAAAGATCTCAGAATTAACAACCAGCCGGTTGAGTGTTTACCTTCGCTGCCTCAATGCGCTTCACGCAGCCGGAATCAAAACGGTTTCGTCACAGGCGCTGGCCGAGCAGTTCAACCTGAACTCCGCGCAGATTCGCAAAGACCTCGGTTACTTCGGCGAGTTTGGCGTGCGCGGCGTTGGTTACTACGTCGAGGATCTGCGCGATCACATCACGAAGATACTCGGTCTCGACAGCCCGCATCGCGTCGGCATTATCGGCGCCGGACGACTCGGAACGGCGCTTGCGAATTACAATGGCTTTGGTCGATCAAACTTCACGGTCGTCGCTCTTTTTGATAATGACCGGCAGAAGATCGGCCACCGCATTGGTGATGGGAACATTCTCGTGCATGATGTCGACGAAGTTGCGAAAGTCATTCGCGAGGAGTCGATCGATGTCATGGTAATCGCCGTACCTGCGAAGGCGGCGCAACGCGTTCTCAACCAGGTTACGTCAGCGGGCATTAAAGCAGTGCTAAACTTCGCACCAGTCTCGTTGACTGCGCGACGCGGCGTAAAAGTCAAGACAGTTGACCTGACAACTTCTCTTGAATCGCTGTCATACTTCCTTTCGCAACCATCGAATAGCACAGTCACACAGCCGCGGCGCAAGACTTCTCAAAAAGAAGCATGGATGAACAAACAGCAAGACGAGATCTGATCAAGGTCTGCCACCTGATGTACGAACGAAGCTACGTCGTTTCGTCAGACGGCAACGTCAGCATCCGTCTCGACGATGGTCGCATACTTGCCACGCCGACCATGACGTGCAAGGGCCGCATGACCGAAGATCTGATCGCGATTACGGATCTCGAAGGCAAGGCACTCAACGATCGAAAGGCGTCGAGTGAGTTGGCCATGCACCTTCTGATCTATCGTGAACGTTCGGATGTGAAGGCTGTTTGCCACGCGCATCCGCCGCACGGAACTGCGTTCGCAGTCGCCGGACTCGCGATCGATCAGCCGATCCTTTCGGAAGTTATTTTGACGCTTGGTTGCGTACCGCTCGCCTCTTATGGAACACCTTCGACTGACGAACTAACACGCGAGATGCAACCGCTCGTGAAACATCACAACGCTCTCCTGATGGCGAATCACGGCGCGGTTGCTTACGGCGCGGATCTTTGGCAGGCGTGGGATCGTCTCGAGACTCTGGAACACACAGCGAAGATCGCGATCCTCTCGCGTGTGCTCGGCGGTTCAAGAAATCTGCCGCCGGATGCGATTGAAAAATTGATCAACGTGCGTGAAGCCGCCGGGTACCTCGGCGAGTCAGCACGTTCGCAATCGTGCGGCTATTTAGGTAATACTGAGAATGGCGATAGCAAGATCTCACTCACGCGCGAAGAGCTGGTTGAATTGTTAAGTCAGGCAGTAAATGGTAAATAATCTTTATCTCTTGTTCATCTGTGGAAAGAAGGAGCATCTGAATGCAAGAAGCACTCGGAATGGTTGAAACAAAAGGCCTGGTGGCGATGATCGAAGCCGCCGATGCGATGGTGAAGGCCGCGAATGTCACGCTCGTCGGGTATGAAAAGATCGGCGCCGGCTTTGTGACTGCGATCGTGCGCGGCGACGTAGCAGCTGTGAAGGCTGCGACTGACGCAGGCGCGGCGGCAGCACGACGCGTGGGTGAGTTGGTCAGCGTCCACGTGATCCCGCGTCCTCATGGCAGCGTCGACGAGGCTCTACCGATCGGGCTCGATCGATAACCGGCATGATCATCGCTCGCATTCTTGGGACAGTTGTCTCCACTCAGAAAGACGAACGGTTACTCGGAAAGAAATTGTTAATCGTGAGACCTATCAACGTAGACGGCAGCGATACCACCGGCTACGTCGTGGCGGTTGACACCGTCGGCGCCGGGTTTCACGAGCGCGTGCTGGTGGTCGCCGGGTCGAGTGCGCGTCTGGCCCAGGGCATGAAGGACGTGCCAGTGGATGCGGCTATCGTTGGCGTGATCGATACGGTCGACGTTCAGTGAACTATGCAACTCGCACGCGTCATTGGCACAGTGGTAGCAACCATCAAGAATGATTCGCTCGAGGGCCGGAAGTTGCTCGTGGTCCAAACCCTCGACCGAAATCTCGAGTCGACCGGGAAGCCGATGGTTGCGGTCGATGCGGTCGGAGCTGGAGTCGGTGAACTGGTGTTCTGGTGTCGCGGCAAGGAGGCGAGTTTTCCGTTCAAACGTGAAGACACGCCGACTGATTGCACGATTATCGGCATCGTTGATTCCGAGCAGCACGTAACAAGATGATTCTCGCACGCGTAGTCGGAAACATCGTGGCGACGCAAAAGAACCGGCGCTATCAAAACGCGCGCGTGATGTTGTGCCAGCAGATCACGCCGGAAGGTGACGAGACCAGTTACTCGGTGTTGGCTCTGGATTCGGTTGATGCGGGTGTTGGCGACACAGTGCTCATAGTGCAGGAAGGCTGGAGCGCATCGACAGCGGCGACTGGAGAGGCCGGCGCGGCGATCGATTCGGCGATTGTGGGCGTGGTGGATCGGATCGATCTCTTATAAACGATGGAAGATCAGGCGAAAGTTATTGCTGAAAGAATCGCGCGGCGCATGGCCGGGAATTCCGTCGCGCCTCAAAGCAGTGGCTCTGACATCGGGGCTGAGCTCGCGGCGATGCGTGCGAGTCTGAGTGAATTGCAGAATCGTTTGGTGCAGATCGAAGCGAAGATAGGTGCTCCACGCGTGCATTCACCGTGGCATCCCAGCCTCGATCGCTTTGGTGTTGAAGAAGCGACGGTGTCAGAGCTCGTCGATTTCTTTCAAAATGAAAAGGCCTGCAGCCTTGAGCCGGGCGGCAAGCCCTGTGATCATTGCGCGATGTGCAGCTCGCGCGGATTTTAAGAAGAGGTTTCACGCAAAGACGCAAAGGTTACGCAAAGACCACAAACATTTGTGCCTTTGCGTAACCCTTTGCGTCTTTGCGTGAAACCTCTTCTTGTTACCACTATTACTGATTTCGCCGCAGTGAGTTTGCGTTAATCTGCGGTACCTGTTTCGAAGCCTCGTCCGCCTTGAAGTAGGGTTCTTCCTTAAATCCGAAAAGCTTGGCTGAGATCACTGTCGGAAAGCGCGAGCGCGTCGTGTTGTAGTCCTGCACGCTTGTGTTGTAGTCGTTGCGTGCTACGGCCACACGGTTCTCGGTGCCGGCAATCTCATTCTGCAAAGCGAGAAAGTTTTGATTCGATTGCAACTGCGGATACGCTTCGTTTAGGACCAGTAAACGTCCTATCGTGCCACCGAAACTGTTCGCCGCATCAATCACCGCCTGTTTTTGCTCCGGCGATTTGTCGCCACCCTCACCCTGCGGCGTCTGGTTGGTTGCGTTTATCAGTCGCGAACGCGCGGTGGCGATCTGGCCGAACACTTCCTGCTCCTGAATACCCGCCATCTTTGCCGACTCGACCAGGTTATTAATCAGGTCGCCACGGCGTTGTAGTTGCGTTTCAACGTTGGCCCATTTCGCTTTCACATCCTGTTGCTTTGTCGTCAACGTGTTGTAACCGCAGCCGCTCGCAGCCAAAGAAATCAGGGCCAGGCCGACAAGGATTGTTAATCTTCGTGTATTCATCTGAGCTCTCCAATTTGTTTATTACCGTGTTGACGCTCCAACTCGTCAACTGCTTCAACTACCTGTTCGATCTGGAACAGGTAAGTTCCGAAAAGATCGTTGGCCTCTTTTTCTGAGGTGGGAAGATTACCGCCAGTGCGGAATTCAAAAATTCTTTCAAAGGGCGCCGGGTCGAGTTGCAAAAGTTTTGCTGTCGCACGAACGCAATCGGGTTTTGACACCGGCGCTTCCTGGCCGTGCAACATCAACACCGCCCGAAACAGTGCCGCAAAACTCGACAAACTGTCTCTCATCAAGTCGCAAAGTTTTTCGATCGAGACTGAAGCGGGAATGTAGAGCCGGCGCAACTGGATCAACTTGCTTCTGAGTTCATACTCAGTTTGATGACGCAGATTCTCGTTTGAGAGTTGTACAAACTCAAACGGATCGTGACCGTAAAGAACTACGCGCGCATTCGCCATCTGGTGAAACTCGATCGGAAACACGTCAGCTGCGTCCGATAGCTCTTCGACCGTGAAATAGACCGGCAACGGATGGCCCAACCGCTGCCACTCGCGCATCGGCGCCTGCGCCTGGCGCAGATCTTCCGGTGTGATGCGGTTCAAGGCGATGAGAATGTTGTAGTCAGAACGCAGCTCGTTGTGATCGCCGGCCGCCGCCGATCCATACAGGACCACGGATGCGAGATTAGTCCCGTGCGTCGCGCGCAGATCCTCGACGAGTCCGCTTAGTGCTTCCTTTATCGCAGTCTTAACCATATCCGTGTTTATCCGTTCTTCAAATCCGTATCATCCGCGTTACCAACTGCCTCCCGCACCTCCACCACCAAAGTCACCGCCTCCCCCAAAACCTCCACCAAAGCCACCGCCGCCTCCAGAGCCGCCTCCACCGAAACCACCACCTCCCCAACCGCTACTCGACCCCCAGCCTCCTCTACCGCCGCCACTCAAGTTGCTAAACAAACTTCCCCACAACAGTGCTTGCAAACAACCTCCGCCACCACCGCCACGTCTGCGCGACGCAGACGAGAGCAGGATGAGTACGAAAACAATTACTGCTATCGTCGCGCACACACTGAACCCCTTTTGTACTGGTTGCGGTTGCTGCTGACGCGGACGGTCTCGATAGGCGTAGCGCTGATCGATTCCGTCGATATTGAAATCACGTTTTGCTGCCAGTGTTGCCGCATAAGATTGAATCGTGTCGTAAATACCTTTGCTGTAGTTACCTTGTCGAAACGCGGGCACAAGTCGCTCGCGTTGAATCTGTCCGATAAGTCCATCCGGCAAATCGCCCTCGATATGACGACTCACTTGCGTGAAGTACTTGCGATCCTGGATCGCCACTACCAGTAAGAAACTCGCTTTCTCTCCATCCTTTGGTCCAATACCCCAGCCGCGCGCAATTGCGAGTGAATAGTCGAAGATATCGCGATCGCCGGTGGTGTCGACCGTCACCACTGCGTACTCGATCTTTCCGCGCTCTTTCAAATTCAGATAGATCGATTCAAGCCGTTGCCTCGTGTCAGCGTCGATGACGTGCGCGTTATCTACGATGGGGTTAAAGGGGACGGGTAGTGGGACCGGCGATTGCGGCGTTGTCTGCGCGCTTGCGTTAACTGCCAGCAGCGAAAAGATCAAAAGCAGCAGGCCGAAGCCAAGCCGCACCGACTCTGGTTTTATCAAGCGCAAATGCAATCGCTAACTTTCGACCTAGCCCTCTATCAACCTGTGCAATAAATAAAAGAGGGCCACTCCTCCAAAAACGACAATTGAGACCGTGGGGTTTCTTTCTTCTTTATGGTTCACCTCCGGAATCAGATCGCTTGCCGCTACATAGAGCGTTACACCAGCCGAGAATGGTAAAGCATAGCCAACAGCGTTGCTCATTCTCGCGTCGAGTACGGCAACGCCGATCACACCTGCCAGCGTCGCGGCGCCGATGGCCGCGGTTGCAATCAACGCCTTCTGCGTCGAATGCCCGGTAGCAAGCATGATTGATGCCACAGTGAACCCTTCGGGCATTTTGTGTAGCAGAATCGCGATAAAGACGAGAATTCCGACTTTGAAGTTGACCAGAAAAGCGGATGCAATTGAAACACCGTCGAAGAAAGTGTGAATCCAAAGTCCACCGATGGCGGTGTACGCGGCTGACGGACGCATGAAAGATTCCGGGTGAGTTTCGGCGCCGAAGTGAAAGTGGGGCGCGAGGGTGTGCTCGAAAAACTGTATCGACAAATAACCGGCGAGAAGCAGCGTCATTGCTCCGAGAACGGCGTCAGACGCGGATTGGCGTGGTGAGCTTCTGGTCCAGATGTCGATCGTCGTGGGAAGGATCTCAATAAATATGGCCGCGAGCATGAAGCCGGCGCCGAGGGCGACGAGGTATTTAAGGAAGCGTTCGCCCAGCCGGTGGGCGCCTGATTTGATGAGAACCAGCCCTCCGAGGACATTAGCGGCCGCCGCCAGCAGCCCAAACAGGAGAATCGATGTCATTGTATGGTGGGCCAATATACATTTCTCCCGCAAAGGCGCAAAGCCGCAAAGCGCTGCCGCGTTTTGAAGGCCTTTCTTAGCGTCTTTGCGCCTTTGCGGGAGAAGTTTTCTTTCCTACAAAGGCCGACACAAGGCGATCACCTTGGCTGTTTTGCGTATTGACACAGTCTGGAGCGCGGCGTAGTATCCGGCTTGGGTGGTCAAAAGTGGTCGGAAGTGGGTCCAACCTCGTAGCAACACCGATCAGGCAACAACTTTTCCTTTTGGGCCACCCACCAGCTCTCTCTCGTCAGGCTCGAAATTATGCTGCGAGGAAATTACACAGCACGTATCGATGTCAAAGGTCGCCTCAAAGTCCCAACTGAATTCAGGCGCCTCATTGATGAGAAGCACGGCAAAGATTTTTATATCACGAGTTTGACAGGTGAGTGCGTTCGTATCTACCCGTTGCCGGAATGGGAGTCGATCGAACAGAGATTATCGTTACTGCCTTCGATGGATCCGGCGCGCCGGAAGTTCCTTGATAGAACGAACTATTACGGTCAGCAAGCCACGATCGACGGGCAGGGGCGCCTGTTGATTCACCCGCTTTTGCGCAAGAGTGCGGAAGTGCTGGGTGACGTGGCGGTGTTGGGTTACCTGACCTACCTGGAAGTTTGGGAGCTCGATAAATTCAAGGCTCGCATGCTCGCTGATCCGTACACGGAAGAAGACGAGGCTGCGATTGCGAGACTTGGAATTTGAAATTAACTGTTCTTTGAACGAGATCACGGGGCGGTGGTGATGGCTGCGCTTTTGGGGGGCAGAGGCGCGCCCCATCGCCCCGTGCTGCTTGAAGAGACGGTGAATTTCCTCGCTCCTGAGCGTGGCGGTCTCTTTATTGATTGCACGGTAGGGCTGGGCGGACACAGTGAAGCAATTCTGAAATCCTCCGGCGAGACACGCGTCCTCGGAATGGATCTCGATCCAGCAGCTCTCGACTACGCGCGTCAGCGGCTCGCGTCTTTCGGAGAAAGATTCCGAGCCTTTCAAACCAACTTTCGCGGCATTCGCGAAGTGCTGCAACAGGCGAATGAGCGCGATCCGAATGGCATTCTGGTCGACCTCGGCGTGTCTTCGCTGCAATTCGATTCGCCCGAGCGTGGGTTTAGTTTTCGTTTTGATGCTCCGTTGGATATGCGGATGGACCCGACCACCGGAGACACCGCAGCCGATCTTCTACAACAACTTCCCGAATCGGAAATTGCCAGAATCATTTTCGAATACGGCGAAGAACGACACTCACGACGCATCGCCCGTCGCATCGTCGAGCGTCGCGAACAAGGGAAGCCGATAACGACCACCACGGAGTTAGCCGACCTTGTGCGACTCGCTGCCGGCGGCCACAAGCGGAATCAGATTCATCCGGCGACACGCACGTTCCAGGCTCTGCGTATTGCCGTTAATCACGAACTCGAAGGGCTGGGAGAGTTTGTCGAATCAGCAGTCGATCTTTTAATTCCCGACGCACGATTTGTAGGAATCAGTTTTCACTCGCTCGAGGATCGCATTCTCAAACGCGAGTTGAGAAGGCTTTCGGGGCACTGTGAATGTCCGCCACGTTTGCCGGTTTGTGAATGCGGCGCGCGCAAGGTTGTGGAAGTGCTGACGCGCCGGCCGGTGGCGCCGGGTACGCGCGAGGTCGAAGAGAACCCACGGGCACGCAGTGCAAAGCTTCGAGCGTGTAGAAAGTTATAGGACGACGAAGATGAAAAGGTTTCCTGAGCATCAACTCAACGCAAAGATTCATCGCAGTCGAGACACGACCGCGTTGTCACGACTCGGGCTGTTGTTGTTCTGTGGATTGGTCCTGGCGGGGGGGTTTGTCTTTGCCGCTAAGCAACACTTCGCCGCCGTGCAGTACGGGTACGAACACGAAAACTTGCGCGCCGAGCGCAAGCGGCTGTTGGAAGAAAACCAGCGGCTCGCTCTCGAAAAGGAACGAGTGATCGCGCCGGACAAACTCGAGCCCGCCGCACGCCGGCTCGGATTACAACCGGCGCGGCCAGGGCAAATCGGGAATAAAGCTGCGGATTCACACCGATAAACGCGGATCAGATTCGCGTTATCCGCGTAGATCCGCGGCAAAATCTAACAGCGGCCTCATCACGCTACTGGTCACGAAGGGATTCAAGTAGGTGATGTTGGCACGCCTCGTCGCTCGATCGAAATCCAGACCCGATGTATCAGCAGGCCGCGCGCTTTTCGTCGCGGCTTTTATTGGCTTCTGGATGTTTGCGATTTCCGCCCGGCTCGTCTACCTGCAATTCTCGCAATACGACAGTCTCGCCAATCGCGCCCGCCAGCAACAACAGAATGCGATTGAAACGAGCCCGCAACGCGGCGAACTGCTCGATCGACACGGGGCCGAACTCGCGCGCAGCGTGCAGACAGTTTCACTCTTCCTCGATCCCGAAGGACTCGATGCGGCGACGTTGGACCATAGCGCCCAACAGATCGCGAAGATCCTGAAGCTAAAAGAGTCTGATCTGGCGAAAGACTTTCGCGGAGCTCTTGACGAGAACCGACGATTCATCTGGATCGCACGGCGTTTGGACGCAGACCTCGCCGGGAAGATCACCGCGCTGAACCTGCCGGGAATACATTCGCAACTGGAGCCCAAACGTTTTTATCCGAACGGTTCACTTGCGGCGCACGTGCTGGGATACGTCGGACTTGATGGACAAGGTTTGGGTGGTGTCGAGCAGTCGTACAACCAAAAGATCTCGGGCGAGCCGGGCCAACTCTTTATCGAGAAAGACGCGAGCGGCAAAGCGTACGAGAGTTATGAGATCGCAGCGAAGCCCGGCCAGACAGTTGTTCTGACGATCGATCAATCGATTCAGTACCTCGCCGAGCAGGCACTACAGAGCGCAGTGCAACGTACGCGCGCGAAGTCAGGCACAGTGATCGTGCTCGATCCGCGCAGTGGAGACATCCTCGCACTCGCAAACGCACCCACATTCGATCCGAACAGGGTTGCCGAAGCCAAACCGGAGACGAGATCAAACTGGGCACTCCAGAATATTTACGAACCGGGTTCGACGTTCAAGGTCGTCGCTTTCTCAGCAGCGATCGAGAAGAAACTCGCAAAGCCCGAAGATCACATCGACTGCCAGATGGGCTCGATCACTATCGCTGGACGCGTGATTCACGATCATCATCCATACGGTTCGTTGACGCTTACCGAAGCCCTCGCGAAATCGAGCAACATCGCCGCGATCAAGCTGGGCCTGCGCGTCGGTGACCAAACGATGTACGACTACATCAAGCGTTTCGGTTTTGGTTCGAAGACCGGAATCGAATTGCCCGGTGAGACGGTCGGTATCGTGAGGAAAGTTGAACGCTGGCAACCGTCTTCGATCGGATCGATCGCGATGGGTCAGGAAGTCGGCGTGACCCCCGTGCAGATGGTCGCGGCGTTTGGCGCGCTCGCCAACGACGGCGTGCGAGTTGCGCCACACCTCGTTCGCGAGGTTCGCAGTGGTGATGGAACGGTCGTCTATCGTGCCGAGCCCGAACAGCGACGCGTGATCAGCGCCGAGACTGCAATCGCACTGCGCGGCATGCTCGAAGGCGTGACGTTGAACGGCACGGCGAAGAAAGCGCAGTTGGATGGTTACTCAGCGGCAGGCAAGACCGGTACCGCGCAGAAGATCGATCCCAAGACGAAGACTTACTCATCGACGAAGTTTGTCGGATCGTTTGTAGGCTTCGCGCCGGTGAGTAATCCGCAGGTCGTGATCATCGTCGTGATTGATGAACCGGCCGGTGCGTATCACGGTGGCGACGTTGCCGCGCCGATCTTTCGTGAAGTTGCCGAACAGGTACTGCCCGCTCTCGGTGTTGAGCCGGACATCGAAACGAAATCGGTGCCGCAGTTGATCGCGCAGGTTAACGACAATCCGGAACGCGCAACGAAACTGCGAGAAGAACAGGCGCAGTCAGAACAGCAGCGGCAAGCCACAATGCCGACCGTGGATAACAACGGGGGCCGAAGCGGTGAAGTTGTCTACGCAGTCGCGACGAAAAAGGCGATTCTTATGCCTGACCTGCGTGGGCGCAGCGTGCGCGACGTCGCCCGGACTTGCGCGCAGCTTGGTTTGCAACTCGAAGCGCGCGGCGAAGGAAGAGTTTTGAAACAGAATCCTTCAGCCGGAACAGAAGTGAACACGGGACAGTTTATCTATGTTGATTTTGGGAGGTTGCAGTAAGACCCCGACATGGACATATCGATCATAGATGAAGAAATTCTCGAAGATGACGTAAACTACGGCATTGCTGATTGCAGAAAACGACTACGCGATCAGCGATCATCCCTCCGGGCAAAATATCATCCCCCAAAAGATGACTTGAACGGTGAAGCGCGTCCAGCTATGGACCGGGAAGAGGCCGTAATCACGTGAAGGTTGGCGAGGCAGCAGCTTTGATGGGCGCGGATGCGACGAGCGTTAGCGCCGAGATGTTTGACAAACAGATTAGAGATTATTCCATCGACTCGCGTTCAGTAGGCGCGGGCGAGTTGTTCTTTGCACTCTCGCAGCAGGACTACGCCCGCGCCGGATTTAACGGTGAGTTTGTAGATGCACATCGATTCATCGGCGACGCATTCGAGCGTGGCGCGATTGCCGCTGTGGCGCGCAAGGATCACATCCGCGATCTCGAAAACGTGAAGGATCGGTTGCTGTTGGTTGACGATGCGATCGCAGCTTTACAACTGCTCGCACATCGCGTCTACACGGCGTGGGGAAAACCGGTAGTGGCGATCACCGGCAGCGCTGGCAAGACAACAGCGAAGGAATTAACGGCGCACGTGTTGTCGAGTGGCGGTCATCGCGTGTTGAAGAGTGAGCGGAATTACAACAACGGACTCGGACTGCCGTTGTCCGTGTTGCGCATGGTCAGCGAGGATCGCTCGCCGGATCAATTCGATCTCGCGGTGCTCGAAATGGGAATGTCGTCTCCGACACATGAGATTCAGCGACTCTGCAAGATCACGCCGCCCGATGTCGCGGTGGAATTGATGGTGGCTCCGGTTCATCTCGAGTACCTGGGAACGATCGAGAATATCGCCGCGGCAAAAGCGGAGTTAATTGAAGGTCTCAAACCGGAAGGCGTGGCGATCTTGAACGCGGACGACGAACTCGTCATGAAGATGCGCGACAAGCACCAGGGCCGTACGTTGACGTTTGGGATCGACAACGTAGCGGATGTTTCCGCAACTGAGATCCACACTCGTTCGTTAGGAAAGATCGAGTTTCGTTTGCGCACGCCGCTCGGTGAGGCGCGCGCGTTGCTCGCGATGAGTGGCCGGCACAATTTGAGCAACGCGCTCGCGGCGTCGGCAGTTGGAACAGCGTTTTCGCTGCCTCCGGAAGAGATTGCGCGGGCGTTGAGCAAGGCGCAACCGCCGAAGATGCGTGGCGAAGTTTTCGATTTCGCGGCGGGCTTCACAGTGATCGACGATTCGTACAACTCGAATCCACGGTCGTTGCTGAACATGGTGCGAACGATGGCGGAAGGTGGTCGCGGTCATAAGCGTTTGTTTGTGATCGCAGGAGAGATGCTCGAGCTTGGACCAGACGAAGCCGCTATGCATAGAGAAGCGGGCCGCGAGATCGCGGCTACCGGTATCGACGTGCTTTGGGGGGTTCGTGGTTTGGCCCAGGAGATCGTCACCGGCGGTAGAGAGGCGGGACTGAGAGCGACGAAGTTTTTCGATTCGTCTGACGAAGCCGCGGCGGAACTAATGAAAGAAGTCAAAGAAGGCGATCTGATGCTGGTAAAAGGCTCACGAGGTGTCGCGACGGACAAGATCGTCAAAGCTCTGCGAGAACACTTTCCGTTAGTGGGAGAAGACGAAAGGTGATCTACTACTTCCTTTACGAACTTCTCTACACTCACTTCAAGGACAAGGATTGGTACCTCGTAAAGGCGCTCAACGTCTTCCAGTACGTAACCTTTCGCACTGCATACGCAACGATCACGGCGTTGCTGATCTCTCTCTTCTTCGGCGGCAGGCTGATCGAAGCGTTGAAACAATGGAACGTGGGCCAACAAATTCGCGAGGAAGGTCCGCAGGGTCACCAGGTAAAGCGCGGCACGCCGACGATGGGCGGCGTGCTGATCGTCGGCTCGGTTTTGATCTCGACGTTGTTGTGGGCGCGGCTCACGAGCGTTTACGTGTGGACAGCGATGATCGCGACCCTGGCATTCGCTGCCGTCGGGTTTGTCGACGACTACTCGAAGATGGCCAAGCAGCGCAGCCTCGGATTGACAGGCCGGCAGAAGTTACTCGCGCAGTTGCTGGTGGCCGTATGTGTTTGGGCGGTGCTTTTCACGTCAGTCAAGTTTCTGGGCGGGACCGGCTATTCGTGGAATATCAGTATTCCGTTTTTCAAAACCACCGCAGATCCCTACGGAAAGAGTTATATCGGTCCTTATTTATATCTGGTTCTGATCGCGGTGGTGCTGTTGGGATCTTCGAACGCGGTGAATCTGACGGATGGTTTGGATGGGCTGGCGATCAGCATCACGTTCATTGCGATGAGCGCGTTGACCGGTTTCACTTATCTCAGCAGCGACGCACGTTGGGCCGGATATCTGGACCTGACGCATCGGCCGGAAGCGGCAGAGCTGACCATTTTTTGTGGTGCGATGGCTGGGGCGAGTCTCGGTTTTCTCTGGTACAACGCGCCACCGGCGCAAGTGTTTATGGGTGACGTCGGCAGCCTCGCGATTGGGGGTGCGATGGGGACGGTCGCAGTGCTTACGAAGCAGGAGTTTATGTTGTTGATGGTCGGTGGTGTGTTTGTGATTGAAGCACTCTCGGTGATGTTGCAGGTGAGCGTATTCAAGATGACGAGACGCACGACCGGCACCGGGCGGCGGCTGTTTAAGATGACGCCGCTGCATCACCATTTCGAGATGCAGGATTGGAAAGAGTCGAAGATTGTGTTCCGGTTTTTGATTTTGGCGATTTTGTTTGCGTTGTTGAGTTTGTCGACGTTGAAGTTGCGTTAGTCCATGGAACTGGCGGGTAAGAAAGTTTTGATAGTCGGGGCGGCGCGGAGCGGGATTGCGGCGGCGAGGTTCTTGTTGGACCAGGGTGCGGTCGTGGCGCTCACCGATCAGAAGCCGATTGAAAAATGGACGCCTGAAGCGGTGGCGCTAAAAGAATCGGGCGTGGGGCTGTTGCCGGGTGAACCGCCGAGCTGGCTACTCGATCAACTCGATTTAGTAGTCGTGAGTCCCGGCGTCCCGGCGACGATCATTCCGATTCGTTATGCCGAACGCGCGGGCGCGGAAGTTATCGGCGAGGTTGAACTCGCCGCTCGTTATTTGAAAGGACGGCTCGTTGCCATTACCGGCAGCAACGGCAAGACGACCACGACGTCGCTGATCGGCGAGTTGTTGCGCGATGCGGGGTTGCCGGTGCAGGTCGGCGGCAACATCGGCAAGGCGTTGATCTCGATGGTGGATAGTTCACGCGAAGATGGTTGGACGGTAGCTGAGCTTTCGAGTTTTCAATTGGAGACGATCAAGACCTTTCATCCGTCAGTTGCGATCGTGCTCAACGTAACGCCGAACCACATGGATCGTTACGAGACGTTCAATGATTACGCGGCTGCGAAGCACCGCATCTTCATGAATCAAACACCGGATGATGTGGCGGTGCTCAATGCTGACGACCCGACAGTTTCGTCGTGGGAAAAAGGATTGCGAGCGAAGGTGATCAAGTTCAGCGTGAGACGAGAACTGGAAAACGGAGTCTTCCTGCGGGGACGCGAGCTCGTGTTTCGCGAGAAGGCGTTATTGAACGTTGACGACATGAAGTTACGCGGACTGCACAACGTCGAAAATGTTGCTGCTGCGTTTGCGGCAGGGATCGCGGCGGGCGCTTCGTTCGAGTCGATGAATGCGACAGTGAAGCGATTCGATCCGGTTGAACACCGGCTGGAGTTTGTGACTGAGATTGATGGCGTGAAGTTTTACAACGACTCGAAAGCCACGAGCGTCGACGCGACGTTGAAAGCGCTCGAAGCGTTCGCACAGGAGCAGGGAAAGGTTGTTTTGATACTTGGCGGGCGCGGAAAGAAAGCTCCGTACGCGCCGCTGGAACCTTTGATTCGAACGAAAGTGCGGAAGCTTGTGCTCATTGGCGAAGATGCAGAGACGATTGCGAACGAGTTGGGAAACAGCGCGCCGTTCGAGCGCGCGTCAGATATGAAGGATGCAGTGAGTCGTTCTTTCGCGGCGGCGGAAAAGGGAGATGTGGTTTTACTCGCTCCGGCGTGCGCGAGTTTCGATATGTTCGATAGTTTCGAACATCGCGGGAAGATTTTTAAAGAAGAAGTGCGCCACAAAGAGGCACAAAAAACACAAAAAAATCTTTTGTGACTTCTGTGCCTTTTTGTGGCTGATTAAAGTAATGGCTCGGAAACTTGCTCCAGATAAATGGCTGTTCGCGGCGACCATCGGCCTCGCCCTCTTTGGCGTGGTCATGGTCTACAGCGCGTCAGCCGTAATCGCGCAAAAGGAGAACGGCAATCAGTTTTATTACGTGATCAAGCAGGGCGTTTGGGTTGCGATCGGATTCGTCGTGATGTTGCTCGGGATGCAGTTCAACTATCAACAACTGAAGAACCGTCGCATCGTCTACACGCTATTACTGCTCAGCACAATCGGTCTGATTTCAGTGTTTGGATTCAGCAGTACCAACGGCGCGCATCGCTGGATTAAGTTCCGTGTTTTCTCGCTGCAGCCGTCGGAGATTTCAAAGCTCGCGTTGATTATCTTCCTTGCTTACTTCCTCGAGAAGCGCGCCGGTGAAGAAGGAGACTTATGGCGCACGTTTCTGCCGTGCGGCATCGTCACTGGCTGGCTCGCAGCGCTTGTCGTCATCGAACCGGACTTCGGCACCGCGATGATGCTCGCGTTGATCTTTACGGTAGTTATCTACACGGCCGGAGCGCGCGTGCTTCATCTTGCGCTGGCTGCCGCGCCCGCGTTGGTTGTAGCCGCGGGTTTGTTGATCTTCGTTCCGTGGCGTTTGAAACGTCTGATCACGTTTCTCGATCCCTGGGCCGACCAGCGAGGCGCAGGTTTTCAAGTGGTGCAATCGCTAATCGCGATCGGATCGGGTGGCACCAACGGCCTCGGTTTTGCGCAAGGGAAACAGAAGATGCTGTTTCTTCCGTTCGCACACTCCGACTTCATCTTCGCCGTTGTCGGTGAAGAACTCGGGCTGTTTGGCGCTTTGGCAGTAGTGGCTGTATTTGCACTCTTTCTGTGGCGCGGCATCCGCACCGCATTGCTCGCTCCTGACCGCTTCGGAATGTTGTTGAGCATCGGCATTGTGACCAGCATCGTCGCGCAGGCGCTCTTTAATATTAGTGTGGTGCTGTCGCTGGTTCCGACCAAGGGAATACCGTTGCCGTTTATCTCTTACGGCGGTTCGTCTCTGGTACCGACACTCGCGGCCGTTGGAATTCTGCTCAATGTCTCGCAGCACGCGAGCGGAAACATTGCCGATTTTCGATTGCCAATTGCCAATTTAACTAAGGCGTACGAGGGGAGTCCTAATCGGCAATCGGCAATTGAAAATTGGCAATGAGAGTATTGATTGCAGCCGGTGGGACGGGCGGACACATTTATCCGGGAATTGCCGTGGCCCAGGAGATCATGCGCCGCGATGCGAATTCGAAAGTGCAGTTCGTCGGCACTGCGCGCGGTTTGGAAACACGGCTGGTCCCGCAGGCAGGTTTTGAGTTATCGCTCATTGAAAGCGCCGGTTTGAAGAACGTGAAACTCGGCGCGCGTTTGAAAGGAATCGCAGTGCTGCCGAAGGGTTTCTTTTCGACTCGGAAGCTGCTGCGACAGTTTCAACCGGACGTGGTAGTCGGCGCCGGTGGTTATGTTTCGGGCCCGGTAGTTTTGACTGCCGCGCTGATGAATCTGCCGACGCTCGTGATGGAGTCGAACGCGCTGCCGGGTTGGACCAACCGCGTGCTGGCGCGTTTCGTGGATCGCGCGGCGGTCTCGTTTGAACAGGCGCTGCCTTACTTTCGCGGGAAAGCGAAGGTGACTGGCAATCCGGTGCGGCGCGAGTTTTTTGAAATACCACGGAAGCAACGCGAACCGGGAAAGTTTTCCCTCCTGGTTTTCGGTGGTTCGCAAGGTGCTCGGGCCATCAACGAGGCCATGGTTGCTGCACTGCCCCGGTTGAAGTCGATTCCGACGGAGCTTCGGATCAAGCACCAGACAGGGCCCGCGGATTTTGAAAAGGTGCAGGCGACTTACGCTGCCGCGGGTTGGGGCGAACGTGCTGACGTTCGCAGTTACATTGACAACATGATGGCGGATTTCGCGGCGGCCGATCTCGTGCTCTGTCGCGCCGGCGCGACAACCACCGCCGAACTGATCGCCGCGGGCAAAGCGTCGATCATGGTCCCGTTTCCGTTCGCGGCTGACGACCATCAACGCAAGAACGCGGAGGCGTTGGAAGCAGCGGGCGCCGCGCGAATGATCCTGCAGCAGGAGTTGAGTGGCGACAGGTTGGCAGCAGAGATCGAAAAGTTGGTCCAAGCGCCGCAGGAACTTGATCGCATGGAAGAAGCAAGCAGAAAACTAGCGCACGGTGATGCTGCCGCTGCCGCCGTAGACATGATCGAAGAACTGGGCCACAAAAAGGCACCAAAAGTAAAAATGAAGAAAGGCAGAGAATCAACGCGCTGACAGAAAATAACTTTTTGTGACTTATGTGCCTTTTTGTGGCTTATGTTTAGAAGAATTCAACATGTTCATTTCGTAGGCATTGGCGGGATTGGAATGTCCGGCATTGCCGAGGTGTTGGTGAATCTCGGTTTTCGCGTTTCCGGATCGGATTTGAAACGTTCCAATGTCACTGACCGCTTGCAACACATGGGTGTTGAGATCTTCGAAGGCCATGCGTCTGAGAATGTTGGACAGCCGCACGTCGTTGTTTGTTCGACCGCCGTGCGCAATGATAATCCCGAGGTCGTCGAGGCGAATCGACGCTCTATTCCTGTGATTCCGCGCGCAGAGATGCTTGCCGAGTTGATGCGACTCAAACCACACACAGTCGCAGTCGCCGGTTCACACGGCAAAACAACCACGACTTCGATGGTCGCGACGGTGTTGGGCCATGCCGGACTCGATCCGACGATGGTGGTCGGAGGCGTCGTCGGTGCTTTCGGATCAAATGCTCACCTCGGCACCAGCGACTTGATGGTAGTCGAAGCCGACGAGAGCGATCGATCGTTTCTGATGTTGACGCCGACGATCGCGGTGGTAACGAACATCGATCGCGAGCACATGGACTACTACCACGACATGGACGACGTGCGTAACTGCTTCGCGAGTTTTGTTAACAAAGTGCCGTTTTATGGTTCGTCGGTTTTGTGTCTCGACGATCCGAACGTGCAGGCAATCATTCCCCTTCTCGAACGCCGCCGCATGACTTACGGCCTCAGCGCCCAAGCAGACGTCTCGGCTCATGGCATTCGTCACGACAACAACTTTGGTTCGTCGTTCACTGTTTGGCGCGGCACGGACGTGATGGGCGAGATGATCCTGCGCGTGCCTGGTGTGCACAACGTCTACAACGCACTCGCGGCGATCGCAGTGGGATTCGAACTCGAAGTGCCGTTCGAAAAGATTGTCGAGGGTTTGCACAGCTTCACTGGCGCGGGCCGCAGGTTCCAGGCGAAGGGGGAAGTGAATGATGTGCTTGTAGTTGACGACTACGGTCATCATCCGACAGAAATTCGCGCCACACTCTCCGCGGCGAAGCTCGGCTCCGGCGGCAGGCGCATCGTAGTGCTCTTTCAACCACACCGCTACACGCGCACACACGATCTCATGCAGGAGTTTGCGCGTTCATTCAATAACGCCGACGTACTGTTTATTACCGATATCTACGCCGCGAGTGAGGATCCGATCGAAGGTGTGACGGCAGAGGCGTTGACAGCGGCGATCAAGCGTTTCGGTCACAAGGATGTGAACTATATCGGCGCGCTCGACAACGCCGCATCGATCTTGCGAGACCATGTGCAGCCCGGCGATCTGGTGTTGACGCTCGGCGCCGGCACTGTAAATCGCGTGAGTGAGCAACTGTTGTTCTTGTTGCGAGAACAGTCGGTGGCGACGAACTAGATGTTCGAAGAACGTGACAGGGCTATTGAAGAGATTGCTGCTCGACTCGGAGTGCGCGCGGATCGTGGAAAGCGTTTTGCCGAGTTAACAAGTTTGCGTGTCGGCGGCTCGATCGACTGGGTCATCGCACCCGACATGGAAGAGCAGGCAGCGGCGATCGTGCATGAGTTGGACCAGGCGGGAATCGGCTGGCGGCCGTTAGGTTCCGGCAGCAACGTACTCGCTGACGATGGCGATCATCATTACGTGGTTTTGAACTTGAGCAATATGAAAGGCGAAGTCCACATCGACGGCGAACGAGTTTCAGTGAGTGCTGGTTATTCGTTACCGCGTTTGTGCATCGACGTGGCGCGGAGTGGTCTATCGGGAATTGAAGGACTTGGCGGCATTCCGGGAACAGTCGGCGGCGCGCTATGGATGAATGCCGGAGCTTACGGTCACGAGATTGGGACAGTGACTGAAAAGGTGCGCGTGGCGCGTGAGGGGAAAGTCGTTGAGATCGCGGGCGAGAGTATTGAGTGGAACTATCGCCACACGTCGTTCCGCGAAGGCGAACTATTGCTCGGCGCAACGTTGCGCCTCACTAAAGACGACCCGGACCAGATCAAAGCACGCATGGACGAAGCGAAGCGCAAACGGCTCGCGACTCAGCCACACAGCGCACGCTCGGCAGGTTGTTTCTTCAAGAACCCGCCGGCGAGCACGATCGGCACGGGCAAGATGATCGATGAAATGGGAATGAAAGGACAGCGTCGCGGCAGCGCAGTTGTTTCGCCCGTGCACGCGAACTTCATCGTCACTGAAGGCGAGAACGCACGGGCCGAAGATGCGCTTGCTCTCGCGGAAGAGATTCGTGAGCGCGTGCGACAAGAGCAGGGAATTGAACTCGAGTACGAAGTTGAATTGTGGCGTGCCAATCCATCCACGGATTACACAGAAAAGAAATCTGCGGAGTCTGTGGATAAAGAAAGGAGCAGTGAGTCTTGAGAGAGCAGGTGATAGCTCAAAAGGTTGGTAATCGCAGCGGGATCGGCAAAGGCCGCTCCGCAGTGGGCCAACGTCCCGCCAGGCGCGGGTCGAACGAACCGATCGCAGCGCGTCTCAAATCGTTGTTGGGTTACGTGCCACTCGCGTTGCGAATCGGCGTGATTGCCATAATCGCCTTGATCGCGTTTGTCGGTTACCGCGCGGCTGCGTCCGCGAGCTTCTTTCAAGTGCGAACGATTGAAGCGCGTGGCGCGTCGCGAGCTTCGGTTGAAGAGATAAAGGGTGTCGTGCGCCGCGATGTTAGTGCGACAGGAGTTTGGCAGGCTGATCTTCAGGAGCTCAGCAATCATCTCGAAAAATTGCCGTGGGTTCGTACCGCCATCGTGACGCGTGTGTTGCCTGACGGCATTCGCGTTCGCATTACCGAGCGCGAACCGAAAGCTGTGGTTCGCACGTCGGCGGGTCGCTTCATCTGGGTCGATGACGATGCGGTGTATCTGGGTGAGATGGCTCCGACAGATCAAATGCCCGCATTCTTTCTGCGCGGCTGGAACGAAGACGACTCAACCGCCGCGCAGGTAGAGAATCGCGAACGTGTCGCCAAGTTTCTCGAACTGCAACGCGACTGGAGTGCACAGGGAATCTCGGAGCGCGTGAGTGAAGCCAACCTGCTCGACCTGCGCGACCTGCGCGTGCAACTCGCGGGCGACGATTCGCAGATTGAAGTCCG
>Ga0070700_100000246_pt1 | contig 29595 bp, 27 predicted proteins | sample KBSK5101metaG_FD_65456 | JGI IMG/M metagenome (GOLD analysis project Ga0070700, IMG submission 65456) | Corn, switchgrass and miscanthus rhizosphere microbial communities from Kellogg Biological Station, Michigan, USA - KBS K5-10-1 metaG | ecosystem: Host-associated > Plants > Roots >...
AGCCGTAGCCGTGCCGGCGTTGGTGTTGTTGCCGTAGACAACAGTCACCGAGACGTTTAAGCCGCCTGCACCTGCGGCTGTGGCAGAGCACGGTGTCTGCGGCGAACCGTTGTAAGTCACATTCGTTGGGCAGTTGATCGTGGTAGACGAACCAGCTTTATCAATCGTGAAGGTGACTTGCGTGGCGGTGCTGCTGTTGTGAGTTGCATCGCCAGCGTAAGTCGCATTGGCCGTAGCCGTGCCCGCGTTGGTGTTGTTGGCGTAGACCACGGTGACCGAAACGTTCAGTCCGCCTGTGCCTGTTGCTGTAGCCGTGCAAGGCGTTTGGGCCGCGCCGTTATACACGACGCTTGCCGGACAAGTAATTATGGTGGTCGACGGAGCTTTTCCTATGAGGACGCCGGCACTTGTAACAGGAGCACCGGGTGAAACTCCAGCCACGGCCACGGGCGTGACTTCGAACGTCAGTGTCTGTCCTACGTCCGCGCTGACAGTTGTATAGGTTTGATTTGTTCCAACGACTGTCGTGCCGTTTCGTAACCAGCGGAACGTTGACGCACCTTGAGCGTCACCATCCGCGTCGGTGTAGGTGTAGTTACCGGTTAAGAGTTGATTGAATTGTGCGGTGCCGGAAATCGATACGGCGCTGGCGACTGGCGCTACGTTTGGATTTGCGACAACAAGCGTTCCGGAAGTTGTGAGGGTGCCAGTTCCGCCGTTACAGTTTGCTGCTTTGGTGGCTGTAACGGTGAAATTGTAAGTTCCCGGCTGAGTTCGTCCCGCCGGCGCACCCGTGTTGGTCGTCGTAATAGTCAAGTTCGAACTCACGTCGACAGTGGTCATGCTGAGCGGATTAGTACTAAAGCTCGGAGTGGTTCCAACGGGTGCTGTTCCGGTGTAGGTGAAACTCAGCGTAATTGTGCAAGTGTTAGCGTTTCCGGCTTTCGTTAGGTTTACGCCATAGACCGCGCTATTACCCGGCGCCACGGAGACGCTGATGGGAGACAAAGCTACTGAGCCAGGCTGACTATCGGTAAACGTTGTCTGCGCCGTGCGGCCGGAACTCAATCCTCTCGCGCCGACGATAAACTTCATGTCGAGGTCATATTCCATCACCAGATAGTCGGCGACGAAACTGCCGTTACCATCCGCCACCACGTCCATTCCTCTCTCCTGTGGCGTATGTGGGTCTTCGTGGATCTTGAGTCGAACCGTTTCGCCTGGTTGGAAACCGTGGCCGGTGATGTGTGCAGTCTCACCAGGTGAGTAGTCGAGTTTGTCTGTTGAGATCGCCGAATCCGAGCTGTTGAAGGTCGGCGCTGAGTTGAGTGCATTACCGCTGCTGTTCACGCCGCCGATCACAATCGCCTGACCCGAGAGCTCGCTCATCGAATGGCTCGATCGATCAAACATCGCATCTGATTGTCCGTTGTGAAACAGCGCCGCGCGGGTTTGCGAAGATTGGATTTGACCTGACAGGCCGGTACACGTATCACCCTCCGGAAGCACGTGTGCATAGCCGCCGAATCCCGAAACGACCGGATCATAGATTTCCATCGATCCGTCGTTGTTGCCACCAATGATCTGAACCTTCCCGTCAAACAGTACGCGCAGATGCGCCTGAACACGACTTACCGCTAACGTGCCGGCGACCGTAGAGAACGACCCTGCGGGGGTATCAAAAATCTCGCCACTCGACAGCGCGTTTCCATTCGCATCCTTACCACCGACAATCAACACGCGACCGTCCTGCAACAAAGCTGCCGAATGCAGTGAGCGCGCAACACCGAGGCTACCCGTGGCTGTCGAGGAGCCTGCCGCCAAATCGAGCAACTCAGCAGTTCCGTTTGCATCGCCACCCACAACCAACACTTGCCCATTAGCAAAAAGCGTCGCGCTGTGACCTGCACGCGCGACGCTCATTGTTGGACCACTGGTGAACGAACCCGTGGTTGGATCGAAAAACTCAGTTGTCGCGAGTGAGGCTCCTCCGTCGCGTCCACCTGCAATCAACACACGACCGTCAGCCAGCAACGTCGCCGAGTGATCGACGCGCGCGCTGCCCATGTTTGCCGCGGCGGTAAACGCGCCCGAGACGGGATCGTAGATCTCCGTTTGATTCAGCACGCCGCCGGCGTTTTCACCACCGGCGATGAGCACGCGCCCGTCAGCCATACGCGTGGCCGTGTGGCCATGTCGCTCGCTGGACATCGAGGCGCTCTCCGCAGTCGCTACGAATTCAACCGGCGAAGAGTTACTCGCAACCGTGTTCCGGGTTGGCATGCCGCCTGTGATCGCTGCGGCACTGGCAAAAAGTTTCCGGCCGATCGAACTGGCAAACGACGGCGCAGACAAAACAGTCACTACCGTGCCGATTAAACCGAACAGAAGCGCGATGCGAATTGCTCGGGTGGAAAGCGAACGAATAGAAGAGGTCGGGCGGTTCAGGGGCAGCATGTCGTCAGAATCTCCTGGGTGGAAGATGAATACCTACCCTGGCCGGCGTGACACTGCTGCGGACAGAGTGACACTTCAGCCAGGGCACCTGGGCTCGTATTTAGCGTGTTAACAAAACCTTGGAATGAGGAACTCCCGCACGTGACCCTGATTCCTTCGCGCGAGACGATGAACAACTCCGCGAGTGCAGTTTCGTGTGAATGGCACTGAGCAAGCGCCGGGCCAGAGTCGTCACGAGCGAGTCTGAGTACCGAAACTCAACAGGTGCGCAAGTTAGCTGAAAGATGAGACGAAGGAAACGTGGTTGAATAAAGGCGGGCAGTGCTCACTGGCGAGCAGTTGTGCAAATGTGGGCGATTGAAAAGAAGAGGGCTCAGACTCTGCCGAGCCCTCTCTGGAAGGACCGGTCGGGCAGACTTCCGGGAACCGCCCTCTCAATAACCAGCTCCCGGCTATCCTGCGGTAGCCTTCCAAAACGCAGGACCCTGGTTCTGGGACCTCTGGGCAGAGCCCTGCGCGTGCAAAAATTCTCGTCAAGTTACAAACAACTCCCGGTGGTGATTCAGTTTTGCACTAAGCGCCAACCTCAGGGTTGAACGCGTGTGGGTGGGTGTTACGAACTCTTTTCGAACTACCTTGCCGACGCAGTACGCGTCCGGGGCGATTCGATCAATCCCTGGACTACCTGGGCTACCTGCGACAAAGGCTTGGGTTTACGTAAAAAAGCATCTGCTCCGGCGCGCCGGGCTTCCGCTTCTACTTCCGGCGAACCATAGGAGGTGAGCACTACAATACGCGTCTCAGGATTTTGTTCATGGACCAGCTTGATGATCTCGATGCCCTCCTGTCGCTGGTCGACCCCCAGGCGCAAATCCTGAATTATCACCTGGTAATCAGTTCCCTTGATGAGTCCTTCCGCCTCTTCTATTTCGCGTGCCGTATCGACCTTGAAGCCGTGTTGTGAGAAGTACTCTCTCATCGAAAAACAGATCGACTCTTCATCATCAACGACGAGTAACTTGGTCGAACCTGGTTTTGTTCGATCAGTTACTGCACCTGCTTGTGCCCGGCCGAGGAGTAGTTCCCGAAGGCGACCGGATACACGTTTAAGTGTCAACATCGACGTGTCGGGTTCGAAGTCGTTAGTTACTATCGGCACTCGTAAACCGGGAGCCGATCAATTTGGTTTCACATCAGACTTCGGACAATGCATGCGCCTGACAGTGAAAACGTCCTTCTTAATAATCCTCAACAGAACTTCACAAACCTCGCGCGTCCCAGTGCCGACGATTCGCCCATACTCGTCTTCGAGAGCATAAAGCTGGCCGTCGGCATTAAGCGGCAGAATTATTGGTTCTGAATACACACGGTTCTCCTTCAAGTTGCGGCTGGGGGTCGCCGCAACCTTCGCTCCGTGAGATAGACCAGACCTTGACCTTATCTCGCCCCGGCTACTTCTTACTACGCTTTCGTATGCCGGCGACGATTCCCATCAGACCAGTCCCAAGCAACAGCATGCTGGTTGGCTCTGGCACTGATCCAGCGGTAGCAAAACCGGTAGAGCCTGTATTGGTTGTTCCGCCGTTGGTCGTCACGAAAATGTGCGCAGCTACCGAGTTGCCACTAGCGTTCGGCGTTAGAACGTCGGCAGAGGTTGCCCAATTGCATGCGGCACACGTAATGGTGAAGACCAAAGTTTGTACTGAATGGTCGTACCCATCAAAATTATCGAGTACAAAATTAAAGGAACCCCAACCATCAAGGTTTGAACCGTCGTCTCGAGTATAACTAGGAGCCCCGGGACTTGTCTGAGGTTGCGTGAAACTAATAATTGAGTAAGCAGTGACAACACCGGTGACGTTAAGGCCGATTGAACCGCCATTGCCGATCAAGTAGGTGAATCCACCTTGTGTAAGACCCGTGACGGTGATGGTAGCCATGGTTGAACTCGTTCGATTTACATCGACGGTTGCGTACGGTCCTGGGAAACCTGAAATTCCTGCATTCCCAGTGTTCAAAGTAATTGGGTCGGCTTTTGCCACAGTTGAAAATCCAAGCGCGACCAGTGCAAACATCGCCAGTGAGATGGCTAGTTTGCGAATATTAGTTAGCGGGGACATTGTAAAACTCCTTTGCTTTCTGCGAAGACGACTACGTGCGAAGAGGAGGTCACCTCTCGCACACGGAGTCAACCCTCTTGGTTAATTGCCGGTGGATTGGTAGGAGAAGCACTGCGGGTTAAAGCAGGCGTCAAACCACTCCAGCTACTAAAAGTGCTCATTCACACTTCTGGGCGAGTTGTGAATGAGTGTCGGGGAAGGGAGGCTGCATAGCTTTGATTCAGTCGGGGGCAAGTCGCCTGTCTTACCAATCAGCCTCCCCAGATGGCAATAGATTCAGCGGCGGAGCATCCGCCATCTATGCCGTTGTCGTTGACCTCTCCTTCTCCATGGTCCAAATGCTCCGTTAAATGAATCTATGTTCGACTATGCGGATGCCGATGCCACGACGGCCGTCGGCTTCCACTTGATCTCGAATAACAACGCCTTTAATTGCAGCCGCTGCTCCTTCCATTGGTCCATTGAGCAGCCGCACTACCAGACTGATCGCTGAAGAAAACTTCATGCGACGCGGCATGCGAAGGTAAACACCCGAGCCGCTGATGTTTTCGACGCTGCAATCAAAACTGAACGGTTGATCTTCACTGTCTACGCCCCAGACTCTGGCCGGCAGTGCATCGTTTGAGCGAGGCTTAATGCGTCGTTCAGTACGAAATACCGATTGGACGATGGGGAGATGTCGATCAAGGACGTAGTTAGCTCGTTGTTCACACTGCATGTCGGGGACCTTCGTAAGGGACTAAGTTTTTCGACTTTTCGATTATGAACTTATTGCGAAATTGCGACAACGGAGGTCTTTGCCCATTCTTATGGCAGGAAAGCCGGATTTTTTTCAGAGGGTGAGTGGCAGCTTGATGCCAACGCGCGCAGGATTTTTCCGGCAGGATTTCTCAGCGCTCTCCGCGGTCCTCGGCGCACTCTGCGTCGAAGAAAATTGTTAAACGCAGAGTACGCAGAGGGCCGCAGAGATCGCAGAGTTTACTTAGGAATTTTAGCGAGGCCGTGACGGAAGGCGTAGATGATCAACTCGAGGCGGTCGGAGACGTCAAGCTTGTCAAACACTGAACTGAGATGATGTGTCACTGTTGTTTCGCTGATAAACAGTCGTTCGCCGACCTGCTTGTTCTTGAGACCTTCGCCAATGAGCGCGATGACCTCTCGTTCCCGGTCAGTCAACGATGCGATCTTTGTTAATTCAGGATCAACATGGGTTGGTTTGTTTAACTCCTGAATCATGCTGCCCATCATCGAACGTTCGATCCACACCTCTCCTTCATGGACCTTCATGATCGCCTTCAATAACTGGTCGGCAGCATGCTCCTTTAAAACAATACCCATCGCGCCGCGCCGGATCGCGCGACGATGTGCATCCGGACTTTGCACTCCGGTCAGCACGAGCACGCGTGAGTTTGGACTCGTCTGACATAATTCAGGAAGAAACGACAATCCATCTTCTTCACCAAGCAGCAGATCGAGAATGATTACATCAGGACGACTGGCGGCGGCGCGTTCGAGCGCTTCAACCCGGTTGCCGGCCTGCGCGGTGACCTGCATCCGTTGATCGTGTTCGATCAGCATCCGTAAACCACTCCGGATCACGACGTGGTCGTCAATTATCATGATGGTGATGGGGCGTTGATTCATGATGAGGCTCCAAAAACTATAGCGGGATACCGACACTGACTACCGTGTAGTCTTTATCATCTACAAATACCTGGGTGTCGCCGCCGAGAGAAGCAGCACGCTCAGCAATCGAATGAGGCCGAAACGATTTGACGCCGTCGTGTCCGTCGCTACGCGGCCGGCTATTTTTAATCTGCAGCAACAGAGAACTGTTCTTACACGATATCTCAACCCGGGCGTCGCGGCAAAAGGCATGGCGCCTGACATTGCTCAGGCCCTCGGCTACGATCTGAAACAACTCCGCGGCCAGGCGATCGTTGACTTTTATCTTGCCGTAAGCGGCGACGTCGACTTTAATCCCTGTGACCATTGAGAAGCGTTCCGCGTAGCGTTCGATTGCGGGCAGCAGAATGTTTGCTCGTTCTTCAGTGGCTTTGAGGCCCCAAACAAAACGCCGCAGCTCGGCGAGTTCGTGATTGGTGAGTTCCAGCAGTTCCTGCACGTTGCCGCGGATCGCAGTGTTACCGGCTTCCAACTTCTGGTCGAGCGCAGCAAGTCCGAACTGCAATCCGAGATAAGGTTGAATGACGCTATCGTGAATATCGTGTGCGATGCGGCGTCGTTCCTGTTCGGCGGCATCGGAAGCGAGATTGTCGATGAGCCTGATGTTCTCCATCACCGGCGTCACGTGGTCCATCAACTGCAACACGAAATCCATGTCGGAACTATCAAAGCGAGTTGGACCATCGACGATGTAGAGCCGGCCGACTGCCTGGTGCCGGTAATAAACCGGAACCGACAAATACCTTTGCGCTTCGAGCATGCCGGCGAGTTTGTCGCTGTTGGCTGAGTTGCTATCGACAAAAAACCGCGTCTTTAGATCGAAGAGCCGTGTATGTGACGATTGCCCCTTCTGATAGACCACTGCGTAGTCGAGTGAAGGTGAAAGAAACTGCGCGGCAGCATCGCGCCCGATCTCGGGTGGCGCCGATCTGCTCGCGTAAACACCGCGCGCAACGCGATACATCTGATAACTCTCGGCATCGCCCGGTTTGCCGGGGATTACGAGCAGACAGGCCTCAGCGTCGTAGAAAGCACGAATGCTTTCGAGGATCGCTTTGATGGTCCGATCGATACCGAAGCGAGGATTGGAGAAGATAGTAACTTCTTTCAGCAATTTGAGCCGGTTCTTGAGCTCAGTGTGATAACCACCCCAATGAGCGATGATGTAACCAAAAATCAGCAGGTAGATCGGCGCCAGCAAGAGGGAAGTTTCACCGCCGCTCAACAGGCGGACGATCGTATAGATGGCAGCGGAAGCGAGTGTCAGGCGCAGGCCGTGGCGGAGTCCCCAGCTAAACGAAGCAACTATGATGGAGAAGAAGAAGAAGTAATAAAAAAGATTGTTTGTGTGATTGGAAAAGGCGATGAGCGGGACAAACCAAAGCAAGTCAAGCCACGGAATAACCTTGTGGGCCACGAGCGGATTGCGGCGCACGGACTGGTGATAAATCAATAAGCCGTAGAGCGAATAGAGAATAAGAGTAAGGTAGATTGGTACCTGGAGCGGTTTGCTTTGATCGATCAGGACGACGAGCAATGCGGAGGCCCCGAGTACCACACGCATGGCGGCGATCAGTCGGAGATCTATCCACTGTTCGGAGAGTGGGTCGTGAGAAGGGCCTGGTTTTTTTGCTGACTCCTTAATCAAGAAACATGTCTAACCACAGATTACACAGAATTCACAGAAATGATCTGTGTAATCTCTCCAAGCCCATTTAAGTTTTCGGTGCGAAGTACCCGACGCGTGTTTGCGAGTGGAGTGCAGGGTTGGTCATTTCCACGCGCACGCGGCGGAAGCTCCCGTCACGAGCTTTGTTCAGTGGCGTAAAGTAAAGCGCGTACTGATGTCTCAGCTCGTCTGCAACTTCCGCGTAGGTTGATTCGAGTGCGTCAAATGAAGTCGGTTTATACAACCGTCCCCCGGTAGCCTGGGCCAATTGGTCCAGGTTCTGTTCGCTCTGGTCAAGAGCCATTAGTGCGAGTTTGAGCCTGTCGATATTAAGCTGGTTAAACTTGACGGCCGCCGGCGTACCGCCCAGCAAGGTATCGAGCTCAGCCAGCTTCGCGGCCCGCGAGATCTGAGTGTTTGAAACGATGTATACGGCGACCTGCGCCCGGATCAGCGCCTGCAAAGCGGTTTCGAGGGTTGCTCCGGAGCTTTTATCGAGTCCGTCAGATAACACGATGGCGGCGCGGCGCGATTTGGTTACTGGTCCAAAATGATCTTTGGAGGCAAGTAACAAGGCGTCATTGAAACGAGTGAAGGTACCCGGCTCGATGCGATTTAGCGCACGCTGAAACTGGAACCGGCTCTTGGTCCAATCCTGCAGAAGTTGCACACGATCGTCAAACTTGATGAGACTGATGCGATCCTCGGCTTGCAGTTTTTCGGCGAATCCTTCCGCAGCGCGACGAAAGTCGTCGAGATTACTCGCGACCGAAGACGACGAATCGACCATCAGCACAACGTCGACCGGCACCTGGCGCAATGCCAGATCGCTCAACGGCTGAAGGCTGTTGTCTTCGTAAACGCTGAAATCAGTACGCGCCAGATTATTGACGAGCCGCCCGTTGGAGTCGCGCACCGTCACTGGAAACATGACTTCGGTGGTGTCGACTGAAACCACATCGCCCGGACTCACTTCCTGCTCGGGTTGTTTCTTCAATGTGGGAACCGGAGGAGGTGGTCCCAAGCTCTCGAGCGCGCTCTTTGGCTTCGGCGTAGCAGTTGGCTGTGGGTTAGACGTAGTTCGTCGCTGCCCTTTGCGCTGCGCACTCGCAACAGAAAATAAGAGCGCCGCGGAAACAAGCAGCGCAACCCATCGGAATCCTGGTACTCTCATATTTGTTTATCCACAGATTACGCAGATTAATCCATGTAATCTGTGTAATCTGTGTTTACTTGCCTTCGCCCATCGCAGACTTCATCGCCGCAAGCACTTTGTCCGTAACTCGTTTTTTGCGAAGTGCGTCTAACTTCTCCGGCGCCAGATCAAACTCGACCGGCGACTGTTCGATGCGACGAATAATCGTGCCTTCCGAGAAGCCCGCATCCACCAATTCCACGATCGAGTCATTCGTCAAACTCTTCGTCTTCTCGAGTTTTGTGGGATCTTCGGCGCCGCCCGCTTCAGTCGGTGGTTTCAAGATGCGCACAGTCGCGCTGCCGCTCAACTGGCTGTCGCCTGATGACGAACCGTTACCGCCGCGGCTGCGATTACTTTGTCTCGAACCAGCGCTGGAACCGAAGATGTTCGTGCCCGGCTCAGATCCTTTACTACTGCCGTCGCCTTTTGGATCGAGTTTTGAATTGAAGAAAGAATCGTCACCCCATGACGGGTCGTCAGTCGGAAGATCGCTTCCTTCCTGGCGCGCCAGCATCGCGATGATGATGTTTTCACTCACGCCCGCACGCTTCAGTTGGATCATGCGATCTGAAGAGAGATCGAAATCCGGAAGTCGCGCAGCAATGATTGTAAGAATTGTTTTTTCCTTGAAGCCGGCTTTGACGAGTTTAACTACTTCGGCATTCTTCATCGGACCGTCATCGTGTTTACTTTGTCCGTAAACAGCGACGCCGCCGAGTAACAAACAGATGGTGATTAAGATCGTGGGGAAAAAAGATTTCATGGCGCACCCCCTTTGGAAACGCGACTCCTCTCAATTACTAAAAGCTCAAACAGGGGTCAATTCCGAAATGGCCAAATTTCGGCCCAAAATGGGGCTTGTTTGCGCTTCTGAGCCAAACCTGGTGAGGCCACGCTACTTACTCGACTCATTACCCATTGCAGCCTTCATCGCTGCCACAATCTTTTCGCTCACACGACGATTACGCAACTCCTCAATCTTTGCGGCCGAGAGATCAAAGTCAACTGGTGATTGCTCGATTCGGCGGATGATCGTCCCCTCGGAAAAACCCGCTTCAACTAGTTGGCAAATCGAATCGTTTGTAAGGCTTTTTGTTTTCTCAAGTTTCGTTTCTGCTCCGGCTTCACTGGGTGGATGCAGAATGCGGACCGTGGCCGATCCGGTCGTTATTGTATCACCGGAGGAAGAGCCATTACCGCCACTTGTTCTGGTTGAACCTTTGCTGCCGCCACTTGACCCGAAGATCTCCGCACTGCTGCCATCATTCGAATCTTTTGCTTTGCCCGGATCCTTAGCCGCGTTGGTGGATTGATTGAAGAACTCTTCATCACTCATGCTATCGTCAAAAAATTCACTTCCTTCCTGACGGGCCATCATCGCAAGGATCACTTTTTCGCTAACACCAGTGCGTTTGAGCTCGATGATGCGGTCAGTCGACAAATCGAAACTAACAGGCTTCGAAGCGATGATTGTGATTATCGACTTCTCTTTGAAGCCTGCTTTAACGAGCTTAACTATGGAGACATTTGTGAGGGTATCGCTATTAGTGCGCGACTGTCCCCATGCGGGCGAGCAAATTATCAGGAGGCCCAGAATAAGGAGGAGACTATGGCTGAATAGAAAGCGCTTCATGATGGTTTCCTCTTCTGTTCGCGACGACGTGGCGTTGTAGCAGCGGGCGCCGATTCATTCTGAACCACTTGATTGCGGTAGCGGCTGCTAATACGTTTCACGTAATCACGTGTCTCTTTAAAAGGGGGCACCCGATTACCATAATCCAGCACCCGGCCTTCTCCAGCATTATAACTCGCCAGGGCCAGGTCCACCCGCCCATTGAACATCGACAGGAGTTGTTTCAGATATTGCGTGCCGCCGCGAATGTTTTCCGCGGGATCAAAAGGACGGAATACTCCGAAACGGCGCGCGGTTCCCGGCATCAACTGCATGAGACCTCTGGCGCCTTTCGGACTAACGGCACGTGGGTGAAAATGCGATTCCTGCTCGATTACGAGGAACACGAGGTAAGGGTCAACTGCAAACCGGCCCGCCGTTGTTCTGATCAGATGATCGATCGAAGAATCTCCTGATGACCACCCGTGTTGTTTCCAGTCTTGGGCTGAGTCGGCTGCGGCTTCAGGTTCGCGTTCGATACGAGCGATACGTTCACGTGCCAGAAAAATCGTTACTTTCCCGCGGTTGTACCAGGCGCCATCAGCCACTTCTCTGACTTCATCGACACGCAGGCGCGCGCCATCCACGAGGAAAATCCAGGTCGCTGCCGGAGCCGGCGGAGTCTTTGACTCAACAGTTTTTGTTGTTGGAGCAACGTTGGTAGTAGCTGCGGGTTCCTTGTAGCGGTTTTCGATCTTTCGTACTTCGCGATTGAGGCTTTGAGAAGTTCCCTGCAGGCGATACCAAACGGTGTCGCCCTGTTTCCATGCGTCGTCGACATCGAGTGTGGCGCCGTCGCTAAACACGATTCGTTTGCCAACGGGTTCACTGGTTGGCGCTGGTTCAGGGGAACGTTGTGCGACGAGAGGCGTACACGCGAAGAGTATCAGGAGAATCGTCAGGCCGGCAGAACTAAAGTGGCGGTTGATCATTATTAGTTACAGCGCCAAAGGAATATGAAATCCCCCGGGCAAGCGTAGCGCCAACGGCGCGAAATATGATAGCCAGGGGCAAGCGCGAAGCGCGTCGCCCCTGAACAAAATTAAAAGAAGCCCCCTAGCCCTGAAAGGGCGTAATACCCTGGTAGTTATTTCGGCCTTTCAGGCCTCGACGCCTTAATCTTTTTTCGCAACCAGGGGCAAGCGCGAAGCGCGTCGCCCCTGGTAACAAAATTAAAAGAAGCCCCCTAGCCCTGAAAGGGCGTAATACCCTGGTTGATATTTCGGCCTTTCAGGCCTCAACGCCTCGGGCCTTTTGCAACCAGGGGCGACGTCCCGACAAGTCGGGACTTGCCCCTGGCTATTATATTTCGCGCCGTTGGCGCTGCGATTCGATTCACGGTTGCCCCTGGCTTCCACATTCGTGCGTTGGCGCTACATAGCAACCGCCTGCGAACGCGGGTGCGGCAATTCTCTGAATGATTCGAAGCTGTGTGCAACTCCGAAGTAGTTTCGCCAGGCTGCGTCAATGATTGCCTCTGAAAGTTGCAGCGGACGTCCTTCAAAAGAGCAAATATCGCAGATCCGATTTAACAGATCTCTTGGCTCACAACACTTCATGGGACGGTGTTCCTGGCCATACTTATGGAGCAGGTAACTTATGCTCGCATGATCTACCGCCAGTCCCTTTGAGATAGCGGCACGCCTGAAGATCTCGCCATATGCGCCAGGCGTCGGTAACTCGAGCCGCGCGCGATACCCCATCCGCCGCAGAAAGGCCTCATCGAGAAATTCTTTTTCGTCGAGATTGGTCGAAAAGACCACGAGCTGCTCAAAGGGTACTTCAATCTTTTTACCATTGTGCAATGTCAAAAAGTCGACTCGCTTTTCCAAAGGCATAATCCAGCGGTTCAGGAGATCGCGGCAGGAGACGCGTTGCCGGCCCAGCTCGTCAATGATGAGTGTGCCGCCGTTGGATTTCATCTGAAACGGCGCTTCGTAGAAGCGTGAGTATTCAGACCAGACGAGGTCGGTATTCTCGAGCGTGAGCTCACCACCTACCACGATCATCGGTCGCTCGATTCGGATCCAGCGGCGATCGAATTCATTCGGAGCAGTTTGTTCCGACACCGGGTGGTGGTTGTGAGAGTCGTAAATGCGAATAACCTGGCCATCGATCTCGATCGCATAAGGTATCCAGAGAGTGCCGGAAAGCACTGCGTTCATTCTTTCGGCCACCGCTGTCTTGCCTGTGCCCGGTAAACCCGTCAGAAAAAGCGAAGAGCGAGAGTTGACGGCACACCCGAGTGTGTTCAGGAGCGATTCCGGCAGCACCAGATCGCGAAATGCTGCTCGCACCGCAGTCATCGAGGCTGTTTTTAAAGGTTTGGCCTGCACCCTCATCATGTAACTGTAGTCGTTGAGAGTAACGGGGGCAGGGCCGGCGTAGCCGCAGTGTTTTTGCAAGCGGGCCACACGCTCCCAGCCGTGGTCCAACATTGCATAGCGCGTTTGACCGACTGCGCTCTGTATGCGAATTTCGATCAATTTTTCGCGATAGAGCTGGTAGAGCAATTCGTCGGTTAGCGCCAGAGGCAGATGCAATTTCTCGGCGACCGAGGTTGTTGTGGGATCGGCCAGTGACGAGACGTGCTTGAGCGCCAGATCACGAAGAAACGCTTGTGAGACACCGGTCTCGTCGAGTTCTTCAGGAATGGGTGGACCAAGGCTTTCAATCTCTGCCCGTGATAGAAAACTCAAGTTGCCCATTTTATTCTCCGATTTACTTGAGATTACTTATTAGCATCGGCAGAAGTTTGCAGCGCAATAATCGAGCGCCGCGCAGTCTCCGCATCGGAAACTCTCCCCGTCATCTCATAAACACGGACCAACCTGGCCAGCACATCCGCTGAGTTGGGCTGCATCTTTTGCGCTTGCTCGAGGTGCTTGGTCGCCTCTTTCGCATAGCCATGCGCCAACAGTTGTGACGCTATGTTCACATGGCCGTTGAATTCACCACCCGCACGTGTAAAGCTCTCGAAGGCGTCATCAAACTTTCCGCGCCGGCATTGAGCGAGACCGAGGTTGTTCCAGACGCGGGCATCGTTTGGTGAAAGCTTCGCGGCGCGCTTCAGATACTTGCTCGCCTCTTCGAAATCGTTGTTTTTGAAGAGCAGGAAACCGTAGTTGTTCAGATATTCCGCGTTGTTCTTATCGGCTTTGATCGCGGCTTTGAACGACTCGAGCGCCCGCTCGCGCAAACCTTTAGCTTCGTAAGCAACGCCGAGAAGATTCATAGCCTCAGCGGATTTCGGATCGAGTGACGCAGCGCGTGATAATTCCATGATGGCGCTATTCACGTCGCCGCTAACCAGCAACTCGCGACCTCTTTGTAAATAAATATCAAAAGCCTTATCAGATTCGAGAGGAGTGGAATCAGCAGGCGTCGCGAGAGGAGTGCGAGCATCATTTATTCGGCTCAGTTTTGTGCTTTCGAACTTCGCTCGATCTTTCTCGGTGCTGCGACGTGCTTGCTGATCGTTCTTTTTACTTCCACCGAACAGACGGCTAATCGCGCGGAAGGGAGCTGAAAGAGCTCGAGTGAAACCGTTGCCATCTTTCTTCTGAGTCGCATCCTGAATGTTAGCCGGATTATCGACGACCTCTGTCTCTTCGAGAGCGACGGAGGACCAATCAAAATTCCCAGCCGTTGCTACACTACGATAGTCAACCAGAGCGAAGAGAAGAAAAGCACTTAGAAGCGATGCTGCTAAAGTTTGTTTACGCATAGATTCCTACCTTATTTGAAGAGCAGATCGATGATGTTCAGAACCGCCGGAGCAAGGATAACCAGAAGAATCACAGGAAACAGAAATACCGTCAGCGGAAAAACCAACTTCAATGCGGCCTTCTGCGACGCCTGTTCGGCTCTTTGCCTTCTCTTGGTTCTCAGCGAATCGGCAAATATGCGAACAGCCTTTGCAATCGAAGACCCGTACCGGTCCGCCTGGACCAGCAGAGCTACGAAGCTTCGAATATCATCGACACCGGTTCTTTCGGCCAAATTGCGTAGCGCCTCTTCACGACTGCGACCCACGCGAATCTCGAGATTGACTATTTCCAGTTCGTAATGAAGATCGCGATGCGTGCTCTTCAATTCCTCACCCACGCGATTCAGGGCGGCATTCAGTCCCAGACCGGCTTCCACTGCAACTACCATTAAATCCAATGCGTCAGCGAGACCCCAGGTGATTCGCAATTGCCGGCCGGCGATTTTTTTATTCAGAAACAACCGCGGCAAATAAAAACCGATCACCAGACCCAGAAGACTCCACAAAACAAAAGATCTTGGAGAGCGATCGAGTAAGAAGCAGATGGTCAGCACAACAGTCGGAATGGCTACCATCATGCTTATCTGAATGGCGCGAAAAGCCATGGCTGCGTCCGGTGAGCGGTAACCGGCCAGCAACATTTTCTTTTGGAGTTTCAGAGCTTCAATTGCAGAAATCGGCACAATACGATTGAGCGGCTCAGCTACCTTTTCCGCCATCGTCGTCATTGGATTGTTTTCTACTAAAGCCAGTGACGGGTCCATGGTTTCAAGTCGGGCTGTGATAGTGCTCTGTGGGCGTGCGAAGACCAGGTACACGCTCATGACCACCAGGGCCAACGACATGAACGTAAAGGCGGCAATCAGAATCAACATAGAGTACCTCCGGCATTACCAGCCGCACATTAGCGACGGTCCTAAACCTTGATGCTAAGAATTTTCTTGATTAACAACATTCCCATAAGCTGCAAAACTATTGCGACCGCTATCACTGAATGGCCTCGCGAGTCGTGAAGCAAAACCGACATGTATTTGGGATTGATTGCGGTCAGTGCCAGGATCAAACCAAACGGCAGCCCACACAATATCCAGGCGGAGCCACGAGCGCTGGTCGTCATAGTGCGAAAGTCTTCCATTAGCTTGTAGCGCTCGCGGATTGTTTGCGCGACTCGTTCGAGGATCTCGGCAAGATTGCCACCCGTCTCGCGTTGAATATGCATTGCCGTGACGCAAAGACGTAGGTCAGCGATCGGGACTCGATCAGTCATGCGGTCCAACGCTACTTTTGTTGAAAGACCCAGCTTTTGTTCTTCAAACGTTGTGCGAAATTCACCGGCAATAGGTTCGGGCATCTCGCGAGCGACTTGATTTAATGATTCAGAGAAAGCATGCCCGACTGATAAAGAGCGGCTCAAAAGGTCCAGGGTGTCGGGCAACTGAGCATTGAACTTATTCAAGCGTTTGCGTCGCTTCCAGTTGACGTGTAGAAGGGGCAACGAACCGGCAATCAATGCAATGCCAATCGCAACAACTCCATTAAAGATCGTGTAAGTGGCAAGGCCGGCCAGCAGCGCTGCGAGCAAACAGAAACCCAATAGTCGGCTGACAGTGATGTGCAGATCAGCCTGGCTGATATTACGGTCCAGTTTCTTGACAAATCCGAGCGACGATAACAGCCGGTTAAGAGTTCGGTTTCGGCTAATCGAATCGTCACGTGTTATCTGTACGGCTTCGTCTTCCTGCAGTACCCACGAGTCCTGTAGCGCTTCGGCCACGCGTTGCTGGAGGCGAGCACTCCGCGCCTCGGACTTACGTGTTGACAGCAGGAAAAGCGCGTAAGTGAGAAGCAGAAAGAAGAGAAAAATTGTGGTAGAGACTAACATCTTTGGCTCCTAGAAAAACGCGGGTAACTGCATGCCGTATTGCTTGAGTCGTTCCGCAAAACGCGGCCGAATACCGGTTGTTCGGAACCGGCCCAGTACTTTTCCCTTAGGATCGACGCCGGTGCGCTCGAATTGGAAAATCTCCTGCATCGTCGTCGTATCGCCTTCCATTCCGGTGACTTCAGAAATGGAGGTAATTCGGCGCGTTCCATCCGTTAAGCGCGCCACCTGAATTACCAGGTCTACCGCTGAAGCGATTTGCTGTCGCATTGCCCGATCAGACAGTCTCATTCCCGTCATCTGGATCATTGTCTCCAGGCGCGACAGAGCATCTCGGGGTGAATTGGCATGTATGGTAGTAAGCGATCCGTCGTGGCCCGTATTCATGGCCTGTAGCATGTCGATCGCTTCGCCGCCGCGAACCTCGCCGATAACTATTCGATCAGGCCTCATGCGCAGCGCGTTTCTCACGAGATCTCTCTGCGTCACTTCGCCCTTGCCTTCGATATTCGGCGGTCGTGTTTCCAGCCTGACAATATGCGGTTGTTGCAGTTGTAACTCCGCGGAGTCTTCTATCGTCACTATTCGTTCATCCGACGGAATGTAAGCCGAGAGGGCGTTAAGTAAGGTCGTTTTACCAGCGCCGGTTCCACCGGAAATTACGATGTTCAGACGCGCTTTCACACACATCTCAAACAGTATCGCGATCTCCTTTGTCAGTGCGCCATTCTCAATCAGAGCGGCCATCTTTAGCGGATCAGCGCCAAAGCGGCGAATAGAGAGTGTTGGTCCATCAATGGCCAAGGGTGGGATTATGGCATTAACGCGCGAACCGTCGGGGAGACGAGCGTCAACCATTGGCTGCGCCTCGTCGATGCGCCGCCCTACTGTTGAGACGATACGTTCGATCACACGCATCAAGTGCTCGTCGTCTTTGAAAGTGATAGCGGTTTTTTCTAACTTACCGCGGCGCTCGATATAGATATTGGAATACGAATTAACAAGAATATCGGAAATCGTTGGGTCAGCGAGCAGCGGCTCAAGTGGGCCAAGACCGAATAATTCATGGTTCACCTCGCTCACCAGGCGATCTCGTTCGACCGTGGAGAGGGGAAGATTCTCTGCCAAGAGCAGATCCTCGGCGAGTCGAGAAACTTCGGTATGGACACGCTCTGGCGGAAGCGTGTTCAGCTTCGTCAAATCCATGCGCGTAATTATCGCTCGGTGGAGGCGGGCTTTAACTTCCTGAAAAGAGTGGTTTACCTGACCAACTTCTTCCAGGCGTGCGGCCGTGCCATCACCGTTATCTCGTATGTATCGTTCACGAAGTGCCATAATTCTTGTCCCCTGGTCCTAACAATCTGAACGTTCAATCGATCCGATTAATTATGCGTTATCAATCACAGTCGAAAACTCGAGCCCAGCGGTCGGATTCTTGCTTCCAAAAATCGACCGGAGCGACTTCTTCCGTGGTAGTGAAAACGCTGTACTACTCTTTTCGGTGAGTAACGCCGCAATTCGTTTTATCTCCAACGCTATCTTGGAAGTGGGATCGCTTTGTACCAGCGGGTGACCGAGGTTTATTGAGTCGATCACTTTGCGGTAGTCATTAGGCACAAAGCCGATGAGTCGCTCGCCCACATGACTCTCGACCTTCTGCAACTCCACATCAATGTTTTTGCTCCACCGGTTGACTACTACGCGGATTTTCTCGCGTGGATAACCCAGGTTGTCGAACACCTTAAGAGCGCGTTTGGTACTCCGGATACCGGGAATGTCGAGTGTTAAAACGAGGAAGATGTCGTCAACCGAGTCGAGAGCGGCGACGGTTACAGGGTCAAACGTATGCGGCAAGTCGATGATAATGTATTCGTATCGTTGGCCAAGCAAGTATAGAATCTCAGAAAGATCCTGCGGTTTGACGTCTTCCGCTTCATGTGCTTCCAGGGGTGCTGCCAGTACAGCTAAGTTAGCTGAGTACGGCGTCACCAGACTCGTCATTAAGGAATCGTCCAATCTGCTGCGGTTCCGAACAAAATCTGAAATCGAGTACTTCACATCAAGTCCAAGGAATGAAGCTACGTCACCCGTTTGCAAATTGAGATCAACTATTAATGTTGATTCCGGCATGGCTGCCGCCAGATTTGTCGCAAGGAATGACACGCCGGAGCCACCCTTGCCTGAGAAGGTCGCAACGATATGCGCTCTTTTCACGGTCGAATTCTCCGCGTTTAAGCAGAACTCGGCTACACGGTCCATCACCGTCCGGAATTCCTCCGCTACAATCGGTAACTGAAGAAACTCACGAGCACCTGCGCGCATGCTTCCGAGAATAAGCGCCGGCACACCCTCTTGAGAGGCAGTGATTACGGCTGTGTTCGGATTTTTCGCAAGTAACTGTCTAACGAGAGTAAAGTCTCTATCGGCGGTTGCACTGGTTACATGAACGAGCGCAGCGGATGGGCGCAGTCGTGCTACCTCAGTCAATAACTGATCCGCAGTATCACAGGCAGTCAAAAGCCGTGCACGGCCACTCCCATTAAGGGCGTCTTTAAGCTCCTGAGAAGTTTCCTGGTTCTTACTCAACGTTATAAAAGTGAGTGGTTGCATCGTATTAGCTCTTCTACCCAAGCGGTTCGTTCAATTAATTTATAGCGATACTATGGACACGTAATTCCCGGTGTAGTACCCGCGTTTTCGCCTACAACAGTAGTCTGGTATGCCGGCATATTAATATCTACTGCCCCGACCGCGAAGGTGTAGGTATAGTTTTCGATTTTGACAGACACCGTACCCTGGCCCACGCCGTAATCGTTGCTGTAGCAGACGGTTATATTCGATGCCTCAAGGTTGTTGACCAATGGCGCGGTACCCGCCGTCGGGGTGCCATAAAGAACCATGTTCTTAACTGGGTCAACAGTAGTTGAATCATTAGCGCAAGATCCGGAGGATGGTTTAGCCTGCAGTGAGGCGTAGCGCGCGCCGCGCCGTGTGGACTCAACCAACGCATTGTGCGTAAAGAACAAGTGGCCGCCGGAGACGATGCCGATGATCATCATTAAAAAGAAGGTCGCCACTATCGCAAATTCGATGGTGGCTATGCCGGCGTCAGATCTTTTTTTATCAATGCGTCGCTTCATTTTCGAAAAATCCGTCACTGGACCAATGCACTACTGCATCATGTTGCGTGCTTCGGTGGCCGGTTTCAGTGGGAAATAGAAAATCGTGTCTTCTTCTCCCGTCTGAGTCGCAAGATTCCAAACTCCTGCCGAAAAGTTATAGCTTTGAATTTCTACCTTGAAGTACTTAATGAATCCGCTGGCTAAGGCCGGTGTGCATGGCGTAGAGAAATTGTCGCAGATGGATACGTTGGCAACGGTGAGTCCGGGAACAACCGCCGTCTGGCCATTGCAAGCGGTAGCTGAGGAACTCTTGATCCCGCAAACTACCAAATTCTTTGCCTCCATCTTGGCGTTAGCTTTTTCAGTAGTCGTACCGTTTACGGCGTTCCTCGAAGCAGAGAGATAGCGCGCTCCGACAGAGGTTGCCTTAGCCAGTGTCGTGTAGGTGTAAAACAAGCGACCCAACTCGACGGTTCCCACAAACAGGAGCAGCAGTAGCGGAAATATGATCGCGAGTTCAATCGTTGCTGAACCCTCCGTGCGCTGAGTCATTCGTCTCAGACCGTCTGCTAAGTTTCCCGGGATTTTGATTGCGTTCATCTCGTCGCCTTACTTACCTGTAGAGAACTGACGTAGTCAGACCAGAAGCGCATGCGACAGGTCCAGTGGCCCCCACTTGAGCTAGACCCATGTACTCCACTTCCATGAATCCACAAGGCAGGTTATTCGCGCAGTTGCCATTAAAATTCACGAACATTTTCTTTTTCAGAAAGAACTTACCCCAACCCAGAATCTGCCCATTAGTATTCGCCGGATAAGTTTTCGGCGCCAAGACTATTGGGGCAATGATTATTCGCCGGCCATTGCCGGCTGTTGGAACCGAGTTTTCATATTGAATAGCTGTAATGGTCTCACTTACGTTGGTATCGGATGGGTATGCCGAGGCGGTGAGGCTACTTCCGTAACCGTTTGCGTAAACGCCAAAGCGGGTATTCATTCCGTCACCCGCAGCCCTGCCTCCATTGCCAAAATTCGAGCTCGGCGTCATGTTGATAAAGTCCCCGAGTTTATTGCATGCGCATGGTTGACCAGCGGCGAGCATCGCGGTCTCGGTTTCGCCATTGCCGGTTATGCAAGGCACATCAAGCACGATGTAATCCTTATCATTGATTGTGGCGGAGTTTCCTGATCCCTGTGCAAATTTGAGTGTCATCGTTATGGGAGTGGGGCTAGGATTAGGGAGACTAGGCATACCGACCGCCGCTGGATAGAAGTCACATACTCCGGCGAGTGGCACTGACATTCCCGCAACTGCCTCTCTTGATTCGCCATGAGAAGCTCCCAGTACGTGAGCTGCAAACAGGATGGCAGTAGAGGTTGACTCAGTAGTGACTTTAACGAAGCGAATGTTGGGAGCGACCAATTTGGCCGCAGTGCTATCCAGGTAAGAACCATTCAAACTGGTAGCGAATTCTACTGAGGCGATGGTTACTGCTGTTTTTGTCTGAAGGCCCAGATCGTTGGCAATCACATTGGTAGCCTGATTAACTGCCTTGTCAATGCCACCGGTACCTCCATTTAATTCGCGTGCTGCTGTCAACGCCGCAGCATCTGCCGCTTTCTGAAGTTCGGCGCGTACGACATAGATGCGCGAGACATCAAGGGCGAAACCGACCATGACCAATAAGAGCAACGCAAAAATGGCCGTCATGATCATGATAGAACCGCGTTCGCTGCTCCGTCGCCCGACTCGCTGTTCTTGATGTGATGACATCCGGTAAACCTCGACTTGAAAGAAAAATGTCTAATGTCCGATGAACTTCAGCTTGTCGCTCGTTGAAACCAAAACGCGTCAGAAGCAACAAACCGAAGTTCGTCGGGGAAAAACTTCGTCCAGGATCTTAGTTTCGCGATCCGCTCGGAACCGTCTTTGTGCCCGTGGACGGAGCGACCTTTGTTTCCTTGCCCGGGGCCACAGGTGTTGTCGAGTTCGTCGTATCTGACTGTCCAATCTCTCCGGGTTTCAGACTGAAACCTGTTGGTCCAGTAATACTGCTATTACCGCTACTACTCTTCGGCTCAATACCAAGGAGTGATCCATTCTTCAGGTCCTCGACCTTCGGCATTGCCGGCAGATCATCGCGATTTACAGGCTTGACTACCTGGGCCGTGACGATAAACATCAACTCGCTCTCATTCTTTTGAAACTGTTTTGAGCGGAACAGGTTTCCGAGAATAGGAACATCGCCGAGTCCTGGCACCTTCGAAAGTGTTTGAGTCTCGCTGTTGTCCAACAGTCCCGCTAGTGCGAAGCTTTGGCCATCACGCAATTCGACTCCAGTCTTAGCGCGACGGGTACGAAGGGCAGGGATTAAAAAGCCTTCAAATCTCACTCCATTCGCGAAGTCGAGCGTTGAGACTTCAGGCTCCAACTCCAGCCGAATGTGATCTTCGTCGATGATCGTGGGTTTGAAGTTCAGACGTACCCCGTACTCCTTGAAAATGATAGTGACGGTGGAGTGGTCACTGCCGCTTTGCACGACCGGCACAGGATACTCACCGCCGGCGAGGAAACTAGCGGTCTGACCATTCATCGCGATCAGGTTCGGTTCGGCAAGTGCGCGCAACGCACCCTGCTGTTGCAAGGCACGAAGAAACGCAAGTGTGTTGCCGCCCATCAGGAACAGGTTCAGAGGGGTTGCCAGAGTTCCGTTCAACAATCCGCCTTGAATAGCGCTGAGAGCACTGGGTCCCTGACCACTGTTGAGATAACCACCCACACCCGGTGCTCCCTGATAAGCATAGGACGTCCCAAGCTCACGCATTCGGTTGCGGCTTACTTCCGCGACACGCACCATGAGCTGCACCTGTGTTGCGCTTTTCACGGGAGATTCGAGCAGATTAACAGTCTTGAATCCGGCAGCCTGAACAACAGCGTCGGCTTGCGTCGCGATTCGCGGGTCACTGACTGAACCCGAGAGGACCACGGAGCCGTTAGCCTGGCTCAATCGAATGTCATCTTTAGGAAATAACGCGCGGATCTGCGAATCGATTAGCGACAGGTTTGTTCTGACGTAAACATCGAAAACGAGGAATTGGCCCGAGCCTTTTTCCCAGGCAATGAAATTGATCTGGCCAAACGCCTTGCCGTTTACCACAACCTGGTTGTTGGTGACGAGTACGGCTTCGGCAATTTCTGGATTCGATACTGAGAACCGTTCGATCGGTCTATCGAACGTGATTAGCCTCGACTGGCCCACTAGTACATTGACGGGAATCACATTTTTATTGCCGAAGGAGGCGTTGGTGTTCTCATCTTGTGCGAACAGAGGAAAAGCAGTAAGTAGAAACGTCGCAACGAAAGCAACGATAAAAAGGGATTTACGCAGCTGCATGATAATAGGCTCCTTGCTGGTCGTGAACATCTTCTGGCGCAAGCGGTGTAGCGTTTATTGCCGGCTCCTTTCGAGCGGGCAGCTACTCCACAACTACGGAACGTCTACGTCGCGTCTCTTTGACCCTTCGATTAGTTCGACGGACTTACGAGCGACGGGTGGCGCAATGGCTACCGGCTTTGCGTCCACATGAGAGGACGCAACCTTGACGCGTTTGGCGACAGGTTTGGATAGTGGTTTTGTTTCCGCTGGTTTTTCGCTGGGTGGGCCAGGGTTGGGCTTGACTGGTTCACCACTGAGAAGTGACGCCTTGTTTGCGCCAGTGGTCTCGCTGTCTTCCTGATCCGTGTAATTTCGCATTACGAGTTGCAGTTTGCCTTCGTTGGCAGCGAGTACAAGTTTTTCTGCTTCTCCCGGCGTGACCTGCAGGGTCACTGCCTTCACTTCGGAGGGTTGGCGCTGGTCTTGAGGAGAATCAATCTTTGGACCACTTGCAAGCACCTTGATATTCTGCAGCACGATCTTGGAGATCGGGCCCTGCGTGCTGTTGCTTGCCGTGACAGGAACGATTACGGCCACCACGTCGACATATGACCCGGGCATCACGAAACCGGAAACACCCACGATGTCGTCCACCTTCACTGTCATGGCGCGGTATCCTTCAGGTATGACTGCCGACAAGCCTGCACCGACGCCTTCGGGCGCCAGTTTCAGTTTTGTAATCGGCTCGCGCACGCCGATAGGCGTGAGAGCGACTCGGCCAACCACCTCTTCCAGTTTTAGAAACGCTCCTTCAGGCGCGGAGGCATTAGGCATGGGAGCCAAAGCCAGTTGCTCGACTGTGATCTTTGCGCCAAGTGGGATTTCCATCTTCGCGACGACCACGTTATTGAGTTCTTTTGCGTACGCTCTTACGCTGGCCACATAGCGGGTTACCAGCATGACGGCGAGCAGCCCACAAACCACTGCGCCACTTAGCGCGAGAATGAGACGTTTGTTTCGCATGGGTCAATTCTCCAGGAACAAGTTAAATGCACTAACGTCCTGAGGTGATACCTCAGGTGTGAAATAGTAGAAATGCCAGTACGCTTCCGAAGCAGATCGGCACGGCGTATGGCAGCGTGTAACTACGGTCTTCTGGAATATCGAAGCGCGGTACTGTCTGGCCGGGCAGCAGTCCTTGGAAAAACTGCATGACACCGAACATCGTGGCCCTTGCTCGCCCTGAATAGATCATTTTGCAGATGGCGAGGACACCGCCTGTCAGCGCGACTACGAGCAGGGTAGGCAGTACGAGTGAAACTCCACTAACTGCTCCGATCGCACCGAACAGCTTCACATCACCAGCGCCCATAGTTCCGAATACATGGAGGAAAAACATCAATCCAAACGCCAGGGCAAAGCCACCGAGACTTACAATGAGACCGTGAGTTCCGCCGAAAAGTGCATTCAACGTGATGCCACCTAACAGCGTGACCAGCACTAGTTTGTTGGGAATCCGGCGGTATCGCACATCCATGTAAGTAATGATGAGTGCCATCGGAATGAACAAGAGTGCGAGAGCGAATGTTTGAGTACCCAGCATTTATATGCCTCAGCGTTGATGCAGCGAGAGAGCTTAAATGACCGAGAACGTGGCGACCTCCGAGTGCAGATCGCCACGATCAGTCTTGATCAAGTGATTGCTTTAGAGGCCGGATCCCGATACATCGGTTTCCGAAGCACTGATCAGTTTGTCGTGGAGAGCTTGACCCCAGCCACTTCCATAAACAGCCAATGCAACGATCGCAACGATCGCGGCGATGATGGCGTATTCCATCGTTTCAATGCCTGACTCGTCATTGAGAAAATTCTTAATCGTGTTCATGTTTGTTTCTCCTTAGGGATTGTGTTTGTTTACACCCGATGGTTGAAGACCCTTCGGGGCATGAATTTGCACCAGAAGTGAAGGCGTCATCTCAGGAAACCTGAGTGATCGCTCCTGCCGATCACGGCAACATTTCGGGTGCGCGTTCCGTTGGGCAATGGTTGTGCCGTTGTAGACTTTAAATGTGCACATCCCTGGCGAATTAAATAACCCTCAATGTTTATCGCTCGAAGACGTGATCGGTAACGCAGGTAATCGGACGGCTGGTCCATGTTATTCACGTTCAACACTGCTCGCAGGCGAGCAGTTGCGGCAGAACGACGCCGCAGAAGTTCCGGCGCTTGTTCTTCGATTCGATTTTGGTTGAAAGCATTTTCATGGTTGCAAGACGCAACCACTCAGATAGGAGTGAGGAGTTTTCGATCGGTGACTAACGTTATTGACGGTTCGATCGTTTGCGACCGAAACCTTGTTCAAAGTTCGTCTTAGTGGGTGGGGCGGCGCTCGCTTTCACGGTATCTCTGTCGCGATAGATCACGCCGCCCCGTCGGGGCTGTATGCCGGCTATTTCTGTTCTATTTCGTACGCTCGCTGCAAACACTCTGCTGCCACGAAGCACTGCTTCATCACCCTTCTTCAATCCCCAAACCAATGCCGCCGGTGACGTGTAGGGAAAAAGCAGGGCGCCCGTCGCCACCGCGCCGCCCGCCATTACGGCTATTCGATTGGTGCCGTTGTTCTTGCCGCTTAGTGCAATCGGAATACGCGTGCCGTCAACACCAACTACATATTCCATCTCCCAAGCCAGCATCCCCGCACGGCCCAGGGGTTTGGCATTCCTCGCTTTAACAATTCGTGCCCTGGCTACGGCGCCTCGCTCGATTACCAACACCTTGTCAACAAAGACCCTGCGCTTTGCGAGAAACGTTATTGAGTCTCCTGCTTTGGCCTTAGCCGAGCTGGTCGCAGTGGCTGTTTCCAACTCGATGATCGTGCCTTTGGGAATTTGTATGCGAGGAGTTTCCTCGCGCTTCGAATTAACGTCCGCCAGACTTGGTGGACCATTCGGAACCGCCTGCATCACCTGCAAAACTTTTTCGGGAACACCCCGTCGCCTCAAGTCGCGCAATACGGGCGGGAACACATCGAAATTGCATGGTGAGGTGAGGATCCTGCTAATAATTATTTCGGGCTTCACCTTCTCTTCGACCATACGAATCACGTCGCGATTTCGTAAAAGTCGTGGTGAGAGCTCCGTCTGTGCCTGCGCCGCAGTGCAATTGATTAGAAGGGCGATTGTAATGAGCAGTCCGCACCGCTGTCTCATCATGCTCCTCCCCCTGGATAAATCGTTCTGTAAGTTGTCAGCAACCGATATGCCTCTGGAAACAGTGAGTGTTTTGTTGAGGATCGTCGGTTTAGTTATGCGATGTTTAGCGACAACTGCTCGCTGGCGAGCAGTTGTCGCACGGCGCTACTTGTGTCGGGACGAGCAGTGCCAGAAGAATTAATGCGCGATTCCGTTTTTCTCTGTGTTCTCGTTGCGCGAGAGCAGTTGCATGCCGTTCAGATCTTCTTCTTGCAGGAACCGCACCGCCATCACGCCATACTGCTTCAGCCGGCGATAGAGCTTGCTGCGATCGATTCCCAGTGCGGCTGCGGCGCGCACCTGGTTGCCGCCAAACTGCTGTAGAACGGAAAGAATGTAACGCTTCTCGATCTCGGCCAGTGGCACTGTGTCGTTCATGTAAGCCTGAAGCACTTGCCGGAAGTTGTCGGCGCTCGGGTGCGGAATCGAATTCATGATCTCGGGCGGCAGATCCGCAATTCCCAACTCGTCTTCCAGACCGATGGCCAATGCATACTCGATCGTGTTTTCGAGCTCACGAACGTTGCCGGGCCACGGATACTCACAAAGAGCACGCATCGCATCAGCGGTGAACTTTCTTAACGGCTGGCCGTTTCGTTCCGACTTCACGCGCAGGAAATGTTCAACCAGCAGTCTCACATCCTCACCACGCGAGCAAAGCTCCGGCACGTGTAACGGCAACACACGCAAACGATAGTAAAGGTCGGGACGAAAACGTCCTTCAGCAACTGCCTGCGCGAGGTCGCAGTTGGTAGCGGAGATGATGCGCACGTCGATCGCGATGTTGGCACGCGCGCCGATGCGACGCACCGTGCGTTCCTGCAAGACACGCAACAACTTCGCCTGCGCGGAAAGATTCAACGCATCAATTTCGTCGAGAAACAACGTACCGCCGGAAGCTTTTTCAAAGAGACCACTGCGGTTCTCGTGCGCACCGGTGAAGGTGCCGCGCTGGTGACCGAAGAGTTCTGCTTCGATTAGTGTTTCGGGAATGGCGGAGCAGTTGATATCAACGAACGCGTTATCGCGTCGTGGACTCATGTCGTGGATCGCGCGCGCGGCGAGTTCTTTGCCGGTTCCGGTAGCGCCGGTGATGAGTACCGAAGCATCCGTTGGCGCAACGCGTTCAATCACAGAGAAGAGTTTTTTCATCACCGGCGATTCGCCGATGAGAGTTGGAGATTTGGAAGTGCTGACTCGGGGACTTTCCTGCTTATCGGTGGCTATCGCGCCGGCTCTGGCGTGATTGCTCGGATGGTTGGTGGACCACCCGTCGATAGCCGTGGGAGTTGCTAGGGGCATTAAGTAAACTAACTCCTAAGGTTAAAGATTAATTCGCGTAAACCGCGACTCTTCAAAACTGGAATTACAAAACACCGAAACGACTGGATGTTCCGAATTTACGCAAGCCAGCGTCTCTCGGATGTTGCTTCGTTTCGTTCAATGGTTCGACGCTCTTTCACCCCACGGGGGCGAGACGTGTTCGTTGTTGCTCTTTAGATTTGAGGACCGACGAGACCCTTGAGGGGTTTTGGGTAAAGCGTTAGATTGCCAACTCGACGAGCCCTATGCTGCCAGCACCAGCCATGTAGATTCGTGCGCCTTTGTGCAACTCCGGGGCCATCGATCTTGTCGGATTCGTTTCTTCACAATTGCTTCAGAATATCTCAGTAAAAATTGTTGTTCACTGATTGACTGTCCAGCATCTGGACGTTGTTTCTAGAATTTGGATTGCTTGTGAGTTGCCTTCACTTATTGTGATTGGAACACGCGTAACATTACACGTTTATTTTACCTGCCGTGGAAAATAATAAGGCGTCACTATGAGGTCACAGCAGGTAGACGTCTGTGCGTTATCGCACGGTAGTTCATTTTTTATTTTTCGATCACGATGATGGTTATCAGGATTTACATCTCCGCGCTGACGTTACTCTTCCTGTTTCTCGTCGTGATGAGTCGCGGTCTCGGAACTCTTGAAGTTATCGTGATCACCTGCGCTCTTATCTATTTAATTCTCGACGCAAGAGATCAGTTGCTAAGACTGAAACTCGAGCTCCAGTCGTTGCAAGATGTCGAGCAACGAATTTCTGCACTGCTTCGCTGAAACAACACAATGAGCTTCTTTGCCGTTAACGCTATCGTGAGTTTATTTGTCGCACTCGTGCTGCACGAGCTTGGACACTACTTTGCAGCACGCTTGTGCGGAGTTCCGATCAAACAGGCAGGGTTTGGTTGGGGACCAAAGATTTTTGGCGTGAAGGTCAGCACGGTTGATTGTCAGCTTCGACTGCTTCCGGTTGGTGCATACGTGCAGATGGATATTGGTGCATTGCAGCGTCGACCGTTGTTGCAGCAGTTGTTTGTGCTGGGCGCAGGGATTGGTGTGAACCTCGTGCTTTGCGTTCTCACCTGGGGATCACTTTTTAGTGTCTTCAATCTGGCGCTGGCGTTCGGAAATCTGATTCCTATTTATCAACTCGACGGCTGGAAGAGCGGGATGGTGATCTGTCGCAAGATCTTTGGACGATCGAGTCCACTGGTTGAGTGGATGCTGACGCTCTGCGGCGGCGCGATCGCGTTGGCCGTGTTAGTACGAGCATTTCTTAATATCTGAATTCGAGAGATGAATACACCATATTGGGGAAATATCGATAGTCGTCGTCTCGCACGCGCATACGTCGCGCTCGCGTTCGCGCAGGATGTCGCGAAGGGATACGTCAGCGAGCACACGTCGCTACATCCGCTCATCACCGCGCTCGATATGTCTGCAAAGTTGTTGGAAGAGATCCTCGAGGATGTTTTGCCTGAGGAAGATTTCCTGGAAAAAGAAAACGCGGATTACACAGAATTAACTATGTAATCCGCGTTCATTCGCGAAAATCCGCGGCGTTGCTTACATGCCCATGCCGCTCATGCCGCCCATACCCCCCGGCATTGCGGGACTACCCTTTTCGTCTTCGGGAATCTCCGAGACCATCGCTTCAGTCGTCAGCATTAAACCGGCAATCGAAGCTGCGTTCTGGAGAGCAGTGCGAGTGACCTTCGCCGGATCGATGACGCCGGCCTTTACCAGATCCTCAAACTGTTCCGTGGCCGCGTTGAAGCCAGTGTTCTCGTTCTTCTCAGAACGAACTTTCTCAACGATCACCGCGCCTTCTTTGCCGGCGTTCTGCACGATTTGACGCAGCGGCTCTTCCAACGCACGACGAACGATGTTGACGCCGATCTGCTCATCCGGATCGCCTTCGCCATCCTTGAAGACCTCGTACTTCTCGAGTGCCTTCGCCGCTCTCACCAGCGCGACACCGCCACCCGGAACGATTCCTTCTTCAACCGCGGCGCGCGTGGCGTGCATGGCATCCTCGACGCGTGCCTTCTTCTCTTTCATC
>Ga0070700_100000252_pt1 | contig 28792 bp, 28 predicted proteins | sample KBSK5101metaG_FD_65456 | JGI IMG/M metagenome (GOLD analysis project Ga0070700, IMG submission 65456) | Corn, switchgrass and miscanthus rhizosphere microbial communities from Kellogg Biological Station, Michigan, USA - KBS K5-10-1 metaG | ecosystem: Host-associated > Plants > Roots >...
TGCCGGTGCGCGGGCGAATGTACTACATCCCCGTCGGCAGCACGCTCCTGTTTTCGCTGCTGGTCTGGCTGGTCAGCAAGATCATCTAGCCTCGCCGATCGCCTTCAGCCGGGCCTGATCCAGCAGTTTCGGAATTTCCGCGGGCCCTGTGGCCTTCGCGGCGATCCCGCCCGCGTCGACCGAAGTAGCAGCGCGCAGCGCGCGTTCGATGCGCGCCTTGTCGATGCCGGGCTCGGCGACCTGCGCCACCTCTAGCAGCTCGGCGAAGCGCTCCGGGCGGCGCAACGCGTCCGCCGTCTTCAAGAGATCCAGCAGGCCATCGGGAGTCGAGCCGCGCAGCTTCGAGCGGCTGCGGGCCGCAGTCAGCGCGAGGTCGCGCACCTCGTTCGGCGCCCGCACGCGGTTGCTGAGTGCCTCGATCTGCGGCTCCCCGAGCGGCCAGGTCAGCAGCGCAAAGCGCGCGGGCACCGAGCCCGCGAACTGTCGCGGGTAGCGGGTGATTTCGGGCAGGTTGCGGCGCAGGAGGCCGCTCGCCTCCAGCACCTCGAACATCTTCTCCGCGTGCGCCTCGGCCAGGCCCTTGGCGAACTCCTGCCAGACCCGCTCGGCGACGAGATGGTCGGTCTCGCCCGAATCCACCATCTGGCGCATGAGCGCCATCGTCCCGGGGTGGACGCGGAAACCGAAGCGCGCCGCGAAACGCGCGACGCGCAGGATACGAACCGGGTCTTCGGCGAAGGCGTCGCTCACATGGCGCAGCACGCCGTCCTTCAAATCTTTCTTTCCGTGAAACGGATCGACCAGGGCGCCATCCTCCGCCTTGGCGATGGCATTGATCGTCAGGTCGCGGCGCTTCAAGTCCTCTTCGAGCGTGACTTCCGGCGAGGCGTAGACGGTGAAGCCCTTGTAACCGCGGCCGCTCTTGCGCTCGGTGCGCGCGAGCGCATATTCCTCATGCGTCTTGGGATGCAGGAACACCGGAAAATCCTTGCCGACCGGCTTGTAGCCCTGCTTCACCATCTCTTCGGGCGTGGCACCGACCACGACGTAGTCGCGCTCTTTCACCGGCAGACCGAGCAGCTCGTCTCGAACCGCCCCACCTACCGTAAAGACTTTCACTTCGTGGCGTAGGGCTCGTCGGCGGGGACGAATTCCGTCTCGCGCCGCGCGCCATCGCACCATTCGCGCACCGCGGCGAGGGCTTTGACCGCCTCGCAGTATTCCTGCGCGACCGGCGGCACCTTGACGGCGTAGGCCTGGAAGCGCATCACCACCGGCGCGAAGAAGGCGTCGGCGACGCTGAACTTGCCGAACAGCAGGCTGCCGGCGCCGCCGAAGCGCTCGCGGCACTCGGTCCAGAGGGCGACGACGCGATCGATGTCCTTGCGCGATTCAGGCGTCAGGCCCTTGCCGGGGTAGCGGCCGCGGATGTTCATCGGCATCTTGCCGCGCATGTTCTGGAAGCCCGAATGCATCTCGGCGCAGGCCGAGCGGGCGAAGCGGCGCGCCTGCGGCGCCTCGGGCCACAGATGCTTGTCGGGGAACATCTCGGCCACGGTCTCGCAGATGGCGAGCGAGTCCCACACCGGCTCGCCGTCGATCATCAAGACCGGCACCTTGCCCGCGGCCGAGTATTTCTCGACGCCGGGGACGGTCAGCCCGCCGTCGCTCTGGCTGAACTTGAGCTGCACTTCCTCGAACGGGATCTGCGCCTGCCGCAGCAGCACCCAGGGGCGCATCGACCATGACGAATAGTTCTTGTTGCCGACCACCAGCTTGAGGTTCATGGAGGAAGTCTAGCGCGGCAGTGCCAGCTCGGCGACGAGGCCGCCGCCCGGAGCGTTGCGCAGCGTCACGTCGCCGCCGTGCCAGCGCGCGATGTTGCGCGCGATCGACAGGCCGAGGCCGGTGCCGCCGCTGTCCATGTTGCGCGAGGCGTCGAGGCGGTAGAAGGGCTCGAACACGCGCTCCAGCTCGCTCTCCGGAATGCCCGGACCGCGGTCGACGACCGCGATGCGCAGCCGGTCGGACGAGTCCTTCACCTCGATTTCGGCGCTGCCGCCGTAGCGCACCGCGTTCTCGATCAGGTTTTCCAGGCAGCGGCGCAGCGCCTGCGGGTCGGCGCGGTACGGGCCGTTGGCGGCCAGGCCGCGCACGCTGAGCGCCTGTCCCGCTTCGCGCCGGTCCTCGCTGATGCTCTCGATCAAGGCGCCGATGTCGACCGGCTGGCGCTGCGCGCCCGTGGCGGTGGTACGGAAAAAATCGAGCGTGCTGCCGACCATGGTCTGCATCTCCTCCAGGTCGCGCAGCATCTTGGCGCGGATCTCGCCGTCGGACAGCATTTCGGCGCGCAGCCGCAGGCGCGTGATCGGGGTCTTGAGATCGTGCGAGATCGCGGTGAGCAGCCGCCCGCGCTCGACCAGATAGTCGCGCACGCGCTGCTGCATGCGGTTGAACGCGGCGATCACGCGGTGGATCTCGCTCGGTCCGCTCTCGGCGAGCGGCGCGTCCTCGGGATTGCGGCCGATCGCGTCGGCGGCGCGCGACAGGCGGTCGAGCGAGCCGGTGGTCATGCGCACCAGGAAGCCGGAGAGCGAAAAGCACACCAGCATCAGCAGCAGGATCAGCGGCACGATCGCCTCGAAGCGGCTGAGCGGCTCCTGCGGCACGTTCACGTCGAACACCACCACCATGCCGTCCTCGAGCACCACCTGCACCACGATCGCGAACGGCTCGGGCAGGAGGAAATAGAAGTGGCGCGCCATCCACAGCTCGAACGCGCCCGCGCTCACCCCGTCGGCGCGCGGATGCGGGTTGATGTCGGCACGGATCGGCCAGGGCGCACCGATCTGGCGCTGCACCTCCTCGGTGAACTCGGCTTCGTAGCGGTCGTGCTCGCTGAAGCCGCTTGCCACCTGCACGGTTTCCCGCCGCAGCGAGGCGCGCAGGTGCGCACCGCTGACCTCCTGCACCACCTTCTCGCGCTCGGCGGCGTGCAGGCGATTGAGGATGCGCACGGTCTGCGCGATCTGCGCGGCGATCTGCAGCGAGGCCAGGCGGTACACCGAGCTGCCGCGATCGAACAGGTGGATCGCCATGCTGCCGAGCTGGACCACGATCAGGCCCGCGACCAGCACCAGCATCGTGCGCCCGAACAGCGACGCCGGAAGAAGTTTCATCAACCGGCCTGCCTCAACCCAGCCGCTCGACCACCGCGGCCAGAACGTAGCCCTCGTTGCGCACCGTCTTGATGATGCGCGGCTCGCGCGCGTCGTCGCGCAGCCGCAGGCGCAGGCGGCTCACCTGCACGTCGATCGAGCGGTCGAACGGCGAGCCGTCGCGCCCTACCGTCAGGTCCATGAGCTGGTTGCGGTCGAGCACCCGGTTGGGATGCTCGACGAACACCGACAGCAGCTTGAACTCGGCGCCGCTCAGCGCCACCACCACGCCGTCGGGCGCGACCAGCTGGCGCGCGGCGAGGTCGAGCGTCCAGCCGGCGAAGCGCACCTGCTGCACCGCGCTGCCGCCGCGCTCGGCCGGCAGGCCGCGTGTGCGGCGCAGGATGCTGCGGATGCGCGCAAGCAGCTCGCGCGGGCTGAACGGCTTGGCCAGGTAATCGTCGGCGCCCATTTCCAGCCCGACGATGCGGTCGACCTCCTCGCTGCGCGCGGTAAGCATGATCACCGGCAGGCTGGATTCGACGCGCAGGTCGCGGCACAGCGTGAGGCCGCTGTCGCCCGGCAGCATCAGGTCGAGCACCACGATGTCCGGCCGGCTGCGCTCGAGCACCCGGCGCATCTCGGCGCCGTCGGTGGCGAGCGACACGCGGAAGCCGTTGCGCTCCAGGTATTCGCCCAGCAGCTTGCGGATTTCGGCGTCGTCGTCGACGACCAGTACGTGGTCGGTTCGGTCCATCTGCGGGGTATATCGCACCCGGGCGCCGGCGCCGTCAAGCATGTAACACGGTGTTACAACGCAATTTGCGGCTTACATCGGCGCGGTTCAATGCCGGCAACAGGAGGCTTCATGGCCGCGCAGACGCAAACCGAAACCCCATCGATCAAGTTCAAGGACATGACCGGCAAGCAGAAGCTCGTCTTCGTGCTCAAGGTCACCGTGTGCATCATCTCGGGCGGAATGATCTACCCGAACGTGATGAGCGACTGAGTTGTTCCTCCCAATGCGGGACTTCAGCCCCGCCTAGGCGGGGCTTTTCTTTTCAGGGCCCGCCGATCACGCGGCCGCCATCCTTGATCGGGGTGGCGAACTTGTATTCGATGTCCCAGGGGAAGTGGATCCACTTGTCCTGCTTGAATTCCTTGACGAAGGTATCGACGATCGGCCGCCCGGCGGGCTTGGCGTAGAGACACGCGAAGTGCGCCTTGGGCAGCAGCTGGCGCACCGCCTGCGCGGTCTTGCCGGTGTCCACCAGGTCGTCGATCAGCAGGTAGCCGTCGCCCTGCCCGCTCACGCCCTTCAGCACCTGAACGCCGCCTTGCTGCTGCTCCGCCCCGCCGCCCGTGCCCGCGTCGTAGCTCGTCACGCAGATCGTGTCGATCACGCGGATGTCGAGCTCGCGCGCGACCAGCGCCGCCGGCACCAGCCCGCCGCGCGTCACCGCGATGATTCCCTTCCAGGGCCCCTTCTGGTGCAGGACTTCCGAGAGGTAACGCGCGTCGCGGTGCAGCTCGACCCACGAGATGATGATTTCGTCTTCGTAGGGGACCGGCGCCATGCGCGATTCTAGATTGCCGGCGCGCGCAGGTGCCAGTCGGTCGCGCGCTGATACGCGTGGGCGGCGCGCAGCGCAGTCGCGTCCTGGCGCGGCGGCGCGACGAGCTGCAGGCCGATCGGCATGCCGGCGCGCGTGAATCCCGCATTGGCGCAGGCCACGGGCAGACCGAGATAGCTGATCGGGCGCGTGAAGCGCACGAAGCGCCCGAGCATCTCGGCGGCGGCATCGCCACTCGAGATATCGGTCTCGGCGATGGTCGGCGTCTGAAACGGCACCACCGGGCCGTGAACCAGGTCGACTTTGGAGAATACCGACTCGCAGAACGCTGCAATCGCCGCCGCGCGCGCCTGCAGCGCCTGCAGGTAGTCGCGCGCCAGCACCGGACGGCCCTTTTCCAGGCGCTCGCGCACCTGCGGCGAGTAATCCTGCGGGCGCGTGCGGAACCATTCGTCGTGGAACGGGTTCGCTTCGGCGGCGTGCAGCACCGCGGCGCGCGCGCTGAGCTGCGAGAAATCCGGGAGCTCAACGTCAACTACGGTCGCTCCTAGCCGGCGAAGCACCTCCGCCGACGCGTCCATGGCAGCCGCGATCTCGGCATCGCAATCTTCCCGGAACGCTCTGCCGATGCGCAGCCCCGCGATGGATTTTTCGAGTTCCTTCATGAAATCGGTTTGCGCGATCACGCTCAAGACGAGGGCTGTGTCCTCCACCGTGCGGGTGAGCGGGCCGACAGTGTCGAGCGACGGGCAGAGCGGCAGGATGTTCTCCACCGACACGGAGCCATGCGTAGGCCGTATCCCGGACAGCCCGCAGAACGCCGAAGGCAGGCGGATCGAGCCGCCGGTGTCGGAGCCGAGCGCGGCGAAGTTGGCGCGCGCCGCCACCGAGGCGCCCGAGCCGGAGGACGAGCCTCCGGTGATGCGCTGCGGGTCCCAGGGGTTACGGCAGTGCCCGTAGTGCCAGTTGTGCCCGGTGGGTCCCATGGCGAACTCCGCCATGTTGAGCACGCCGAACTGGATCGCACCCGCGGCGTCCAGATGCTCGAGCACCTGCGCGGTCGCCTTCGCCGGTACGTCGCGCAGGATCTTCGAGCCGCAGCTCGAGGCGACGCCGCGCCGGTAGTACATGTCCTTGTGCGCCATCGGCACACCGTGCAGCGGCCCGCGCAGGTAGCCGCGCGCGACCTCGCGATCGGCGAAATGTGCCGCCGCGAGCGCCGCGTCGTCGTCGATGCGCAAGAAGCAGTTGAGCTTCGGCTGGACCCCATGCGCGCGCACGAGCACGGCCTCCATCGCGGCCACGCAGCTCGTGCGCCGTTGCCGGATGGCGCCGGCCAGTTCAACGCAAGAGAGAGACGTCAGCGCATCCATTCCAGCTCCACCGCACTATAGTATCGGCGCATGCTGTCGGCAGAAAGGATCCTCGAGCGCTGCGAGTCGCTCGCGCAGCATTCCGAGCTGCCGGGCGGGCTCACCCGCGTGTTCCTCTCGCCGCAGGCGCGCGCCGCGACCGACAAGGTGCTCGGCTGGATGCGCGAAGCCGGCATGCAGGCGAAGCTCGACGCGATCGGCAATGCCGGCGGCCGCTACGAGGGGAATCGACCCGGTCTGCCTTGCCTCATGCTCGGATCGCACCTCGACACCGTGCGCGATGCCGGCAAGTACGACGGCATGCTGGGCGTGATTAGCGCGATCGAATGTGTCAGTTTTTTGAATACAAACAACAAGAGACTTCCCTTCGCGATCGAGGTCCTCGGCTTCGGCGACGAGGAAGGCGTGCGGTTCGGTACCACGCTGCTCGGCAGCCGTGCCGTCGCCGGCACTTTCGACCTGGCGGTGCTGAAAGCGAAGGACCCGCAGGGCAAGACGATGGCGGACGCGCTGCGCGAATTCGGTCTCGATCCTGAGGGCATCCCGACGATCGCGCGCAGGCAAGGCGACGTGCTCGCCTATGCCGAGCTGCACATCGAACAGGGACCGGTGCTCGAATCCGAAGGCCTGCCGGTCGGCGTGGTCACCGCGATCAACGGCTTCTCGCGCCTGCGCGTCACGCTGCGCGGCGCGGCCGGCCACGCCGGCACCGTGCCGATGAACCTGCGCCGCGATGCACTTGCCGGCGCGGCTGAATGCGCGCTCGCGGTGGAGCGCGTCGCGAAAAGCCATGCCGAGCTGGTCGGCACCGTCGGGCGCTTCGAAGTGAAGCCCGGCGCGATCAACGTGATTCCGGGCGAAGTGATGTTTACCGTCGACGTGCGCGCCCCTCGGGATTCTCTCCGTGAGCAGGCGCTTGCCACCATCCGCGCGGAAATAGAACGGGTCTGCAAGGCAAGACAGCTGCGAAGCGAGATTGAGAATCTGCAGGACTTCGGCGTGACCAGCTGCGCGCCGCGCCTGATCGGGCAGATGGAGCGGGCAGTCGCCAGCCAGGGATTCCGCGTGCGGCGGCTGCCGTCGGGCGCCGGGCACGACGGCATGGCGCTCGGCGCGATTACCGAAATCTGCATGCTGTTCGTGCGCTGCAAGCTGGGGATCAGCCACAGCCCGCTCGAGTCGATTACGAAGGAAGACGCTGACGCAGGCGTCAAGGTGCTGTCCGAGTTCATTCGGTCGTTTTCGTAGTGCCGCCCTACCGGTTTTCCGCCGAAGTCGTCGGGCGCGCCGCGCGCGACACGCTCGCAGCCGGCGCGGGCGAGGTGTGTGCCGTCTTCCGGCGCAGCTTTTACGTTCGGCTGAACGACCGGTACGCGTGCATCGGCGACGCGTCACTCGGCCGCGGGCCGCTCAACGCGCTGGTGTCTGCGTTCAGCGAGCCGCCACTGGGCGCGACGGTGATGGTCTCGCTCGAGAGCGCACATCCCTGGGCGCCGGCGCCTGCGTCCGGCAACGCGCGCCCGAACCTCGCAGCGCTGCGCGCCTGCCTCGATGGACACGTACCCGAAGAAGGGCTGGGCTGCGTGATCCTCGGCGTCGACAACGCGCTCAGTGTGCATGCGCAACCCGCGCTCGAGGCGATCGAGCGCTGGCTCGCCGGCAACGCGCTCGGCCACGAGGCGGCGCAGCTCATCGGCCTCGGACCCGGCCTCACCCCGTCGGGCGACGATTACCTGGGCGGCGTGCTGGTCGCGCTGCGCTGGGTCGGGCGCGGCGCGCAGGCCGATTCGCTGTGGCGCTGGCTCGAGCCGCGTCTGTCCGAGCGCACGAGCGCGATCAGCGCGGCGCACCTCGCCGCCGCGGCAGGCGGTGAAGTGCACGAGGCGCTCCACGACCTGCTCACCGATCTGGCGGCGTGGGAAAGCCCAGACCTGGTTCCGCGCCTCTCGCGCCTCGATGCCCTCGGCCACACCTCGGGCTGGGACGCGCTGGCCGGGATCGTGGCGGTGGCGAAGACCTCTCAGTAAGAGAGCACGGCAGCGAGCTCGGCGGCCTGCGCGTTCGACGGCGCCACCAGTACGCCGGCCTCGCGCAGCTTAGCCACCTGGTGCGAGCGCACCTGCGGATCGTCGTCCGTGCCCGTGACTGATGCGACCACGGTCTTCGCATTCACCTTCAAGAGGATGCCCGCGGGATCGGGGTGCGCGCCGTAGCCGAGAACCACATCCAGCAGGATCACGCCGACCGCGGGATCCGAGGCGGCCGCGGCCACGTGCGCGTTGCGGATCTCCGGATCGATCATCGGGTGCGGACGGCCGCGCGTGTAGCGATCGTCGCCCAGGTCGATGAAAGCATGGCCGTTCAGGCCGCGGCGCTTGAAGATGAGCTCGGCTTCGCTGCACAACGTGCCGCCGCAATAGAGGCCACGGACCTTGCCTCTGCTCTTTCCGGTTTGTTTTTCATCTTCGATCTTCGACCCCGCTGCGATCTCGGCCGCGGCGAGCAATGTGGGCGCCAGGCCCGGCCTGTCCAGGCCGAGAAAACACACCACGGTCCTTTTTCGGCAGCGCGCGAGGCGCTGCAGGACCTGCTCGGCCACGCCCGGCGCGGGCGGCTTTGAGATCAGCACGATGGTCGAGGTGCGGGCGTCCTGCTCGAGCGCGCCGATCGCGTCCAGCGTCGCGAGCGCGCCGACGCGCTCGTCGAGGTCGCGCCCGCCGACGCCGATGCCGTGCGACACGCCCTTGCCCATGCGCGCGAGCAGGCACGACACTTCCTGCAGCCCGGTGCCCGATGCCGAGATGATGCCGATGTCACCGCGCGGCACCGCGTTGGCAAATGCGAGCGGCGTCCCGGCGATCAGCGCGGTGCCGCAGTCCGGCCCCATCAGCAGCAGGCGCTTTTCGCGCGCCAGCAGCTTGAGCGCGCGCTCCTCTTCGAGCGGCACGCCGGACGAGAATACGAGCGCATGCAACCCGGCGTCGAGCGCCTTGCGCGCCTCGGCCACGGCGAACTCCCCCGGCACCGAGATCAGCGCGAGGTTCGCGCCCGGCAACGCGTCCAGCGCGCCGGCCAGGCTGCGCACGCGGGGCAGGGTCTCCGCAGCCGTTTCATTCCTCTCGAGAACGAGCGCGGACTGCAAAGCCTGCCGTCCAAGACGCTCATCGGACGCGCGCAATGCAACGACCAGGTCGTTGACGCCCGCCTGCTCGCCTTCCGTCGCGAGCAGGCCGGCCTCGCGCAGCAGCGCCTTGTTCGACGGGCTGCCGATCATGAGCGCGGCTTCCTCGATGCCGGGCAGCGCCGACAGGCGCCGCGACAGGCGCATCAGCGCCACCGAATCGAGGTAGCGCCCGCGCTCGACGCGGTTAAGAACGAAAGGCATCGAGCGCTTTGTCGAAACAGGCGAGCGGTGCGCGCGCCACGCCGGCGCCGACCTGGCCGACGCCGGCGCGCTTGTGCGCGATGCCGGTGTTGATGGCGGGCGCGATGCGCGTCTCCACCACGCGCCGCACGTCGATGCCAATCGGCGCGCCGGCGAATTCGAGCACCGGGATCCGCCATTGGGGATGGCGCGCGGCTGCGAGCTCGCTCATCGCACGCGTCGTCGCCACCGCCTCGCGAAAACCGCCGGCGCCGACGAAGCCGGCGACCGCGGGCGCCGCCGCCATGGAGAACGCGCCCAGGCCGACGGCTTCCAGGATCGCGGAGTCGCCCATGTCCGGATTGGCGTCGGCCGCGCTGAAGCCGGGGAAGTAGAGTCCCTGCGGCATTTCCACCGGCGCGGTGAACCAGGTGTCGCCCTGCCCGGCGACGCGGATGCCGAAGTCGGTGCCATTGCGCGCCATCGCCGTGACGATGGTCGAGCCGGCGATGCCGCGCGCCGGGTCGAGGATGCTCTTGCCCATCGCCATCGCGATGTTGAGGAAGAACTGGTCGTTGGCGCCGACGAATTCCAGCGCCTTGACGCTGCCGGCGAGCCGCGGCGCCAGCATCCTCACCAGGAGCGAGGTGCATGCGACGTTGCGCTGGTGCATCTCGTCGCCCATGGTCAGGCCGCGGGCAATGAGCGGGTTCAGCGGAATGCCTTCAACCGCCCTCAGCGCACGACCCAGAACGGGTCCAAATTCATCCCGAAGCCAGGCGAGGCGGGCGAGCACCTCGGCATCGTTGCCGCCGAAGCGCATCACCTTCCCGAGTCCCTCGTTGATGGTGCAGGCCGCCCAGTTGCCGAATTTGCGGTTCTCCACCACCAGCAGCGGCATGCTGCGCGTGGTGATGCCGGTCATCGGCCCGACGGCGCCGAAGTGGTGGTTGGGTGCGAACTTCACCGCGCCGGAGGCCGCCAGCTTCTCCGCCGCGGCGAGGTCGCCGGCCCAGCCTTCGAACACGATCGCGCCGCACACCGCGCCGCGCATCGGTCCGCACATGCGCGCCCATTCGATCGGCGGGCCGGCATGCAGCAGCAGCTTCTCGGCTTCGAGCTGGGGGATCAGTTCGCCCGCGCGCCGAACGTCCGCCAGCACCGGCTCGGCGGCCAGGATGCGGCGCAACGCCTCGCTGTTGGCCGGCTCGATCTTTTCATCGAAGGGAAGACTTGGCGGCGACCAATCGACCTGCGCGACCGCGGTGCCGTTGGCGGCGAGGTCGCGCGCGAAGCTTTCCAGACCGATGTTGGCGACGCGCAGCGGGCCGCCGAGCAGCGCCTCGATCGACATCGGCTAGCGGCGCGCGCGCCAGCGAAGCTGCGGGTAGCGCTCGCGCGGGCCGGCGGGTGTGAGGTAGCCCGGCGCGACGGCCTCGAGGGACTGCGGTTGCATGTGGAACGGAAAGCTCGAGGTGCAAACGCTCGGCACCTGCATCGAGAGGTAGTTGTCGCGCGTCATAAGCTTGCCGGGCAGGTGCTCGAGCATCCACGCCTGCATGTAGGAAAGGCGATCGGGTAGGCCGATCACCAGCCGCCGCCGCCCGGTGACCGCGCACACGAACCGAACCAGCTCCTTCATGGTGACGATGTCCGGCCCGCACAGCTCGTAGACCTTGCCGGGCGCCTCGGGCTCCTCCAGCGCGAAATGCAGCGCGCGCGCCACATCGCCGACGTACACCGGCTGGAACTTGGCGTCGGGACACGGCACGCCGAACACCGGAAACAGCTTGGCGAAGGTCGCGAACCGATTGAGGAAGGTGTCCTCGGGCCCGAACACCACCGAAGGGCGGAGCACCGTGACGTCCAGATCGTCGGCTGCGAGCAGCGCTTTCTCGCCGATGCCTTTGGAGCGCAAGTATTCCGAAGGTGCACTCGGAGAGGCCCCGAGTGCGCTGATATGCAACACGCGATGCACGCCTTGGGCGCGGCAGGCAGTCACGATCGCCTGCGGCAGCTCGACGTGCATGCGCGCGAAATCCGGTCCGTATTCGTTCACGCCGCGCTCGGCGCGAGCGCCGCGCCGGCTATGCAGGATGCCGACCAGGTTGTAGACCGCCTGCTTGCCAGCGCACAGCCGAGCGAGCACGCCGGGCGCCATGATGTCGGTCTCGACCACGTCGACCGTGGGCAGCAGGATGAGGTGCTTGGCGCGCTCGCGCCGGCGTGAAGGCACGGTGACGCGCAGGCCGGCGGCGGCGAGCGACGCGACCAGGTGGCGGCCGATGAAACCCGAGCCGCCGACCACGAGCACGTTGCTGTACTTCATATGGATGTCAGCGCTGCGAGTCCTGCTGCAGTTCGTCCTTTACCCGCTGTTCATCCTCGATGGTGGGCGGCTCCACACCGCCCGGAGGCAGGATCGCGCCAAGGCGCGTCTTCAGCGGCACCGGCTTCTGGTTCAACACCGCGCTGTACATCACCGCGTTAGCCATCACCTTGCGCACGTAGTCGCGGGTTTCGCCGAACGGGATCGACTCGACGTAGACCGCGCCCTCCAGCGAGCGCGTGTCGCGCCAGCGCCGGGCGCGCGACGGGCCGGCGTTGTACGCCGCGGAGGCGAGCACCGGGTGACCGAGCTGGTCCATGACCAGGCGCATGTAGCCGGTGCCGAGCGTGACGTTGGTCTCGATCTCGGTCACATTCTTCGGACGGTAGTTGCGCAGGCCGAGGCGCGAGGCAACGTAGCGCGCCGTGCCCGGCATCACCTGCATCAGGCCGGCGGCGCCGGCGGCCGAGCGTGCGTCCGTGTTGAAGCGGCTTTCCTGGCGCACGAGACCCAGCACCCAGGCTTCGTCGACGCCGTGCGACTTGGCGTATTCACGGAACACGTCGTGATACGGCACCGGGTAGCGCAGCGCGTAGTTGTGCACGCGCGAAGTGCGGTCCGCGGTGTGGATCGCGCGATCGTAGGCGCCGGCGCGCCGGGCGAGCTCGGCCGCGGCGATCAGCTTCTGGTCGTCGAACGCGCGGATGGCGAACAACCACTCGCGCACGCCTTCGACGCGGATGCCGAGGCGGATCAGCTCGAGCGCGCGCGCGAGGCCCGGCTCGACTCCCGCGGCCACCACTTCCTGCTCGCTCGGGACGTAGGTTTCCTGCGGCAAGGCCACGAGATAGCCGAGCTCTTCATTCGCCAGCAGGCCGTAGAAATCGGTCTGGCCGGCGATGCGCAAATAGAAGGCGCGGCTACCGGTCTCCTCGCCCTGCTGCGCGAGCGCCCGGCCGTACCAGTAGATCCAAGGGGACAGGTTGGCATTGGCCGGTGTCATGCGATCGATCGATTCGCGCACCACCTTCCACTGCCCGGCGCGCAGCGCGGCGCGCGCCCGCCACGCGAGGTGGCGGTCTTCGAGCTGAGTATTGTCGGCGCGCGCGTACCACTCCAGCGCGCGTTCATGGTGCTCGCGCGCTGCCTCGTAGCCCACCAGGCCCCACAAGTAGCGCAGCTCCGATTGCGAGAAATGCTGGCCGACCGCGCCGTCCAGCGCTCTCGCCGCCGCCGGCGGATCGGTACGCGCGTACCGCACGACCGCCAGCATCGCGACTTCGCGCGCCGCGCGCGTCTCGAGCACCTTCGGCAGGCGCTCGAGCATGCGCTTGGGCTGGCGCGCCGCTTCGGCGAGCATGCGCTCGTCCGGCGCTTCCTTCTTCGGCAGCAGGCCAAGCGTGGTCTTGGCTGCGGTGATCTGGCCGTGCTCGAACAGCACGCGCACGCGCCGCCATACGTCGGTCACCGAGAGCTTGCCGCGCGTCGAGAGGATTCCGCTCAGGCGCTGGCAGCCGTCCGGCAGCTCGGCCGGCTCGAGCCACATCGCCATCGCGTCGGCGAGCGCGTTGTCGTCGCCCTTCTCGAGGCGCCCGATCCAGCGGTAGCAGGCCACTTCGAGGTCGTCGCGCGTATAAAGGGGCGACTGGCGGTCGAACTCGGTCCAGTCGCCGCGCTTGCCGAGCACGCGCAGCCAGTCGCTGCGCAGGCGCTCGCTTACATAGTCGTTCGGATGCTTGGCGAAAAACTCGCGAACTTCGCGATTGGAGGCATCTTCCAACCGCATGGACAGCCGCCAGTAATCGAGCCACGGCTCGAGCAAATGGTTGTCGATTTTGGCGGCATGCTTGGCGAACTTGACCGGGTCGCCGGCGCGGTAGGCGTCATAGGCCGCGAGCAACGAATCGTCGGCGGCGCTTTTTGTCCCCGTGTTTGCACCCGCAGCCTGGGCGGCGATGCAGCAGACGACGGCCGCGAGGTTGCGGAAAACCTTAAAAATCATATACTAAACAATCCCCCAATGGATCTCACTGCGCTAAAAGCCTGGCGTAAAACCGAGCGTGAGCGGCTCATCGCCGCGCGGGTCGCGGTCGCACCAGCCACGCTCGACTCCTGGCGTCGGCGCATGGACATCACCCTGGAGCGCTCGTTTCCCGGCCTGGCCCGCTGTCGCCTCGCCTTCTGCTGGCCAATCAAGGGCGAATACGACGCCCGCCATCTTGCCAGAACGCTGCGCTCTCGGGGGGCGTTGACCGCCCTTCCGGTCGTGGTTAAGCCCAAGTCACCGCTCATTTTTCGTGAATGGCATCCGGGAGTGGAAATGGTAGCGGGCGTCCTTGACATTCCTTATCCCGTCGGCTCCCCAGACGTAGTCCCGGAAGCGGTATTACTGCCGATGAACGGCTGGGATCTGCAGGGCTACCGGCTGGGCTACGGCGGCGGTTTCTTCGACCGCACGCTGGCCAGCCTGGCGAAGCGACCGCTCACCATCGGCGTGACCTACGAGTTTGCGAAGCTCGACACCATCCACCCGCAGTCCTGGGACATTCCGATGGATTACGTGGTCACCGAGCGCGGCGTGTACCGGCGTGACGGGGACCGCCTGGAGTTCCTCGGCGAGCCCGACATGGGCGAGGGCACCCTCGCTTCGCCCGTCTGCTACGCCGACGAGCATTACTTCGGCGGCAAGGCCTAGAGCAGGAACAGCTTGTAGGCGGGGTTGCGCGTCTCGTCCGCGTAGGGGTAACCCAGCTTTTTCAGGAAGGTCCTGAACTGGCTGAGCTCATTTCGCGGCACCTGCATCCCCACCAGCACCCGTCCGTAGTCGGCGCCCTGGTTGCGGTAATGGAACAGGCTGATGTTCCAGTCGCTCCGCATGCTGTCGAGGAAGCGCATCAGTGCGCCGGGACGCTCCGGAAATTCGAAGCGGTAGAGCAATTCATTGCGTGCGAAGGGCGCACGCCCGCCGACCATGTGGCGCGTGTGCAGCTTGGCCATGTCGTTGTCCGACAGATCGAGCGTGGTCAGGCCGTTGCGCCGCAGGCTCCGCACGATGCGCGTGGTCTCGTCGCGCCCCTGCACCGCGACGCCGACGAAGATGTGCGCCTCCTTCGAGTCGGCGATGCGGTAATTGAACTCGGTGACGTTGCGCGCGCCGAGCAGCGAGCAGAACTTGCGGAAGCTGCCGGGACGCTCGGGAATGGTCACCGCGAGCAGCGCCTCGCGGTGCTCGCCCAGCTCGGCTTCCTCGGCGATGAAGCGCAGGCGGTCGAAGTTGGTGTTGGCGCCCGAGGCCACGGCGACGAGGGTTTTGCTCTTCGATTGATGTTTTTCGATCCACGCTTTGGCGCCTGCGATGGCCAAGGCGCCCGCCGGCTCGAGCACCACGCGCGTGTCCTCGAACACGTCCTTGATCGCGGCGCACATCTCGTCGGTATCGGCGAGCACCATCTCGTCCACCAGCCCGCGGCACAGGCGAAAAGTCTCGCGCCCCACTTCTTTGACCGCGACGCCGTCGGCGAACAGGCCGACGTGATCCAGCTTGATGCGTCTTCCTGCCTTCAACGAGCGGGTCATCGCGTCCGCGTCCACCGGCTCGACGCCAACCACGCGGATCGACGGCCGCACGCGCTTCACATAAGCCGCGATGCCGGAAATCAAGCCGCCGCCGCCGACCGGAACGAAGATCGCGTCGATCGCGCGCGGATGCTGGCGCAGGATCTCCATCCCGACCGTGCCCTGTCCTGCGATCACTTCCGGATCGTCGAACGGGTGCACGTAGGTGAGCCCGCGGCTGCGCCTGAGCTTGAGCGCCCTCTTGTAAGCCTCGGCGTACGAATCGCCGTGCAGCACGACCTCGGCGCCGCGCGCGGCCACCGCGTCCACCTTGATGCGCGGCGTAGTCACCGGCATCACGATCACCGCCTTGCAGCCCAGGCGCTGCGCCGCGAGCGCCACGCCTTGCGCATGGTTGCCCGCACTCGCCGCGATCACGCCGCGCCGCAGCCGCGCCTTCGGCAGGCCGGCCATCTTGTTGTAGGCGCCGCGCAGCTTGAACGAGAATACCGCCTGCAGGTCCTCGCGCTTGATGAGCAGGCGGTTGCCCAGGCGCTTGGAAAGTCCCGGCGCCGGATCGAGCGGCGACTCGATCGCCACGTCGTAGACGCGCGACTTCAGGATCCGCTCGAGATAATCGTTTTTCAAGGCCGGTGAATTTAGCATGGAGCCCCTGCTGGGCCTGTTCGCCGCGAGCTTCGCGGCCGCGACACTGTTCCCGCTGCCTTCCGAGGCCGCGCTGTTCGCTTATCTGCAGCTCCATCCTGAAAACGCAGCGCTCGCCGTCGCGGTCGCGACCGTCGGCAACACCGCCGGCGGCATGACCTCCTACCTGATCGGCCGATTCATTCCGCAGAAGAAGCTCGATTCCAAGGCGGTTCAATCCGTACGGCGCTATGGAGCACCGATCACGGCGCTCGCCTGGCTGCCGATCGTCGGCGATGCGCTGTCGGTCGCCGCCGGATGGCTGCGCATCCACTGGGCCGCGGCGCTCGGGTTTATGGCGGCGGGGCGATTTGCCCGTTATGTGGTGGTCGCCTACTTCTCGTGATGAAAATCCGCACCTTCCAACCGGGTGACGAAGGCGCCGTGGTCGCACTTTGGGAGGAATGCAAGCTCACGCGGCCCTGGAACGACCCGCACAAGGACATCGCGCGCAAGCTCGAGGTGCAGCCCGAGCTGTTTCTCGTCGGCACGATCGACGATGCAGTCATGGCATCGCTGATGGCCGGCTACGAAGGCCATCGCGGCTGGATGAACTATCTCGCGGTGGCGCCGCGCCATCGCGGCCGCGGCTTCGGGCGCGCGCTGGTCGAGGAGGTGGAGCGGCGGCTGCTCGAGCGCGGCTGCCCGAAGGTCGGGCTGCTGGTGCGCAACGCCAATAAGGAAGCGGCCGAGTTCTACCGGCGCCTGGGCTACGCGCAGGACGAGTCGATCAGCCTCGGCAAGCGCCTCATCGCAGACTGAGGGTGTGCTGGCGCCAGGCGGCGTCCTGCCATTTCTGGAAGGCGGACAGCGCGCTCGGCTCGGCGGCGCGACGCACCGCGGCCAGCGTATCCAGGCGCAGGACTTCGAAGCTGCGGCTGCGCTGTCCCGCCACGCTGGCCTCGCGCGCGACCAGCACCTGCTTGCCGCCGGGCACCCAGCCGGCGAACTCGGCGTAACCGATTTCGGGAAAGCTGGTGGCCGGCGGCAGGATGCGCACCGCCCAACCGGACGCGGTCTTGCGAAAGACCCAGAGCTCGCGCCAGGTCGCGGTCGGCTGCACGGCGAGCGCCAGCGCGCTGCCCTCACTATTAGTAACCGCCGACGCGGCCCAGACCAGCGCGAACGTGCAGCGCCGCGCAAGCGGACGCTCGCGGCTGCTTTTTGCATCCAACAGCAGGACACAGGTTTCGCCGGTCTCTTCGGCTACGGTTTCGACCCGTAGTGCTTTGCCATCCGGCGGTGAAAGCGGCGCGGCGGCCCAGCGCGAGGCGTTGACGCGCAGCGCGGTCTCGGCATAGGTGCGGCGATCGTTTTCAGTCAGCTCGTCGGTGCGCACCGCCGTGATTGCTTTCAATGCGCTGGCGAACGCAGGTTGCGGCGGTTCGCCCTGTCGCGCGCGCTGGAAAGCGAGGCTCGCCGCGATCGCGGCACGGCGCATCAGCACGCGGTTGCGCAGGGTCGGCGACAGTGCATCGGTATCGACGCGGTCGAGAACTTGGGCGCGCCACTCGTCGAGCTGTCGCTGCTTCTGCGGCGGCAGGTCGGCGCCGCCGCATTCCAGGCGCGTGAGGCCGAGCGCGGCACGCGCCCGCTGCGGCGGGCTCGAGGGCAGCGCGAGCACCCGACGGAAGGCTTCGCCTTCGTAGCACAGGATCATGCGGCCCTCGAACTCGTGGCTGGTGAAGTGCACGCCGTAGCGTGCGGCGACGTCGAGGTGGGCCGAAGTCATTGCTTGCGTCTCCCGGGTCTGCGGGCCGCGCGGCGAGGCGCGCCGTGCCAGGCGCTCGGCGAAGCCGCCGAGAGCATCGAGCGCCTCGGCGCCGGCTTCACTGCTCAATTGCTCCTTGGGAACGGCTTGCACGTACGCCGCGGCAAGCCCGATGCCGAGCGGCTCGGCGCCTGGCGTGCCGTCGAGGAAGCGCAGCAGCGCGAGGAGCTCGGGCGCCTCCTGCGGCGTGAGCTTGAAACGCCGCACCTGCGCGGCGCGCACGAAGCCCGCGCGCTCGCGCCGGTGATCGTAGACCTGGAGGTAATCGAGGCGCTCGCCTCTTACTTCCAGCGCCTCGCCCTGCCACAGCAGCGTATGCGCCGGCGCCGAGTCGCGCGGCGCGGCGCGAAGCGACGACTGATCCTGCACGATGATCGCGATCCCCAGGGCAAGCTCGATCATCGCCGCTGTCCCTGGATCAGGTTGGAGCCGAAGTACGTGCCCTCTGCGTGCGGCGGCGCGATGATCACCTGGATCTTGTCGGAGAGCTTGTCGGCGAGCGTCTTCTGGATGAGCAGCGGGTGCTGGGTGACGAGCGCGCCCTCGCGCGCCATCTGCTCGGAGTTGGCGACGCCGACTTTCTGCAGGCGGTAGGCTTCCGCCTCGGCCAGACGCTGGCGCGCCAGGGCTTCGCCGTTCGCCTCGATCCGCCGCGCCTGCGCCGATGCCTCCGCGCCCGTGATGCGCGCCGCTTTCTCGGCCTCGGCCTCGAGCGTGCGCTGCTCGATCTGGCGCTGCTTGAACGGCAGCACGTGCTTCATCGCCTCTTCCTGCGCCTTGGCGGCGATCACCGTCTCGCGCGCGGCGGCTTCGGCGGTCTTCTCGCGGCGCGTTTTCTCGGCCTCGCCGTCGAGCGCCACCTCTTTCACGCGCCGATCCTTGAGCTCGAGCGTGTAGCGCATCTTCTCGGTGGCCAGCTCCTCGGCGAGCAGCGCTTCCATGCCGCGGCGGTATTCGCGCGGCAGGTCGACCTTGCCCACCAGCACGCTGCGCAGCGCCAGCCCGTCGGCGGCGAGGCGCGTGCGCAGCTCGGTCTCGATCGCCTGCTGGATCTCGGCGCGCTTGACCGAGAAGATCTCGCGCACGGTGTAGCGCGCGAAGGTCTTGTAGATGGTGCCTTGCACCGCGGGCTCGACGATCTGACCGGCGATGTCCTCGGGCAGGCTGGCCGCGACCGCGCGCAGGCGCGCCGGGTCGATTGCGTAGCGCACCGAGATGTCGGCACCGAGCGACAGGCCCTCGAGCGACTGCAGTGGCGAGGGGCCATCGGCTTGCGCCGTCGGCGGGCGGTAGACCTGGTCGCGCAGCGCGAAGACGCGCAGGTCATGCATGAGCGGCAGCACCAGCACGCTGCCCTCGCGCTGCTCGGTGACTTCGCCGGTGAACAGGTTGATACGCAGGCCGATCTCGCCGCGGCCGACCGGCTTGAAAGGCGGATTGCGGTAAAGCGCGTAAGCGGCCGCTCCGAGCAGCAGCGCCAGGATCAGCAGCCCCTTCATGGCATTGAGCGCCGCGAGCAAGCCGGCGGTGAAGGCCGCGACCTTTTCCATCATTGGGTCATCTCCTTCGTTTTAAGATGTCTTCCGGGCATTCGACCCGCCAAAGCGGGCGGCGCGATAGGGCGGCGATGGAGAACCAAGAGACAATTCGGGCGAAATCGGGCGGATGGGCGGAGCGCGCGCGCCGCCTCAGGGTCGATCTCTACGCCCTGTACCTCGCGGCGCGCCATCCGCAGACCCCGTGGTACGCGAAGCTGGTCGTCGCCGGCCTCGTCGCCTACGCGGTGACGCCGGTGGACCTGGTGCCCGACGCGATTCCGATCCTGGGCATCGTAGACGACCTGATCTTCGTGCCGCTCGCCATCGCGGCCGCGGTGCGCTTCGTGCCGGCGCCGGTGCTCGCCGAATGCCGGGCGCGCGCGCAGGACCGCGTGGGCGGACCGTCCTCGAGCTGGCTGGTGATGACCGCGGTGTGGGCGGTGGCCGTACTGGGATGTATTACCGCGGCGCTGCTGCAGTCATGAATCGGTAACAGCCGCTGCGTAGTCTGCGCGGCATGAAAATCCTATCCCTGATAGCGGCGGCATTGGCCGCCACCCCCGCGTTCGCCCAGATCGTCAAGGTCGATGGCTCGAGCACGGTCTATCCGGTGACCGAGGCGGTCGCCGAAGACTTTCAGAAAGCGAAGAAGCAGCAGGTCAAGGTGACGGTCGGGATTTCCGGCACCGGCGGCGGCTTCAAGAAGTTCTGCCGCGGCGAGACCGACGTCTCCAACGCCTCGCGCCCGATCCTCAAGAGCGAGATGGCGGACTGCCAGAAGGCCGGCATCGAGTACTACGAGCTGCCGGTAGCGTTCGACGCGCTCACCGTGGTGATTAACCCCAGGAACACCTTCATCAAGCAGCTCACGGTGGCCGAGATGAAGAAGATCTGGGAGCCGGCGGCGCAGGGCAAGGTGATGCGCTGGAACCAGGTCAACCCGGCGTGGCCCGACCAGCCGATGAAGCTGTTCGGCCCGGGCGCCGACTCGGGCACCTTCGATTACTTCACCGAGGCGGTGGTCGGCAAGGCGAAATCCTCGCGCGGCGATTTCACCGCTTCGGAAGACGACAACGTGCTGGTGACCGGCGTAGCGCGCGACGTCAACGGCCTGGGCTACTTCGGCTACGCGTACTACATCGAGAACAAGGACAAGCTGAAGGCGGTGCCGATCGTCAACGACAAGGGCCAGGCGGTCGAGCCGTCGATGGAGGCGGTGCTGAAAGGCAGCTACAACCCGCTCGCGCGCCCGATCTTCATATATGTAAATGCCAAGTCGCTCGCCAAGCCGGAAGTGAAGGAGTTCGTCGAGTACTACCTGAAGAACGGCGCCAAGCTGGCGAAAGAGGTCAAGTACGTACCGTTGCCCGACTCGGCGTACAAGACTGCGCTCGACCACCTGCACCGTGGCAAGAAGGGCACCGTGTTCGGCGGCACGGCGGAAGCCGGCGTGACGATCGAAGAGCTGCTCAAGCGCGAAGCAAAACTCTGACACACACTACGCTCACGCAGGCCGCACCGGGCAGCCAGCGGCTCGCCCGTCGGCGCGCCCGGGTCATGCGCGAGCGGCTGATCGAGCTGGTGCTGTTCCTTGCCGCGCTGGTTTCGGTTTTCACCACCGTCGGCATCGTCTATGTCCTGGTGAAGGAATCGGTCACCTTCTTCCAGCACGTGCCGCTCACCAGATTCCTGACCGACACGCAGTGGACGCCGCTGTTCGACGACGCGCACTTCGGCATCATGGTGCTGCTCTCGGGCACGCTCACCAGCTCTGCGGTGGCGCTGCTGATCGCGATCCCGCTCGGCACGGTGATCGCCATCTACCTGTCGGAGTTCGCGCCGTTCAAGCTGCGCGAGATCGCCAAGCCGTTCCTCGAGTTGCTCGGCGGCGTGCCGACCATCGTCTACGGCTACTTCGCGCTGCTGTTCGTCACTCCGCTCTTGCAGAAGGTCTACCCCGACCTGCCGGGGTTCAACCTGCTCTCGGCCGGCATCGTGATGGGCATCATGATCATCCCGTACGTGAGCTCGATCTCCGAGGATGCGATGCGCGCGGTGCCGATGAGCCTGCGCGAGGGCTCCTATGCGATGGGCGCGACGCGCTTCCAGACCGCGGTGAAGGTGGTGGTGCCGGCGGCGTTCTCCGGCATCGCCTCGGCCTACATCCTCGGCATTTCGCGCGCGGTGGGCGAGACCATGATCCTCGCGGTCGCCGCCGGCATGCAGCCCAACCTGACCTTCAATCCGCTCGAGCCCGCGGCCACCATCACCGCGTACATCGTGCAGGTGGCGCTCGGCGACCTGCCGCACGGCTCGGTCGGCTACCAGACCATCTTCGCCGCGGGCCTGACCCTGATGGTCTTCACCCTGCTCTGCAACATCGCCGGCCACATCCTGCGCAAGACCTTCCGGGAGGCTTACTGAAAGCAGAGATTCAAAAGCGCAAGCGATGGGACGCCATCTTTGCCATCTGCGGCATGGTGGCGCTGATGATCGGCGTGCTCACCTTCGTCGCGCTGTTCCTCGACATGGCGATGGACGGCGTCGGCCGCCTGTCGTGGGATTTCTTCACCAACTATCCGTCGCGCCGGCCGGGCCAGGCCGGGATTCTGTCGGCGTGGGTCGGCTCGACGCTGGTGATGCTCACCACCGCGTTCTTCGCCGTTCCGCTCGGCGTCGCCGCCGGCGTCTACCTCGAGGAGTACGCGCCGAAGAACTGGGTCACCGACCTGATCGAGATCAACATCACCAACCTCGCCGGCGTGCCCTCGATCGTCTACGGCCTGCTGGCGCTCGGCCTTTTCGTCTACCAGTTCGGCTTCGGCCAGAGCATCCTGTCGGCGGGACTAACGCTCGCGCTGCTCATCCTGCCGGTGGTGATCGTCGCCACGCGCGAGGCGATCCGCTCCATCCCGCAAGTGATTCGCGAAGGCTCCTACGCACTCGGCGCCACCCAGTGGCAGACGGTGCGCTACCACATCCTGCCGTACTCCTCGGCCGGAATCCTGACCGGCGTGATCATCGGCATGGCGCGCGCGATCGGCGAGACCGCTCCCATCATCACCATCGGCGCGCTCACCTTCATCGCCTTCCTGCCGCCGGCGCCGGTGAAAGCCGAGCCGCCCTTCATTTCCTTCGAATGGCTGATGTCGCCGTTCTCGGTGATGCCGATCCAGATGTTCAACTGGACCTCGCGGCCGGAGGCGGCGTTTCACGCCAACGCGGCGGCCGCCGGCTTTGTCCTCGTCCTAATGACCCTTGCCATGAATGGACTCGCCATATGGCTGCGCTATCGCTTGCGACGCAACATCAAGTGGTAATGTCAGCGCCGGAAACCCACATGATGGAAGTGCTGGCGACAAAGGCGGAAGCGCGCGGGCTGAGCTTTTACTACGGCGACTTCCGCGCGCTCAAAAGCATCAGCATGACGGTGCACGAGCGCAAAGTGACCGCGCTCATCGGCCCGTCGGGCTGCGGCAAGTCGACCTTCCTGCGCTGCTTCAACCGCATGCACGACCTCTATCCGGGCAACCGCTACGAGGGCGAGATCCTGCTGCAGCCGGACAACGCCAACCTGCTCGCCGCCAGCGTCGACCCGATCGAAGTGCGCATGCGCATCGGCATGGTGTTCCAGAAGCCCAACCCGTTCCCCAAGACGGTGTTCGAGAACGTCGCCTACGGGTTGCGCGTGCGCGGCGAGCGCTCGCGGCGCCAGATCGAGGAGAAGGTCGAGCAGGCGCTGCAGGACGCGGCGCTGTGGGAGGAGGTCAAGGACCGCCTGCACCAGCCCGCGTACAATCTGTCCGGCGGGCAGCAGCAGCGCCTGTGCATCGCCCGCGCCCTCGCCACCGATCCGGAGCTGCTGCTGTTCGACGAGCCGACCTCGGCGCTCGACCCGATCGCCACGGCCTCGATCGAGGAGCTGATGCATGACCTCAAGGAGCGGGTGACGATCCTGATCGTCACGCACAACATGCAGCAGGCGGCGCGCGTCTCCGACTTCACCGCCTACATGTACCTCGGCGACCTGATCGAGTTCGGCGTCACCGATGAGCTCTTCATCAAGCCGAAGATGAAGCAGACCGAGGACTACATTACCGGCCGATTCGGGTAAGCGGGAGAACAACCATGGGCCAGATGACCGAGCACGCTTCCAAGCAGTACGACCTCGACCTGGGCTCGATCCGCTCCCGCGTGCTCGCGATGGGCGGGCTGGTGGAATCGCAGATCCGGCGCGCGATCGACTCGCTCACGACCGGCAACCTGTCCCTTTCCGAAGAGGTGATCGAGGCCGATCACAAGGTCAACGCGATGGAAGTGTCGCTCGACGAGGACTGCAGCCAGCTGATCGTGCGGCGCCAGCCGGCGGCCGGGGACCTGCGCATGATCTTCGCCATCATGAAGACCGTCACCGATCTCGAGCGCATCGGCGACGAGGCGCAGAAGATCGCGCGCATGGCGAAGAACATCAACGAGCGCGGCGGCCCGCAGGCGCCGCCGGTGGTCGAAGTGCGGCACGCGGCGGAAGCGGCGATTTCGATGCTGCGCCGCACGCTGGACTGCTTTGCGCGCCTCGACACCGACGGCGCGGCCGAAGTGATCCGCGACGACGCCGGCATCGACACCGAGTTCCGCTCGATCCTGCGCCAGCTCATCACCTACATGATGGAAGACCCGCGCACCATCTCGACCTCGCTCGAGATCGTGTGGATCGCCAAGGCGATCGAGCGTATCGGCGACCACGCCAAGAACATGGCGGAGTACGTGATCTACATCGTCAAGGGCACCGACGTGCGCCACACGGGCACCGCAAAGCTGGAGCCATGACCGCCACCGTCCTCGTCGTCGAAGACGAGCCGCAGATCCAGGAGCTGGTCGCCGTCAATCTCGAGCACAGCGGCCACAAGGTGCTGCGCGCCGCGAGCGCCGAGGAAGCCGAGGCCTCGATCCGCGCCGCGCTGCCCGACGTGCTGGTGCTCGACTGGATGCTGCCGGGCGAGTCCGGCCTCGCCTTCGCGCGACGCCTGCGCTCCGACGAGCGCACGCGCGACCTGCCGATCCTGATGCTCACCGCCCGCGCGATGGAGCAGGACAAGATCTCCGGCCTGGAAGCCGGCGCCGACGACTATCTGACCAAGCCGTTTTCCCCGAAGGAGCTCGCCGCGCGCATCAAGGCGGTGCTGCGCCGGCGCGCGCCGCAGCTCTCGGGCGACGCGGTCGAGGTCGAAGGCCTGCGCCTCGATCCGGCGGCGCGCCGCGTAAGCACCAAGGAAGGCAAAGTCGAGCTGTCGCCCTCCGAGTTCCGGCTACTGCACTTCCTCATGACCCATCCGGGACGGATCTACAGCCGCGCCCAGCTCCTCGACCAGGTGTGGGGCGACCACGTCTTCATCGAGGAGCGCACGGTCGACGTGCACATCCGGCGCCTGCGCAAGGCGCTCGAGCCCACCGGCCACGACGAGCTGATCGACACCGTGCGCGGCTCGGGCTACGGCCTGCGCACCGAGTGATCTACCGCAAGACCGCGCTCCTGCTGGTGGCCCTGGCGGGGCTCGCCGCGCTCGCCGGGCTCGCGGCCGGCGCCGTGGCGGGCTGGGCCTTCTTCGCCATCAGCGTCACCACCATCCTCGTTTGGCACGTGCGCCACCTCGCCCGGCTCGAGCGCTGGCTGGCCAACCCGCTGCCGGGCAAGGTGCCCGAGGGCCAAGGCATCTGGGACGAGGTGCTCGGCGCGCTGCACCGCCTCGAGCGAGAAACCGCCCGGCGCGAAAAGGACCTGGGCAACGCGCTCGCGCACATGCGCCGCGCGGTGCAAGCGCTGCCCGACGGGGTGGTGATCCTCGACAGCCAGAACCACATCGAATGGTTCAACCGCACCGCCGAGGCCCAGCTGCAGCTCGACGTGCGTAGCGACCTCGGCCAGAACATCGCCAACCTGGTACGCGAGCCGGAGTTCATCGAATACCTGGAAGCCGCGCGCGACGACGCGGTGCGCATCACGCGCCCGGGGCTCGCGCTTTCGCTGCAGCTCATCTCCTTCGGCCAGGCGCAGAAGATGCTGCTGTCGCGCGACGTGACCCAGGCCGAGCGCGTCGACACCATGCGGCGCGACTTCGTCGCCAACGTGTCGCACGAGCTGCGCACGCCGCTCACCGTGCTCGTGGGGTTTCTGGAAACCATCCATAACTTGAAGCTGGACCCGCAACGGCAGCGCGACTACATCGGCATGATGCAGGAGCAAGCCTCGCGCATGCAGCGCATCATCGAGGACCTGCTCACTCTGTCGGCGCTCGATTCGGCGCCGCCGGCCACCGCCGACAGGAGCATCGCGTTGCAGCCTTTGCTGATGCGGCTGAAGGCCGACGCCGAAGCGCTCTCCGCCGGACGCCACACCATAAGGATGCAGTTTGAGGAGACCCCCGACCTCCTCGGCGTCGAGAGCGAGCTCGCGAGCGCGTTCGGCAACCTGGTGAGCAACGCGATCCGCTACACCCCGCCGGGCGGCACGGTCACGCTCGCCTGGCGCGAAAGCAATGAAGGCGCGCGCTTCAGTGTCGAGGACACCGGCATCGGCATCGAGGCCGACCACATCCCGCGCCTCACCGAGCGCTTCTACCGCGTCGACCGCAGCCGTTCGCGCGAGACCGGCGGCACCGGACTCGGCCTCGCCATCGCCAAGCACGCGCTCGCGCGCCACGACGCGACGCTCGAGATCGAAAGCACGCCCGGCAAGGGCAGCCGCTTCAGCGCGCGCTTCCCGGCACGCCGCCTCGCTTCGAAGAACATGACGGTTTGAAAACGCAAGTTGCCATCGTGGGCGCGGGTCCCGCCGGCTTGCTGCTGTCGCACCTTCTGCACCTCGAGGGCATCGCCTCGGTGGTGATCGAGTCGCGCACGCGCGAGGAGATCGAAGCCACGATCCGCGCCGGCGTGCTCGAGCAGGGCACCGTCGACCTGCTCGCGCAGAGCGGCGTCGGCGAGCGAATGCAGCGCGAGGGCTTCCGCCACGAAGGCATCTACCTGCGCTTCCGCGGCGCGAGTCATCGCATCGCGCTCACCGAGCTCACCGGCCGGGCCATCACCGTCTACGCGCAACACGAAGTGATCAAGGATCTGGTCGCCGCGCGCCTGGCGGCGGGCGGACAGATTCTCTTCGGGGTGAAGGACACCGCGCTCTACGACCTCGACTCCGGTTCTCCCAAAACGCGGTTCTACTGGAACGGCAAGGTCCAGGAAATCGAATCCGACTTCATTGCGGGTTGCGACGGCTTCCACGGCGTGTCGCGCCCGTCGGTCCCTTCGCGCCAGCGCCACGAGTTCACCCGCACTTACCCATTCGGCTGGTTCGGCATCCTGGTCGAAGCGCCGGCTTCGACCGAGGAACTGATCTACGCCCACCATGAGCGCGGCTTCGCCCTGGTGAGCACTCGCTCACCGCAAATCCAGCGTCTGTACTTCCAGTGTGATCCCGAGGACCAAGTGAAGAACTGGCCCGACGCGCGCATCTGGGAAGAGCTGCACACGCGCCTGGAGGGCACCGACGGCTGGAAGCTGGCCGAGGGCCGCATCTTCCAGAAGGGCATCATCGCCATGCGCAGCTTCGTGGTCGAGCCGCTGCGCTACGGGCGCCTGTTCCTCGCCGGCGATGCCGCGCACATCGTGCCGCCGACCGGGGCGAAGGGTTTGAACCTGGCTGTGAATGATGTCCGAGTACTGGCTTTCGCCTTGTCCCGCTACTTCAAGTCCAGGAACGAGGAAGATCTCAAGAGCTATTCCGCGACGGCCCTGAAGCGGGTATGGCGCGCCGAACACTTCTCCTGGTGGATGACCTCGATGCTGCACCGCTTCCACGATGACACGCCGTTCCAGCACCGCATCCAGCTCGCCGAGCTCGACTACGTGGTGAGCTCGAAAGCCAAGGCGCTCACCCTGGCCGAGAACTACGTCGGCTGATCGTCGTCCCCGCGAAGGCGGGGACCCATTTATTTAGTCGTACCGCGCGGTTTCCAATTCTTAAATTGGATCCCCGCCTTCGCGGGGATGACGGCAGACTTCCTTAGGCGGCCTGCAGTTTCGCGACCGCAAGCGCGAGCTGCTTGAGACCGTGGTCGCGGAAGTTGACCTGCACCCGCACGTCCTCTCCCTGCCCTTCCAGGTCGACGATGACACCAGCGCCGAACTTCGGATGCGTGACGTTCTGCCCGATTCTGAAGCCGCCGACGTCGCGTGGAGGTTTGGCCAAAGTGGTCCTTGTTTGACGGGAAAAGTCCGGAGCGAACGCCTTCTGCTTCGAAAACCTCGGCGTCAGCCATTTCAATAGCTGTTGCGGGATCTCCTCGAGGAAGCGCGAGGGGATGTTGTAGCGCGTCTGGCCGTGCAGCATGCGGGTCTGCGCGTGTGACAGGTACAAGCGATTGCGCGCGCGCGTGATCGCGACGTAGGCGAGGCGCCGCTCTTCTTCCAGCCCGTCGCGCTCCATCACGCTCTGCTCGTGCGGGAACAGGCCTTCCTCCAGGCCGGACATGAACACCACGTCGAACTCGAGGCCCTTGGCCGAGTGCACGGTCATCATCTGCAGCGCTTCCTGACCCTCGCCGGCCTGGTGCTCGCCCGCTTCCAGCGCGGCGTGCGTGAGGAAAGCAGTGAGCGGATCGACCGCCTCGCCCGACTCGTTCACGCGCTCTTCCTCGGTGAACGCGGTCGCGGCAGTCACCAGCTCGGCCAGGTTCTCGATGCGGTCGGCGCCTTCGCGCTCGGTCTTGTAGTGCTCGATAAGGCCGCTCTTGGCGATGACGACCTCGACCATCTCGCTGAGCGGCAGGCCCTGGGTCTCCGCCCTCAGGTCGTCGATCAGCTTCTTGAATAGTGCGGCCTTCGAGCCGTCCGCCACCTTCATGAGAGGGACATTCGCTTGCTTTGCGGCGTCCTGCAGCTGCTCGATGGTGCGCGCGCCGATGCCGCGCGGCGGGAAGTTGGCCACGCGCAGGAACGAGTTGTCGTCTTCCGGCGTGGCGATCAGACGCAGGTAGGCGAGCGCATGCTTGATCTCGGCGCGCTCGAAGAAGCGCAGGCCGCCGTAGACCCGGTAGGGAATGCCCTGCGAGAACAGCGCATGCTCGACGACGCGCGACTGCGCGTTCGAGCGGTAAAGCACCGCGACCTGCGAAAGGCGCGTGCCCTCGCGCGCCAGCGCCTGCACCTCGCCCACCAGCCAGCGCGCCTCGTCGTTGTCGGAGTCGCCTTCGAACACGCGCACCGGCTCGCCCTTGCCCGCCGCGGTCCACAGGTTCTTGCCCAGGCGGTTGCGGTTGTTGGCGATGAGCGCGTTGGCCGCGTCGAGGATGTTGCCGTGCGAGCGGTAGTTCTGCTCCAGGCGGATGACGTGCTTCACCTTGAACTCGCGCTCGAAGTCCGCCATGTTGCCG
>Ga0070700_100000254_pt1 | contig 28699 bp, 22 predicted proteins | sample KBSK5101metaG_FD_65456 | JGI IMG/M metagenome (GOLD analysis project Ga0070700, IMG submission 65456) | Corn, switchgrass and miscanthus rhizosphere microbial communities from Kellogg Biological Station, Michigan, USA - KBS K5-10-1 metaG | ecosystem: Host-associated > Plants > Roots >...
TGAGACTCAATTTCTGTATGAAGAGTTGTTCGCAGAACGTTCTTACCTGAAGCACGGCATCACGCTGGACCGCGGTGCTGTGGTGTTCGACGTGGGAGCGAACATCGGGCTGTTCTCGTTGTTTGTGACGCGTGAGTGTAAGGACGCGCAGCTCTATGCCTTTGAACCGCTGGCGCCGATCTTCTCGGTGCTGGAGGCAAACGTTGAGTTGTATGGCTTGCAAGCGAAGCTGTTTGCGTGTGGGCTGGCGGAACGAGCGGGCAGCGATACGTTCACTTACTACCCACATCTGTCACTGATTTCCGGTCGTTTCGCGGAACTGGAAGCGGAGCGAGAAGTGGTCAAAGCATTCCTCCTGCGGCGTCCTGAGGACCTGGACCAGTTGTCGGAACAGGATGCGGCGATGCTTGATGAGTTGCTGAATGAGCGCTTGAGCAACGAGACCATGAGCTGCCAGTTCCGCACACTGTCGGAGGTGATTGCAGAGCAGGGCGTGGAACGCATCGATCTGCTCAAGATCGATGTGGAGAAGAGTGAGTTGGAAGTGCTGCGAGGCATTGCCGAGACTGACTGGACGAAGATCAGGCAGATAGTGATCGAGGTACACGATCTCAATGGTCGATTGGCGGAAGTCAAACAGATGCTGGAGCAGCGCGGCTATCAACTCGCCGTGGAGCAGGACAGTTCACTGCAAAAGACCGCGCTCTACAACATCTACGCCCGGAGAACGGATGATGCAGGCGAAGCGCGCGAAGCAAGTGAGCCGGTAACAGGCTGGGAAAGTATTAGCGGATTAAAGACCAGCATCGAAGACTATTTGCGCGAGCGGCTGCCATCGTACATGGCGCCTTCGGCGTTTGTATTTCTCGACAAGTTGCCTACGGTGTCGAGTGGCAAGGTAAACCGGCGAGCTTTGCCGGAGCCCAAACACGATGAATCAGAGTTGGCCGCAAGTTATGTCGGTCCTCGTAACGAAGTCGAGCAGACGTTGACTGAGATTTTTGCCAACGTGCTGCGGCTCGAGCAGGTGGGCATACACGATAACTTCTTCAGGTTAGGTGGCCACTCGCTGTTGGCTACCCAGGTAATTTCCCGCATTCGCGAGCGTCTGCACGTCGAACTGCCATTGCGGAGTCTATTTGAGAAACCGACGGTGGAGACTCTGTCATTGGCTGTCGTCCACGCACAAAGCTGTGAGCAGCCTGGTCCATACGATGTCATTCCACTCGTCGACCAGCAAAGTGAAGACCTCCTGGCTCGACTCGATGAGCTTTCCGATGACGAAGTGGAATTACTGTTTCCGGATCTTTTAGCCCGCGTCGAGGAGAGAAATGAGCAGCAATTCTAAATTGGAAGTTTCTCTCTCAACTCAAGAGAAGCGCGCGTTATTAGCGAGGCTGCTCAAGCAAAAGAAGAAGGTCTTTCCCGCGTCTTTTGCGCAGCAAAGGCTATGGGTTCTCGATCAACTCGAGCCGAATAGCTCCCGCTACAACATCCTCTACGCCGTCCGTGTAAGCGGACAACTCAACCTTACAGTCTTGCAGCAAAGCGTTGACAAAATTGTTCGGCGACATGAAACCCTTCGCACGACGTTCGCCCTGGTCAATGAATCACCGCAGCAAGTCATTCACGCAGATTTACCTCCGGAGTTCCTGACTCTCGATCTTAGGGATTGGCCCAGGGACGAGCAGGAAAACGAAGTACAACGTCTGCTGAGGGAAGAAGCCGGACGGCCATTCAATCTGGCGCAGGGGCCGCTGTTGCGGATTGGCGTGCTGCGGCTTGATGAACAAGATCACATCCTCGTGCTGGCGATGCATCACATCGTCTCTGACGCGTGGTCAATGACTGTGCTGGTGCAGGAGTTGACATCATTGTACCGGGCGTTTTTAGAAGGAGCGCCGTCACCGCTTCCTCCGCTCGCGATCCAGTACGTCGATTTCGCGCAATGGCAACGCCAGTGGCTTGCCGATGGTGTGTTGGAAATACAGTTGGAATACTGGAAGCAGCAGTTAGCCGCGATTCCTGTCTTGCAGTTGCAGACTGACCGTCCTCGGCTGGCCAGTCATTCGCATCAACGTGGCGCCCACTCATTCTCTCTGTCGAAATCTCTGGCAACTTCAATTGAAACGTTGGCCCAACAGGAAAATGCGACGCTTTTTATGATCCTGCTGGCGGCGTTCAATATCCTGCTTCATCGTTACACAGCACAGGATGACATCGTGGTCGGCACGCCCATCGCAGGACGTAATCGGAAAGAGACAGAAGCGCTAATCGGATTCTTCATCAACACACTCGTGCTGCGCACGGATCTGAGTGGCGGCCCGACTTTCCGCGAGCTGCTGGCCCGGGTCAGGGAAACGTCATTGCAAGCTTATGCGCATCAGGACCTGCCTTTCGAGATGTTGGTTGAGAAACTACATCCCGAGCGCAGTCTTAACCGGACACCGCTGTTCCAGGTGATGTTCGTGTTGCAAAACACGACTGCTACTGAAGTGAACTTGCCACAGGTAAGTCTCAGAGGAGTACCGGTTGAAAGCACTACTGCGAAGTTCGACCTGACACTCTCAATGCAGCAGAAGGGAGATGGGTTGAGAGGATGTTTCGAATACAGCACGGATCTTTACGACGCGACGACGATCGAGCGGATGGCAGGACATTTCCAATCACTTCTGGAAGGAATCATTCTCGATCCGGATAAACGATTGTCCGAATTGCCGATCTTGATGGAAGTTGAGCGTCGTCAATTACTGTCAGAGACGAGTGTTCAAGCGCAGGATTACGCAGTAGCAGAACGCCTGGATGAGTTGTTCGTGACTCACGCGATGCGTACGCCAAAAGCGATCGCCCTGGTTTGTGATGGCCGGCAACTAACTTACGGCGAATTGAATGCGCGCGCTAATCAGTTGGCGCATTACCTTCAGGCCCTCCACGTTGGACCAGACGTGTTGGTTGGTCTCTGCTTCGAACGCTCACTCGAAATGATTGTCGCGTTGCTGGGTATTCTAAAAGCGGGTGGCGCTTATCTTCCTCTCGACCCGGCTTATCCTCGTGAACGGCTTGCCTTCATGGTGGAAGATGCCCGTGTGCCTGTCTTGTTGACGCACTCCAGTCTGCTCGATGTGCTGCCACGGTATGACGGCAGAGTGCTGTATTTGGATAAAGACTGGGAAGCCATCGCTACTGAGTCTGACAAAAATCCAACCACTGAAGCAGTGCCGGAGAATCTCGCGTATGTGATCTACACATCCGGATCTACAGGCAAACCGAAAGGTGTATTGGTAACTCACGCAAATGTGACGCGCTTATTCGCGGCGACTGCCAGGCAGTTTAGGTTCGGCGATCAGGATGTCTGGACGCTTTTTCATTCTTACGCGTTTGACTTCTCCGTTTGGGAGATATGGGGAGCGTTGCTGTACGGGGGCCGGTTGGTGATCGTGCCCTACCTGACTAGTCGCAGTCCCGAGATGTTCTATCGGTTGCTGAAAGAACAACAAGTGACGGTGTTGAATCAAACGCCATCAGCTTTTCGGCAACTGTGCGCGGTCGTAGAGAATGCTGGAGCCGAGAAGCTGTCGTCGTTGCGAGTCGTGATATTCGGAGGCGAGGCACTGGAGTTTTCCAGCCTGCAAAGCTGGATCAGGCGATATGGAAGCGAGCGGCCGCAGTTGATAAATATGTATGGGATCACTGAAACGTGCGTGCATGTGACCTATCAACGCGTGGATGCGGCTGACGTGGAAGGAACATCCGGGAGTTTGATCGGCCGGGGAATACCCGACTTAGAGGTCTATGTGTTGGATCAGCAAATGGAACTGGCGCCGCTTGGCGTGGCTGGAGAGATGTATGTCGGCGGAGCGGGATTGGCCCGCGGCTACCTGGCACGTCCCGAAACAACGGCGGAAAGGTTTGTGCCACATCCCCACAACCGGAAGTCAGGAGCTCGTTTGTACCGGACGGGTGATATGGCGCGCTGTCTCGCGAATGGAAAACTGGAATATCTCGGGCGCCTGGACCATCAGGTCAAGATCAGAGGTTACCGTATTGAGTTGGGTGAGATTCAATCGGTGTTATCTCAGATGCCGTTGGTTAAAGACGTGGCAGTCGTAGCACGCGAAGACGCAGCAGGTGAAAAGCGCCTGGTCGCTTATGTTGTCTGCGAAGATACGAAGTCGTCTTCAAGTGAACTACGCCGGTTGCTCCAGGAAAGATTGCCTGATTACATGATCCCCTCCTCGTTTGTATTCCTGGACCAACTGCCACTGACAACCAACGGCAAACTGGATCGCCACGCATTGCCGCCTCCCGAATTTATCCGTTCACAAATGGAAGTTCCGTTCGTTGGCCCGAGAGATTCAATCGAAATCAGGCTACTGCAAATTTGGGAAGACATTCTCGACATTCGACCGATCAGCGTCCTGGACAACTTCTTTCAGATAGGCGGGCACTCGTTACTGGCGCTGCGGTTGATGGCGCGTGTTGAAGAATCTTTTGGTGAAAAACTAACCCCGGCAACCTTGTTTCAAAAAGCGACGATCGAGCAATTGGCGAGTCTGCTGCGCCGGCAACAAAACCCCGTTCGGCGCTCCTCATTGATAGCAATTCGGCGCAACGGAAGCAGGCCAGCCTTCTTTTGTGTGCATCCCGCCGGCGGAAACATCCTGTGTTACCTGGAACTGGCGCGATACCTTGATGCGGACCAACCGTTCTATGCCTTTCAGGCCCAGGGTTTGGACGAAGAGCGCGCGCCTTGTACCGACGTTGAAACAATGGCAACTCGTTACGTTGAAGAGTTGCTTGAGATTCAACCTGATGGTCCATATTTGATTGGTGGCTATTCAATGGGCGGTGTCGTCGCCTTTGAAATGGCCCAGCAACTCCGCGCGCGTGGCAAGAAGGCCAGTCTGCTGGCGCTCTTCGATAGCAAGCCACCTGTTAGCGAGGTTGCCAGTAGAGAAAAACTGATGATCGACTTTGGTCTTGAACTGGGCCTGTCAGTCGAACAGCTCAAGCTGTCATCCGATTGTCTTTCGAATATGCAGCCTGAGCAGCAAATACGTTACGTACTTGAAGAGGCCAAAAGCCGGAGGTTGCTGCCCACGGACATTGGGGTGCAACAAATTCTTAGACTATGGCGGGTCTTCGAAACAAACGCCTCCGCCATGCGGAATTATGTTCCGCGGATCTATCCCGGTGAAATCGCACTCTTTAAGGCGATGGACAACTCCGCAAATGGCTCTCAGGATTATGGCTGGAAGGCATTCGCAGGCAGCGGAGTTGATGCCCGGCAAATACCCGGCGATCACTTTTCACTTATGCGAGAACCTCACGTCAGATCGTTGGCCCAACGACTCTCCGAATGTCTCTCGAAAATAGCATTGACCGATTCTCTGCATTGCTGAGATCTCTCCAAGGTAACGTTTGATGAAAATCGTATTTTTCCTGATTGGCTACTCGCGTCGCATAGTCAGTCTTTCTTTACTCGCCGGTCTGATTAGCGGGGTCACCAATATAGGACTCATCGCTCTAATCAATGCCGCCTTGAAGAATACCGGGGCTCGACCTGGAATCCTGCTCTGGGCCTTTATTGGGCTCTGCATTGCATTACCGCTTACTAAATTTACGTCAGAGTCGTTGTTGACCAGTTTGGGACAGAAAGCTCTTTTAAAACTACGCCTGCAACTGAGCTCGCAAATCCTCGCTGCTCCGTTGCGATCTGTGGAGGAAGTCGGCGCGCATCGCTTGCTGGCGACACTCGTCGAAGACCTCCCCATAATTGCAAACGCTTTGCTGGCGATACCTATTCTCTGCATCAACATTGCCGTGGTGATCGCCGGCCTGATTTATCTGGGCTGGCTTTCCTGGCCGCTACTGATCGTAGTGCTTTTGTTCGTTACGATCGGAGTTGTCAGTTATCAATTGCCGGTGATTAGAGCGGTTCGTCTCCTCAGAATGGCACGTGAGCAGAGTGATGCATTGTTCAATCACTTTCGCACATTGATTGGAGGCAGCAAAGAACTCAAACTTCATCGCCGGCGGCAGGCAGCATTCCTGGGGCAGGTGCTCGAGCCGACAGCCACAGCTTACTGCCAACAAAACATCGCCGGAATGAGGATTTACAACGCCGCCGCGAGTTGGGGACAGATTCTGGTCTTCATCGTTATCGGTTTTGTACTCTTTGTCCTGCCTTCGTTTGAGGTCGCCAGTGCACAATCACTCACCGGCTACAGTTTGACTCTTCTTTACATGATGGCGCCGTTTCAAGCCATCATGAACAATGTTCCAAACATCACGCGCGCGAGCGTCGCCATCAGGAAAATAGAGAGCCTGGGATTGTCGTTAGTCGCTCAAACAGCGGAATCCGTTTCTGCTGAAGAGCCGAACCCGACCTTCGCCTGGAGCCTTGAACTCAAGGGAATTTTTCACACGTATCACTGCGAAGCCGAGGACACTCCTTTTACCCTCGGTCCTATAGATCTCACGTTTTACCCTGGTGAACTGGTCTTCCTCGTCGGCGGTAACGGCAGTGGCAAAACGACGCTGGCTAAGCTTGTAACCGGTCTCTATGCTCCCGAAGCCGGACAGATTTGGTTTGACGGCAAGTTAGTTACAGACGAGAACAGAGATCATTACCGGCAACATTTTTCAGTTGTGTTCTCTGACTTTTATCTTTTTGAGAGTCTGCTGGGACTGGATGGACCAAAACTCGATCAGCGCGCGCACGAATACCTGACGCGTCTACAACTCCACCGTAAGGTTGAGATTAAGAACGGAGCTCTTTCGACGGTCGAGCTATCGCAGGGGCAACGTAAGCGTCTGGCGTTGCTAACTGCATATCTCGAAGATCGCCCGCTCTACATTTTTGACGAATGGGCAGCCGACCAGGATCCGCTGTTCAAGAAGTTCTTTTACCTTGAACTGCTGCCGGATTTGAAGGCCAGAGGCAAAACCATCCTGGTCATTAGTCACGACGACCAATACTACGATGTCGGCGATCGTCTGATTAAGCTGGATTACGGCCGAATCAGTTACGACAAATACGTTATTCCCTTACAACAACGCACTCCTATCGAGCCGATTGGAATGCCTACCTGAAATCATCAACTAATAAGGAGAGAATCATGAGCAGAGAAGAACAAGAGGACCTCACGACTTATCAGGTCGTGATGAATCACGAAGAACAATATTCGATTTGGCCCTCCGATCGGGAAAACGCTCCTGGCTGGACCAATGCAGGCAAGAGCGGCAGCAGAACGGAATGCCTGGCCTACATTAAGGAAGTCTGGACGGACATGAGGCCTTTGAGCCTGCGGAAGAAAATGGAAAGTATTCCACGCCACTAAGAAGTCGCAGACTGAGCGTCACTAAGAGTCGAAGACTGAGCGCCACTAAGAGTCGAAGACTGAGCGCCACTAAGAGTCGAAGACTGAGCGCCACTAAGAGTCGAAGACTGAGCGCCACTAAGAGTCGAAGACTAAGTGCAACTAAGAGTCGAAGACTAAGTGCAACTAAGAGGAGTCGCCGCTGAGCGCCAAAGGCGCGAGATATGACAGCCAGGGGCAAGTCCCGACTTGTCGGGACGTCGCCCCTGGGTACATATAAAAGAAATGCGACGCAGCCCTGAAAGGGCGGAATTACTATTGCGGCCCTTCAGGCCTCGGCGCTTCTTTTGGTGGAGTAACCAGGGGCGACGCGCTCCGCTTCGCTTCGCGCTTGCCCCTGGCTTTCATATCTCGCGCCTTCGGCGCTCCATGCCTTGACGTCTCGCGCCTTCGGCGCTGCAAGCAAAAAACTATATGTTGAAAATAGTCTCAAAAACTCCGCCCGGCATGAGATACCACTCCGGTACGGAAGCACATCTGCGTCGCGCCGTAATAGATGCCGTCATTGAAGTATTCGACGGCTGGTCCTACGACGAGATCATCACGCCATCCATTGATTACTACTCGCTGTTTGAAGAAGGGATGGGACGAGATGAAGCTGCGCACGCATTTCGTTTCACCGATACGGACGGTCACCTGCTTACGCTTCGTCCCGATGTTACGGCTTCGGTGGCGCGTGCTGCCGCAACACTGCTGTCAAATCATCTACGGCCCTTGCGCCTGTCATACGCCGCTAACGTGTTTCGACAGCGATCACATTCACGTAGCGAGTGGCGTCGCGAAAGCCTGCAACTCGGCTGTGAACTTATCGGCCTGCCAGGACCAAAAGGCGAGATGGAGGTGCTGGCGATCGCAGTTGAAGTGCTGGAGCGACTCGGGCTTCAGGGAAATTTTCGCATCACACTCAACAACGTAGAAATCTTTAACGGACTGGTTGACCAACTGAATCTCGATGCCAGCGCCGCTGACCGGATGCGGTGCCTGATAAGCACGAGGGATAGCGCCGGGCTTGAACTGTTTCTCGCACAGCATGCGCCATCGTTTGCCGAACATGGCCTGTTCTCCCGTCATACTCAATTTTCCGACAAGCGCAAGACTCTGGCCGAAGCGCAACGCGTGATGACGAACCGTCGCTCACTATTTGCGCTCGATTCGCTCGAATGGTTGCGCAACATGATCGACTCGTTAGGACTGTCTGAATTTTTTGAAATTGATTTCGGGGATCTATCGCGGCTCGATTATTACACCGGCCTCACCTTCAAGATTTATGTTGCCGGCATGGGAGTGCTGGTCGGCAGCGGCGGCCGCTACGACGAATTGACGGCCAATTTCGGACTGCCCGAACCATCGGTTGGTTTTGTCCTGGATCTGGATTCTTTAGTAAAGGCGCTCACTGTGAAGAATAGTGTGTTCAGAGAAATGCTGTATCGCAATCCTTTACGTGTCGAAGCCAACAATCTGGCTTCGTTGTTCTCCGAAGCACGACAAAGACGCAGCAATGGCGAGCGTATCCAAATTGGTTCGTAACAGAGTTAAGGGTTATGTCGAAACTAACTATCGCTTTCGCTAAAGGAAGAATGCAATACGACGCGCTGCGCTTGATGTCGCAGGCTGATATTAAATGCTGCCCGGTCACTATTGATTCACGGCGTTTGATCGTGGAAGACGAGACCGGACAGTACCGGTTCATCTTTGTTAAGCCTGTGGATGTTCCGATATATGTCGAGCATGGAATCGCAGATTGCGGAGTAGTTGGGCGCGACGTGCTGTTGGAGTCGGATGCAGACCTTTTGCAGCCACTCGATTTGCAAATTGGCCATTGTCGACTCGTCGTCGCTGCTCCGGTTGATGCGCCTCCACTCGATCCTTGTGCTTTGCGTGTGGGGACCAAGTATCCGCGCGTGACGACGGACTACTTCGGCAAGCGAGGCGTTGCTGTGGAAACGATAGAGCTCTCCGGCTCAGTGGAGCTGGCTCCGATTCTCGGTCTGGCTGATTGCATCGTGGACGTAGTTGAGACCGGCCAAACACTAAAGGATAACGGTCTCGCTGTTGTCGACGTGGTGGCGACTTCGAGTGGACGTCTGGTAGTTAATCGCGCCAGTTATCAACTCAAAGCTATGGCCGTCAACTGTCTGATCGATACCCTGGAAAGGGTCGTCGAAGAAGATTTTAGCGGGCGAATGGTCGACGCTTCGTCAAGGATGATTGCCTGAAAGGATTTTTAAAATGAATATCTCAGAATTTGGCAGAGGCAGCGGTCAGCTCGTGTCCGGCTCAAACAATGGAAACATCCTGAGTCTGGACGTGCGAGAGATTCAGGGACTATTCAAGTCGTTGGGCATGATTCTCTTTCGTGACTTCAACGTAACGGATCAAACCTTTCCAGCTTTCGTCGATTCGTTTACATCTCAGTTCTTAAAAGACTACGGCAACTCCAAAGCCTCTGTTCCTGGCGGTGGCTTTGTTCAGAGTGTAACGCTGGGTAGCAAGCCGGTCGCGCTTCATTGCGAAAATGCCGTGTCCGCCGAGCGCCCGGACATAATTTGGTTTTACTGCAAAACGCCCGCGTTGAATGGAGGAGAAACAACAGTTTGCGACGGCATCGCGGTTTGGCGGGAATTGAGTGATGCAACAAAAGAGCTATTCCTGAAGAACAAAGTGAATTACCAGATCACCGTTCCGCGTGAGATGTATTTAAATAAGGACGGAGAAATTGTCTTACATGTGGGCGCGTTGAAGTTTGCGGGAACGACATATCGCTTCAATGACGATGAGTCGTTGACGATCGAATACGTGGTTTCGGCGGTTAATAAAACGAAATACAGTTCGCAACTTGCATTTGCGAATAGTCTCACCGGTCCCTATCCCGCTTACAAGATGATGTTTGAAGATCGTTCTGAAATTCCTCGCGAAGTTATCCATGAGATCAACCGGCTTCACGAGCAGCTTACTGAAAACATCGCGTGGCAGGCAGGTGATCTTGCGATGATCGATAATTCAAGGTTCTTACATGGCCGCCGCGCTTTTAACGACGAGCAGCGACGCATCTTCACGCTCATGTCCCTCGCTAATTTCTGAAATGACTAATCCTTTGCAGAAAGTCAAAACGTGCGTCCGTGAACTACGTGCTTACACCCTCGTTCCCGAACGCGCGACCGTAAAGATCAATCAGAACGAAAATCCGTGGGATGCATCGGATTGCGTCAAGCGGGAAAGTCTGCGGCGCCTCGATAAGCATGCGTGGTCGCGTTACCCGGATTTTGTGCCTGCCGGTTTGCACGAGCGGCTGGCTGACTTTGCCGGATGGACCGCCGACGGAATCATCGCCGGAAACGGATCGAACGAATTGATCCAGGCACTTCTGATGGTAACGGTTGAGAAGGGAAAACGCGTGCTCATTTCCGAGCCGACCTTTGCTCTTTACAAGCAGATCAGCACAGTGTTGGGAGGCGAAGTGCGTAGTGTGCCGCTCAACGATAGTTTGAGCTATAACATGCCCGCGCTAATCAAAGCTGTGCAGACTTTCCAGGCGGACATAACGATCCTTTGCTCGCCAAACAATCCCACCGGCTGTCAGATCTCGGATCTCGATCTGAGGTCGCTGCTTGAAGTCTCGAAGGGGTTGGTTGCGATTGACGAGGCTTACTTTGAATTTGCCGAGCACACAGTTGTGCCTCTGTTGCATCAGCACCGTAACCTCGTCGTTCTTCGCACATTCTCTAAAGCGCTGGCATTGGCAGGACTACGCGTCGGATACCTCTTGGCCGCGCCGGAGTTGGTCCGGGAAATCGGCAAAGCCGTGCTGCCTTACAACCTCAACGTCATGTCACAGGCAGTGGCCGAAGTCGTGCTGGAAATGTACGCGACGGACCTCAAGCCGCAGATTGAACAAATCATCGGCGAACGTGAGCGGCTTTATGCCGGATTGAAGAGCATAGACGGCTTGGATCCAGTACCTTCCCAGGGCAATTTCATGATCGTTCGCTCAGCGCTCAACCCTCGGTTCGTTTTTAAGGAACTACTCAATCAGGACATCTTGATTCGAGACGTAAGCGGCTATCCGATGTTGGGAGACTTTTTCCGTGTAAGCGTCGGCACACCCGCGGAAAACGATCTGCTGCTCGCGGCCTTGGAAAGGATTTTTAATTATGACTGTTCCGCTGGCGATTATTGATTACGGCGTCGGTAATTTGCGTTCGGTCGAGAAGGCTTTTGCCGCCACCGGCTGTAAGGCGATCGTGACTGATAACGAACACGTTTTGCGCACGGCGGAGCGATTAGTGTTGCCGGGCGTCGGCGCGTTTGGCTCCTGTATGAACGAGTTATCCGCTCGGGGCTTCGACCATTTGGTCCGGCGTCGCGTTGCAGAGGGCACACCGCTTCTAGGTGTTTGTGTTGGTATGCAAATGCTGTTTGAAGAATCGGAAGAGTTTGGTGCGCATGCCGGATTAGGTTTGCTGCGCGGCCGCGTGCGCCGGTTTCCTAATGCTTTGCTTGTGCCTCAGGTCGGGTGGAATCAGTTACAACCGCGCCGCAGTCACTCGCTACTCGCGAATGTCGCAGGCGGAGCTTTTTTCTACTTCGTTCATTCCTATTACTGCGACGCGAGTGATTCAGATGTTGTCCTGGCGGAAACTCAATATGGAATGTCATATCCGTCTGTGGTTGCGCAGCGCAACGTTTGCGGTGTCCAGTTTCACCCGGAGAAAAGCCAGGCAGCGGGTTTGCGATTACTCAGAAATTTTGCTTCGTCAATCAACCTGCAGAACTAGATACCATGCTCGCTAAACGAATTATTCCATGTCTTGATATCGATCGCGGTCGCGTTGTCAAAGGGATTTGCTTTGTCTCACTGAAAGACGCGGGTGACGCTGTGGAACAGGCGCGCCGCTACGACGAGGAGGGCGCGGATGAACTGACCTTCCTCGATATTACGGCTTCATCAGACAAGCGCGAGATCGTCGCCGACCTGGTGCGAAGAGTAGCGGACCAGGTTTTTATTCCCTTCACGGTTGGTGGTGGTCTCAGGAGTGTAGAGGATATTCGAGCCATGTTGCGGGCCGGCGCCGATAAGGTTTCACTCAACACTGCTGCCGTCGAACGACCGCATTTGATCAGTGAGGGGGCGTCGATCTTCGGCAGCCAGTGCATCGTAGTTGCGATTGATGCCTGTCGCCGGAAAGAAGCTGATGGGTGGGAAGTGTTCACTCATGGTGGGCGCCGCCGCAGGGGCCTGGATGTGCTTGCGTGGGCCGCGCGAGTCGAACAGTTAGGCGCAGGTGAGATTCTATTGACGAGCATGGATAGAGACGGAACCCGCGACGGCTACGATTTGGAGTTGACGAATGCGGTTGCTAATGCAGTGCGTATTCCCGTAATAGCTTCAGGTGGGGCCGGCCGGCTGGAACACTTTCACGAAGTGCTTACCACCGGTGGCGCAAGCGCTGCACTCGCCGCATCGCTTTTTCATTTCGGGCAATACAAGATTGCGGAGGTTAAGAGCTTTATGAAAGCACACGAGGTTTTGGTAAGATGACACCGGCAATTGAAAGTTTGAAGGTTGATGAACGGGCCCTGCCTCTTGGTCCAGTCCTCGAGCAGCTTTACACCGTCATCGCAAACCGTAAGCAAACACTTCCCGACAAATCGTACACCACCTATCTCTTTAATCAGGGATTGGACAAGATTCTGAAGAAGCTTGGTGAGGAAACGACTGAGACTGTGATTGCGGCCAAGAATGAGGCAAAACGCCCGCTTATTGCGGAAGTTTCTGATCTCATGTACCACCTGCTGGTGCTGTTGGTCGAACGCGGTGTCGGGTTAGATGAGATTGCAATTGAGCTTGAGTCGCGCCGTCACTAAAAACGGAGCGGCAAAAAGGAGCGCTGAGAAGAGTTATGGAAAACATACTTAAAGACATCCGTTACGGCATTCGAGGCTTGCTGAGACAGCCCGGATTTACACTCATCGCCGTGGCCACATTAGCCGTCAGCATCGGTGCTAATACGGCGATATTTAGTGTCGTTAATGCGACTCTTCTGCGTCCCTTGCCTTTCAAAGATCCCAACCAACTCGTCATGGTTTGGCAAACTAATCAACAAAACCAGACCTCTGTCGCGGAACCAAACTTTTTGGATTATCAGCAGGACAACCATGTATTCGACCACATGGCTGCATTTAATGGAGCGAATCTGACGCTTACCGGAGGACCCGATCCTGAACGGCTGCGTGGCGGGCGCGTTACAGCGGATTTCTTCAACGTGCTGGGAACACAAGCGTTCATGGGCCACACGTTTCTCCCCAAAGACGATCAGCCGGGAAACAATACCGTGGTTGTTCTGAGTTATGGCTTGTGGCAGCGCCGTTTTGGCTCCGATAAAAACATTGTGGGCCAAACTATCCAACTCGATTCAAAGCCCTACACCGTCATTGGCGTACTGCCCGCCGATTTTGAGTTTTCTATTCCAACGTACTTCGCCCCTGCGCAATTGTTTGTTCCCATAGTGCTCAGACGCGACAATGAGCAACGCAGTAATGCCTACATGCGCGTCATCGCGCGCTTGAAGCCGGGCGCTACTGCCGAGCAGGCCCAGGCAGAATTGGGCAGCATCGCTCAGCGCATCGCTACGCAATATCCTGAAGTAGGCGGACTCGGAATCAAAGTCATTTCTCTCAGGGAACAGATAGTCGGAAACATACGTCACATTTTGCTGCTGCTGATGGGCGCTGTCGGTTTTGTATTACTCATCGCGTGCGCGAATGTAGCCAATCTCCAGCTTGTGCGGGCCTCGGCAAGACAAAAGGAATTTGCCATTCGCGCGGCTCTTGGAGCCGGTCGCGCGCGCGTCACGCAGCAATTGTTAATTGAGAGTTTGCTCCTTTCCATGGTTGGCGCCGTGTTGGGAGTGGGTTTCGCATGGATAGGAATCAAGCTGGTTAGTATGTCTGCTCCCGGACAACTCGCTACCAGCGCAAGTGGCGGCATTGATGTAATGGTGCTGCTCTACACGCTGCTGATTTCAGTTGTGACTGGTGTACTAGCGGGTCTCGCGCCAAGCTTTCATACTTCGACGACCTGGCTAATAGAAACGCTCAAAGAAGGCGGCAGGAATCCGGGCGCCAACACTTCCGGACGACGGATTCGTAATGCACTGACTGTTGCCGAAATCGCTCTTTCACTCGTGCTGCTTATCGGGGCCGGCTTGTTGCTTCGCAGCTTCCAATCGTTGCTGGACGTTAAGCCTGGTTTCGAGTCAAAGAACGTACTGACTCTGCGACTGAGTTTACCGCGTTATTCTTATCCCGATGTTTCCCGGCAGTCTACGTTCTACAGTCAAATGCTTGAGCGGGTCGGTACGCTGCCCGGGGTGAAGGCGGTTGGTGGAATTAATGATCTACCGCTAACCGCTGATCGTGATTCGAGTAATATCGCTATCGAAGGCAATCCGGTTTCGGATGTCAGTCAATTGCCGACAGCCGAAGTACGCTCCGTGACTCCTCGCTATTTTGAAGCGATGAGCATTCCGCTTATTGAAGGGCGTGGTTTCGGAAATGAGGATAGCGATTCTGCGCCTCCGGTGGTTATCGTCAACCAGACCCTGGTCCGTCGATTTTTTCCGAACGAGAGTCCGGTTGGCCGCCGGATCATGCTCGAGGCAGCTACGCCAAACTCGCCATGGATGACAATCGTTGGCGTCGTCGGAGACGTGCGCGATCTCGGCCTGGAGAAACACCCGGACCTCGAAGTCTATCAGCCGTACCAGCAGCAGACATTGTCTTACATGAATCTTGTTGCGCGGACAGAGGGCGATCCACGAAATCTTGCCGGCAGCATACGCAACGAAATTCGCACGCTCGATAAAAGCTTGCCTTTGGCTGTGCCTGAGCCGATGGAAAAGATCGTCGCCGCATCGGTTGAAGCCAGACGCTTTAATCTCACGTTGCTCGGAGTGTTTGCTGGTCTTGCGTTGTTCCTGGCTGCGGTAGGAATTTACGGAGTGATGTCTTACGGCGTAACGCAGCGTACTCAGGAGATTGGCGTCCGCATGGCGTTGGGCGCCACGCCCGTCACTATCCTGAAGCTGATCCTGCGCAAGGGAATCATGCTCGCAGGAACCGGCATCATAGTAGGGCTGGTTGGCGCCCTGGCTCTGACTCGACTAATGACGAGTCTGCTGTACGGCGTAACCGCAACCGACACGCTTACGTTTGCCGGCGTCTCGATCACAATGCTTCTTGTTGCTATGGCCGCGTCGTATCTTCCTGCGCGGCGAGCGACAAAGATCGATCCATTGGACGCACTGAGAAACGTCTAGAGCGAATTGGGCCAGTTTGCCTCAGAAACTTTTTGCTGACGGGCTCGTCGCTTCTGCCAGATCAGTCCAAAGGAGCAGACGATTATCCGTCCGTTACGTGCGACATAGCTGCCATCGCTATTAGTAATCTCAAGGCTCTCCCAAATGTCGCAACACTCGGAATTGGCATTCGGCTGATTCTGCGAACATGAGTCTACGGAATAATTCTGCAAGTTATAACTGAGGATTGCGAGTTCGAATCACTTACCCCTCTCAAGGCTCGATCCCTCCATCTTCTGAAGCTGGAAGCAGCTTTAGCCAACATTCTTCCAATCCCGAACGGCGCGACCGACATCCATGAGCTTCCTGCCCGTGAGAGTCTGCCTTACGCACTAAGTAAGCGGCTGACGTTACACAAAACTTCTTACACCCTCGAGGTCGGAGGTTCGAATCCACTTGCCCCGACCATTATTTTCAAGCACATACGGGCTGTGCATGCTCCCCTTATCCGTTAATGTGGGGAGTTTAGAAATAAGCCGTCTTGGATGGGAACGGATGTGAACGACTGTCAAGTCCCTCGATTTGCTCGTCACTGCACCTAGGATAATGAACCGCGTACGTTACGGTCAGCCGAGAATCGCGACTGCAGCCTACTGGTCTAACTTTACTGGCGCGGGCGGGCCGGTCAATCCAGCTTTGTAGTTCTTTCGATAATCGTCCAATTCAGCGGCGAGTTTTGTATCCAGCGCTCTTAGTGTGTTCAATTCGCGGTCAACGTTCTCGTTCTCTTTACTAAAGATGGCAGCTATCTGAATGTATGCTTTGACAATGCTGTATTGAGCTCGCGCGTAGTTTGGTTTGAGCGTCAGAGCTCTGCGGAAGTACTCAATCGCTCGCTTCTGTCGCCCGTCTACCACCCAGGAATCACCCTCCATCACGGCCATTCCCATTTCAATCAACGCGTCCGGATCATTCGGCTTCTGTGCCAGCCCGTCGGTCGCCCGTTTCAAATTCTCCGCTCGCTTCAGCAACTCAATGAACTGAGGAAAGGTGTGATCCTCATCTGAAGTTCTGCCATCCCAAAGCTCTCGCGCCTCAACCAGTCTGCCTTGTTTGTCCAACCTGAGCAACATGCCTACCATCAGGTGCGCTTTAGCATATCTTGGGTCGAGTTTGACTGCCTGTTTTGCAGCTGACAACGCTTCCTCATGTGCGTTTCGAAAAAAATCTACCTGGCTCTTCGAGAGGTATAGCTCCTTTATGTCTGGCCGTAATTCAATTGCTTTCGCAAACGCTTCGGATGCGCTCTTCAGCTTACGTTGAGCTTGGTGCGCATAACCCGACAGTGCGTAAGCGCGATACTCCTTTGGATTTAACTCAAGAGCTTTCGCACAACTAGCCAAGGCCTCGTCAAATTTCTTTGCCGAGAGCGAATGGGATCACTGCTCAAGGCGCCGCAATCATTTGCGCGGCACTCGGACTGATGAGCGCGATTGACGCCGGCTATATTCAACTTTGATCCTGGTGGGCAAGGTTTTGTTATCAAATCCCACCCACGGCAGTGCGGCGCTCCGCCATCGCATTGACACGCAATTTCGAACTCTATTAAATTTGTGGCCGCTTACGAACAAGTAAGTACACACGTCGTCACGGTGTGATGCACTGCGACGGTAATGTGGGTGGGTATGGTCACTTCGCCCTTTGATCACTCCTATCCTTCCTCTTCTCACAACCAGGATCATTCAGATCATAAGGAGACAATCATGAAACGTAGCAAAATGTTTCTTTGCGCCGGGTTGTTGATTACAGCCATGGCTGCCACCACCTCTCTGCTGCGGTCGACCTCGGCTGCCGCCGCTAACCCATCGGCCTCTGGCCATGGAACTGTCCTGCTCCAGGATACGGAGGGTAGAACGGTCAGTAGACAGTTTTCCTTCAGTGCCAGGCAAATGCCAGATGGTACAGTTCAGGGAAGTGCGATACTTCACAACCCCTCTTTTGACCCGAAGTACGATGCGCACTTCAACATTACCTGTCTGCAAATTGTAGGAAACCGAGCCAGCTTCGGCGGCTCGATTAAGAAGACAAGTGATCCGGTTTTTAACGATGAGTTTGACGCAGCCTTCTTTACTGTTTTCGACAATGGTGAACCAGGCGCCGACAACGACACAATCAGCGAAGTCTTCTTCGATAATGTGGTCGAGCCAAGCTCCTGCCAGTTTATTGGTGCTGACGATTTTCCGCAGAGACCAATCGAGTCAGGCAACATACAGGTAAACCCGTAACACTGACACGAAAGTCAGAGAAGGGAAGAGGCTCGCCAGTTCGCGAGCCTCTTTCATTTTGGCCGGGTGGCGCAGTATGCCAATGCAGTTTCGCCGCCTTTGACAAACGAAACCGGGCGCAAATAAATAAAGTCGAATGTCGTTAACCCTGAAGGGTTATTGCGGGGCGAGCCCTTTCAGGGTTACAAGATGTGTGAGGGGATTGTTCCCAGGGTTCTCGCTAGGCTCGAACCCGGGACTCGAATTAGCGAACGCCTTCGGCGTATCTGTTGAAATTCAAATAGGCTGGAAATTAGTGCCGCCTTTGTTGATACTCTGCTATGTCGTCTCTCGAAACTGAACGATTACTCCTGCGCAGGCTGATGGTTGAGGATGCTCCGTTTATTCTGACGCTGCTCAACGAGCCGTCATTTCTTCGCTATATCGGTGACAAGAAGGTTCGCAATCTCGACGACGCTCGGCAATACATTCTGAATGGTCCAGTCGCAAGTTACGCTCGGCACGGCTTTGGGCTAAATCTCGTCGAGCTCAAAGAGTCACACACTCCAATCGGAATGTGCGGACTACTTAAACGAGACGAGCTGCCCGATCCCGATATCGGTTTCGCTTTACTCCCAGACTTCTGGAATAAAGGCTTCGCTTTCGAAGCCGCCACCGCGGTATTGCAGGACGCGCCGCTCAAACGTGTTCTCGCGATAACGTCTCTCGATAACGATGCGTCAATCAATCTTCTGCAACGCCTGGGATTTAGATTTGAAAAGGTTACAAGACTGTCGGCAGATGGCGATGAGGTGAAGTTATTTACGCGATAGAAACATGTTCTCGACAGTCGTAAAGGTACGAGTCTTCATTCGGTCGATGTACAACGTCCCGTTCAGGTGGTCGATCTCGTGCTGAAGAATGCGCGCGTACCAACCGTGTGCGTCGATCGTTACTTCCTCACCTCTCTCATTCAAACACTCCACGCGAACGTCTAGCGCACGGTCCACCACCGCAGTAAAACCCTCAACACTCAGGCAGCCTTCGAAAAATTCTACCGATTGATTATCCACGACCGTGAGCTTCGGATTAACGATCACGTGAAACGGAACCGCCGACCGGTGAGATTTTGCCAGTTGCTCCGCAGACAAATCCGCTAAGTATTCCGCTCGATCCTCAATCACTGCCAGTTGAATCGACTCACCAATCTGCGGCGCGGCAAGCCCCACTCCCGGCGCCTCGCGCATCGTCTCGCGCATCGATTCAATCAACTCTTGTATTCGCGGACTGCTGATCTCCTCGCGAGTTAGAGATTCACTTTGCTTTCTCAATACAGGATCGCCTGTCTGGACAATCTTTAGCTTCATGCACGTGTAGTGTAACGCAATTCTTCATTGACTTCTCACCGGGGGTGGACCGAAAATGGACCGCAGTCGGACCCAGACCCACTGCAGTACATCACGTTTCTGTTCAGTTTTTCGAGAAACTCTCGCTTGAATACTCAGTAGCTCCCAATAAGACGATGATCTCAAAAATACCCCCTCCCTCGTCGCGCATCCGTCGGATTGTGCTCGTAGTCCTGCTTGGCATTTTCGCAAGCGTGATTTTTGTTGCGGCGCAGAAGTCCGAAGATGACCCTTCACCAGCCAATGTCGCAGCCACGCCGCTTTGAAATAGTTGCACAGGTCTCCACTAAAATATCGTAAAAGAGCTGTTGTATGGAAAAAGCTGGCGTGCGGGGCGTTTGTTGCGGCGCGTGGTTCTTGGTTCAATAGGGACATGAAAGCGATTCGAATCCTTTGTATTGGCGTAATTCTGTTTTTTACCAGTGTTTCCGCGTTGGCTCAGGCGATGACGCTAAGCGTTGATGCGACTGAGGCGGCGCGGAATGTGGTCCACAGCAGACTCGCAATTCCGGTCAAGCCGGGACCACTGACACTCTTCTACCCGAAGTGGATTCCCGGTGAACATAGCCCTACCGGCCCAATCAACGATCTGGTTGGACTGAGGCTGAGTGGCGGTGGCAAACCGATCGCCTGGCGGCGCGACGATGTGGAGATGTTTGCTTTTCATTGTGACATCCCGCAGGGAGTTGCCGTTCTCGACGTCACTTTCGACGACCTTTCGCAACCAGAATCGACTGCGAGTGCGAAGCTCGCGCGCATCAAGTGGAATCGTTTGCTCGTTTACGTGGAAGGGATGAGTAGCGACGCGATCAACGTCAAAGCGTCTTTGAAGTTGCCGGCCGGATGGCGCTTTGCATCTGCTTTACCCATCGCCAGTGAGCGTAACAGTGAGTTTCAATTCAAAGAGGTCTCGCTTACACAACTGGTCGATTCCCCGGCGATTATCGGCGCGAACTTCCGCAAACTCCCGCTCAGCTCCACTGGCCCGATGCACGAGATCGACATCATGGCCGACACGACTGCGGCCCTGGAGTTGAAGCCCGAGACGTTAAAGGGTTTGCGGTTGATGGTCCAGGAAGCTTACGCGTTGTTCGGCGCGCGCCATTACCGTAGCTATCAATTTCTTGTAACGCTGAGCGATCACGGTGGAAGCGAAGGACTCGAGCATCACGAGTCCAGCGAAGATGGAGTTGGCGAGAACGCATTCAGCGAAGAACTCGAACTGCTCGATTTCGCGGAGTTGATGGGCCATGAATACGCACATTCGTGGAATGGTAAGTATCGCCGTCCGGCGGGCCTATCGACACCTGATTTTGAACAACCGATGAAGGCTGAGTTGTTGTGGGTTTACGAAGGACTGACGCAATACCTTGGCAAGGTGTTACCGGCGCGTAGCGGTCTTTGGAGTGCGGAAGACTTTCGCGAAGCGATGGCTGCCGTTGCCGCTGAACTCGAAAACCAGTCGGGCCGCCAGTGGCGTCCGCTGGTTGATACTGCGATAGCGGTGCAATGGACGTATCCCTCTCCGCGAGCGTGGATGAATTATCGTCGTCGTGTTGATTATTACGACGAAGGTTCATTGATCTGGCTCGACGCTGATGTGCTGATCAGAACACGCAGTAACGGGAAACTCTCGCTCGACGATTTCTGCCGGCGATTCCATGGCGGCCAGGACACTGCGCCGATGGTCAAGCCTTACACGTTCGATGACGTAGTAAACACGCTCAACGAAGTCACACCGTACGATTGGCGAAGTTTTCTGAACGCGCGTGTAAACGCGATCAATCCACACGCTCCTGCCGGCGGCATCATCAACGGTGGTTGGAAGATTGTTTATACAGACAAACCCAACACGCAGGTTCGTATCGCCGATCACGCGCGCAAGAGCCTCGACCTGTCGTATTCGCTCGGCGTGCTGTTGAAGGAAGACGGAACCGTGATGGACGTAAATCCGAACCTTGCAGCGTTCAAAGCAGGAATCGCGCCTGGAATGAAAATCATCTCTGTAAACGGCCGCACATGGTCCACTGACGTGGTGCACGCGGCAATCGCCTCAGCGAAGACGAGCACAGCGCCGATAGAGTTCACTGTCGAGAATGGTAGTTTCCAGGAGACCTACAAAGTAAGCTACCACGGTGGCGAACGATATCCACATCTCGAGCGCGACAATACGAAACCCGATGTACTTGGAGAGGTGATTAAGTCACGCGCTCGCTAAGCACTCGACAGCGCCACCGCCAGTTTAGGTACAATTCCTGCGCGATGCCCCACTATATAGACCTGGCCACCTGGCCGCGACGCGCTGTCTTTGAGTTTTATCTTCCCTTTGATAAGCCCTATTTTAACGTCTGCACGCGGCTCGACATCACTAAGCTGTTAGCGGAACTGAAGAAACGGAGTACGAACGTTTGGCTGACGTATCACTATCTCGCACTACGCGCCGCCAATGAGATCGAACCGTTTCGCTATCGTCTGCGAAAAGGCCAGGTGCTGGTCCATGACGTGATTAACGGCGGTACCACGATCATTCTTCCCAACGAGACTTTCACGCTCGTCTACTTTGATTATGCTGAGAACTTCTCGAAATTCATGGAAGGTGCGACGCACGCAGTCGACGAGATAAAAAAGGGCGATTGGGCCTTCCGCCCCAAACACGAAGACGACGCGCGCATACATTGCACGACCCTGCCCTGGATCTCTTTCACCAGCTTCTCGCACGCGCGACGTTGGGGACGCGAAGATTCAGTGCCTAAGATCTCCTTCGGCAAGTTCGAGAAAGAAAACGAGCGCACGCTCCTGCCTTTTTCAGTGGAGGTACATCATTCACTCATGGATGGTTTGCACGTCGGCCGTTACATCGCACGCATAGAAGAGCTGCTTGCACAGCCCGAGTCCTTCCTTGACTAAGTCATAAATGCGCAAACTCGTCGTCGTCGCTCTCATACTGCTGATCCTGTTGGGCGGCGGTGCGATCGCTTTTCTCGTCTACCGCTTCACACGCAAGCCTCTGCCGACAACGGTCGGTTGGAAAGCATATGTAACTACTGTCGCCGGTGACGGCTCACCGCTCGAGCTGTCGGATCCGTTTGGCGTCGCAGTCGGTGCTGACGGATCGATTTATATGACTGATGCGGGCGAGCACAATCGTATTCAGCGAATCGCGCCCGACGGAAGCATCACAAGGATCGCGGGCGGTCCCGAAGGATTTTTGGACGGCGTCTTTGATAAGGCTTTATTCAATTCTCCGTCGGGACTGGCGGTTGCGCCTGACGGTGCTCTGATCGTTGCCGATACGGGAAACAATTGCATTCGGCGCGTGCCACTCCAGGGTGAGACTTCAACTGTCGCCGGTAACGGGAAGGCGGGATACGCGGATGGACCAGCCCGCCAGGCGCAGTTCAATGGTCCCATCGGTGTTGGGGTGGATACACGCGGCAACATCTACGTGGCTGATACTTATAATGATCGCATACGCCTGATCACGCCCGACGGACAGGTCAGCACTGTCGCAGGCAACGGAACTCCCGGGTATGCGGACGGCGATCGCAATACAGCGCTTTTCGACACTCCGAGTGGGATCGTCGTGACAAATGACAACTCGCTTATCGTGGCTGACACGGGCAATGATCGCCTGCGAAAGATCACACCCGAAGGGAATGTCACCACCTTACCGGTGGCGGATCTCTCGAGTCCGATCGGCCTGGCCATCACGCACGATAATTTTCTCTACATTACCGAACTCGATCGTTCGCGCGTGGTCCAGATCGCTGCCGACGGCGCCACTCGCGTTATCGCTGAGGACGTGCATTTCAACCAACCAACCGGCATCGCGATCGATCCAAACGGTCGTGGACCAGCAAAGTTGTATGTCGCCGATAGTGGCAACTACCTCGTTCGCAAACTCGATCCAACGCCAACGCAAACCGCTGCGACATTGATCGATCCGCTGCCGAAACTGACGAACGAGACGTTGCGCGAGCCACGGTTAATCTGGCCGGTAGCTCCGCAGGAAAGCCCGCATGAAGTGGTCGCGACGATGGGTGAAGTGCGCGGCAGTTTCGACTCGACCGATAGTCGCCATCATCTTCATAGCGGGCTGGACGTGTTCGGCGCTTATGGCGACACCGCTCGTGCGGTACGTTCCGAGAAAGTTACCAGTCCGCTGGCAAACTGGGGATTCGATTCGCTTAACGAAGGCTTCCGAGTTGGTGTCGTCTCTTACATTCACATCAAGGTGGGCCGCGATAAGGATGGCAAGATGTTTGACGACCCTCGCTTCATTCCGGTCAACGACGGCACAGGCAAGCTCGTGCGCGTGCGTGTGAGACGCGGCGCGCGTTTCAAGCCTGGCGATGCGGTGGGTACGATTAACAAGATGTGGCACGTTCACATGAACATTGGACCACCCGGTGGTGAGATCAATCCGCTCTCGTTGTCGCCAATTGGATTCAACGACACTATCGCGCCGACTATCGAGAAGGATGGGATTCAACTGTTTGATTCATCAGGTAAGCGATTCACGCAGAAACAGAACGATCGGCTTGTGGTGAGTGGACCCGTTCGTATCGTCGTCGATGCGTTCGATCGGACCAATATGAATCCGGATCGCCGGCGACTGGGTTTGTACAAACTTGGCTACCAGGTGCTGAAGGCTGACGGAACGCCGGCGCCGGGTTTCGAGCAGGCGCGCATCACTCTCCTTTTCAATCGCTTGCCGGCAAATCGAGAGGCGACAAAGATCGCGTACGCGGATGAAAGCGGGATCACGGTTTATGGGAGTAAGACGACAAGGTTTCTGTATGAGGTGACGAACACCGTGCTTGACGGAAGGGCGGCGCCGGGTGTTTGGGATACGTCGCAGTTACCGAAAGGGGATTACGTTTTGCGTATAATTGCGGCTGATTATTCGGGGAATGAGGCACAGCAGGGACGAGACGTTTTTGTTACCGTGAAGTAAATGGAAACACGGATTTTACGGATTGAAAACGCGGATTTTGATCCATCCGTGTGATCCGTGTCAATCTGTGGCAAGATACACTTTGGTCAACCAGCTTTCCATTATCCGTGCGCTTGAAGAAGACATTGGACCAGGCGATGTCACTACCAACACGATTGTACCTGTGGATGCTTCGTTACGCGGGCGTATCATCGCGAAGCAGGATGGTGTTGTTGCCGGTCTGGAGATCGCTAAGCAGGTGATGCTTGCGCTGAGTCAACACGTCACTTTTGTCGCTGAAGTACAAGATGGATCGAAGGTTACGCGAGGGACGGTGCTTGCCAATCTTGATGGTTCGGCGCGAGCGTTATTGACAGCTGAACGCACGGCATTGAACTTCCTCGGTCGCATGTCAGGCATCGCGACTTTGACGCGTAAGTTTGTTGACGCCGTCTCCGGCACAAACGCGATCATTCTCGACACGCGCAAGACTGCGCCCGGCCTGAGAATCACAGACAAACTCGCCGTTCGCCTCGGCGGCGGGCAAAACCACCGCACCGGCCTCTTCGACATGGTATTAATAAAGGACAATCACATCGATTTTGCCGGGTCGATAACCGCCGCGGTCCAGCGCGTGCGCAATTCAGGAACGACGCTCGAAATTGAAGTTGAAACGCGTTCGCTGGAGAATGTACGCGAAGCGCTCGCGCTCGGCGTCAAACGAATCCTGCTCGACAATATGTCTGCCGACACGATGCGCGAAGCAGTTGCCATTTGCGATGGACGGGCCAAACTCGAAGCGTCTGGCAACGTTACGCTCGATACAGTTCTCGAAGTTGCGAGAACGGGTGTTGACTATATTTCCGTTGGCGCTCTGACCCACTCCCCGCAGGTGTTTGATGTCAGCCTGGAATTTGTAGCATGACGAAAGTTTTTAAAGATGATTACTGAGACTACGACTGAAGGGATGTACGAGAAGTTGAGCCGGTTGCTGCGCAACACGGTTCCGGATTTCGAACTACGTCTCAAGGCGGAACTGGCGGTCGAGATCAATCGACTCAAGAAAGAGAAGAACGCCGTCATACTTGGCCACAATTACATGGAGCCGGCGCTCTTCCACTCGATTCCCGACTTTGTCGGCGACTCGCTCGAACTCAGTCGCAAAGCGGCTGAAACTGACAAAGACATCATCGTCTTTTGCGGCGTTAAGTTCATGGCTGAGACGGCGAAGATTTTGAATCCGACCAAGAAAGTCCTTATTCCTTCGGAAAAAGCCGGATGTTCACTCGCGGCCAGCATCACTGCCGAAGACGTGCGCGAGTTGAAGAAAAGTTTTCCGGGCGTGCCTGTGGTCACATACATCAACACTTACGCAGACGTTAAAGCGGAGTCAGACATCTGCTGCACATCGTCAAACGCGGTGGCCGTGGTCAACTCGTTGAAGACTGACAAAGTTATCTTCATTCCCGATGAATACCTTGCCGGCAACGTCGCGCGCGAGACCGGTAAAGAGATCATCTACCCGACACGCGAACCACGCATGCATTTTCCGAACGAGCTCAATTATCAGATGATTGGTTGGCCCGGTCGTTGTGAAGTGCACGAAAAGTTTAGTGTTGAAGATATTCAGAACGTGCGGAAACAGTTTCCCGACGTCGTGATCCTGGCCCACCCGGAGTGTAGTCCCGAAGTTGTGGCGGCATCTGATTATTCGGGCAGCACGACCGCGATGATTCGTTACGTTGAGAAGACCAATGCGCCGCGTTATTTGCTGCTGACGGAATGTTCGATGGGTGACAACATCGCCTCGGCGAATCCCGAAAAAGAGATGTTGCGGCTCTGTAGCGTGCGTTGTCCGCACATGAACCAGATCACACTCGAAGACACGCTCGAGTCGTTGCAAAAAGAGCAGTTTGAGATCTTCATTCCCGAGGACATTCGCAAACGCGCGTTGCATTCTGTTGAGCGGATGCTTGCGATCGGACGAGAAGACTGATTAATGGAGACTGAAGTCTTAATCATCGGTTGCGGCATCGCCGGTGCAACCGCTGCTTTACGTCTGGCTCGAAATACCCAGCGCCAAATCACCATCGTTACGCGCGCCGCCGACGTTCACGAATCAAACACACGTTACGCGCAGGGCGGCATCATCGGACGCGGTCCTGACGACAGTTCCGAACTGCTTTTTGAAGACATTATCGCCGCCGGAGCAGGCGTTAGTTCACCAAAGGCGGCGCGTATTCTCGCTGAAGAAGGTCCACCTTTGTTAAATGAGGTGCTCGAACGCAAGGCTCACGTTGAATTCGATCATACCGCAGACGGCGCACCTATTTGGGGCCAGGAGGCAGCACACTCACGCCGGCGGATTCTTCACGTTGGTGATTCAACTGGTCTCGCAATCATCAATGGCTTAGTTGCATCGCTAAAAAATTATCCAAACATCAAGATCCTGTCGGAAGCGACTGCGGTCGACCTGATCACGTTTCCTCATCATTCGCGCGACCCACTCGACAACTATCGGGAGATTTCATGTCACGGTTGTTACGTCTTCGATCGCACTGAGAAAACAGTTCATCGCTTCCTCGCAAACGCGATAATTCTCGCGACTGGCGGACTCGGACGCATTTATCGAAACACAACGAACCCGGTTGGTGCGCGTGGCGATGGACTGGCTATGGCCCATCGAGCCGGCGCGCGGATCGCGAACGCCGAATACGTTCAGTTTCATCCGACTGCACTCGCAGCGCCGGGCGCGGAGGGTTTGCTGATCAGTGAAGCAGTGCGCGGCGAAGGCGGCCTGTTGTTGACGCCGGAATTGCACCCTTTCATGCAGCGTTATGCGCCGGAGTGGAAGGATCTGGCGCCGCGCGACGTAGTGGCGCGCGCGATTCATCACGAGATGGAGGCGCGTGGGTATTCGTATGTGTTGCTCGATATCGCTTCACACATGCCGGCCGAAAAGATCCGCGAGCGCTTTCCGTTTATTTATGAAGAGTGTTTGAAGGTTGGTCTTGACATTTCGCGCGAACCAGTGCCGGTAGTTCCGGCCGCACACTATTTCTGTGGTGGTGTGCTGGTTGATGAATGGGCGCGTTCGACCATTCGTAACCTGTACGCAGTCGGTGAGATCAGTTGCACGGGCGTGCACGGCGCGAATCGTCTCGCGTCGACTTCGCTTCTCGAAGGACTGGTGTGGGGAAATCGAGCGGCGCTGGAGATTGAAAGAGCTTTAAGTAACGGCAACGGGCAGGCGCCGGAGTTTGATGGGATTCCGCCGTGGGATGAGAGCGGTTTGCGAGATGAGCCGGACACGGCCTTGATTCAGGGCGATATGCAGACTATTCAAAACATTATGTGGCACTACGTCGGGCTCGTGCGCAGTGGCGATCGACTGTCACGTGCGATTCGTGAGTTGCGTCACCTCTGGAATGAGATTGAGACGTTTTATCGAACGACGAAGCTGTCGGATGGGTTGATTGGTTTGCGTAACGCGGTTGAAGTGGCGCTGATCGTGGCGCAGGCGGCGCAGCACAACCGGCAAAGTCGCGGCTGTCATTACCGTCAGGATTCAATGACGGTTACAGGCGATCGGCTCATTTAAGAACTAGCCACAAAAAGGCACATAAAGCACAAAAGATTTTAATCAGTTTCTATTTGTGCCTTATGTGCATCGATTCTTCAAGAATTCCACCATTTCGGGATGATTGCGTTCTTCAGCGTACGAGATCGCTGTCTTACCGTCGCTGCTTCTGGCGTTGATGTCTGCGCCGTGGTCCAACAGCAACGTAGCTGATTCCAGGTTGCCTCTTGCTGCAGCTGTGTGAAGAGGACGCAGGTCGTTGGCGGCCTTGGCGTTGACGTCCGCGCCATGCGCGATGAGAGTGCGTGCGATGTCGTTCCGTCCGACGGCCATCGCGGAGGCGAGTGGCGTCAATTTCATCGTTTCTCGATAAGCGGCGTTCACTTCGGCACCGACGGCGAGCAGGGTGTCGACAGTGTCGGCGTGGCCGAAGAAGACCGCGAGACCGAGCGGTGTGAAGCCGTCAGGCGAGTATGAATTAACGAGAGATTTGTTCTGCTCGATAAGTTTCTGGAGTTGAGCGGTCTGGCCGGTTGCCGCGGCTTCAAAGATGTCCAGCGACACGCCTGATGCCAGTAGCGTGGCAACGACGTCCTGTTTCCCGTGATAGATCGCTTTAAGGATCACCGAAACGCCATTTTGATCTTTTGACTTTGCGAGCGACGGATCGGCACGCAACATCGCGTTTACGCGTTCGATATCGCCCTGTATCGCCGCCTCAATAAACTCCTGACTCATCAACATATCTCCTAGAAATCTATATACGTGCCAAAATTATTGGCGGTTGCTTTCTTATAAACATAATCGGCGCAGGTGACATCCTCGATTGCGAGA
>Ga0070700_100000257_pt1 | contig 28570 bp, 25 predicted proteins | sample KBSK5101metaG_FD_65456 | JGI IMG/M metagenome (GOLD analysis project Ga0070700, IMG submission 65456) | Corn, switchgrass and miscanthus rhizosphere microbial communities from Kellogg Biological Station, Michigan, USA - KBS K5-10-1 metaG | ecosystem: Host-associated > Plants > Roots >...
GCGTTTTCGTCGTGCACCTCCCCGCATAGTAACCGATTGCGCCACTCATCCCGTTCGGTCGGCGCGATTTTTGATATGTCAACGGCCGAGCACCCAACTTCGAGTTGGACTTGCCCTGCCGTGGGGCAGAACAGCAGAGGATCGGCCCGTAACGGCCGGAAGATGGATTCTTCACACCAACGATCGAGCGCAACTCCACTGAGACGCTCCACCAGTAATCCTAACAACATGAACCCAAGGTCGCTGTAAATGTTCCGCTCCCCGCGCGCGTAGATCAATGGTTCGTCGCGAATCATGCGCAATACTTGTTGCTGGACAGGTTCATCCCGGCTAGAAAGCCCGGAGATAATCCCTCGCCCATCAAGCCGTTCATAAAAAGGTCGCCATCCTGGCAGACCCGAGCGATGGGATAAGAGCTCCCGCACAGTGACCTGACCGATCGGTGTCCCTTCAAGTTCCGCGAGTATCTGTTGAACGGAATCTTCAAGAGAAACTTTGTCGGCCTGAATCAGGAGCAAGATGGATGTAGCCGTGGCCAGAGGTTTCGTAAGAGAAGCGAGATCATAGATGGTACAGGCTTGTACTGGAGTCCCCAAGGGCTCTGAAGACAATCGCCCTGCCATGGCCACACATTGCATCGCACCGCGCAGGCGCACTGCCAATTGGGCGCCAGGAAATACACCGCCGTCAACGGCCGATTGTAGTGCGGCCTGGAGGACAGGAGAGGTGGCCATAGGCAAGACATCTGTCATGGGGCCGGAAATCTGCTGCTGAGCGGCGAGAAGAAAACTGGGATCAAAGCAGGGCCAGGACCGGCCAGATCCAACAGATCAGAGCGCTGGGCTCGATTCTCCTTCGAGCTTTTCTTCCGATGCGGCCGTGGCGTCATGCAATGCTTCCCGCTCTTCCACTTCAAATAGACGCTCGAACATCCGCAACGACGCGCGCAATCGCTCAATCATGAGCAATCGCTGTTTCTGGAGCGACGAGATGTCGCTCTGCATATCGGTCAGCTCGACCCTGGCCTGATGGATCAACTCCCCTGCCTTCAGTTCAGCCTCCTTGATGACGAGCTCCGCCTCCCGCTGAGCATTCCGCTTTACATCATCGGCCAGCGATTGAGCAGACAAAAGGGTGTTTGATAATGTCGCTTCAGTCCGCTTCAATTCAGCGAGTTGCTGCTCCAAAAACATGATCTTTTCTCGCTGAACCGCATTGTCCCGATTCAACGACTCGATCGTCTGTGCCAATTCTTCAAGAAAGCGGTTGACCTCTTCTTTGTCATACCCGCGCATACTGACTTTGAACACCATTTGCTGGATATCAAGTGGTGTAATTTTCATAGCATCCCCCATGGTCATCTCAGTTCATCCTCATAGCAAACTCTTCGAGTGATTGCACAACGGCCTTCTGCAAAAAAATAATGATCAGAATCACAATGATTGGTGACACATCCACCCCGATCCGCAGCCCGATCATCTGACGAATTGGCGCCAAGATAGGTTCGGTCACTCGATTGAGAAATTGCACAATGGGATTCCATGGGTCCGGATTCACCCACGAGATCAGTGCACGAGCGATGATTACCCACATATAAAGCGTTAGAACATAATCAAGTATAATCGCCACTGCTGAAAGAGCATTGCCCGCAACGAACATCAGCGCCCCAACTCCTTCGACCGTGTGGTGGCGGCTTCGACCGCCGCCATCAGCGCAGCACGAAATCCCCGTTGTTCGAGCTGATGAAGCCCGGCAATAGTCGTCCCTCCCGGAGAGGCTACTCGGTCTTTCAGTTGAGCGGGGTGCACCCCTGATTCAAGCACTAAACGAGCCGAGCCGAATACAGTTTGTGCCGCAAGGAGTTCGGCGGTCTGCCGCGGCAGACCCATCATGACTCCTCCATCCGCCAATGCCTCGATGGCCTGAAATACATAGGCCGGCCCACTGCCGCTCAAGCCGGTCACTGCATCCATGAGTCGTTCTTCAACCGCCACCACGCGACCGACAGTTTCGAATATCGTTCGAACCAGGCCAGCATCATCGTCTGATACCCCTACACCCATTGCAAGAGCGGTCATACCCTCCCGGACTAAGGCTGGTGTATTTGGCATCGCACGGACCACTCTCGCCGCGCCGCCTGCCTGTTCTGCAATCGTCCGAATCATGACCCCTGCCACAATCGAAATCACAAGTCCATGGACCAGGTGAGGACCAACCTCGCTGAGCACAGCAGAGAGGGTCTGAGGTTTCACGGCCAAAACAATGATGTCAGCCCAGGCCACAGCCTCACGGTTGGCAGACCCGACTCGGATGCCGAACTGAGCTTTTAAGCGATCACGGCGCTCGGCAACGGGATCCGTCGCCCATATCGACTCAGCAGAACAGACCTGCCCCGAGAGAAGGCCGCTGATCATGGCCTCAGCCATCTGGCCACCCCCAATGAATCCGATTTTCCTTGTAATCATTTGACTAGACACATGCCCTCCAAGTCGGCAGCCCATCCGGTAATCCCTGACTTCCGAGGCTTATGCTGGGCTTATTCACAACTGAGACGAGTATTCTCGCCAACCAAACCAGCGTCCATACGCCTAATTTTCTGGCTGGCAAGACGTGCAATGTCGTCTCTCGGACGTTCAACAATTATTCTACCGAAACCGCTTGGCAATTGTCAGGGCCCGCACCAGGGATAGTGTTCCTATCGATGAGAAAGTAGCGTAATTCCACTGACCATTGTCCCGTTCACGCGGCCTTCTCGTCGATACGAATAAAAGAGCTGATCCTGGCAAATGGTACAGAGATTCACTGCCGAGACAGAGGGTGCAGGCACACCCTGCCTCTCCACTTGTCGTCGGATCAAGGCCTTGAGATCGAGTCGAGCCTTGTGTCCTCGATAACCCCGCACGACTGACTGCCACTCAGGTAATTCTCTTCGAAGCTGGTCGAGCACCGGATCGTCGACCTCATAGCAACAGGGACCAGCCGAGGGCCCAATACTGACCCGCAGATCAGACTCCGTCGATCCAAATCTGCTTGCCATCAGGGTGATCGTCCTCGAAACGACCCCTGCAACTGCGCCTCTCCAGCCTGCATGAATGGCCGCAACGACACGCCGACGCGAGTCATGCACGAGCACCGGCACACAATCCGCCGTGCGCACCGCCACCGTCACGCCTGGCTGGTTGGTCACCAATGCGTCCCACCCGCCAAGGAACTGATCCGATTCAGTAAGGGGACGATCCACCACCAAGGCATCGGTTCCATGTACCTGTTTGACAGACAGCAGCCAGCCACTTCCCGGCACCCTGGGCCGACGAACGGGTATTCCTATATCAAGCGCCAGAGAATCCGCATGGCTGCGCGTGCCGAAGAAATGTCGGACGCCGTCGTGCGCAGACGAGAAAGCAGGAACCGTAATGACCCCTGTACCCATGGCCATACTCCATTCAGACTATTAACGTTTGCAGCCCTTGCAGATCAGTCTGCCTGCTTGCGCAGAAACGTGGGCACATCCCATTCATCGTCAACAACCGCAGCAGTCCGCTCCATCGACTCCCTTGCATCTCCCATCCGCCTCAAGAAGGTTGGGCGGTCAAGATCTTTGAGGGGTCGCTCCCCGTAGGACCGTTCTCCCACCGCCTGTCCGACACCAGCCATTGCCTGTTGCCCGGCGCGAGAAGCCCGGGCCGCAGCCACAGGAACCTGAGCAGACGGCTCTTTCAGTTCAAATCCTGTGGCGATCACCGTCACGACCAGGTCATCACCCATATCCGGGTTGATCACCTGCCCCACAATGATATTGGCCTCCGGGTCCGCTGTCTGTTGCACAATCGTGGCCGCTTCCTCGATTTCATGCAGCGACATGTTGGGCCCACCGGTGATATTTAACAACACACCACGGGCACCTTCCACGCTGCCTTCTTCCAGCAACGGGCTGCAAATCGCCTTTTGCGCCGCTTCGATCGCCCGATTCGTCCCGCACGCCACCCCCATGCCCATCACCGCACGGCCCGTATGCGACATCACCGTGCGAACATCGGCAAAGTCCACGTTCACATGGCCTGTGGTCGTAATCACATCTGCAATCCCTTGGATCGCCTGCCGGAGGACGTCATCGGCCACCTTGAAGGCTTCGAGCAACGGTGTCGCCTTGTCAACAATGCCGAGCAACCGCTGATTTGGAATCACAAGCAACGTATCCACATGGCGACGGAGGTCTCGAATCCCTTCATCCGCATGAATCATTCGGCGGTGACCTTCATATGAAAAAGGCTTCGTCACGACCCCGACCGTCAAGATACCGAGTTCGCGCGCAATACTCGCCACGATCGGCGCAGCACCAGTCCCGGTTCCACCACCCATTCCCGCGGTCACAAAAACCATATCGGCGCCCTCAAGACACTCTCGAATCTGATCTTTGCTTTCCAGCGCAGAGTCTTTTCCGACTTCCGGCTTGGCCCCAGCGCCGAGCCCTCTGGTCCTCTCAGGCCCGAGTTGAACTTTATACGACGCACGCGACCGATCCAATGCTTGCAAGTCGGTATTCGCGGCTATAAAATCGACCCGCGCCAATCCGGACATGATCATGGTGTTCAGAGCGTTGCACCCGGCGCCTCCGACACCGATCACTTTGATCCGAACAGGGGACACGACATCCTCTTCAAATGAAAACATCAAGACACCTCCCTTGATAGAATCCGCGTCACGGCCATCCGTCTCGCAGAGTGGTTAAAAGAACTCGAACATCCAGGACTTCATCCGATCGAATACCTTGTACAATGGCCGTCCGCTCCGCAGACCGGCCGTGGCCATCTCCTCAGCATGGTGCCGGGCGTGGAGCAACAGACCGACACCTGTGGCATGCATGGGATTGCTGACGATGTCGCGAAGCCCTCCAACCCCGCTGGGCGCACCGCGGCGGGCCGGAAGATTTAAGACCTGCTCCGCCGCATCAGGCATCCCTTCTAACAATGACGTTCCGCCTGTCACGACCACCCCTGCCCCCAACATACCCTCGTACCCTGCGCGCGTGATTTCCCGACGCACCAGTTCGAATATTTCTTCGACACGCGGCTCAAGAATCTCAGCAATGTCACGGCGGGAAAACGTGCGTCCAGGACGATCTCCGACTGACGGAACCTCCACCGTTTCATGACCCTGCACCAATCCTGTTTTGGCTATCCCGCGCTGTACCTTGATCTTTTCGGCTTCGGTCTGTGAAGTGAGCAACCCGATTGCGAGATCTTTTGTCAGGTTTTGCCCGCCGATCGGCAAGACCGCGGAGTGCCTGATGCTCCCGTCGAGGAAAATCGCAAGATCGGTGGTTCCACCACCGAGATCGACCATGACGACCCCCAGATCACGCTCTTCCTGACTGAGAACCGCCTCACTGGAGGCCAACGGCTGCAGCACCATATCCACGACATCGAGCCCGGCCCGATTGACGCACTTGATGATATTCTGTGCCGATGTCACGGCACCGGTAATCACATGCACATTGACTTCGAGACGGTTCCCGGAGAGACCTAACGGCTCGCGAACCCCCTCCTGCCCATCCACCATGAATTCTCGCGGCAGTACGTGAAGAATCCGCCGTTCATGGGGAATCACCGCCAGGGTCCGTGCGCTCTCGATCGCACGATGGATATCTTCACGCGTCACTTCTGACTTTTTGAGCGCCACGACCCCCTTACAATTCTCCGCAGAAATATGGCTTCCGGCGATGCCGGTATATACAGAATTGATCTGGACCGCCGCCATCAGTTCCGCTTCCTCGACTGCCTTCTTGATCGATTCCACGGTGCTCTCGATATCCACCACGACGCCTTTTCGAAGGCCTCGTGACGGGCAGGATCCAACCCCGATGATGCTGAGCGCCCCTCCATCGGTGATTTCCGACACGATGGCGCAAATCTTCGTGGTCCCGATGTCCAACCCTACAAGAATTTGATCACGTTTCGGCACAAGCCCTTACACCCCCTCCCGCACAATGACACGATGGTCATAACGCAGATCGATCTCGCTGACTTCACGTTTCCGACCATCGAGTGAAGCAGCCCTGAATGACGGCCGGACCTTCTGAAACCGCTCCCACTGATCCACCAGAGCATCCTCTCCGAATTGGAAGCGCACCCCATTGGCTGACGCCACCACATTCGAGGAATTCGTGAGGTCAATTTCAACCCGCCCGTCGAACGAATTAGCGATGAGCCTGGCCAGCACGACCCCGGATTGCACCGCATTGCGGATTCGTGCCTCGCCGCGCTGGAGAGCCTGGGGATCCAGCCCGGTCAACAGCGGCAGCGTCCGGTCATCCTGTCTGCCCAAGTGAGTCAGCAGGTACCCGCTCTCGTCGCTCAACCAATGGTCTGCTCCGGTCCGAACAATGACGGCAGGCATGCGTTCTACTATCGCGACATACAGGAGATGCGGGGGCCTGCGTTCGACTGCCGCCTCTTTGACCCAGGCATGCGTCCGCACACGCTCAGCAAGAAACGACGTGCTGACTTGATGAAGTCCCATACCAGGTTTCAAGACGAGCCGCTCCACTACTTCACCCTTCGTGACACGGTGAATGCCTTCAACCTCTACTTCGCGGATCTCCAGCCAGCTCTGAAGAACCGGCCCCATCTCTTGCATGACGATGGCCAAGACCCACGCCAATGCCGCAAGACCAACAATCCAGCGCCCCACGCGCAACGCACATCGCCCCTGCGAGAGGAGTCTCTGCCGACGCGCCTGTTGCCACTGATCCGACATCTGACTCGCACGCGCACCCTTCCATTGGTTCACCCGAGGGCCGACTTCTCTCACCGCTCGCTTCCGAAACAGCAACCTCATCGCGCGCCCCCTCCGCCTGACAAACGGTCGAGACGGGCTGCACGAACGAGGGCTGACTCAAGAATCCGTTCTGTCAGCTCGTCATAGTCGATTTCTGCCTGCGCCGCCGCCATCGGCAGCAAGCTCGTTTCGGTCATGCCCGGCACCGTATTAATCTCCAACACAACAGGGCGGCCGCGCAGGGTGATACGAAAATCGACCCTGGCTGCACCTTCACAGCCGAGCACCTGATAGGTGCGCAACGCCAAGGCCTGAATCTGTCGGGTCACCGACATAGACAATGGTGCAGGACAGAGATATTGCGTTTTCCCCGATTCATACTTGGCCGAAAAATCGTAAAAGCCTCCCGGGGCAATAATTTCCACGGCTGGGAGCGCCAGTGGAGAAGCATGGCGCCTCTCAATGATCGGCACCGTGACTTCGTGCCCCGGGATATAGGCTTCGACCACCGCATCTACTTCATAGCGGTGGGCCAGGGCCAAGGCGTCACGCCATTGTGCCGGCTTCCGCACGATGGTCACGCCGATCGTGGATCCTTGCGACGCAGGTTTCACGACAACGGGCAAGTGCAATTTCACCGCCTTCATCACGGTGCTCAGTAAAATCTTCTCACCGCGCTTCACAACCGTGCCGGCCGGTACAGGAATATGGGCCGAGGCCAAAAGAGTCTTCGTGGTGACTTTGTGCATGCCGATCGCACTGGCTTGAATGCCAGACCCCGTATAGGGAATTCCCAGGGTCTCAAGAAATCCTTGGATCGCGCCATCCTCACCGCCTGGTCCATGTAATGCGAGGAACGCCAGTTCGATCTTCTTTTCCTGCAGATCCCGAGCGAGCGTCGGCCCAACATCGATTGCCACTGCATTGTAGCCCCGACGGACCAGCGACCGATGCACCGCGGTCCCCGTCCGAAGCGACACATCGCGCTCGGCTGACTGCCCACCCATCAACACCCCTATACGGGCTCGAGTTAAAAGAGGTCGCTCCGTCGGACAAGGCTCACTCATACCGCTAGACCTCACCTACGATTTTGAGTTCAAGGTCTAACCGCACGCCAGTTTGACGGCGAATAGCCCTACGAACCTTTGCAATCAGCGCGATCACGTCCGCCGCGCAGGCTCGCCCTCGGTTCACGATGAAGTTGCCATGCTTCGTCGAAACCTCCGCATCACCGACACGTGTCCCCTTGAAGCCGGCTGCCTCGATCAGTCTGCCTGCTGAGTCACTTGGAGGGTTCTTGAATACACAGCCAGCGCTCGGCAACGCGAGTGGCTGCGTGTCCCGTCGATAGTGGAGATAGTCCTTAACCATTCGCTCAATCTCCGATCGAACCCCGTGCCGCAGCTGAACCCATACCCCCACAACGATGCCGCGTGGCAGGAACGCCCGGCGATACTCGAACTTCACCTGCCCCGCCGGGATATCTACGGTCTGACCATTCATATTCACCATGCGAACGGCCTTGATAGAACTCTTCATTTCTCCGAGCTTCGTGCCGGCGTTCATCACCACACAACCGGCCACAGTCCCTGGAATTCCAGCCGCCCATTCTAGTCCAGCCAGGGAATGACGGACGGCATAGCCGATCAGCGTCGGCATCCCAACTCCCCCTTCGGCATAGAGGATAAACCCCGGTTCTTCTTCGATCCGCCGCAACCGCGCTAAGCTGATCACAATGCCGCGGATCCCCCCATCCCGGACGAGCAGATTCGTCCCACCCAGAACGAAGAACGGAACCTTTTGCGCGCGCGCCTGCTGGACCACTAGACAGACATCCTCAATATCTGCTGGCTCAACCAAGACATCCGCCGGCCCTCCAATCTTGAACGAGGTGTAGTTTCGCAATGACGCCTGGAAAGACACGGTCCCTCGGAACCCTGCCACAGCAGCCCGTAGGTCTGCTTGCGCAACTTGCGCATGAACGCTCGCAGCTGCCCTGACCCGTCGCCCACCCCGCTTCATGGCATCATGTAAGGGAGTTCAATCGAGCCAACAGCCCAACCCCCGCCTTCCAAATATCTCCGGCCCCCAACGTGAGGATGATGTCCCCCGATTTCAAATGGGGCAACACCTGATCCACCAACTGATCTTTTTGTTCCACAAAGGTCACAGAAGGGTGGCCGGCCGCACGAACGGTCTCGGCCAACTTGGCTCCTGACACTCCGGGAATCGGTTGCTCTCCCGCCGCATAAATGTCCGCCAGGAACAAGACATCAGACTGGTCGAATGCCCTCGCAAAATCCTCCAGCAAGTCTCGCGTTCTGGTATAGCGATGCGGCTGAAATAGCACCACCAACCGCCGATCTCGCCACCCTTGCTTCGCTGCGGCCAGGGTGGCCTTGATCTCAGTCGGATGATGGCCATAGTCATCTATCACCATGATCCCGTTGGCTTCGCCTCGCAGATGAAAGCGGCGCTCTACCCCGCTATAGGCTGCCAATGCTTTTCTGATGAGGTCGACCGGCACATCCAATTCAATGCCGATCGCAATCGCCACAAGCGCGTTGGAGACGTTGTGCCTGCCAGGCACGGCCAGACGGAACGGGCCCAAATTGCGCCCACGATACTGTGCCCGAAATTCGGCGCCCCACTGGCTCAGGTTAATCTCTGTGGCAAAAAAGTCCGGCACGGCGCCCCCACGCTCGCTGAGCCCATAGGTCTGATAGCGCTTCACGATGTTCGGGAAGAGCGCCCTGAGCCGGTCATCATCTGCACATAACACGGCCAACCCATAGAACGGCACTTTATTGATAAATTCGAGAAAACACTCGTTGATGCGTTCCATGCTGCCGTAGTGATCGAGATGCTCCCGATCGAGATTCGTGACCGCGACAATGGTCGGAGACAGGCGCAGAAAGGATCCGTCGCTCTCATCGGCTTCCGCCACGAGGAGCTCGCCTCGTCCGAGGCGGGCATGACTCCCCAGCGCATTCACTTTGCCCCCGATCACCATGGTCGGGTCCAACCCGCCCTGGGCCAGCACATTGGCCACCATCGACGTGGTAGTGGTTTTTCCGTGCGCACCGGCGATAGCGACTCCAAATTTCAGCCGCATCAATTCCGCGAGCATCTCGGCCCGAGGAATCACGGGAATCTGTTTCGCTTTAGCTGCCGCGACCTCCGGGTTCTGGGCCGACACGGCAGAGGAAATGACCACCACCTGCGCCTCTCCTATATTGGACTCCTGATGGCCGACAAAGATGCGACCGCCGAGTTCTTCCAATCTTCGCGTCGTCTCTGAAGCGTGCAGATCCGAACCAGTCACTTTGTACCCCATCGTCAGCAACACCTCGGCGATGCCGCTCATCCCAGATCCTCCGATTCCAACTAAGTGAATCTGTTGAGTCTTGTGAAACATCGACATGCGCCTTATTCCACCGACCAGGGGATGTGACTGTGAATCCTGTCTGCGTTGCTCAATTTCATTGGATCCCTGTCGCTCCAACAGAGTGGTTGACATCATGATGGCCTCCCATGAGCAGGTAACATTCACGTACGATCGCCTCAGCCGCATCGATTCGTCTCATCGACAAACTGGCCTCCCCCATGCCTTGCAATCGCTCCGGACTTCCAAGAATACCCTCCACTGTGCGAGCCAACACGGACCCCGTGAGCGACGATTGGGGGAGTAGCACGGCGCCCCCTGCCGCCTCCATCACCCTGGCATTTTTTGTCTGGTGGTCATAGATAGCCGATGGCAGAGGAATCAGGATGGCCGGTTTTCCACAGGCAGTGAGCTCGGCTACTGTCATAGCGCCGGCTCTCGCGATGACCAGATCCGCCTCCCGCAATGCCGCGGGCATATCGTAGAGGAATCGTACCGCTTCAACCCGTAGCCCGGCGCCGGCGAGACGATAGGTCTCAGCCACCCGCGCATGGTCGGACTCGCCGGTCTGATGAGTGACCGTGAGCTGTGGCAACTGCGTCATCAGCTCGGGCAATGCTTCCATCACCGCCGTATTCACCGCCTTCGCTCCCTGACTTCCGCCGAAAACCAAAAGATGAAATGGCCTCGACTTCTCGCGGCGGCCGGAATGCCCCTCTAGGAATGCCTTACGAATCGGAGTGCCTACGACACGCACTTTTACCGGATCGAACGACTCAGCCGCCGATTCGAATGCGAGAAAGACTCGATGCGCAAGCGAACCCACCGCTTTGTTGGCCATGCCGGGCTTCGCATTTGGTTCAAGAACCACGCGCACCACGCCTCTCAATGCGGCAGCGAGAATCATCATGGGACTTGTGTACCCGCCAACCCCGATGACCAGGTCCGCCCGTCTCACTTTCAGTATCCGTAGGCACTGCCCTAAGCTCACCGGCAGAGCACATAAGCCTGTCACCAACCCCCATAGCCCTTTGCCCATTACCGGCTTGGCGCTGATCAAGGCCAGATCGAATCCCTCGTGTTCGAGCACATTCGATTCAAGTCCACGCGCGGTTCCTACAAAGAGCACCGTGGTCGCAGGATCGCGCCGGAGAAATTCTCGAGCCAATGCCACAGCCGGATAGAGATGGCCGCCAGTTCCTCCTGCTGCAATGACGATTGTCATTCGTGGTCCGACCCACCGCGCCCACTCCGCGGCCCACCGGCGTGCCGGTCGCGGGAAATACTGAGCAGAATACCCACTCCCATCAAACTGACCACCAATGACGACCCTCCATAGCTGACGAAGGGCAGAGTGAGCCCCTTGGTCGGCAACAGCCCTGTCACGACCGCCGCATTCACCAACGCCTGGCCTCCGATCAATAGTGTAATACCCATGCCGAGATAACGGCCGAACGGCACCCGGGCACGCGCAGCGATCTGAAACCCCCGCCACACAAAAAATGCAAACAGCAGAGTCACGACGGCGGTCCCGATGAACCCCAGTTCTTCGCCGACCAGTGCCAGAACAAAGTCTGTATGCGCCTCCGGGAGAAAGAAGAGTTTTTGTTTGCCCTCTCCCAAGCCCACTCCGAACGGACCGCCGCTGCCGAAGGCCAAGAAGGATTGCGTGATTTGGAAGCCAGCATCCGATGCATCTTTCCATGGAGCCAGAAACGTCATGAGCCGTTGGCGCCGATAACTCGAACCAAGGACCAGCCCAAGCACGATCGGAATGGCGCAGAGGCCTAAGGCCAAGAGGTGGGAGATGCGCGCCCCCGCGAGAAAACACATTCCGACCGTCACCAATCCCAGTACCAGGACCGTCCCCAAATCCGGCTCGAGCAACACCAGTCCACCCAGGAGGCCAATCACAATCAAGGCCGGCAAAAGGCCGTCGCGAAACTGTGTAATCTTGTCTCCTTTTCTGGTCAGATATGCCGCCATGAAGATGACTGCCACGAGCTTGACCATCTCCGCCGGTTGAACCGAAAGTGGCCCTATCCGCAACCATCGTCGCGCTCCCTTCGCTGACACACCGAACGACGGCACCAGCACCAAGGCGAGAAGGAGCAACATGCATGCCAGCATCGGAATGGAGAGCTTCTTCCATAACGTATAATCGATGCGTGACGCGAGCTGCATCAACACAAGGCCGAACGCGAGCCAGACGATCTGCCGCTTCAGAAAAAACCCGGGATCCTGGAACCGGTTGCCTGCCACAATCGCGCTTGCGCTGAACACCATGACGAGTCCGACCAACGCCAGAATCATGGTGACCGCAAGCAGAGAATGGTCTGACGCCACTCGCTGCTTGCCCGATCGTTGATTGGTCTGAGACCATGGAAGCGTCAGGGTCCCTGCTGATCGATGCGCCATTGCTCAGAGCCACCCCTCCCTCGCCTTGCACATCACGCCGGCAACGCATTGACCAATGCCTTGAATTGCCGACCACGGTCCTGATAGTCCGCAAACATGTCGAAACTGGCACAGGCCGGGGACAACAGCACGACGTCACCCGGTGATGCCCCCTGCGCCGCAAGATCCACAGCGTCCCGCAAGGTGGCTGCCTCAGTCATCGTGGCGACATCCGCCCAAGCCAGACGCAACAGCGGCGCCGCTTCTCCGATCAGGATCACACGCGTGACCCGCCGGCTGACCGCCCGGGCAAGTCGCGAAAAGTCACCGCCTTTATCCCGCCCGCCGGCAATAAGCCAGATTGGTTGGTCGATACTTTCCAGGGCTTTGAGCGTGGCATCGACATTCGTACCCTTCGAGTCGTTCACGAACTGAACTCCTCGACGCTCACGGACAATCTCAAGGGCGTGTTCGAGTCCGGGAAACGTCGTGAGCACTCGACGAATCGAGTCCGGTGGACATCCACACAGCACGGCATAGGTCGTAGCCGCCATGACATTGCCCACGTTGTGATTACCGATGAGACGGATCTCGCTTCGGCGACAAATCTCCTGCCGTATACCGGTAACCGTCGTCACGATCCGGTCGCCTTCGAGGTAGGTTCCTCCGGATACATCAGCCACGATCTTCGACGCCGTCGAAAACCCGATGCGCTTAGCGCGGGCACGCTGCCGAAGTGCGGCCACCCGGTCATCGTCAAGGTTGAACATGGCAAAGTCGGACGCGGTTTGATTCTCAAAGATCCGCTGTTTCGCCGCGACGTATTCATCCAGCGACTCATAACGGTCCTGGTGATCGACCGTCACATTGAGCAATGAAGCAATCCAGGGATGGAACCGATCAATCGTCTCGAGCTGAAAACTGGAGACCTCCACGATGAGGTAGGCGTACGGGCTCGGCTTTCCCGACTGGCTGGCATGCAGGTCCTCCACCGCCGCTTCGCTCAAGGCAATGCCCAAATTGCCCCCGACAAAGGCCCGCTGACCGCTCTCGGCGAGAAATTTGCCGATCAAGGTCACAGTGGTGCTCTTTCCATTGGTACCGGTCACGGCAAGGAGCGGACTCCGGAGGAACTGGGAGGCCAATTCCAGCTCGCCGATCACCTTCACGCCGCGCCGCCGCGCCGCTTCAAGCGAGGCTAGTCGATAGGGCACTCCAGGGCTGATCACCACCAGATCCGCTTCATCGAGCGATGATTCGTAGCCCGCCCCGATCGTCACACCGACATGATCGCGGTCGATGGCCCCAAGGACTGATGTCAGTTCCCCCGATTCCTTCCGATCGGCTACTGTCACACGTGCTCCCGCCGCCTGAAGCAACCGGCAAGCCGCCACGCCACTCCTGGCAAGCCCCATGACCGTCACACGTGCTCCAGCAAGTTCCACAGCCGCTTCCCCCACCATGTGATCACCGGAGCTTTAAGGTACTCAGGCTCAGCAAGGCTAATAAGATCGCGATAATCCACAAACGCACGACAACCTTCGGCTCCTCCCATCCTTTCATCTCAAAGTGATGGTGGATAGGGGCCATGAGGAAAATACGTTTCCCCCGCGATTTGAATGAGAGCACCTGAAAAATGACCGAGACCGCTTCAATCACAAACACCCCACCGACCATGAGGAGCAGCAGCTCATGCTTGCTGATCACTGCAACCGTGCCCAGCGCCGCTCCCAGCGGAAGCGAACCAACATCCCCCATGAACACGGAAGCCGGATAGGTGTTGAACCACAGAAATCCCAGACTCGCTCCCAGGATAGCTGCGGTAAACACCGCAAGCTCACCAGCGCCTTCGATATGTTGAATGAGCAGATAGTCCGACATGAGCCGATGACCGACAACATAGGCGACGATCGTATAGGCCAGGGCGGTGATCATGACCGGTCCAATCGCCAGTCCATCGAGACCATCGGTCAGATTGACGGCATTGGAACTCCCGACAATCACCACTACGGCAAAGACGACATAGAACCAGCCGAGATCGGGGACGAAATTCTTGAAAAATGGGATGCTGAGCTTAGTTGAATAGCCGGGCATGAAATAGAGGGCCAACGCAATCGCCAAGGCCAGAGCCACTTGTGCTGTAAATTTCTGCGCCGCCGACAATCCCCTCGATTGAGCCTTGATGAACTTGAGATAGTCATCCGCAAATCCAATCGCTCCGAACCCCACCATGGCAGCAAGCACGAGCCAGACATAGGGCTTCGCGATGTCTGCCCAGAGGAGCGTCGACAGGACCACAGCGAAGAGAATGAGTATTCCGCCCATGGTAGGCGTGCCGCTCTTCGCCAAATGACTTTTAGGACCGTCGTCGCGAATCTGCTGTCCCAGCTTCATGTTTTGCAACTTCTTGATTACCCGTGGGGCCAGCACAAAGGCGATCAGGAACGCCGTCACCGCCGCATAGATAATGCGGAAGCTCAAATAGCGAAAGACATTCAGAAACGAATAATCCGTATGAAACGGATACAGCCAGTTGTAGAGCATGCCGCCTTTACATTAACGATAAGTCTGTCCATCCGGCCGACTTTAATTGGCTCCGCTCCTTACGAGGCCCGTTTGATGACTGCCCTCATCCCCGTCAGAACCTGTACAACCTGTTCCAGTTTCAAACCGCGAGAGGCTTTCACCAACACGACATCACCTTGCCGTACAATCTTCTTGAGGTGATCAGCCGCGGCTGCCGCATCGACGACTTCGTCGACCTGCGAACCTGCCATACCGCCCCTCCTGGCTCCTTCCGCAATATCCCGACCCAGCGCCCCGCAGACAATCAACCGCGACAACCTTTGCGTAGCAAGAAACTGTCCAACGTCTCTGTGCATCTGCCTGGTTTCAGTGCCAAGCTCCAACATGTCTCCCAATACGGCAATCCGTTCGCGCGCGGGATTCCACTGGGCAAGCAATTGGAGTGCTGCCCTCATCGAAGCTGGGTTGGCGTTGTAACAATCATTGATGATATGGACACCATGATGGGTCACGACCTGCGACCGCATCGCAGCAGGACGGAATCGGCCTAGCCCTTGGGCGATCATCGAACCGGAAAGGGCCAGTGCAGCGCCGACTGCTGCGGCTGCGAGCGCGTTGGTAACGTTGTGAGTACCATGGACCTTGATTCGAATAGCGGTGGGGCGGCTTTTCCCCGGGAGGTGCAAGCGAAAGGCCGTTCCCTGGCGAACATCGGACGTGACGTCGCTCGCTCGGACATCGGCCATCTCCGAAAATCCGAACGACAGAACACGGCATTGTGCACGCGCAGCGAGGTAACCAAAATAGTGATCGTCGGCGTTGAGAATCGCCGTGCCATCGGCAGGAAGCATGTCCAACAATTCCGCCTTGGCCTGTGCCGACCCCTCCATACTTCCAAAAAATTCGAGATGATCGGGGCCGATATTGGTAATTAACCCGATCGTAGGCTTCACAATCTCACAGAGTCTGGTCGTCTGCCCCTGCTGATCCACCCCCATCTCAATGACAGCCGCATGATGGCGAGTCGTGAGCCGTAAAAGGGTACTCGGTACGCCGATCCGATTGTTGAAATTCCCTTCTGTCTTCAACACCGGCCACCGCTGGGCCAGCACCGCCGCTACCATATCTTTCGTCGTCGTCTTGCCGTTGCTCCCAGTGACTGCCACGATAGGGATGTGGAACCGACTGCGATAATGGGTCGCCAATTGTTGGTAGGCAAACAGAGGGTCACGCACTCCGAAGAGAAAGGGCGCGGGTTGGCTGTCGACCTTGCGTACCGCTGCAGAGCCAGGCGGAAGACGGTATTGATCGTGAACGATGGCTCCGGCTGCGCCCTGAGCAAGTACGGCAGGCACAAACTCATGACCGTCGTAACGGTCGCCTCTAAGCGCGACAAATAGATCACCGCGCCGAACTGACCTGGAATCAGTACTGATCTGTCTGATCAGGTGCTTCCCCGAGAAGAAGTTCGGTCCAGCGAGGACTTTCACGCTGATGACTTCTCGTATTTCCTCGACCGTAAAGAGTCCCATCGATTCCTCATCCTGTGCGATCCCGACCGTGGCTTGGGCTTTCACGCACAATCCCGCAATTGCTGAATCGCTTCGCGCGCCACTTCGCGATCGTCAAAATGAAACTTCTTGGTGCCGATAATTTGATAATCTTCATGGCCCTTCCCGGCAATGAGCACCATATCGTCGCCGTGCGCCTCGCGAATGGCGAGCCCGATCGCCTCACGCCGGTCCGGAACCAAGTGATACTGCACGTGGCCTCGCCGTGCTAACGCATCTCGCACGCCAACCTCTACCTCGCGCAGAATTGCCATGGGGTCCTCGGTGCGAGGATTATCGGACGTCAAGACCACCACATCGCTATATTCCACAGCGGCGCGACCCATCTTGGGCCGCTTCCCTCGATCCCGGTCACCTCCACAGCCGAAGACCGTAATGATCCGCCCGGCCTTCAACGTGTGGGCCGCCGTCAGCAATCTGAGGAGTGCATCTTCTGTATGGGCATAATCGACGACGACGGTGAAATTTTGGCCGGAAGAGACCCGTTCGAAGCGACCAGGGACATTGGTGATATGGGCGGTTGCTTCGCAGATCTGATCGGGCGTCGCCCCTTCCTGCAGCGCCACGCCAATCGCCCCCAGCAGGTTGTAAACGTTGTGCACTCCGACCAATCGGCTCTCGACGGTAAACGTGCCAGCGGGAGTCGCAGCAGAGAAAGTGGTCCCGGCAAGCGACAGACGCACTTGTTCTGCCCGGAGATCTGCCTGGTTCTGAATGGCATACCTCCAGACCGGCACAGGGCAGGCTGCCAGAACCGCACTCCCACGCGGATCGTCCATATTGACGAATGCGCGTTTCCCAGCCTTCTGTCCCCCGGCCAATCCGGTAAACAGGCGCAACTTCGCTTCAAAGTACTCATTCATTGTGCGATGAAAATCGAGATGATCCTGTGTGAGGTTCGTGAACACCGCCAGGTCGTACTCGCAGCCAGAGGTCCGGTCTAATGCAAGGGCATGGGACGATACTTCCATCACCGCGGCAGTGAGTCCGCCTTCGACCATCTTTGACAAGAGTGCTTGAAGATCGAGTGCGCCGGGCGTTGTGTGAGAAGCCGGAAGTGACTCCTGTCCGATCTGGTAACCCACTGTGCCGATCAACCCCACCCGCTGGCCCACCCCTTCTAATAAGGCTTTGCAGAGATAGGTTGTCGTCGTCTTTCCATTCGTGCCGGTGACGCCAATCATCTTAAGACGGGCAGATGGATTGCCATGAAACCGGCTGCCGAGCAGCCCGAGCGCTTTGCGCGAATCAGCCACTTGAACAAAGGGCAATGCCCCTGAAGACACAGACGACTGGGCAATCACCCCAACCGCCCCCGCCTGGATCGCCCGGTCGATAAATCCATGGCCATCGACACGCTCACCCTTGACCGCAACAAAAAGACTCCCCCTCGTCACAGCTCTCGAATCGTCCGTAATGGCATGGACTAGACCGCTCGCATCGCCTCGCTGCTCCAAAATCTCGACGTGCCCACGGAGTGCGGCGAGCAATTGCTTGATCGTGACGGGATCGTGCGCCATGGCCGCCTTTAGTCCTTCATTGCCAGTGCGATTTTTACAGTGTCTTCTCTCGACACACCGAGGTAATTGAGCACCTGCTCCCCAACACGCCTAAAGACGGGTGCTGCCACGGTCCCACCCCAAGCCTCTCCTTGAGGTTCATCAAGAATCACGATCATCGCCAAACGCGGAGCCTCTGCCGGCACAAACCCGACAAATGACCCGACGAACTGCGTGGATGAATAGGCTCCGGTTCGCGGATCGATCTTTTGCGCGGTCCCGGTTTTACCCGCCACGCGAAATCCTGGAATAGCCCCCTTCGTCCCAGTCCCATTCGTGACAACACCCTCCAGCATCGTCGTCATCATCCTTGCCGTGTCCGGTGATACGACACGCCGTTTTACTTGCGGGAGAACTTCCTTGACCAAGCGGCCTTTCTCATCGCGAATCTCGGAAACCACATAGGGTTTCATCATCACGCCGCCGTTGGCGAGGGTCGCGACTGCCGACACCATTTGGAGAGGTGTCACCCCGACTTCCTGTCCCATCGAAATGGATGCCAGCGACCGGCGGCCCCAGTCTTTGGGAGCCTTCAAAAGTCCGTTTACTTCACCCGGCAAATCGACCTCGGTGCGTTGACCGAATCCGAATGCTTGGAGGTAGCGATAGAGCCGCTGCTCTCCAAGAGCCATTCCGGCTTTGGCTGTGCCGATGTTGCTGGATTTTTGGATCACTTCGGAGAATGTCATCCATCCCTGCTTTTCATGGTCGTGAATGGTTGTGTTTGCAATCACCATGCGGCCGTTCTCACCGAATACCAACGAGTCTGGCGTCATCACTTTTTCCTCGAGCGCCGCAGCCGCAACAACCATTTTCATGGTCGACCCAGGTTCATACGTATCCGTGAGCGCGCGATTGCGCCACCGATCAGGTGTTAACGCAGCGACGACATTTGGATCGAATCTCGGACTGATGGCGAGCGCAAGGATCGCTCCCGATTGTGGCTCCATGACGATGACAGTCCCGGACTTTGCGCGGGAATGAGTGACGGCCTCCTCGAGTTCTTTTTCTGCAATGTATTGAATGACCTCGTCCACGGTGAGCATCAGAGAATGTCCGGGTGCGGGCACTTGCTCCGTCAAACCTTTAGGGAAAACCGTTCGGCCTAATGCATCGCGCTGCAACACGGTGACGCGCTTTTCTCCTAGCAGATGCGAGTCGTACCGGCGCTCGAGCCCCTCAAGCCCTTGGCCATCCATACCGGAAAATCCGAGGACATGGGCCAGCAACGGACCCTTGGGATAAAACCGCCGGCCCTCCATCACCACACCGATGCCGTCCAACGACAATTGTCCAAGTTGGCGACCTTGTTCAGGCTCGACCTTTCGTGCCAACCATACGAAGCTCTTGTCTTGCCGGAGCTTTCTTTCGAGCTCAGTGCTTCGAACATTGAGTACCGGCGAAAGCGTACGGGCAATGACGGACGGGCTCTCAAGCGACGCCGGTATGCCAAACACCGACGGCACCTCCACATTCATCGCGAGCACCTTGCCGTGCCGATCCGACACCGTGCCTCTGGCCCCTTCGAAGGACACAGTCTTTTGATGTTGGCGATCAGCTCGCGCCGTGAGTTCCGCAGCTTGAAGTACTTGGAGCGTGACCAGCCGAAATAAAATAATCCCGAACCCGCAGAGGAGTAGGAGCAACATGACGTAGCGGCGACCGCGAGAAGGGCCGGAAGTCACTCGCCGGCCCTCCCGCTTGAGATATGTTTCGCCACACGGACCTGTTCCGCAGGTAGGAGTGGTGCGCTCGGCACCTCACCCGGTTCATGGACCATCAGTACTTGACCCTGCATCGGCGGAATCAGCCCGAACTTTTCTGTCGCCACCTTGGCAATTCGCTCTGGGGCGGACAGCGCGGAAAATTTCACTTGCAACTGATCCCGCTCTCGCTCCAGCAATACTTTCTGGCCCTTCAACCGTTCGATGTGATAACCCACCCGAACGACATCGACACGCTCCCACACAAACACGAAGACCAACATCACACCAGCCACAATGGTCAATGTCTTCATAACTGACCCTCCCTGGATATCCGTTGAGCGGCCCGCAATTTGGCACTGCGGGATCGAGGATTCCGGTTCGACTCTTCCCTGGTGGGAACCTGAGGCTTCTTGGTGAGCACCGACAGTGCGGGATCGTTCTTCCCGGAGAGCGCCCGGAACGTGTGTTTGACAATCCGATCTTCGAGCGAATGGAATGAAATCACGCAGAGGCGGCCGCCGGGAGACAACACATCTACTGCATCACGCAAGGCCGGCTCCAGACAGTCGAGCTCTTGATTTACTGCAATGCGAAAGGCTTGGAATGTTCTCGTCGCACAGTGGATACGGCCATGCCGATAATTGGCCGGAACCGCACCTTCAATCACGGAGACCAATTCTTTCGTCGTGACAAACGGATGGCGTTCACGCGCATGAACAATGGCACGAGCAATCCGCCTAGAAAACCGTTCTTCGCCGAATTGGAAGATCGTGTCGGCCAACTGTGCCTCCGGCCATCGGTTGACCAGGTCAGCTGCGGTCCCGCTCATCGATTGGTCCATACGCATGTCCAACGGACTATCTCCCTGAAAGCTAAACCCGCGAGCGGGCTCTTCCAGCTGCGCGGACGAAACTCCAAGATCAAACAAGATTCCATCGACTCGCCCAATACCACTGGCAGCAAGATGCTGTTTCAGACCCATGAAGTGACCATAGAGGAGACGAACACGGTCCCCGAATCGCGCGAGCCTGTCTCGACTCGCTGCTATGGCTGCTGCGTCACGGTCAAGTCCTATAAGCCTGCTATCTGGACCAGTCTCTTCAAGAAGTTTTTCAGCATGCCCACTATATCCCACTGTACAGTCAAGATAGATTCGGGCATCTTCATTAACTAGCCAAAACAGGACCTCATCCACCATAACCGGAATATGTCGAGGATCCTCCATAAATCATTTATAGCCAGACTCACCCACTTTCTCCCACCAGCGGAGGCAGTATACACCGCAAAAAAGTCTTGTCAATAGGAAATTCATGGACTTATGAAGTTTCGATCTGCCTGGTTCTAAACGCGAGAAACGAGCTTGTCCTACTGGCAGCTGTGGGGAACCCGTGGATACGTCGGAATTTCGCTCCTCCCTCCCAGTAAGCTGTACCATTACCCTACTCGCCATGTGAACCATACATCCGGTGAGAAATTGACCGGTGCCGGCTCATGGCTTGCCAAGGAACCAGTCAGTCTCACGAAGTTGACGAGTTTCATTGACAAGGGTTTGAGGCAGGCTGAGAATGATCGCATGCGACCACTCAAAACTGCCAAAGCACTATGCCTAACTGTTTTCTTGGGGGGAGCCGCCCTGATGGGCAACGATATAACCGCCACCACGGCATCAGCAGCATCATTGCTTTATTGGTGTCCCGATCAGCAGGGCGATCGACAGTATTCAGCTAAGCAAGGGCTAGGATGCATGCCGATTGTTGAAAAGGAAGGAGTCAAGACAACAGAACAAGAAGCGGGAACACCTACGAAAAACACACCGCTATATGACTTCAAGGTCGAAAATCTGCAGAATGACGTATCGTCTTTCCTGAACAAGTATCGCAACTTCCTCGATTGCTGCAAAACCGACCTTTCGGAACTTCAACAGATCGAAGAAATGGGAGACGAGGTTGGAGATCTACTCAAATCCACCCAGACCAATATGTCGAATCATTCGATGGCCTCACGCGGCATCATGCTCCGGGAAATGATCCCGACTGTCGCCAAGGCCCGCGCTGATCTGAAAAAGCTGCGCGCGACCCTCGAACGCATCGGCACCTCGACTAGAGCTCATGACTCAGGGAGCCTTGAAAACTCAGCTCGGGAGATGCGCGCGATTCGTGAAATGGAAGAATCGATTGAGAGAGACATCCGTGCGCCGGAGCTTTCAACCGGACCAAAGACCGGCACAAGTATCGGCACGGCACCAGCCGCAGGACCCAACATCGGAAAAACCCCGAAAACCGGCAACGCGATCGGTGCAGAAGGCGTGACAGGCCAAAACATAGGCACGTCACCAAAAAATAGCCACGATATCGGCGGTTCAGGTCCGGCAGGGTTTGGGATCGGTGCCACAGGCCGTGCGGGCCCTTCGATCGGCCAGTCCACCTTGAACAACGAATCATCTTCTGCGGTCGGCTCTTCGCTGCAGCGCTCTACAGTGGGATCAAGTCTATCGGATTCGACAATAGGGTCGAGCTTTGGCGGCTCTAGCGTCGGCTCTAGCCTCGGAGAGTCGAGCGTTGGCTCGTCGTTCGGGTCGTCGTCAGTCAGTTCGACGATCCAGCAACAAAACTCCGCCCCACAACAATAATCTCAACTAACCCGGCAGAACGGTGGGAACCGGTTCCCACTCCTCCCCCCTATTCCGACTCTTATACAAGCCGCTCCCGTTCGTCCCCAGGTAAAAGATCTGCGGATCAATGAGGCTCTGCGCCAGGGAACGTACGTTCAGAGTTGCCAATCCCTTATTCAGTGTGGTCCATGTGCTCCCGCCATCTTCGCTCCGGTGGATGCCTTCTCGCCCACCCAGGTAAATCACACCCCTTCTTGTCCGATCCAAGACCATCGAAAACACCATTTGATCCTGCAGCGACTGGCCGATGCGCGCCCACGTCGCCGCCGCATCCGTCGACTTATAGAGCCCTTCGAGCGTCGAGGCATAAACCGTGTCTGCTTCATAGGGATCGACCATAATCGCTGTGACGTTTAACGCACGCGATGATTTAATGATGGCAGGATCCACAAGTCCGTTGTTCACTTTCTCCCAACGCCCAGCTTGATCGAGCGATTTATAGACACCGCCACTCGTGCCCGCATAGAGAATCAACGGCCTCGTGGGGTCCAGCCCGAGCGTCATTACCATCAGCACTTCTTTCATCCCTTCCATTCGCTTAGTCCAACTGTCTCCGGCATTCTTCGTTTCAAATATGCCCATCGTCGTTGCCACGAACAAATGCGTGTTGTCCGTCGGATCGAAGAGAAACTGGTTGACCACGGAAGAGATCGTCACATCGTCCAGTCCAGTTCGTTGTGAAATCCAACGCTGCCCTCCATCATAACTCTTGTACACCGCATCGCCTTTCGTACCGGCATAGACAGTGGCGGGATAGGCCGGATCAATCGCCATTGAAATCACCCGCGAGTGGCTCATGCCATGTGACAGATTCGCCCAAGTCTGGCCCCCATCGCGCGTCTTATAGATGTAGTCATTCGTCGCGACATAGATGATGTCGGGATTCTTCGGATGGAGCTGGATCACGACGATGGGATCGCTGCGATCGCAACCAAGGAGAGGAAGGCCAAGGATGAGCAGTAAAAGGAAGGCAAATCGTGTCATGAATTCAGCTGGAATCAAGAATCAAAGTGAAGGTGGCTAAGACACGCCAATCGCATTACTACTTAATAACTGACCCCTCAAAGCTCGCTCGTTCTCTCTTCCGGGATGGGGCTGAGTGATCTTCTACTGCGCGCGGCTTTCTCACCCGCCCACCCACTGGCACGCCGAGACGCGCCAGTAACCCGGGCGAGGGCCTACCAATTTGCCAAACCTCCATTTAGGGGAGTGGCCAAGGCTGCCTTTACTGCGCGCATCGGACGAGCACAGCTTCATCGTGCGCGTTCTGCGAGCAAGAAGGGCAGCCTTGGTCACTCCCCTCCGACCCTTCTGAGGCCGCGCGTTGCGCGAGCACAGAAGATCATCAGGCTCCAGCCGGTCTCCTGTTTCAACATCCTGGATTAGCGATAGTTGGCGAACTGCAGATCAATCCCAAAATCTTTGCCCCTGAGAAACGCCATGGCCGCCTGGAGTTCATCCTTGCTTTTGCTCAGCACTCGAACTTGCTCGCCCTGAATCTGTGCCTGCACTTTCAACTTGGACTCCTTGATGGCCTTCGCCACCTCTTTCGCCTTGTCCACCGCGATCCCGTCTTGAATCTTCGCCACCTGACGGACCGTCCCGCTCAGCGCCGGATCTATATTCCCATAGGTAAACGCCTTCAGTGAGACCCCGCGCTTTACGCACTTGGTTTTGATGATATCGTTCACCGCATTGAGTTTATATTCGTCGTCGGACACCAGAACCAGCTCCTTTTCCTTCTCCTTCAACGTAATCTCCGTCTTCGAGTCTTTGAAGTCGAACCGCTGCTTGATCTCCTTCGTCGCCTGATCGACGACATTCTTCATCTCTTGCATGTTCACTTCTGAAACCACATCAAATGAAAACTGTTCAGCCACGATTCTCTCCTCTCCTCATTTCAACCATTTTATTTTCAAGGACAGGGCAACATGGTCGATCTCCGAGTGCGCACACCGAACGACCTCACTTTCTGAATAATACTTCCAAGCTTGCTCATTTTCTCTCAGGGATGGGGGCTGATTGATCTTCTGCGCTCAGCTTTCTCACCCCCCCCACCCAGTGGCACGCCAAGACGTGCCATTAGCCCGGGCGAGAGCCTCTTGCTGGGTTCTCTATAATGTCACACGTTCTCTCTTAAGGGAGCCGCCGGACTGTCCTTCATTGCGCGCCTCGAACGAGCACTGTTTCATCGTGCGCGTTCTGCGAGCAAGAAGGATGGTCTGGCGGCTCGCTTCATATCCTTCTGAAGCCGCGCATTGCGCGAGCACAGAAAATCATCAGGCTCCATCCCCTCCTCCTAACAGCACCCTCCTCCTGGCAACTGCACCCGCTGCTCCTCATCCTGACAAATCGTCATCTGTAATCTTCCTGGCGAACTTCCACCAGCCATCACCACCACTTCGCTACTGGTAAAGGGCCGCTTCAAGATAAGATAGCCATACCACTGCCTCATACTATCGCCCAAGACGATCACCGCGAGCAAGGCTACCATCGCCACCAGCCCCGCATCCAAATACAAAGCAAATGCCTCGCTGCTATCGGCAAGGGACGAGGCCTTGGTCACGAATAGGCCGAACATTTCGTAAGACCCCATCAAAGTAATGGTTCCGACAAACAGCATTGGCAACAGCGTGATCCAGAGATACTGCGCTTTCCACATCTTGATGAGCACCGTCGTTCCGATACAGAGGGCCAAAGTGCCGAGCAACTGATTCGCTGCGCCGAACATCGGCCAGAGCGTCGAGATGCTACCGGTGCCGATGAGATAGCCCCAGGCTCCAACAATGAGTCCGCTGCTCACTGCCACGCCAGGCCACCAATTCATCCGCCTCAACGGAGCATACACACGTCCACCCAGCTCCTGGATAAGATAGCGCCCCACGCGTGTGCCAGTGTCGATCGTCGTCAAAATGAACAGGGCTTCGAACACGAGCGCAAATTGATACCAGTAGGCCATCAGACCAGCCATACCAGGGAGTGCGGAAAAAATCGCCGCCATGCCGACCGCCAGAGACACGGCCCCGCCTGGCCGGCCCATCACCTCAACCTCGACAAGACGTGAAAGCTCCTGAATCCGAGAGACAGGAAAACCCATTGCAGCCAGAGTCTCTGGTGAGAGCATGGTGTTGATCGCCAGATAATCGCCGGGAATAAGCACGGAAGCTGCAATGAGCGCCATCACGCCGACAAAGCTCTCCAATAACATCGCCCCATAGCCGACCGTGGCTTGGGATTCCTGTTCAATCATCTTCGGCGTCGTACCAGAAGAGACCAGCGAATGAAAGCCAGAGATAGCTCCGCAGGCAATGGTGATAAAGAGGAAAGGAAAGAGCGTCCCGGGAATGATCGGTCCGCCTCCACCGGCAAATATCGTGACGCGCGGCATCTCGATTGTCGGAGCTATGAGAATTACCCCCACCCCCAGCAATGCCACCACGCCGAGCTTCATGAAGGTTGAGAGATATCCGCGCGGCACCAGAAGCATCCAGCCCGGCAACACGGATGCGAGAAACCCATAGCCGGCCAGTCCCCAGACCAGTGTCGTTCGCTCGAGCTCGAACCAGCCTGCAATCGAAGACTGAGCCACCACTCGTCCAAAGATCACAACCGCAATCAGCACCACCACACCAAGCAGGGAGACTTCTGCCACCTGTCCTGGCCGGCACCTTTGAAGATAGAAACCCATGAAGAGACCGATAGGAATCGTCATCGAGATCGTGAAGGTACCCCAGGCATTGAGATAGAGCGCGTTCACGACGGCAAAGCCCAGCCCTGCCAGCGCCACAATCACGATGAAGAGGACCGCCACCGCCGTCGCAGTGCCTGTGACAAGGCCCAGCTCATCTCTTGCAATTTCAGGTAGCGAGCGGCCGTTTCGTCGCATCGAGGCAACTAGCACGATGAAGTCCTGCACCGCGCCAGCCAACACCGCACCGATCACGAGCCAGAGGAATCCAGGCAAAAACCCGAACTGCGCCGCCAATACAGGTCCAAGCAATGGCCCGGCACCAGCAATCGCCGCAAAGTGATGGCCGAACAACACATATTTATTGGTGGGATGAAAATTGACTCCGTCATTTAACCGGATCGACGGGGTGACGCGCTGATCATTCAGTTCGGTTACACTCTTGGCAATCCAGCGGCCATAGAAGCGAAACGCCAGCACATAGATGCAGACGGCCGCCACGACCAGCCAGAGGCCGTTGACCTTTTCGTGGGGATTTATAAGGCCAGTAACAAAGGCGAGGGCGACGGCACCGAGGATAGCAAGAAAGACCCACAAGACCAGCTTTATTACTGACATGCGGGCATCCTAGCATAAAAAAGCGGGAGGACACCCCTGTCGACCTTTGCTTCAGGCGCAGAGGAGGGGAAGGAGGCTGATGATCTTCTGAGCCCGCGCGTCCCGCGAGCAAGAGAACGACCAGGCTGCCTTCCCACTCTCTGTTCCGGGGTTAAGGGTATACGTGAGGGATAGATCAGTTGTCAGGGGCCAACTTCTGGGTCGAGGGTCCGGATTTCAGGTATTTTCGCGATATGCCCGCGCAGCAGCGCAAGACAGAGGAGCCCGATCCCGATCCAGGCCAGCTCCCGAAACCGCCTCAGCAGTGCGAAGGTGATGCCGGCAATGTCGGAGTATCCGAAGGCATTCAACAAGAACAAGTTCCCACCGTCCTGGGCGCCCAGGCTGCCGGGGATAAAGAAGGTGCCGCCCTTGATGAAAACGGAAAGAGCTCCGATGGAGATTGCAGACAGGGCAATGGCTGGTCCGCCGAGAAAATAGATGATGACATACACTTCCAGCGCTTCCGCCATCCACCCGAGAAAGAACAACCCGGTGGACGCATAAAAGACAGGGCGGTGATGGCGGTAGAAATCTAGGATCGTCCGATCCAGCGAGCGTAATTTTTCCTCGCGCGCTTCGAAATATCGAATCTTCAATCCGATCTTCCGCAGAAACTGCAACGACCACGTAAAGAGCCCTTGCCGCTGCACAAAGACAAACACAGCAGTCCCGAAGGCCAGAAGGCCCACGCTGAAAAGTGCGGCGGCCAGGGTCTGGCCGGACGAATCGTTCCCGCCCAACAGCCACATTCCCAGTCCAATGCCGAGAAGGATGAACAGCACTTCGGCAATTGTCATCGTCGTTTTTGCAATGACGACCGAGGTAACCCCGTCTACCATTGGTACGTTGCGATTTTTCAATAGATGAGCTTTGAGCGGCTCACCCCCGGAATAACCGGCCGGCGTGGTCATGTTCACCACTTCCCCCGCTGTCCGAATCGCGAACACGCGCCAGAACGGAAGGTGCTTCGCCGATGGGCCCAGCGTCACTTTCCATCCGTATGCCTCAACTATGTACATGACGACGGATGGAATCAGCATGACGAGGAGCGCCACGGGCCCGAGTTGCGCCGTCACGTCGTAGATGCGCCCAGGGCCCACATGCCAAACGATGAGCCCGAGGGTCAGAAGCCCCATAAAAAGGAGGGAAATTTTAAGCATAGGTTGTGGGGGAAGGCCTCATCTCGCAGAGCATTATCAAGAAGCATACCACAAATACGGTTGCTAGCATCCAGTTAAATCAGTCGAGCCTCCGGTTAAGGGTCAGGAACCAATTTCTGAGTCGGGTGTGCGGCTCTCCTGAATGATCGCTGCTCGCCCACGCAACATCGCGAGGCAGAATAACCCGATCACGATCCATACCACCTCTCGATATCGTCTCACCAGCGCAAAGGTCATGCTGGCGACGTCCGAATAACCAAAGTCTTTCAGCAGGAGGAAATTCCCGATGTCCTGGGCGCCAAGGCTGCCGGGGATGAAAAAGCTCCCTCCTTTGATGAAGACAGACAGGGCATTAATAGAGATGGCGGAGAGGACCGTCGCAGGCCCCCCCAGAAACCAGATGATGAGGTACACTTCGAAGGCTTCCGACAGCCAACTCAGAAAGAACACTCCGGTCGATGAGTAGACAG
>Ga0070700_100000262_pt1 | contig 28108 bp, 23 predicted proteins | sample KBSK5101metaG_FD_65456 | JGI IMG/M metagenome (GOLD analysis project Ga0070700, IMG submission 65456) | Corn, switchgrass and miscanthus rhizosphere microbial communities from Kellogg Biological Station, Michigan, USA - KBS K5-10-1 metaG | ecosystem: Host-associated > Plants > Roots >...
CCCGTCCCGCAGACTCGTCGTGCCGCCGCAGGTCGCTCAATCACAAATAGCGACCTCGAGAAATTCCGGCGTGCGCGTGTCGAGAGTGAAAAAGAGCGCAACGACTTAGGTCTGCCTTCGTTGGAACAGCGACGGAACGAGACCGCGGCGATTGAAGACCGCACGGTGGAGCAGGTGCGCAACATGCGCGCTCAGGAGGAAGCTTACTGGCGCGGTCGCGCAGACGCATTGCGCGCTGAGTCTGCGAACGAAGGGCAGTCGCGGCAGGACATACCGTGGTCATTTTCATCCGGCGGGGTTTTGCCTTTTGACGGTGCCGGTTTTGGAGTGACGGGTGGACCATTTAACCGCTTCGGCAGATTTCGATCTTCACCGTTCGACGGGTTTCTCGCGACACCGATAACTCCATTTCCGAGATTCCCGTTTACTGACCGCAGGCGGGTGTTCACAGCGCCGGGAGTCCGTGTTACTCCGCGCATCGTCAGACGCGGATCACACAGATGACAATATGACCTGGGAAACAATCATCGGACTCGAAATTCATGCTCAACTGAGCACGGAGTCGAAGATCTTCTGCGGCTGCGCGACACGTTTTGGCGACGAGCCCAACGCAAACACTTGTCCAACTTGTCTCGGCTTGCCGGGTGCGCTCCCGGTTTTGAATCGTCGCGTAGTTGAACTCGGCGCGCGCGCAGCCCTCGCGCTTGGATTACACATCAATCACCAGTCGATCTTCGCGCGCAAAAATTACTTCTATCCGGACCTGCCGAAGGGTTATCAGATCTCGCAATACGATCAACCTTTTTCAGCCAACGGTGAACTCGAGATCATGACCGCTGAGCGTGACGAGGCCGGTCATCCGCTCGAGTGGCGTCCGAAGAAGATCATGATTACGCGCCTGCACCTCGAAGAAGACGCCGGCAAGAACGTGCACGAAGGTCTGCCTGATGTGGATCGCTATTCGTACATCGATCTGAATCGCGCCGGCGTTCCGCTCGCGGAGATCGTCACTGAACCTGACTTTCGTTCGTCGTGGGAAGCTTACGACTATGTCAATCACGTCCGGCGTGCGTTGCAATGGGTGGGTGCGTCGGAAGCCGACATGGAGAAGGGCAACCTGCGTTGCGAGGCGAACGTCTCGGTAAGGCGCGTTGGGGATGAGAAGTTTGGCACCAAAGTCGAATTGAAAAACTTGAACTCGGTTCGATTCATGCAACGCGCGATCGAGTTTGAAGTTGCAAGACACATCAAGGTGCTTGAATCTGGTGGACGTCTGGCGCAGGAAACGCGCCTCTGGGACGATCGTGCGCTCGAGACGCGTGTGATGCGTTCGAAGGAAGAAGCGCACGACTATCGCTATTTTCCCGAGCCGGACCTGCCGCCGTTAATCGTGTCGGAACAATTTGTTGATGAAGTGCGGCAAGCTATACCGGAGTTGCCGGAAAACCGGCGTAAGCGGTTTAGTGAACAGTATGGGTTGAGTTACGCTGATGCTTCGCAACTCGTTTCGGAACGCTCGTTGGCTGACTTTTACGAAAAGGCAGTGGAAGCGTCGGGTAATGCGCGTGCGACTGCAAACTGGATCAGATCCGAGTTACTGCGTGAACTCGAGAGTAATGGGCTTTCCGCCTCTGATTCGCCAGTGGCGGCGGCGGAGTTGGGCGCGCTTGTGCGTTTGATTGATGAAGCGAAGATTAGCGGTAAGCAGGGCAAAGACGTTTTGGTCGAGATGTTCAAGACAGGTAAGTCAGCGGCCACGATCGTCGAAGAGCAAGGACTGGTCCAGGTTAGTGATACCGGTGAGATCGACTCGCTAATCGATAGCGTGATAGCCGCGAATCCCGATCAGGTTGCGAACTATCGTTCCGGTAAAGAAACGCTGTTTGGTTTCTTTGTGGGTCAGGTGATCAAGGCTTCGAAGGGTAAAGCGAATCCGAAGATTGTCAACGAAAGACTGCGTGCGAAGTTAAAGGGTTGAAGTTGTGGACTTAACAGGCAAGACTGCGATTGTTACAGGTGGAACGCGCGGAATCGGGTACGCGATCGCGGAAGCGCTCATCTCCGCCGGAGCGAACGTCGCCATCACTGCACGCATAGAATCGGAGATCGAAAACGCGATCTCGCGATTGAACACAATTGGACCAGGGACAATTTCTGGTTACGTCTGCGATGTGCGCAATTACGAGCAGGTGAAGTTGCTTTTTGCTGGGTTTGGTGTCGTTGACATTCTCATTAACAACGCGGGCATTGGGATCTTCTCCCCAGTGGAGTCGATGAGTCCGGAAGATTTCCGCGCAGTGCTCGAGACGAATGTGTTCGGAGTCTTCTACTGCTGTCACGAAGCAATCCCGATGATGAGGCAAAGAGGCGGTGGTTACATCATCAATATCTCTTCACTGGCAGGAACGAACGCACATCCGCAGATGGCTGCTTACAACGCTTCGAAGTTTGGGCTAAATGGTTTTAGTGAAGCGCTGATGCAGGAGGTTAGACACGATGGCATCAAGGTGAGTTACATCATGCCGGGTTCGGTGAACACCGAGTTCGGTGGTGATGAGCCGAGTGATCAAAAGAGTTGGCAGCTTCAGCCTGCTGACATTGCGCAGGTAGTAATGGATCTCCTCGAGTATCCTGGTCGCACACTGCCGAGTCGTATCGAAATTCGACCTAGCCGTCCTCCAAAAAGATGAAACTTCTTTCGGTCCTGTTCATCATCACGCTGCTGTTGACCAACGCTCAGGAATCGCCGGAACTTAAAGAGGCCGCCGATCTCACCGAGTCCGTGACAAAACTCTTCAAAGAGCAAAAGTTTGAAGAAGCACTTCCGTTGGCGAAGCGGGCTTTGGAAATCAGAGAAATTCAGTTACCGCGCGGCGATCAACGCATCTTAACTTCGCTGGGCTACCTTAGCGACGTGTACAGCGCGTTACGCAAGTTTGACAACGCGAGAAAAACGTTGGAGCGATTGCTCGCGATGCAGGAAGAGCGACTTGGTCCTACAGCATTGGATCTCGCTGCTACTCTCGACCGTCTGGCACTGCTCTATAACAGTGACGATAACGTGGATAAAGCTGAGGAAATGTACCAGCGCGCACTTGCGATCCGCGAAAAAGAATATGGTCCTGACGATATCAAGAACGCGAAAGCGCTCTTTTCGCTGGCACAGTTTTATCGGAAGCGAGAACAGTACGACAAGGCGCTTTCATTTTATAAGCGTACCTTGTCGATCTATGGGCGAGTCTCAGGAGTCAACTCGCCTGAATTCGAGCATGCCAGTAATGCATTCGGTTGCCTCGCATACGTTAGTAGAAACAAGGAAGTCTTTGAGGAATTGAATGATATTCGGAACCGCTTCGCACCTGGGTTGCCGCGGATTGAGCCGGCAGACGTCTTGAACGGAACGGCACTCGAGCTTCCTCGACCGGACTATCCTGTAATAGCTCGCGAGCGTAGGTTGTTTGGAAAAGTCATTGTGCTTGTAGTTGTAGATGAAACGGGAAAGGTGGTTAGTGCCAGCGATATGTGTCAAGGGCCACCACACCTGACTGAGGCTGCGATAAGGGCGGCATGGAGATCTCGTTTTTCGCCTGTTAAAGGTTCCGGGCCGCTGCAGCGAAGGGGAATAATCCAGTACGACTTTCGCCGGTATTAAAATGCGAGCTGTAGTGCAGAGAGTGACGCGGGCGAGCGTCACGGTTGACGAAGAGATTGCCGGCGAGATCGGAAACGGTCTCGTCGTTTTGTTGGGTGTTGCGCGCGACGACACGCGCGAGGATGCCGATTATCTAGCCGCGAAGATCGCCGCACTACGGATCTTTGACGATGCCGGTGGCCGCATGAATGTTTCCGTCAAAGAAATGGACGGCGGTCTGCTGATCGTTTCTCAATTCACTCTGTACGGCGACGTACGGCGTGGCTCGAGACCTTCGTGGAGCGACGCCGCCGCGCCTGAAGTAGCCGAGCCTTTGTATGATTATTTCGTGGAGAGTAGCCGGAAGCTGCTGGGGCGGGTTGAAACAGGCAGCTTCCGTAAGATGATGCAGGTGGAACTGGTTAACGATGGACCAGTGACGATCCTGCTCGACAGTCGTAAAGGTTTTTAGATCATATCCTCTGATGCTTTTGAATTTTCGTCGAGCTCGTACCTCTCACGATCGCGCTTCTCGATCTTGTCGATAAACTCCAACTCTTCATTATCTTCATAACTGACGCCCATCGCTGACGCATTCTCTTCGACGAGCGATTGATCCGGCGTTGGGTTGTCGCCGGCCACGGTTTCCGACCCGCTGGCGTTGACGTCTTCCCAGTCCGCATCCAGATCACCACCGGCATCGCGCGGCGAAGCAGCAGTGTTGTTGCGCAGCCGATGGGCCAGCAGTTCCGGATCTTTAGGCGCGCGCGAAATCTCGAGCTCCATAAACTCCTCAATTTCCGGGTCCGGAACGTAATCAGGGTCGTTAGCCAAATACTCGCCGCGTTTCTTTGCCATTACAAATCTCCTTTGGGGAAACTATAACCAATGCGGGGGAAATGAAGAAATCAAGATTTTGTTTCACGCAAAGGCGCAAAGACGCAAAGCGCTGCCGCGCTTCTTAGAAGCGCTTTCTTTGCGACTTTGCGCCTTTGCGTGAAATATTCCTCGCTGGTACACTTCAATTTGAACCAAATCATTCAACAAAACACAGCTTCTCAGGAAAGAGTTTGAGCACCACCATGCCAGCCAGCTCCTTTGATTCTTTGCAAACTTTCAGCTCCGCCAACGGCCCGATAGGGCAATTCTTTTCATTGCCAAAACTCGAGCAGGACGGCGTTGGTCCCATTTCACGACTTCCGCACAGCCTGCGCGTGGTCCTTGAATCAGTGCTGCGCAACTGCGACGGCGAAAAGATCACCGAAGACGACGTTCGCGAACTCGCCAACTGGCAGCCAAACGGCAAACGCATTGAAGAGATTCCTTTCATCGTCGCCCGCGTGCTGCTACAGGATTTCACGGGGGTTCCGCTGCTCGTCGATCTCGCTGCCATGCGTTCAGCCGTGGCGCGTCTCGGAAAAAACACGAGTGTTATCGAACCACTCGTACCCGTCGATCTCGTGATCGATCACTCGGTGCAGGTCGACTTCTCCAGCACGCGCGACGCGTTTGAAAAGAACATGGAGATGGAGTTCAAACGCAATCGCTCGCGTTACCAGTTTCTCAAGTGGGGCACTCAGGCATTCGACGGCTTTTGCGTGATTCCTCCCGGTATCGGCATCTGTCACCAGGTCAACCTCGAATATCTCGCGAAGAATGTTTGGGAGAAAAATGTTTACTTTCCGGATTCACTCGTAGGCACTGACTCGCACACGACGATGATCAATGGTCTCGGGATCGTCGGTTGGGGCGTGGGTGGCATTGAGGCAGAGGCGGCGATGTTGGGCCAACCGGTTTACTTCCTGACTCCCGATGTCGTCGGCGTACACCTGAGTGGCAGCCTGCGTGAAGGCGTGACGGCCACGGATCTCGTGTTGCGCGTGACGGAGATGATGCGCAAGGCGAAGGTGGTCGGAAAGTTTGTTGAGTTTCATGGCGAAGGCGCGACCAGTCTGTCCGTGACTGATCGTGCCACGATTGCCAACATGGCGCCCGAGTATGGCGCGACGATGGGATTTTTTCCCGTCGATGAAGAGACTTGTGCTTATCTGCTCGCGACCGGCCGTCCGAAAGAACACGTAGACATCGTTAGAGACTACTACACGGCGCAAGGCATGTTTGGCATACCACGCCGGGACGAGTGCGACTACAGCGTCGTGTTCGATCTCGATCTCGCGTCGATTGGTCCAAGTGTGGCTGGTCCAAAGCGACCACAGGATCGCATCCAACTGTCAGCGCTGAAGACGCAGTTCAACGACTTGATGGTGAAGCCGATCAACGAAGGTGGTTACGGCAAAACCGAAGACGATCTCTGGACGCGTTATCACGTGAAGATCGGCGCGGATCGACAGCGCGCTATGGCGGGCGGCGGTGAACAGCGATCGGAAACGGTTCCCGCGGCTGCCGTTAATCATCAGACAGAGGCCAACACAAACGTCTGGACGGAAACGGAAATGGTCAACAACCGTCCCACGCCGGACCGTGTTGCCGACATTCCCGAAGACGAATTTCCCACAGGGGATGAACTAGTGGGCCATGGCGACGTTCTGATCGCCGCGATCACGTCGTGTACAAACACTTCGAATCCGAGCGTTATGCTGGCGGCGGGATTGCTCGCCAGGAAAGCCGTTGAAAAAGGACTGACCGTGAGTCCGAAGGTGAAGAACTCACTCGCGCCCGGCTCGCGAGTAGTTACCGAATACCTCGAACGAACCGGACTCCAGTCATACCTGAACGAACTGGGATTCAATCTTGTCGGTTACGGCTGCACCACTTGTATCGGAAACTCCGGACCACTCGATCCGGCGATCGAACAGATCGTAAACGAACGCGACGTCATCGCGGCGTCTGTTCTTTCAGGCAATCGAAACTTCGAGGCACGTGTACACCAGAGTATTAAAGCAAACTTCCTGATGAGTCCGCCGCTCGTAGTTGCGTTTGCGATCGCGGGACGTGTCGATCTCGATCTCTCGTCCGATCCGATCGGCACCGGCAACGATGGCGAGGAGATTTACCTGCGAGACATTTGGCCTACGACCGAAGAGATCAACAGCGTGATGCGCGCGGCTTTTGATCCCGAGACGTATCAACGGCTTTACAGCAACTTCGCGGAACAGAATCCGTTGTGGAACGAGATCCCGAGTTCGAGCGGCAATGTTTACGGGTGGGAGACTGAGTCGACTTACATTCGCGAGCCACCTTACTTCGAAGATTTTCACAGCACGCTCTTGCCTATGTCTGACGTGAAAGGCGCTCGACCGCTCGCGATCTTCGGTGATTCAGTCACGACGGATCACATCAGTCCAGCCGGCGCGATTAAGCCTTCGTCACCGGCAGGCTTGTACTTGCAAGACCGCGGCGTCGATATCAAAGACTTCAACAGCTACGGCGCGCGACGTGGTAATCACGAAGTGATGGTGCGCGGCACGTTCGCGAACGTGCGCATCAAGAACCTGATGGTGCCCGGCGTTGAAGGCGGCGTGACGATCTATCAGCCGGATGGCGAACGCATGAGCATTTACGATGCGGCGATGCGTTATCAGTCTGAAAATGTGCCGCTCGTGATCATCGCCGGTCAGGAGTATGGTACTGGCAGTTCGCGTGACTGGGCCGCGAAAGGAACGAGGCTGCTCGGAGTCAAAGCGGTAATTGCGCAGAGTTTTGAACGTATCCATCGCAGTAACCTGGTGGGAATGGGCGTGTTACCCTGCCAGTTCCAGGAGGATACGAATGCGGCTTCGTTGCGACTCGACGGCAGCGAAAAATTTGATCTACTGGGAATCGAAGCGGGCATCGAGCCGCGCCAGGACGTGACGCTTGTGATCCATCGAGCGAGCGGCGCGATCGAGGAGATTCCGATTACACTTAGAATCGACACGCCGATTGAAGTCGATTACTACAAGCATGGCGGAATTCTTCCGTATGTGTTGCGGCAATTGTTACTAGGGACGACGGAGTTTTAGCCACGGATAACACGGATCATAAAGCACGATAAAGGAGAAGCATGTCATCAGCAGCAGTAGATTCGCGTAAGTATCAGCTCTTCATCGATGGACAATGGGTCGATTCAGAGTCAGGCAAGACTTTTAAGACGCCGAACCCAGCGACAGGTGAGACGCTCGCCGAAGTCGCTGAAGCCGACAAAGCTGACATCGACAAAGCCGTTGCGGCTGCGCGGCGCGCGTTCGAAGGCAAGTGGTCCAAGATGAGCGCGCGTGATCGCGGCAGACTGCTCTACAAGCTCTCGCAGTTGATCGAGCAACACTCCGCAGAACTCGCCGCTCTCGAAACTGCCGATAACGGCAAGCCGATTAAAGAGTCGATGTACGTTGACCTGCCGCAAGTAGTCGAGAACTTCGAGTACTTCGCCGGTTGGGCCACCAAGATCGAAGGCGAAACGATTCCCGTGCCCGGCAAGATGTTCAACTACACCTTGCGCGAGCCAATCGGTGTTTGCGGCCAGATCATTCCCTGGAACTTTCCGCTTTTGATGGCGGCCTGGAAACTCGCGCCCGCACTCGCTGCCGGCAACACAATCGTTCTCAAACCAGCGGAGCAAACTCCTGTCGGCGCGATGGAGCTCGCGAAGTTGATCCAGGAAGCAGGTTTTCCGGAAGGCGTCGTGAATATCGTTCCCGGCTATGGCGAAACTGCGGGCGCCGCACTCGCGTCGCATCCCGGTATCGACAAAGTTGCATTCACCGGTTCGACTGAAGTCGGCAAGTTGATCGCCAAGTCTGCGGCTGAGAATTTGACAAAGGTCTCCCTCGAACTCGGCGGCAAGGCGCCGAACATCGTGTTTGCTGATTCCGATCTCGAACAGGCAGTGGCCGGCGCGATGATGGGGATCTTCTACAACCAGGGCCAGGTGTGTTGCGCCGGTTCGCGATTGTTCGTGGAAGAGTCAGTCAAGGATGAATTTCTCGGCAAGCTCTCGGAGAAAGCCGGAAAGATTGCGGTCGGCGATCCGATGAACAAAGCGACGCAGATGGGACCGCAAGTTTCCGCAGAGCAACTGAACCGGATCAAGGGCTACGTCGACATTGCGCGCGAAGAAGGCGCGACGGTCGTCGCCGGTGGACAGTCGCCTAATCTCGAAGGCGCGTTTCAGAAAGGTTACTTCTTCACTCCGACCATCTTCGCGGAAGTGAAGAACAGCATGCGCGTGGCCCAGGAAGAGATCTTTGGACCAGTAGTTTCTGTTATCAGTTTCAAAGATGAAGACGATCTGCTCAAGCAGGCGAACGACACGATCTACGGTCTATCGGCCGGCATTTGGACCAGAGACATCACGCGCGCACATCGTTTCGCGAAAGAGATCAAGGCGGGCGTGGTTTGGATTAATACCTTCAACATGTTCAACGCAGCGTCTCCCTTTGGTGGTTACAAACAATCGGGCTACGGCCGTGAGATGGGCAAGCACGCGCTCGAACTCTACACGCAGGTCAAGAGCGTTTGGGTCGATCTCTCGGGTAAACCGATCGGTTGGTTCGGGAAATAGGCACAAGAAGAATTAGCCACAAAAAGGCACACAAAGCACAAAATGATTAATAGTGTTTTGTGCCTTGTGTGCCTTTTTGTGGCTGATGAATTATTATTGTGGCCTCTCCCGAAATGAAAACATTAAAGGAGACGCCAATGCTTGCATTGAAAAAAGTCGCTGTTCTCTTCGTTTTGATCGGTGGAGCGCTGCTGTTCACCGCCTGCCCCAGCCAGACAAATATCGCAAAAATAAACGCCAATCCCGATCGTTATCGCGGTAAGGAAGTCGGGATTGCCGGCCGAGTTACCGATAGTTATGGGGTAATGGGTGCGGGCGCCTACGAAATCGACGACGGCACAGGAAAAATCTGGGTCGCTACGAGACGCGGTGTTCCGTCTCGCGGTTCACACGTCGGCGCGAAGGGCTACATTCATAACGGCTTCAGCTTTGCTGGCCGTAGTTACGGTACAGTGCTCGAAGAAACCGATCGCCGTTCGCGATGAATCTACTTAAAATCCGTGTAATCTGTGGCTAAAAACATCGACCGCGAGATCGTTCAACATCTTGACCGGGAATTCGGCGACCTGATCAATAGCCTGAAAGATCTCGCGAGCTCGGTCCCGACAAATCTCCTCTACCGCAATCCACCGGCAATCAGCATCGGCGAGTGCATCCTTCGCAGCGCCGCGAGGATCGAACAGACCTGCGGCGGCCTCACGTCCAATCTCTGGGACGATCCTTTCGAGTGGACGCTGCCCGAAACGCTTTCCAATTCGGATTTGATTGTCGACTACTTGTCCGAAGTTGATCGACTGCGGCAACTCGCGTTCAACTCAATTACTGACGACAGAGCGTTAACGAAGTACATTTCGGCTCCAGCGGGCGAGCGGCAACTTGTTAACGTGCTGCTCGAAACGCTCGTAGAGGCCGGCGATTACCGCGGCCGGGCTGTGGCAACGATCAAAATACTTTCCGGTGAGGGCGCTGCTCGGTTTATTATCTAGCCGACGTAACAGCCCGTTTCGCGAGGAACAATCCCCATGTTTTGTCCGCAATGCGGCCAGCAACAAGTGACCGGAGCTATCCGATTTTGCTCTCGTTGCGGTTTTCCACTCGATGGCGTCGTGCAGTTGCTCAACCACGGCGGACTGCTGCCGGTCTATCGTAATCCGGACGAGCCCGCTCCGATTTCGGCACGCAGGAAAGGCGTCAAACAAGGCGGACTGTTGCTCCTTTCAGGAGCGCTGCTTGTGCCGATACTGGGTATGTTTGCGAGTTTCACTAACGCCACCTTCATCGAAATACTCGCGGCTCTCGCGGCGATCATCTGTTTTGTCGGCGGACCACTGCGAATGTTGTATGCGGCAGTGTTTGAAGAAGGCGCGCCGAACCCTTTTCGCCCTTATGGACCACCGGCGGCTCCGATGCCCGTGCATCCTCAACAATTTGGACCACCTGTGCAACGTCCCGCACTTACGCCGCCGCCCGCGCGGGCGCAGGGTAGTTGGCGGCGTCCGAATACCGCGGAGTTGGCGAATCCGCCCAGTGTTACTGAGAACACCACCCGCTTGCTGGACAAAGAGGATCGCACTCCAGAGCAATAGCAGTGCGCGCCATCACTTTTTACGACTGGATGAAGGCGGCGCTGTACGACCCGGCTTACGGCTATTACCAGAGATCAGATCGCGAACGTTGGGGCAGGGCAGGCGACTACCGGACCAGTCCTGAGCGAAGCGCGCTCTTCGCTGCAACGTTTGCGCGTTACTTTGCGCGACTTTACGAAGAGCTTGGCCTACCGCGCGAATGGACCATTGTTGAATGTGGCGCCGGCGGCGGAGACTTTGCTTTGGTAGTGCTCGAGACGTTGGCCGAGCAGTTTCCTTCCGTTTTCGACGCCACAAGTTATGTCGTTTACGACGTCAGTCTCGATGCGCTGCGGCGCACACAGGAACGACTCGTTGACTTTAGCGACCGGGTTAAGTTCAGTTTATCTTTTGACGAGATACGGGTTGAAAACGGGATCTTTTTTTCGAACGAGTTGCTCGATGCGTTTCCGGTCCATCGCGTAGTGCAAACGGAGCAGGGTTTGGCGGAGCTATACGTCGATGGTTTTTCCTGGTCTGAAGGGAAATTATCAACGCCTCGCTTGGCTGAGTTCTGCGCACAGTATGCACCGCAACTCGTAGTCGGCCAGATCATCGAGATCAATCTCGAAATCGACGAATGGTTTGCGCGCGTGGCCGGCAAGCTCGCGAATGGATTTGTGATCACCGTCGATTATGGAGCTGAGAGCGATGAGTTGTACGATACGGTGCTACGTCGAAACGGAACGCTCCGCGGTTTTCGCGGGCATGAATTTGTTGACGATGTGCTGGCCCAACCGGGCGAGTGCGACATTACCGCCAGCGTCAACTGGACGCAGGTGAAGACAGTCGGCGAGCGAGTGGGATTGAAGGTTGTCGAATTTGCGTCTCAGGATAAGTTTCTCGTGAATGCCGGTTTGCTCGCGGAGTTGGAATATCAGCTTAGTCTGGCTAAGACTGAAGCAGAGAGAGCAGCGTTGACGACGGGTGCGAGAGACATGATCCTGCCGGGTGGAATGGCGTCGAGTTTTCAGGTTCTGGTACAACGACGCGTCAGGGAGGAAGACAAAGATGTCGCGTGAGTTTGAGTTGGTTGATGTGTGTCACACTGTTGAGCACGGCATGATCACTTACAAAGGACTGCCGGCGCCCGTGATTAGCGACTATCTCAGTCGCGAAGAGTCGCACACTCGCTACGCGCCTGGGACCGAGTTTCACATCGGCAAGATCGAGATGGTGGCGAATACGGGTACATATCTCGACAGTCCATTTCACCGCTACGCGCGTGGCAAGGATCTGGCGAGTCTTGATCTGTATTCAGTTGCGAATCTCGATGGCATCGTTGTGCGTTGTCTCGACCGGACTGAAATTACAGAAGACGCATTCCGTGACATCGACGTAAATGGCAAGGCTGTGCTGGTCCATACCAGCTGGGACCGTTATTGGCGCAAGGAAGAATACTCGAGCGGCAGCCATCCCTTTTTAACCGAAGCCGCGGCAACCCATCTCGCCAAAAACGGGCCCGCTTTAGTGGGGATCGACTCCTTCAACATCGACGCCACGCGCGACGGTAATCGTCCGGCACACTCCGTATTGCTGGGCCATGACATTCCCATCGTCGAGCACCTCTGCGGCCTCGGCGACCTGCCTGGCAGTGGCTTCAAATTCTTCGCCGTCCCGGTGAAAGTGCGAGACTTCGGAACGTTTCCGGTGCGTGCGTTTGGAATCGTCTCGCGCTAAGGTCGTATTGGACCATTGAGAGAGGTGATCTTGATTACGTAATCGTCCTCGGAAGTTCGATTCTTCATTATGCCGTTGATCCAGATTTCACCGCGAGGTGTAGCCGCACCGCTGAACTTGGCCCACAGATCTTTGAATTCCGTTTGTGCAATCAGTTGCTTGAATTTAACGTCGAAGATCTGGTCATAGAGTTTCACGAATCGGGCTTTGTTTACGATCTTAACTGATCGGTTAGATGAAAGATGTGTGTGCAGCGGATAACTCACCATCGCAGCCACTTTGCGCTTATCGCCTTTCGCGACTGCCTCCTTGAACGAGGTGAAAAAGACTTCCACCTCACGTTCTTTCAATCCGGTAACCGCGAATCTGTTTTCATCCTGCTGACTCGGCTGAGCTGTAACGATTGAAAACAAAAATAAAGTGAGAGCGATTGCTGCGCGCATGGCCGACATTGTAGACGAAAAATTCCTTCGAGTAACACTAGAAACACCTGATAACCTCTGAATGAGCTACAAGCGGCAGCCTCAAAAACTTAGCAGTCCGAGGTAATGAGTTCTTAACCTTTAGCGAAGAGGTGGTCATACAGACTTTACGTCGTCCAAGCACTGAAACCACTGAAACCACTTTGACTTTTAGTCCCAATAGGAATAATCTCCGGTCGCTCTAACTCGCAGGTTCAGGCCCAGAGCCTCTACCTCCCGTAAATTCGCTCATACACTTTTAAAGAGCGCCTTACGCTCTAGTCATCCTACTGAATGCACATGCAGCAATTGCAGCGAACAAGTTGGAAATGATCTCCGGTTCCCGGCACATACGCCATTACTGTAGCTGTCTATGACCTCAATTAAGGAGCAGGAAAATGGGTCCATTAAATCCTCCGCTACGTCTCACTGGCACCCTTCGGTTGATTTTTACAGTGCTTATGCTTCTGTTTGTACGCAGTTCACTGGCTGCACAGACTGAACTCATCACGAATGGCACATTTGTAAACGGCTCAACGGCCTGGACCCGCTCAGGCAATTTTTTCGCGGATTCACGCTTTACAAATTGCCACACCTGCCCTGGCTATTCATACGTCACAAATATTGATGGAACAGCAGGTAACAGCCTCGTAGGCACAATGTATCAGTCGGTGAACGTTCCATCTAACAGCACCACTGCCACCATTTCATTCTGGTATTACATTACGACTCAGGAAACAAGTTCCATCGCATTTGATACTCTCAATGTGACAATTCAGAACTCTTCCGGAGGATTCCTGGCCACTGTCGCCGTTTTATCGAACGTCAATAGCGCCAGCGGTTACGCTCAGAAATCTGTAAGTCTCGATCTCACTCCTTACAGAGGCCAAACAATTCGTCTTCATTTCCTCGGCACGACGGATTCCACTCTGCCCAGCACGTTTCGCATTGACGACGTGAGTATTTCAGCGAATGTTACCAGCGGAAGTCCGGTAATAAGGATTGAGCCGACTACGCTCACTTTCAATGAACCTGCGAGTAATGCGGCTAACTTCACATTAAGCTCAACTGGTTCTGCGGAAGCTCAAGCGAAGCTACAACGTGCCAACCGCATTGACGAGCCGGTTAGAGGGCAAAGTGATATTGCATCGATAACATCGGTTGTAAATTTTGCCGATTTGGCTCGTAGAGACGCGCTTCAACAACCTACTCCCCAACAACCCCCGCGTTTCGTACCCGAACCGGAGGAAGAAGAGGAGCGCGACAAGCCGGTGCCTGCTGATGCCACAGTCTTCCCGCAGGACATTTGGTCGGCTCTTAGTCCGATTCAACCGCTGGGTCCTTCACCGGTTACGTCGTCGAGTTTTCTCGGGTTGTCAGCGACTGGCTGGTTTCCGCCTGACACTCAAGGTGCGGCCGGGCCAAATCATTTGATGGTAGCCGTCAACGGGGGATTGGTCATTCAAACCAAGAGCGGTACTAATGCGGGTTCCGTTCGTTCGCTTTCGAATTTTTTTGGAGCTGCGACAAATGGCTCAACTGATGTCTTCGATCCGCGCCTTCAGTACGATCCCCTTGGAAATCGTTGGATAGTGATCGCCACAGCTGATCGGACATCGGCAGCGTCAGCAATATTGGTTGCCGTGTCGCAAACAAGCGATCCCACTGGTAATTGGAATGTGACTCGAATTGACGCTGATCCGGCAGACCAGTCATGGGCTGATTTCCCAACTTTAGGATTCAACAAAGACTGGATTGTGGTCACCGCCAACATGTTTCCGAATCCTGGCAGTAGTGCTCCACTGTATCCGCGGTTCTTTGTTTTGAACAAAGTCAATTTTTACGGTGGCGGCTCGAGCTTTACCCGGATCTCAGGGCCCTCGAATATCAGTACTCACATTCTGCCCGCTAGTACTTTCGATCCAAACCTCTCCACGTTGTATTTGCTTCAAAACTGGAATGGCAACTTTGGTGGCAGCGGGTTTTTGCGACTTTACAGCATCACTGGCGCCGTTGGCGCGGAGGTCCTGAACAACACCGCATCGGCAGTATTTATTAGTACGCCGAATCCGTGGGATAGCTTTGGTGGCAACATCGCCCCACAACTGGGCACATCCAACAAAATCCAGATTAACGATGCGAGTATTCAGAACCTGGTTTATCGCAACGGATCACTGTGGTGCGCACATACCGTGTTCCTTCCCGCCGGCAGCCCGACGCGCAGCAGTGTGCAGTGGTGGCAGATTAATCCGACCAGCCTTTCTGTCCAGCAACGAGGACGGATTGACGACGCGAGCGGCAATCTTTTCTATGGGTTCCCCAGTATTTCGGTGAACACCGATAACGATGTGCTTATCGGCTACTCACGGTTTGCAGCTAACCAATTTGCAAGTGCCGGCTACGCTTTTCGAGCAGCTACTGATCCAGTCAACTCCTTGCGTGACGACACAGTCTTGAAGGCAGGCGCCGGCGCCTATAGCGTCTTGGACGATATCGGAAGAAATCGCTGGGGGGATTACAGCGGCACGTCAGTTGATCCCTCGAATGGCAAGGACTTCTGGACGCTTCAAGAATACGCTGCGTCGACCAATAATTGGGGCACCTGGTGGGGGCGAATCTTACCTCCCAATACTCCACCCTCGGTCTTCCAGGTTTTCACCATCTTCAACGATGGCACGGCTACGCTAAATGTGAGTAGTATCTCTAAGCAAAACAATTCTTCCTGGCTTTCTATTGATCCCTCAACTGCGCCACCGCTCACGATTGCACCCGGAGCATCCGCCAATGTGGCCGTAGTTGTGAACACCGGAGGTTTGACGACGGGTTCATATTCTGATCGCCTGCTTGTTAACTCAAACGACTCTGCAAAAAGTCCCTACCCTAACGGCGTCTTTGTAAATCTGAACGTCGGAAGCGGAGGCGTATGTCCTCCGACATCAATAGCCTTCGGACAAACTCTGACCGGTTCGTTGTCTTCCTCAGATTGCATCGTGTCTGGAACCGGGCGCCTTTACGACGTCTACTCTTTCAATGGCGTAGCCGGACAGGGAATTTCTGCGTCAATGGATTCGTCGGGCTTCGACACTTATTTGTATTTAACCAACTCGAACAGTCAGATTATCGACGAAGACGACAATAGTGGACCAGGAACGAATTCGCGGATACCTGATTCGTCGGGATTTTTCACATTGCCTGCCACCGGCACTTACTTTCTGTGGACCAGTTCCGCTACCAACAATGCCACGGGAACATATTCGGTCTCCCTGTCGCAATGTGCCTATTCAATTTCATCGTCCGAAAATACGACCGGGCCGGGAAGTGGTTCAACCAACTTCCTTATGCACACCTCTTCGGGCTGTGCCTGGACCGCCATTAGTGACTCAACGTGGCTTACCACCTCAAGCAGTGGCTCAGGTGATGGAACGGTTAGCTACAACACTGCCGCGAACACGAGTTCGAGTACCCGTATCGGCCACATCACCGTTGGCGGGCAAGTTCACACTGTCACTCAAATCGGAGTTGGCGGAGCCGGCAGTGTTCAGTTTAGCGCGGCGACTTATAGCGTCAATGAAGGCGGAGCAACGGCAACCATAACGGTCACGCGCAGCAGTGGAATAGGTACCGGAACCGTAAGCTATTCGACGTCGAATGGAACTGCGGCCGCCGGAAGTGACTACCAATCAGCAAGCGGATTACTCCTCTTTGCTGAAACGGTAACCAGCCGGACATTTGACGTCCCGATCCTTGACGATGGCGCATTTGAAGGGAATGAGTCAATCACGTTGACGTTGAGTGGTCCTAGTACAAGCCTGACGCTTGGAAATCCAAGTACGGCTACGTTGACGATTATCGATAATGAGGTTTCGTCTTCGCCGACAAACTTCGCCCTCGCCTCAAACGGCGGGATTGCCAGCGCATCATCGACGACGCCGAACGCCGGCTTCCCGGGCTACAACTTCGTGCCGGCAACGGCGATCGATGGGAATCGCAAGAGTGGCGTCAACTTCTGGCGGGACGACACCGCGAATACTTACCCGGATTGGCTGCAGGTAGACTTCAACGGTACTAAGAACATTACGGAAATCGATGTCTTCACCATGCAAGACAACGATCAGAACCCGTCGGATCCGACACTCGGAATGACGTTCGTAGAGGACGGTATCACTGCGTTCGACGTGCAATATTGGACCGGTTCAGCATGGGCGACAGTGCCCAATGGGAGTGTCACGGGAAATAACAAGGTGTGGCGACAGTTTACCTTTAATGCCATCGCGACGAGCAAGGTGCGAGTGCTGGTGAACAATGCACTCAACAGTCGCAGTCGGATTGTGGAACTGGAGGCTTGGGATACAGTTATCAGCAGCAGCACCAATCAGGCTCTGGCGACGAATGGTGGCGTCGCTAGTGCATCATCGACGACGCCGAACGCGGGCTTCCCGGGTTACAACTTCGTGCCGGCAACGGCGATCGATGGGAATCGCAAGAGTGGCGTCAACTTCTGGCGCGATGACACGGCGAACACTTACCCGGATTGGCTGCAGGTAGACTTCAACGGCACGAAGAACATTACGGAGATCGACGTCTTCACCATGCAAGACAACGATCAGAATCCGTCGGATCCGACACTCGGAATGACATTTGTAGAGGACGGCATCACTGCATTCGACGTGCAATATTGGACCGGTTCAGGGTGGGCAACGGTGCCCAATGGGAGTGTCACGGGAAATAACAAGGTGTGGCGACAGTTTACCTTTAATGCTATTGCGACGAGCAAGGTGCGAGTGCTGGTCAACAATGCGCTCAACAGTCGCAGTCGGATCGTGGAACTGGAAGCTTGGGGTACGGCTATCATCAGCAGCACCAATCAGGCTCTGGCGACGAATGGTGGCGTGGCCAGTGCATCATCGACGACGCCGAACGCCGGCTTCCCGGGCTACAACTTCGTGCCGGCAACGGCGATCGATGGGGATCGCAAGAGCGGCGTCAACTTCTGGCGCGATGACACGGCGAACACTTATCCCGATTGGCTGCAGGTAGACTTCAACGGCACGAAGAACATTACGGAAATCGATGTCTTCACCATGCAAGACAACGATCAGAACCCGTCGGATCCGACACTCGGAATGACGTTCGTAGAGGACGGCATCACTGCATTCGACGTGCAATATTGGACCGGTTCAGCGTGGGCGACGGTGCCCAACGGGAGTGTCACGGGAAACAACAAGGTGTGGCGACAGTTTACCTTTAATGCCATCGCGACGAACAAGGTGCGAGTGCTGGTGAACAATGCGCTCAACAGTCGCAGCAGGGTAGTGGAGTTGGAGGCGTGGGGGACTTCGAATAGCAGTACGAATCAAGCGCTCGCGGTCAACGGGGCGATCGCTAGTGCGTCATCGACGACGCCGAACGCCGGCTTCCCGGGCTACAACTTCGTGCCGGCAACGGCGATCGATGGGGATCGCAAGAGCGGCGTTAACTTCTGGCGGGATGACACAGCGAATACTTATCCCGATTGGCTGCAGGTAGACTTTAACGGTACGAAGAACATTACGGAAATCGATGTCTTCACCATGCAAGACAACGATCAGAACCCGTCGGATCCGACACTCGGAATGACGTTTGTAGAGGACGGCATCACTGCATTCGACGTGCAATATTGGACCGGTTCAGCATGGGTGACCGTGCCCAATGGCAGTGTCACTGGAAATGACAAGGTGTGGCGACAATTCACGTTTAGTCCGATTGCTACCAGCAAAATTAGAGTGCTGGTGAACAATGCGCTCAACAGTCGCAGCCGGATCGTGGAGTTGGAAGCATACTAAATATGACGTCTGCTCCGGTGTACAACCCACGACTCTTAGAACAGCTCGAACTTGATCGTCAGATACTTCTTCGGATTCTGGCGGAAGTCGTAGATCATTTTGACGCCTTCCGATGAGAGTTGGTTTACGTTTGTGTAGAGCGTGTCGTCGTTGAGGAGTTTGCCTACCGTGCCTTCGCCGCGTTGTGCGGCCGCAACCATGTTGTCGACGCGTTCGGCGGTGGTGTTGAAGCGCGCGATGGCTGCGCGGGCGTCGTTGTAGACCTGTTCGTCGCGGATGAGTTTGCCGAGCGTGCCGTGGCCGGCGTTGATGTCAGCGATTATGAGATTGACCTGGTCCACTGACTTGTCGAGACGATCGGCTGTGCGATTGATGCGCACGTACAACTCATCATCCGTCAGCAGCTTTCCAGCGGTGCCGCGTCCGGCGCGCAGATCGTCTGCAATGGCTTTGAGTGAAGTGGTGATCTCGTTGGCGTTGTTATAAAGCGCCGGGTCATTGATGAACCGGCCGGCCGAACCATTGCCGGATCTGATCGCCGTCATCATATCCTGCGCCTCACGAATCGTGGAGTTCAGGTTGTTGTAGAGAGCTTCATCACTGAACAGACGCCCGACAGTTCCTTTACCGTCTTTGACATCCTTCACGATGCCGTTGATCTCGTCGGAGAGTTTACTGAGACGTTGGGCCAGATCCGTTCCCGACGTCGCGAAGTCGTTGACCGTGTTTGAAGACGACGACGGCAACAAAGCATTGTCCTGCACAGGCGTACCGACTGCTGTGCCCGGCGTAATGTTGATGAGCATTTCGTTTCCGAGCAGGCTCGGCGACCCTTGTTGCGCCTGGGAGTCTGAACGAATGCGCTCGTTAGCGGGACGCCCGTCGATCGTGGAATCAACAGTCAGCTGCGCTTCGACTCGCGGCGCTCCCGGAACCGGCGACGGCTCCAGCAAAACAATCCGCTCGACTTTACCGACTCGCACGCCAGCGAGTCGCACTTCCGAGCCTTCGCGCAAACCGTTCGCATCCACGAAGCGAGCTTTCAAGTGCAGCTTTTTGCTGAACGGATTGATGTCGCCCGAAGCGTTGAGTACGAGAAAAATCAACACGATGATCGCGAACAGCACGAAGATGCCGACTCGTATCTGGCTCAGACTGATAGTGGTTCTTGATCGAGGCATGGCGTTGTCCTCACACTTTCTTTAATGTCCCCGCAGAAATTTCTGGATGTACGGATCCTCGGCGCGGCGCAGCGCTTCGTCAGTACCGCTGAAAATAATGTTGCCCTCGCGCATCATCATCACCTTGCTGTTGATGAGACACAGCCGCTCACCTTCACGTTCAAAAACGACTTTGCCGTCTTCATCGACTACCGCGTATTCCGAACAGATGTAATCGAGATTGTTCATCTCGTGAGTGACGAAGATTGACGAAACGTCTTCGAGGTCACGCAGCTTCATCGCAAGCTCGCAGATGGTTCGTGCGGTTGGCGGATCGAGACCGGCGGTCGGTTCGTCAAACAGAACGATCTTCGGATCGCCGACGAGCGCGCGCGCGATGCCGACACGACGACGCATGCCACCCGAGAGCTCGATCGGCATTTTGTCGATCGCATCTTCGAGATTGACGAATCGCAACATGCGACGAACCTCTGGTTCCACTTCATCTTCCGGAACACCCTGTTCGTGCAGACGAAAAGCAACGTTGTCGTAAACGGAAAGGGAATCGAAGAGCGCGCCTTCCTGAAACACCATCCCGATGTTCCTACGAACGTGCATCATCCGCTCTTCGGAGTATTCCGTAACGTCTTCACCATCGACCAGCACCTGACCTTCATCCGGTTTGAGTAGACCAAGAACCAGCTTGATGATGGTCGACTTTCCGCCGCCTGAACCGCCGAGGATGATCTTCGTCTCACCCTTCATCACTTTGAAGCTTAGCCTGTTCAGGATGACGCGATCGTCGAAGGCCAGCAGTACGTTGCGAAATTCGATCGCGGGAATGGCGCGTTCGCGGTCGTCAACTTCATGAAAGGTTGATTCCGCAGCCTGCTCACTGATTGTGGAAGAAGTAGTGTGTATCTCGGTTGACATCTGAAATACCGAAGACTGTTATTGAGTTCCTAGGATAACCTGAAGCGCTTTCGCGAGAAAATAGTCGGCAATAATCACGATAATTGAAGCCATCACGACCGCGCGCGTTGTCGAGCGACCCACGCCGACCGTGCCTCCTTCGGTGCTGAGACCCTGGCGACAGGCAATCGTGCCGATGATTAACGAAAAGACAATCGGTTTAACGACACCTCCGATCAAGTCGTCAGTCGTGATGGCGTCACGCACAGCCGAAATGAACACGCTCGACGAAACCGAGTAGAGTGCAACAGCCGTTACCCAACCGCCAAAGATTCCCAGAACGTCAGCAAGCACAGTCAGTAACGGCAGACTGACCAGCAAAGCGAGCAACCGAGGCGCGACGAGTTTACGGATCGGATCGGTGCCAAGGGCGCGCATCGCGTCGATCTGTTGCGACACGACCATCGAGCCGAGTTCGGCTGAGATCGCGGAACCGACACGTCCTGTAACCATCAACGCACACAGCACGGGCCCGAGTTCGCGCACGAGCGAAACAGCGACGAGATAACCGGTCTGTGACTGCGCGCCATAGGCTTTGAGCGTGGGAAACGTCTGAACTGTCAGTACGCCGCCGGTAAAAAAGCCCGTCAGAACAATGATAGTAAGCGAGCCTACGCCGATGGCGTCCATCTGCGCGATGGTTTCGGGAATATAGCGTGGTCGCTTAAAGAGACCGCGAAATGCGCGAGCGGCTAGAAGAGTTGTTTCTTGCAGTTCGAGCAGGCCGCGCGTAGCGAAGTTCATGGAGAGCTTATCAGACTCGGTTTTTTCCGTTGCGCCAGAGCGTTAAGTAGTTTTAGGACTGCGCGTTTAGAAGAGCGGCCTATCATGCGCAAATTGTGTGCGGGGCGTCAAGCCGTAGTTGAGATTTGACTTAGCGTGGCCGGACGTTTCGACGAGGCTGGAGACGTTGAGCGGCGGGTCGTTGGTTGAGCGGGCGGCGTGCGTCGATAAAGTCGCGCATTTGGAGTCGCAGGCGTCGCCAGGTCGCTAGTTGTTCGGGGCTTAGTTCGCGCCGGATTTTCAGTTCGATCTGGATTCTCATACGCATCTGAGCTGCCTGGGCGGCGGCGAGTTCGTTGAGTCGTTGGTCGATCGCGTTTTCATCGATTGGCTCCGCGTCGAGCGCCTGCGTGAGGGCGATGTTGGCTTCGCGTAGTCTTCGGTTGGTCTTTTGACGTTCGGTCTTGTTGTCCTCGAAGATCGTACGGATGCGCTGTCGTTGTTCGGGTGTCAGGTTAAGTTGATTGATGGCATCCTCGACTGGCGGCGTCGCGGCGTCCTGTGCGTAGGTGACACTGGTCGGCGTGAGGAGCAATAGTGCTGCAAACAAAAGTATGAGTCTCATTTTTGCCTCAAACATGATTACTGATTGATTCGATCTCCGAGTAGATAAAGACTCGCATCGTCCGATGTTGAAAGCAGGCGGAGGTCGGCAGCGAGTTGTTCGCGCTCCGCTCTCGAAAGTGGGCGGCGGCTTTTTGCCAACTGACCTGGAGCGGAGACCTTCGCCTTCTTTGGTTTCGGCGTTTCGACGATTGCCACGGTTTCGCGCGGTTTCTCTTGTTGTGCGAGAGCTTTCTTTACAATCTGCTCCACATCCTGATCGGTGTATTTAGCGTTCGTTGAAATCACTGGCGTGTTGTCAGATTGTAGTTTCACGACAGCCAGTCCGATGAGTACAAAAAACGCGACCATCGCAAACGCGGTGGCGCCTTTCAACCACAACGGCGAGAGATCAAAGAAATGGCGCAATGCAGCAACCGCAGACTTCCGCGGCCTGGTCGTCATCGGCGTGGAAACAAAACCCGCTAACGCTTCGTCTCGCCACGCGATGATCGACTCACGCACAATCCCTAACGAACCAGCTTCCTCCCGACACTGACCGCAGTGTTGTAAGTGCAGCCGGAACTCACGCGTCTCGCGCTCGTTCATTTCGTGATAGAGAAACGCCATCAAATCCGGTGCGCGTTCACAAGTGTTTTCGGTCATCTCAATTCCTGCTTTCAAACTTCTGCAACCGCATCTGCAATTGCTTTAACGCCGTGTACAAACGGCTCTTCACCGTGCTCAACGGCAAGTCGAGCGCGTCGGCAATCTCACGAAAGGTGAGCTCTTCAAACTCCTTCATCACCACGACCTGTTTCAACTCGATCGGCAAACTATTTATCGCGCGACGCACTGCGAGCGTTTCCTGTCTGCCTTCAACGACGTGCACGGGCGACTCGCTAACCGGTGTCGCGAAGCTGCCGGCGTCGTGGTCCTGCTCGTCGTCCAGTGCCGACTCGCTTCTGACCTTCGCCCGACGCTGTCGCGAAATGCACTGGTTCACGGCGATCCGGTGCAGCCACGAGGAAACCTTCGCTTCGCCACGAAAACCGCGCAGGTTGCGAAAAGCGGCGAGAAACGTCTCCTGGGTGGCGTCGCGCGCGTCTTCCTCCCGGCCAAGCATGCCGTAAGTAAGCGCAAATATCCGCCGCTCCCAGCGCCGCACAAGCTCGCCAAAAGCTTCGGCATCGCCCGTCAGGGCGCGTTCAACGATTACCTCGTCGCTACCCAAAGTTTCCATTCTCGAGCCTTCGCGCTCAACGATTTAGACGCGACTGGCCCGTCGAAAGTCGAAAAATCCATGGTTTCCGCGTAAATGCGTGTTAAAACTCGTTGACACGCCTATGAGCGGTTGTGAATAATAGCTGACGCCGAGCAAGTCGTGCCTCGGAAGACCCGAACCTGCCATCGATTGTACCGCCAGACCTGAAGAATGCTCGAAAAACTCGGACGAATCCGTCTCCTCTACATTGTTTTGGGAGTCCTGCTGCTCGTGGGCCTCGCGCCCATGGCCTTCACAGGTATCCTGCTCTCCGGCCGCAGTGCCGATGAGTTGAGATCTGTCGAAGGTCGCTACCAGGCTCAGCTTGTACAGGACAAGGCTCGCCAGATCGAGCTTTACGGCCAGCGTTATCGAGACGTTGTGACCGGCCTCGCCCGCGCGTTTGAAATCTCGGGCGGTATCCAGGCTTTAGACGATGCGGGCTACGATGTTCGACTTCAAAGAACTCTACAGGACGATCCAAACTTGATCGCGCTCGCGCTCTGGCCGGTTGACGGAACGCTACATCGCGCCTTCCAGCCCGATGTGATCAGCCTCGAAGAAGTCGACGCCCGTGTTAGCGAAGTGCTCGCGCGGATGAACGGTCGCGGTCTGGTTGTTAGCCGGCCACAGAAAATTCGTACCGGACAAGAGATGGCGCTCACGATCGCGGAGCCGGTGCTGGGGGGCACGAACAATCAGAATGTCGTGGCGGCGGTAGTCGCAATCGTTTCGTTTCAGGAAGTCTTCGACGCAGTGCAACAGCCAACCTCCAAAAGCGAACGGGATTTGTTGAACGCGGGATTGCCGGTCGTGTTCGTAGTGGACCAGAACGGACGCGCGGTTGCACATCCGGAACCAAGCGTCGCGTTTTCCGAAAAGTCGATGACTGACTTGAAAGTGGTCCAGGATTGGCAGGAATCAGGCGCGCAAGTCCAGTCAGCACTCGCTCCGTTTTCAGCGACGCGCGATGGTCGCACTGTCGAGATGCTCGGTTCATACGCCACTGCCGAGCTCGATAAGAACTCGCGTTTGGGCGTGATTGCTATTCAGGACGAAGCGGCAGCCCTGGCGTCAGTGTCTGACATGCGTTGGCAAACGCTATGGATCAGTTTGGTCGCGGCTTCGCTGACGGTCCTCATCGGAATTTTCTTCGCGAGCAAGTTGACGCATCCGGTCAGAGATCTCGCGGGCGGCGCACATCGCATCGCGTCGGGCGACTTCTCAAAACGAATTGCAGTGACGAGTCGCACAGAACTCGGCGACCTCGGCAACTCATTCAACATCATGACCGATCAGATCGAGCGGTTCATCGGCGACTTGCAACGATCTGCACAAGAGAATCGCGAACTCTTTCTCGGCACGGTCAAAGGTCTCGCAGCCGCGATCGACGGCAAAGACCCGTACACTCGTGGTCACTCAGAGCGCGTGTCACGCTTTTCGATGGCCATCGCGCAACGTCTTGGTCTGTCAGACGAAGAGACTGAGAAGATAAGAATCAGCGCCTTACTGCACGACGTCGGCAAGATCGCGATCGACGACAACATACTCAAGAAGCCCGCGGCGCTCACGGATGAAGAGTACGAGATCATGAAGGGCCATCCGCAGAAGGGCTACAAGATCATGAATCAGATTCCCGCGATGAAAGAGTTTCTGCCGGGAATGTACATGCATCACGAGATGGTCAACGGTATGGGTTATCCGCAGGGATTAAAGGGCGATGAGATCCCGTTGATGGGCAAGATTGTCGCTGTTGCCGATACTTTCGATGCGATGACGACCGATCGTCCGTATCAGAAAGCGATGAAGTTTGACGACGCACTCGCGCGTATCGAAAGCTTTGTCGGCACGCGTTACGACCCGGCCGTTGTCGCCGCGCTTTCAGAGGCGTGTAAAGACGGTCAAATCAAACCCGGACAAGTCAAACTAAGAAAGCCCGCCAAGCCGGTTGCGACTCCACAGATTACACCGATGCCACCGATTAATGAGTCCTTATCTGCGTAATCTGTGGAATCGGTGGAGAGCATGTATAATCGGCTCACATGGGACTTTTTTGGAGAAGAAAAAAGGATGACTTTGTCTCCCTGCGTTTAAACGAGCCTGCCGAAGCCGTACCGGAACCGCCGCCACCGCCGGCGCCGAGCGAACGTCCAGTTGAGCCTCCAGTCGAGACAATTAAAGACGAGGTAGTTCCGTCGCGATCGCCGTTCACGACTTCGATGCTGGGCCTGAATCGCTCGATGGAGGAGTTGCAGGCGCAGGAAGCGGCGTTGCAACAGGAGTTTTCGGCGCGGTTTCGACGTGCAGTCGCGGCCACGCGCGAGTCGCTGTCTGACAAGCTCGACACCGTTTTTGCCGGGCGTAAGCAGATCGATGAGGAGTTGTTGGAGCAACTCGAGGAGGTCCTGATTGCAGCGGATATCGGTGTACCGACGACGCTCGAGATTCTCGAGACCGTTCGTCGCGGCATTGCGCGCAAGCAGATCAACGATCTCGACGCGCTCAAAGCAGCGATCAAGACCGAGTTGTTGACTATCTTGCAGGCTTCCGAGCGGCAGGGAATCGCTTCGGAGACGACTGTGCCGGAAAGTGTCGCGCCGTACGTGATGATGATCGTCGGTGTTAACGGCGTCGGCAAAACAACTACGATCGGAAAGCTCGCGCAACGCATAAAGGCCGAGGGCAACGACGTGCTGATCTGTGCGGCGGATACTTTTCGTGCGGCGGCGTCGGACCAACTCGCGATCTGGGCTGAGCGCACGGGTGTGCCGTTGATTCAACAGAAGCAGGGAACTGATCCGGCCGCGGTGCTGTTTGATTCACTGAAGGCTGCGAAGGCGCGTGGCTCTGAAGTGTTGATCGTTGATACGGCTGGACGACTGCACACCAAGTCGAATCTGATGGCTGAGTTGGAGAAGATGAAGCGAGTGGCGGCGCGTGAGGTGGAAGGTGCGCCGCATGAGACGCTGCTCGTCGTCGATGCAGTTACGGGACAAAATGGGCTCGAACAGGCGCGGCAGTTTTTGAAAGTCGCGGGCGTGACTGGCATCGTCTTGACGAAGCTCGATGGGACTGCGAAGGGCGGCATCGCGGTGGCGATCGCGAAGGAGTTAAACCTGCCGATTCGTTATGCCGGGATTGGTGAGAAAGTCGATGACCTCGTGGTCTTCGATCCGCAGCAGTACGTGAATAGCTTGTTTGGTAATTAAACGGTTTCACGCAAAGCCGCCAAGTTCACGCAAAGACGCAAAGTTTTTCTTTGCGCCTTGGCTTTCAAACTTTGCGCCTTTGCGTGAAAACCAACCTTTCGAATGCAGACCACAACGACAACCGTAACTGAACCAACACCTGTCTGGACCGACACGGATCGACGCATGATGGCGCGTGCGCTCGAACTCGCGGCGAAGGGTGTGGGCCAGGTAAGTCCTGGACCACTGGTTGGTTGTGTCGTTGTCAGTCCCGGAGGTGAAGTTGTCGGCGAGGGATTCTACATCTTTGAAGCCATCAAGCACGCTGAGACGATCGCGTTGGCCCAGGCCGGCGAGAAAGCACGTGGCGCAACCGTTTACGTGTCGCTCGAACCACACGCACATCACGGCCGTACCGCGCCCTGCACTGACGCATTGATTGCCGCAGGCATCAAGCGTGTTGTGGCGCCAATCGAAGATCTCAATCCCAAAGTCTCGGGCAACGGCTTTGCGCATCTGCGCGCGGCCGGCATTCAGGTCGAGACCGGCTTGCTGCGTGACGAAGCGGCGCGCGTGAATGAAGCGTATTTGCACTACATGTCGACCGGCCTGCCGTTCGTGCATCTGAAACTCGCCGTTTCACTCGACGGAAAGATCGCGACACGCACCGGCGATGCGCGCTGGATCACTGGCCCGGAGGCGCGTGCGCGTGCGCATGAACTCCGTCACGAATACGACGCGATCCTCGTCGGCGCTGGAACCGCGACAACCGACGATCCGCTCTTGACCGATCGTTCAGGACTGCCGCGCCGGCGTCCGTTAGTGCGCGTTGTGCTTGCTAATAAGTTGCGACTCTCTCCCGATTCACAGTTGGCTCGTACCACGTCCGAAGCGCCTCTAATCGTTATTGGCAACGCTGATCTGCGTGCAGTATTGAAAGAACTTGCTGACAAGTCGTTGCAAAGTGTTTTAGTTGAAGGAGGTGCGACGGTCGCGGGTCACTTTCTCGATGCCGGCCTCGTAAACAAAGTGACGTTTTTCATCGCACCGAAGATCATCGGCGGCGCCGCAGCTCCGAGTGCTATCGGCGGAGCGGGTATCGAAAGAATGTCCGAGGCGCTGGAGCTCGAGAAAATAAATGTTATCCAGCGCGGTAAAGACATCGAAGTCACTGGCTATCCTCGCCGCACCAATGGTTGAGCCTTATCCCTCCAAGCGCCTGGGCCAACACTTCCTCCGGGACAGGGGCACGATCCAACGCATAATCGAAGCCCTCAATCCCAAAGCTGACGAAACAATCATCGAGATTGGACCAGGCACTGGTGCGCTGACTGCTGCGCTGGTCGAGCGTGCCGGTCGCGTTGTGGCGGTGGAGTTTGATAACAAGCTGGCGCCGCTCTTGAATGAACGTTTTGCGGAAGTTGCAAACTTTAATTTGGTGATGGCGGATGCGTTGACAACGGATTTTTGCGCTGCGAT
>Ga0070700_100000264_pt1 | contig 28021 bp, 28 predicted proteins | sample KBSK5101metaG_FD_65456 | JGI IMG/M metagenome (GOLD analysis project Ga0070700, IMG submission 65456) | Corn, switchgrass and miscanthus rhizosphere microbial communities from Kellogg Biological Station, Michigan, USA - KBS K5-10-1 metaG | ecosystem: Host-associated > Plants > Roots >...
AACGAATGGCACCCGGAGGCAAGGACCCGCCGAAGGGAGCAAAGCGGCTCAACGAAAGTTGAGCTTCGTTGCCGGAGCGTAACCGGCGGTGGAGGAAAAGCCACCACAACAAAAACCTAAAGGCACCGCATTCGCAAGAGTGCGAGGATTGTGAAAACGGTTCGTGTGCTGACCGGAGTTCAGCTGACCGCCAGTTGTTCATCGGGATACAAATTGGCAACTTGAGTGTGTACATGCTTTGGTTGCCATCTTATAAAGCGCTTCGGCGATTTATAAGAAAACGGATTGCGCTGCTTTCAGCTTGCTGGGGGCAGCGCTTTTCGTTTTAAATACCTCGGTCGATAAGGAGGATTGATCGAAGATGACTGAAACGAGAATGCAAGAAGTTTCCGAATACAAACCCGGCACGTTTTGTTGGGTTGAACTCGGAACGAGCGATAACGATGCCGCCAAAAGTTTTTACTCCCAACTCTTTGGTTGGGAATATGAAGATAATCCGATGGGCCCGGACATGGTCTACACGATGCTCAAGCTCAACGGTAAAGACGTCGGTGGTCTTTACAAACTGATGCCCGACATGGTGGCCCAGGGAACTCCACCACACTGGCTGAGTTATATTTCTGTAACGAACGCGGACGAGACATGCGAAAAACTAAAAGCGGCCGGCGCGACGTTGCTCAATGGCCCGTTTGACGTATCAACTCATGGGCGCATGGCTGTGGTTAAAGATCCGACTGACGCAGTCTTCGCGATCTGGCAGGCGAAAGATAACAAAGGCTCAGGAATCTACAATGTGCCCAATTCGTTTTGCTGGAACGAACTCGGCACCCGAGATACCGCGAAGGCACGAGAGTTTTACACTAACGTGTTTGGATGGACAGCAGAGTCATTGCCCGAAAGTCCTATCGAGTACACGATGTTCAAGAACGGCGACCGCGGTGCGGGTGGTATGTACCAGATCACTCCGGAAATGGGACAAATGCCGGCACATTGGCTGGTTTACTTTGCGGTCGACGACTGCGACGCAAAAGTGCAAAAAGCCACTGAGCTCGGCGGTACCGTAATGAAACGCGCTGACGATATTCCGGGTGTCGGACGCTTTGCCATCCTCAATGATCCACAGGGTGCGGCGTTCGCGATCATCAAGCTCGAGAATCCCGAGTAAATTCGATTAGGCAAGCCATAAGGAAGCACAAATGGCGCAGAGGTTTATTCAATTGTGCTGTTTGTGCTTTTTTGTGGCTGCTAATGTAGTGGCATGAAAGCTCGTCTCGTTTGGCTGATACTTTGTTGCATCTGGGGATCGACCTGGCTGTTCATCAAGCTCGGTCTTGCTGATCTGCCGCCACTCACCTTTGCGGGCATCAGGTTTGTCATCGCCTGCGCGATCCTTTTCGTTATCATTCGCCTCCGCGATGTTCATCTACCGCGAGCACGGACCGATTGGATCCTGCTGTCAATCAGCGGAATACTTTCCTTTGGACTGAACTATGGTTTGGTGTTTTGGGGAGAGCAGTATATCTCCTCCGGTCTCGCCGCTCTTTTGCAGGCGACTCTGCCAGCATTCGGATTAGTCTTCGCACACTTTTATTTACCCGGCGAACGTTTGAGCTGGGCGAGGATCGGCGGGGTCGTGTTGGGTGTTTGCGGCGTAGGAGTCGTTTTTTCGAATCAACTCGCGATAGCAGGAAGACAGGCTCTTGCAGGTTGTGTGGCGTTGATTCTGAGCGCGATGTTCGCAGCGTATTCGAACGTGCTGGTCAAGAAATACGGGAAGCATCTCGACCCCGCGATACTCGCTGCGGGCCAGATGTTTTTTGGTCTCCTGCTGCTGCTCGGAGTCGGACTTTCACTCGAAGGAAATCCGCTGCGTTTTCACTGGACCCCCATCGCTCTAATCTCTCTTTTATATTTAGCGGTAGTCGGTTCCGTCATCGCCTTTTTGCTTTACTACTGGCTGGTGCTGAACATGGACGTAACCAAATCGATGTTAATCGCACTGGTTACTCCCGTCGTCGCAGTACTCCTCGGCATGATCGTCCTCGACGAACAGATCGGCTGGCGCACCCTCGCGGGCGGCGCAATGATCATATTGGGCATCGCCTTTATCGTCGTGCGCCGTGCGAAAAAGAAAACACCTCACGAAAAAGCGATCGCTACTTCCGTCGGCGCCGACTAGAGCTTGAACTCGCGAATCTGGGCGGCGAGATAGGCTTCAATTGCAAACTCCACCAGGCGGGCTTCGTCTGGTGAGTAGTACTCAGGGAGACGGCGCAATTGATCTATTTGAGGAGACAATAACCAGAAGCCGCCTATATCCGCACCAAATTGATTGTGAACGGCCAGCTCGAGTGCCGTGCCGTGGACTACCCGCAAGTACTTTGCTGATGCGGGATCGAGGTTGACGGTGCAATCGCCCAGCGCAAAACCAAGGAACTCAACATCGCTTTCAGCTTTTGTTAGCTTCAGTTCAGGCTGCATATTTACGAATCAAGCCCTTCACGACACCCTGAATCTGGATTCTTTCCGGAGTCTTGATAAAGATTGGTTTGAACTGCGGGTTTGCGGGTTCAAGCCGAATAAAATCCGGCTCGCGGTAAAACTTCTTCACCGTCGCATAGGTGCCGTCGATAAGGGCGACTACCACCTGTCCATTCTCGGCGGTTTTCTGCGACGTCACGATGATGAAGTCGCCATCCTGGATGTTTTCATCAATCATCGATTCTCCACGCACGCGCAACGCGAAGGTACGTCCGTGTCCCTGCATGTCTTTGGGAACGGCGATCGTGTCGTTGAGAATTAATTCGATCGGTTGACCGGCCGCTACATGCCCCAGCAAGGGGACCTCATTGTCTTCCTCGCCGTTGCCTTCTTTTTGTTGCTGCACGATTTCAATCCCGCGACTGACGTTGGGAATGCGTTTTATTAGTCCTTCACGCTCCAGGGCGGTCAGGACCGCATGAACGCTGGCCGAAGATTTCATCTGAAACTGACGTCCAATCTCGGCGATGGTGGGTGCTTCCTGGTTCGACTCGATATACCGCCGAATGAATTCAAAAATTCTTCGCTGCTTAGCTGTTATGGGCATTTAACAAGCTCCCCTCGTTGTCTCCTCCAAAAAAAATAATTTTCGTTGACAAGCGAAAATTCAGCGAACATTCTCGAACATGTCAGGCGCGACGTCAAGTAGTTTTTTACAGGACCGGAGCGGTGGCGTGGGGGAGACCGTTACCGCCTCGGTTCTGGCGTCGCGCCGTGACTCTAGCCCGGTGATCGATCGGCTCCTCATCATCCGGATTTTGAACCGCTTCTGGATGGAGCGATTGAACACCACCACCGGGCTAAAGCCACGGCGTGCAGAAGGGCCTACTTAACGACTTTGGCCAGTTTTTTGAGGTCGTCAATGAAACGGCGAGTCTCAAGATGGCGCGTCTCATCGTCGGGAGCGCGAAGAATTGAGGAAGGATGGACAGTGGCCATGACGTAGGGAGCAAGTGTTGAAGGAATAAACTCACCGCGTTGTTTGGTAACTCGAAATTGCGGCCCAAGCAGAGACTGGGCGGCGGTCGCACCGAGAGCGACGATTACGTCAGGTTTGATGACGGCGATCTCGGCTTCAAGCCAGGGACGACACGAAGCTATTTCCAGTGAGTTGGGTTTTTTGTGGATGCGGCGTTTACCGCGTGGTTCCCATTTGAAATGTTTGACCACATTGGTGACGTAGGTTTGTTTGCGATCGATGCCGGCCGCTTCCAGTGCATCGTCGAAAAAACGGCCGGCCGGTCCGACAAAAGGTCTGCCTGAGAGATCTTCTTCGTTACCCGGTTGCTCGCCCACAAACATGACTTTTACGCGTCGCGCGCCCTCGCCGAAAACGGTTTGCATGCCTGTTTTCCAGAGATCGCAGGCCTGGCAATGCGCCGCCGCACTTTTGAGTGAAGAGAGCGTTGGGCGTGGAGGAATCAAATCCTCCGCGGGACTTTTGAAGGTTTTACTTCTCGGCATTGGCTATAGGTCATATCGGACGTGTATGGCGAGGATGCCGAGAAACGGTAACAAATCATGAAAGCCGCATTCTCAAAAGCTGAGCTCGAATCCGATATTGCCAGTCGTTTTGGCGATGTATTCAAGCTCCATGAAAAGACCACAGTCGAAACTCTCTCGACCGGCGTTGACGAAATTGACGCGCTGACTGGCGGATTGCCGCGTGGCGCCATCAGCGAGTTTTTTGGACCAGCTTCTTCAGGCCGCACCAGCCTGATGTATGCAATGCTTGCTTATGCAACTGCTCACGAAGAAACCTGTGCCCTGGTCGACACTAACGACGTGTTTGCGCCGACGACGGCGGTTGCCACAGGCATCGATTTCGAGCGATTGCTGTGGGTTCGTTGTGCCGGCAATCTCGAGCACGCATTCAAGGCCGCGGATCTTTTGTTACATGCAGGCGGGTTTGGTTTGGTGATTCTCGATCTGGGCGACGTCGCGGGAAAAGATGCGCGCCGCATTATCTCTTCGTGGTGGTACCGGTTCCGCCGCACGGTAGAAGATCGACCGACAGTGCTTACCGTAATTTCTGAAGAAGCATGCACTCGCTCATGTGCGGCACTGACTCTGGAATTGCAGGGAGCGGCGGAATGGTCGCGCGCCAACTCTGAGAATAGCAAGGTGTTGCCGATGCGAAAGCTGGCGCCGGCGATCCAGCCATTAATTACCCCTGGAAATCTGCTGCGTCACAACGCAATCAAGGTAAGCCGCCAGCGTCCACTCTCTCCGTGGGTTAACGAGAGCCAGTTCAGGGCCGCGAATTTCTAAGTCTCCCGATTGACAGTCTTCGCAAATTTTCGCTAATCTTCGGTTACTATGTTTGCCTGCATTTTTGCCCTGCAGCTTCCGGCCGACCTCTCTCTGCCGGAGTTTGCCTACGGCTTCTCGCCCCTTGTTGAAGAAGTCAGGACGGGAACAGTCGTAATCGACGTCGATGGCTGCGAGTTGTTATTTGGTTCTCCTTATCAACTCGCTCGGGAAGTCTCTGAGCGCGCAAAAAAGTCCCGGACAGAAGGCGGGCTCGAGAGTTCAGTCAGCGTGGCGATAGCTGCCAATCCTGATGCCGCGGTTCACGCGGCGAGTAACCTGCAAGGCATTACCTTCGTTTCACCAGGCGAGGAACTGACCTGCATCGGAGAATTTCCTGTCGACGCCCTCGATTACTCCCTTATTAATCGCGAGAAAAAAGTTGTCAATGAAATCCTGGAAACGTTGCGGCTCTGGGGCGTCCGCTCGTTTGCTGAGTTTGCCTCACTGCCCGTCGCCGGTGTTTCCGAACGTTTGGGCCAGAACGGAATAAAACTTCAACAACTCGCAGCCGGCAAAACCGAGCGGCACTTGAAAGTAAAACAACCCGCACCTGTCTTTGCGCATTCGCTTGAACTCGAACACGCCATCACTGAGCTCGAGCCACTCTCTTTTATTTTCGCGCGACTGCTGCATCAACTCTGCGCCGCTTTGAACGCTTACGCCCTCGCGACGAATGAGGTGGGCATAAGCATGCAACTCGAAGGTCAGACGACGCACGAGCGCAAGTTGTCTTTGCCTTACCCGATGCGCGATCACAAAGTGTTGTTGAAGTTGTTGTTGCTCGACGCGGAGATGCATCCGCCCCAGGCAGCGGTGAAATCCGTTTCAATTGGGTGTGAACCGGTGAAGCCGCGTGTGTTGCAGAATGGGTTGTTTGTGCCGCTCGCTCCGGCGCCTGACAAACTGGAGCTCACGCTCGCGAGACTTGCAAAACTCGTCGGCGAGGAGAATATCGGTTCCCCAACCTTGCTCGATACTCATCGTCCCGATGCCTTCAGCATGAAACGCTTCACGCTTGTGACTAACCCCGATCGTCGTAAGCGTAGACAAATCGGCAATCGGCAATTGGCGATCGGCAATCAAAAGTGTCTTGGATTTCGCATGTTTCGTCCGCCCTTGCGAGCGATAGTGCAAGCTGATCAGGGTTGGCCCACGCAGGTCAGCGCCTGGGGTAAGCAGCGCAGTGTTTATGGGAAAGTGGTGAACGTGGCTGGTCCATGGAGAACGACAGGCGACTGGTGGCGTGACGACCGCTGGGCGCGAGACGAATGGGACGTGACGCTCGAACGTTCCGGCCAACAAACTCTCTATCGCATCTATCGTGAGCTTAAGTCTGAGAACTGGTTCGTTGAGGGGAATTATGACTAGCCACAAAAAGGCACATAAGGCTCAAAAAGAAAATACCAAGTCTTAATTTCTTCTTTTGAGCCTTATGTGCCTTTTTGTGGCCAAATACAAATGTACGTTGAACTGCACGCCCGCTCCGCTTTTAGTTTTTTGGAAGGTGCTTCTGTGCCTGAAGAGTTGATTGCCGCGGGCGTCGAGCTGGAAATGCCGGCGATGGCTTTACTCGATCGCAATGGGGTTTATGGAGCGCCGCGCTTTCATCTGTCGGCAACAAAGAATGATATTAAGGCCCACATCGGCGCTGAGATAACTGTTCGCCTGCCAAAGACCAAAGCTGTCTGTTCGATCCCCGTGCTGGTGCGTAACCGCACTGGTTACCAGAATCTCTGCCGTCTAATCACTATGATGAAGTTGCGTGTGCCGAAACACGCAAAGCAGGGCGAGCACAGTGTTACCGCCGACGAGTTGGCTGCACATGCCAAAGGCCTCGTCTGTTTGACCGGCGGCTTCGATGGTCCAATCGCGAGCGCGATCAATTCCAGAAACACTGAAAACGTGAGGAATGCACAGACGGTCACCGAATGGCTGATTGATGTGTTCGGTAAAAAGAACGTCTATGCGGAGCTGCAACGCCATTTCGATCGTGACGAGGAGGCTCGCAATCATTTGGTGATTGAGATTGCCCGCCGCAACCGCCTGCCAATGCTCGCCACTAACGGTGTGTGTTATGCAATACCGGCTCGCAGAGAAGTGGCTGACGTCTTCACATGCATTCGCAACCACGTGCGACTGGAGACGGCCGGGCGCCTGCTGGCCCAAAACTCCGAACGATACCTGAAGCCCGCCGCAACGATGGAGAATCTCTTCGCCGATTTGCCCGAGGCGATCGCGAATACATCTGAACTCTCATCGCGGCTCGAATTCACGCTTCAGGATCTCGGCTACGAATTTCCCAAATACCCTGTGCCACGCGGCGAAACGATGGCCTCCTTCCTGCGCAAACGCACGGAAGAAGGCGCGCGCTGGCGCTACACAGGCGTGAACGGTATGCCCACCTACGAGCGAGCACGCGGGCAAATCGAACGCGAGTTGAAGCTGATCGAAAAACTCAAGCTCGAAGGTTATTTCCTGATTGTCTGGGACATCGTCAAGTTTTGTCGCGAGCAGAACATTCTGGTCCAGGGCCGTGGTTCGGCGGCAAACAGCGCGGTCTGTTATTCACTGGGAATCACCGCCGTCGATCCCATCGGCATGGAGCTGTTGTTTGAGCGATTTCTTTCTGAAGAACGAGGTGAATGGCCCGACATCGATCTCGATCTGCCGAGTGGGGAGAAACGCGAACAGGCAATTCAATACGTTTACGAGCGCTACGGAAAACTCGGCGCGGCCATGACCGCGAACTGCATCACTTACCGCGGGCGTTCGGCAGCGCGCGAAGTAGGCAAGGCACTCGATTTCGATGAGGAAACGCTTGGCCGGCTTTCTGGACTGGTGCATACGTGGGAATGGAAAGATCCAAACGATTCAACAGAGCGGCAGTTTCGCGATGCCGGCCTCGATCTGCGCCAGCCACGAATCAAAAAGTTCTTTCAACTTTATCAACTGGTCCAGGATCTACCGCGCCACCTGGGCCAACATTCGGGCGGCATGGTGATCTGCCAGGGGCAGCTCGATTCGATCGTGCCGCTCGAGCCCGCGGCCATGCCCGGTCGCGTAGTGGTCCAATGGGACAAGGAAGATTGTGCGGACCTTGGGTTGATCAAAGTGGACTTACTGGGACTCGGCATGTTGGCGGTCCTGAAAGACTCGATCCAGCTGATTCGCGACTCGTACGACGAAGAAGTCGATCTGGCCCACCTGCCGCAGAATGATCCGGCTGTTTACCACGCGCTGCAGACTGCCGATACCATCGGTATGTTTCAGGTCGAGAGCCGGGCGCAGATGTCGTGTCTGCCGCGACTGCGACCGGCGACGTTTTACGACATCGTGGTCCAGGTAGCAATCATTCGCCCCGGCCCGATCGTCGGCAACATGGTCCATCCTTATCTCAAACGCCGGCAGGGCAGGGAAGCAGTTACTTATGCACACCCATGCCTCGAGCCGATTCTCGCGCGCACGCTCGGAGTGCCGTTGTTTCAAGAGCAACTGTTAAGAGTGGCCATGGACTGCGCGGGATTCACCGGTGGTGAGGCCGAAGAGTTGCGCCGCGCATTTGGTTTCAAACGCTCGGAAGCGCGTATGAAGGCGATTGAAGTAAAGCTGCGGCAGGGGCTGGCGCGCAGCGGGATCAACGGCAAGACGCAGGATGACATTGTGCTGTCAATCAGTTCGTTTGCGCTTTACGGTTTTCCGGAATCGCATGCGGCAAGTTTTGCCCTCATTGCTTACGCCAGCGCTTATTTGAAATGTAATTACCTGGCTGCGTTCACGGCGGCGATTCTCAACAACCAACCGATGGGTTTTTATCAGCCGTTCACCATCATTAAGGACGCGCAACGTCATGGACTGAAAGCTTTGCCGATCAACATTACCTGCTCGGATTGGTTGTGTACGCTCGAGAAAGAGGAAGACGGGACCCTTGTTCTTCGTCTCGGGCTGAGGTACGTGCGGGGGTTGAGCCAGCAGTCGGGAGAGGCGATTGTTCGCGAGCGATCTGCCGGTGGCGATTTCGCCGGCATTGATGACTTGCGTAATCGAGTGCCTGAGCTTCGAAAAGATGAGTTGAGAAAGTTGGCTGCGGTGGGAGCATTGAATTTTATTCAGAACTCATCTCGTCGTGATGCGCTGTGGCAGGTTGAACGCGTGACGCGCGCCGCCGGCAAGCTGTACGAAGAGTTACTCGAAGAGGACGGCAATTCACCGTTGCAGCAGATGACTTTAACAGAGCGGGTGGACGCTGATTTTCGTGGGACAGGACTGACAATCGGGAAGCATCCGGTGGCGCATCACCGCGGGGAGTTGAACAAGCTTAACGCCTTGCGCGCGATCGACATTCGCAAATTACGCAACGGCACTTTTGTGCGTGTGGCAGGCTGGGTAATTGTGCGACAACGGCCGGGAACGGCGAAGGGGTTTATGTTTCTGAGTCTGGAAGATGAAACCGGAGTCAGCAATATCATAGTCACGCCGCAACTCTTCGATAAATACCGGCGCGAGCTGGTCGGGCATCCGTTTCTCTTAATCGAAGGGGCGTTACAGAATCAGGATAACGTGATTTCGGTCAAAGCGAGCCACGTGCAGCCACTCTCCTTCACGGTCGCAGCCGCGCCGTCACACGATTTTCACTGAAAGTCTTGCCTTAAGCCGGGCGGATGGCTTGCTTTGGAGGGGATTCGATCAGGCCCTGAACAACCTGCGCAACCTGCGAGAGAGGCTTTGGTTTCCTGAGAAACGCGTCGGCGCCGCAGCGTCTCGCCTCGTCTTCAATCTCAGCCGAGCCGTACGCCGTCAAAACGATTATTCGCGTCTGCGGATTGTGCTCACGGATCAGCCTGATTATGTCGAGGCCGTCGTGGCTGTTGGTCATAGTGAGGCGCAAGTCCTGAATTACGACTTTGTAGTTCGTCGCTCCAATCAGTTTTTCTGCTTCTTCGATTTCACTGGCGGTATCGACTTTATAACCATGTAAAGAGAAGTACTCACTCATCGAGAAGCAGATCGACTCTTCATCATCGACGACCAGCAGACGCGGCAAGGGTGTCTCGCTGAGAGAGCGCTCATCTCGACCAAGCCACATCTGTCTCAATTTACCGGAGACTTTTTTGAGGGTTCCAAATCGACTCTGCTTCACAGGGCACACTGGTTCCGTATTAACGCGATAATTACCTGAGCCACCCTTTGCTCGTTCATTATAAAGACTCGTCCACAGCAAGACTCTCCTCACACCCGTAGGTTAGGCAAGTAGAGAGATGCCGGAAAAAATTCCGAAGGAGATGAAGTAAGTAGCGAGGGGTTTAGCTCCCGTGGAGCTCATCGTTAAACTTCCGCACTAGATAAACGATGAAGGTCAGGACAACGGCAACTAGTAGCCTGGAAGTTGCCGCTGCCCGACCCGAAAGCTAGATACAAATTGCAGCCCGCACATTTGATCGCTGCATAACAGGAACGCTCACTCGCCCGGCACTACTGGGCGTAGCTGGTTTCGTGATGATATAAAGTAAGACTTCACAAACCTCGCGGGTGCCCGTCCCGATCGTGTTTCCCTTGTCGTCCTGTAGCGCGTAGATCCGGCCGTTGGCGTCAAGGGGGAATATCATTGGTTCAGCATACATGCACACACTCCCTTGGTTACCCGGGGCTGCATACAAAACCGGCCCTTGGCACGTTTGACAAACCTTAAAACGCAATCACCAGAGTTGCTGTTCAGACTAGCTAACTACGAACGTTTGAAGCGCTTTCTTACCGCGCCTGCAACACCCAGCAAACCAGTACCAAGCAGCATCATGCTGGTTGGCTCAGGCACAGCTCCACCAGTGACGGTACCTTGAACAGTAGTGGTACCCGTTCCCGCTCCGCCGCCGACGCCAGTTACTGGCAAGGCGATGGTGTAGGTCGGGTTCAGTGTGTAGGTGAATCCGCCGATGGTGATTGAAGTGGTTGAGAAAGTCAGAGTTGCGATACCGGTATTAAAGCCCAGTGTGCCACTGAGAGTTCCCACCAAGCTTCCCGCGCCAGCCGGTGAAACCTGAATGATGTTTAAGGTGAAAGTCCCGCCGATGGCCGGACCCGCCGCGCCTGGCGGCACTGTGCTGGTGACAACGATATCACCAAAACTTGCTCCAGCGGGTGTGTTCACCCCGTTGGTGGTACCGTTGAATGTTAGCGTCGTTGTCCCGTTGATATTTGTGAAGGCAGCGACGTTTGTACCACTAACACTAAAGACTCCTGTGGTGCTAAAGGTGACCGGATCTGCTTTAGCTTCCGCAGTTCCAAGGGCCACCATTACCGCCAGCAGAGCACCCATTAGCGTAGTCTTAAATAGACTTCCCATAGAATTTGTTCCCCCTTTTAGATCTTTGTGATCAGTATGTGCGTGCTATCCGAGTGAACGCTTGTCCGCTCGGTCTATGGTCACTCAGCTTCAGTTTCATGTTTGAGCAACGACGGAGCAAATGTCGTTGCACAAACACAGTTCCAATAAATTAGAAATAGTGTGAAGGGACCGCCCTTTCCGCTATTTCTTCTTAAAACGCTTCCGAGCACCTGCAGCGGCGCCGATCAGACCGGTGCCAAGCAACACCATGCTCGCTGGTTCGGGAGTAGTTTGTACGATTTCACTGCCGCCGAGGCGCACCTGTCTCACATCCTGGAAAACAGCACCGCTGATTGCGGTGAGGCTGATCGATGTAATTAACTGTCCGTTGATGGCTGTCACAGTGAAGAAATTCTGGCCGTTGGCGTCGACCGTGAAATCGTCTTCAAAAAAGCCACCATTGATGTTGACCCCTGTAACGTGGATCAAGACAGAACCAGAGGTGGAGGCATTGATGTTGAATACCGCACGGGTAAACGTGTCGTTGTTGGCCAAACCGAAGGTCAGTTGGGTTAACGCGGTGTTACCGGTTCCGCCACTGACTGTGGCTTGACCCGATGGATTTGCGTTAAGGAGGCCGCTACCACTGCTGGACGTAAAATTCACGAGAAGGAGGTTCTGACCAACCACACCAGTTACGGTAGTCACATTGGTCGCGGGGTTTAGCAGGACATTATCAGTGCCTTGATTGTTGACTCCGGAGACAACAACAATATCGGCTTTGGCAGTTCCTGCCACGACGCTGATAACTGCGAAGATCGCCAGCGCCAGTACTGTATTTTTAAGAGACCCATGACGGGACATTGCAATAGCTCCTTGTTAGTGACTCCCGATAGGAGGAAGCCCCTTGACATTAATTTTTGTGGGAGGCCTGAATCTCTCAAGAGAACTTGCGGGGCACTGCAGGCTCTATCAAGTTCAGCCAAATCACTCGGAGAACTACCCGAGAAACATACGTATGTTTGGCACTTTGACGTTCGTGTAGCAAATGATGGACCATAAAGTCCGTCGCGTGTTACAGATAGGAATGTCGGGAATCTGACGGAAAGAATGGAATTGGGCCAACGAGCGGGACGAGGGCTCGTCTAAAATCCAGACTTGAGTCTAGACTTTGGACATGGGGATCTGATGCTTCTTAATCTTCTGATAAAGCGAGCTTCTGGGAATGCCAAGACGCTTTGCAGCCTTCTCAACTCGCCCTCGTTCCTCTTGCAGCACACGCTCGATGTGCTGTTTTTCGAGTTCCAGAAGAGTCAATCGTGAGTCGAGGAAAGGCGCTCCAACTTGTGTGTGGCCATCGAAGTGAAGATCGTTGAGGGTGATATGTTTCTGGTCACTCAATAGGACCGCGCGTTCGATTACATTACGTAGCTCACGGATGTTGCCGGGCCATGAGTATGACTGCAAGGCTTCAATACATCCCTGGTCCAACCGCAGCTCACCACGGCCCAAGTCGGCAGAAACTTTGTCGAGCAGGTATTGGGCCAACGTCGGGATGTCTTCGATTCTGTCCCGCAGCGATGGAAACGACAGCGGGATCGTGCTGATGCGAAAATAGAGATCGTCTCGAAAGCGCCTCTCTCGGACCAGATGTCCGATGTCCTGGTGCGTGGCGGCGATCAGCCTGACGTCAACTTGCCGGTCTCTAACGTCTCCCACCCGGCGAAAACGTTTCTCTTCGAGAACTTTCAGCAATTTGGGTTGAATCTGAAGGTCCACGTCGCCGACCTCGTCGAGAAAGATGGTCCCGCGATGGGCCACTTCAAACAATCCCTGCTTGGAAGCCGTCGCGCTTGTAAACGCGCCTTTCTCGTGGCCGAAGAGCTCGGTTTCGAGAAGCTCACGCGTTAGGCCGGCACAGTTAAGGTCGACGAAGGCTTCGTCGGCGCGGGGGCTGTTTTCATGGAGCCAGCGCGCGAGCACGCCTTTGCCGGTCCCCGTTTCACCCAGAATCAAAACCGGGCTTTCAGTAGAGAGAATCTTTCTGGCCTGATCGGCCAGCGCCTTAATGGCCGCACTGGTGCCGATGAAAGGATCGATGGCCTGGCGAGACTGGCGCGACTTGCTGGCGAGTTGTTTGTGATAGTTGCGCTGTTTTTGCAGCAGTCTTTGGAGAATGACGAGCAGCGTGGGGAGTTCGAGCGGTTTGGTTAGAAACTGTTCCGCTCCTTCTTTAATAGCTCTGACGGCCAGGTCAATTGAGCCATGCGCCGTTAGCACAAGCAGGGGGATACCGGCGTCGATCTCTCGCAAACGTGGCAACAGATCGAGTGCGGTGCCATCGGGCAACATGTAATCAGCGATGACGATGTCCGGCCGGGAGTTACGAAACAACTGCTGCGCATCGTCGCAGCTTTCTGCTTCTTCGATTTCGTATCCGTGTTGCTCCAGAAAATCACGGATACCAAATCTAACTCCCGACTCATCATCAACCACCAAAACCTTGTTCCTGGACATTAAGCGTCTCCCCCGGCTGGTATCGGGAACCTCGCTATCATACAGGCTCCACCCTCGGGATTATTGCCTGCAATGAGTTTTCCTTCATGTTCCTGCATGATGCGTTGCGCAATCGCTAAACCGAGTCCTGTGCCACCGCGTCGCTTCGAGAAGAACGGCTCGAAAATCTTTGGCAAGTCTTCAGCCAGAATGCCGGCGCCGGAGTCTTTTATGGCACACTGGACCCATTCCTGGTTACCGTCTGTGACCTTGTTAGCTTCCACAATTACTGAGCCCTGCTGCGGCGAATGTTGAATTGCGTTCTCGATCAGGTTCACAAATACTTTTGAAAGCCTGCGGCGGTCAATCCTAATCTTCGGCAGCGAGTCCTCGATCCTGCTTTCGAGATGTATCTGGGCCACTTCCGCAGATGGCATACAGGCACGCACGGATCGCGCGATCATCTCTTCGATCGAAACCATGTACAACTCACCTCGGAATGGTTTGCCGTACTCTAACAATTCTTCCATGAGAATCGTGAGACGCCCGATCTCATCACGAAGAACGTTTGTGTAGCGTAGGTATTCAGTGCGATCGCTGAATCTCGTTTCAAACGCATCGAGGATCGAAGAGATGCCGAACAGCGGGTTTCTGACTTCGTGGGCGACACCGGCCACGAGAGACCCCAGCAGCGACATCATCTCGCTTTGCCGCAGTGACGCTTCGAGTTGGGCGCGCTTCGTGATGTCTTGTGCGATCAGGATGGCGCGTTCACCTACCGAGCCGAATTCATTGATGTGGTAAAGCGTGATAGCCCATGTTTTCCCCGTCACTTCATCTTTGACTTCTTCCGCTAACGGCGTTTGCGTGACGCGTATCTCCTCGATGAGTTCCGCCGCTTTTTTCCAGGGCTGGTTCTCACTAAGCTCACTCACTTTTTTCCCGAGTATCTGTTCGGGTTCAACTCCTACTATCTGTTCCGCCGACAGATTTGAACGCTTAATCGTGCTGTCAAGATCGACAATCAGTACTGGAAAATCGATGGCGTTGAACGTCTGGCGCCATTCCATCGCCGACTGCTGTAGCGACGTGTGCAGGCGTTGTTGCTTCTCGTCGAGGAGCTTTCTTTCCGTGACGTCGTTGGCAATCACGAGCCTGCTGTTCTTGCCGTCGAAGACGACCGGGTGCGAGCTCATCTCGACGTAGATCGTCTGGCCGGTTCGCGTTTTATGACGCCACGGGCTCGAGATCACCAGATCATTCGGATCGTGTTTGATCATCAACGTCGGAATATCTTCCTGCGCTCGAAGGTCGTAGATGGTCATCGAGAGAAACTCGTTGCGGGAGTAGCCGTAGGTGCGGGTGGCGGCTTCGTTCACTGCCAGAAATCCGAGCGAGTCTTCGTTGTAGACCCAGATTGGTTGCGGCGTTGATTCGAAGAGCAGGCGATAGCGTTCTTCTGAGTCGCGTAGTGCTTCCTCGAAATGCTTTCGTTCCGTGACGTCACGGGCGAGTCCGCGAAAGCCGGTGGTTTCGTTGAGCTTGTCCTTGATTGGCGAGATGATGAGATCCAGCCAGCGATCCTCACCAGTCGCGGAACGAGCTACAAACTGGTGCCGGAATTCATGTGCTTCCTGCGGCCGCCCGAGACCTGCGGCAAATCCATTGCTTTCCGGAATAATTCCGAAGATTGCGAAAAAAGAGTTGCCGATGATCTCTTCAGGGCGGCGCCCGAGAAATCTTTGTCCGGCAAGGTTCATGCTCGTCAACTTGCCGGAGAGATCCTGGGTAAAAATCATGTCACTGGCCTGCTCGACGAGATCCCGGTAACTCGCTTCGAGTTGCGAGCGCTCGAGCAGGCGCGAGACTTTGGCGACCAGACGCGCTGAATCAAAAGGGATTTCGAGGTAGTCGTCCGCTCCGGCACGCAACCCGGCAACCGCGCTTTCCGTATCTTTTTGTCGAGCACTGACGAGGAGAATCGGGACGGTTTTAAGTTCCGAATCGGCGCGGATTTCGCGGCAGAATTCCAGCCCGTCCATGCGCGGCATCGAGACGTCGCTGATGACCAGATCGGGTCGTTCGCGGCGCGCGAGCGTCAGACCTTCACGACCGTCTTCGGCGGTCAGGACTGAGTAACCGGCCTTACGCAACAGGCTGCCCATCAAAGTTAATTGATCGGGCTCGTCGTTGACGATAAGAACGGAGTTGTCGTCGTGGCCGTTGGAGATTTCTATCCCGTGCACCAGTGCTTTACCTCGAACTGCTGCCGTGTTTGAGTTGGAAGAACGGGGGCGAACGGCGTACAGGCTGCGGAATTGCTGGCGTTTTGACGCGCGGAGTATATCACAAGCGGATTTCACGCAAAGACGCAAAGGAAGCAAAGCAGCAAGTCGGCAGTAAACCGAAAAGCGCCCGTATGAATCCAAACTTCACACTTTATAAGGCAAAGGAAGATTATTGCCTGGAGATATTCGAATGAGAGACCTAACTAATTCTTACAGAGGAGCAGTTTCGCGACTGCACATTTTTTTAAGTTTGTTTTTGGTTGTGTTTGCGTTCGCGTCGTGTAGCGGGCAGAGCAAATTGATGAGTTTGACTCCCGCCGGGTCCACCCCGCCGGCGCCGGCTGCGACCAGTTTCGCCGGTGTGCAGACATCCTATGCTGAGCTTGTCAGCAGGGTCTCGCCGGCCGTCGTGACTATCCGGTCCACTGAACGTTCGCGACCTGCACAACAGTTTCCCTTCATGGACGACCCGAACTTTCGAGAATTTTTCGGCGACCGAATGCCGCAGCAACAGCAGCCGCCACAGCGTGTGCAGGGCGTGGGCTCGGGAGTCATCGTCAATGCTGATGGCTACATTCTGACCAACCATCACGTAGTTGACGGCGCCCTCGAAATCAAGGTCGAACTGACTGACAATCGCACCTTCACCGCGAGGCTCGTGGGTTCCGACCCGCCGAGCGACCTTGCTGTGTTGAAGATTGATGCGAAAGACTTGCCGACACTTTCCCTCGGCGATTCCGACAAGGTTCGCGTCGGCGATTTTGTCCTCGCACTCGGTAACCCGCTCGGCATCGGACAAACCGTTACTTCGGGTATCGTGAGTGCAAAAGGGCGCGCAACCGGCCTCAGCGACGGCAGTTTTGAAGACTTCCTCCAGACGGACGCCGCGATCAACCGTGGCAACTCCGGCGGTGCGCTAGTGAATACAAACGGCGAACTGATCGGCATCAACTCGCAGATCCTTTCGCCATCGGGTGGCAACATCGGCATCGGTTTCGCGATTCCTTCGAACATGGCCAGGGCGGTGATGGACCAGTTGTTGAAAACCGGGAAAGTCCATCGCGGCATGCTCGGCGTGACGATTCAATCGATTGATTCGGATCTGGCGTCGAGTTTGAACCTGCCCGCAGCGCGAGGCGCGATTGTGACCTCGGTTGCAAGCGGTGGCCCGGCTGAGAAAGCCGGTATCAAGCGCGGAGACGTCATCACAGCTGTCAACAAACAGCTGGTGATTGACAACAACAGTCTGCGAAACCTCGTGGCCAGCATGCCTCCAGGGTCGAACGTTGAAGTAACCGCGCTTCGCAACGGCCGTGATCAGAACTTCCAGGTTGCGTTGGCGGAACTTCCGGATCGGGAGCGACCCGAGGGCGACAGTGAAGACACCAGCAAGAGTGGTGACACTGGAAACACCAAGTTTGGATTGACTGTCCAACCGCTGACCGCGGAAACAGCCACGCGTTATGGTCTCGATGCTGACGATCAGGGCTTGCTCGTTACGCGAGTCGATCCGTCAGGCAGCGCTGCAAACGCAGGCGTTCGGCAGGGTGACTTAATTCAGGAAGTAAATCGCCAGCCGGTAAATACTGTTACAGAGTTCAGCACAGCAATTCAGCGGTCGGGCGCTAAGCCGGCCCTGGTTCTGGTCAAGAGACGAAACAACGTGATCTATATGACGTTGAAAGCCAACTCCTAAACTCAACCACAGCAATCGAAAGAACACAGAGGCCCATTTCGGGCCTTTGTGTTTTTGTGTTCAATGAAGTACGTTCCACCGTTCGAGGAGGAGCTTATGCGAGAGTTTGATCGCCGGCCGTGGGGCAGCTACACCGTGCTCGAAGAGGATCGCAACTTCAAGGTGAAACGGATCGAAGTGTTGCCCGGTCAAAGACTCAGTTATCAGAAACACTCACAACGCGCGGAACACTGGTTCGTAGTTGAAGGAACCGCAAAGGTCACTCGCGATGGCGAAGAGATTTTCGTGCAAGCCGGCGAGGCTATCGACATTCCTATCGGCGCCGCTCATCGAGTTGAGAACCCCGGCGACACGGATCTCGTTTTCATAGAAGTGCAGCGAGGGAATTATCTCGGCGAAGACGACATCGTTCGTCTTCAGGATGATTACGGTCGTTAGTTTTTAGCCGCGGATTTACGCGGACATTCACGGATAAGACATTTATGGAAGAGTCAGTCTCCGTTCCCCAGGAAGACTCGCAAAGCCTGTGGTCTGCCGTAAAGGAATCGATCCGCGGGTCGCATCGAAACTACACGACCGGCCCGATCGGACGTGCGATCCTTTTGCTCGCGATACCCATGGTCCTGGAAATGATCATGGAGAGTGTCTTTGCGGTCGTCGATATCTATTGGGTCTCACATCTCAGCAATCCCACGGACGCTGTGGCCACAGTCGGCCTCACCGAATCATTGATGACTCTCGTGTACGCGCTTGCGATCGGCTTGAGCATCGGCGCGATGGCGATGATCGCGCGCCGCATCGGCGAACAGAATCCTGAAGGCGCTGCGCGTTCGGCGGTGCAGGCGATTGCATTGGCGTTGATGGTGTCAATAGTTATCGGCGTGATCGGTGCTTCGCTTGCGCCAACCTTCCTGCGGTTCATGGGTGGATCGCCGTGGGTGGTCGAACAGGGTTCTTCGTTCACTCGCATCATGCTCGCAGGCAATATGACCGTTGTCATGCTCTTCATGATCAACGCGATCTTCAGGGGCGCCGGCGACGCCGCGATAGCGATGCGCACGTTATGGCTGGCCAACTGGATCAACATACTTCTCGGGCCATGTTTGATCTTCGGGCTCGGACCGTTTCCAAAGTTGGGACTAGTCGGCGCTGCTATCGCGACGAATATCGGCAGAGGTACCGGCGCGCTCTACGCATTCAGCCGTCTCATTCGTTCCGGCAGTCGCGTCTATATTCGTGCGTCTCATGTGCGAATTGAGCCATCGATCATCGCGCGCCTCATCCGGCTCTCAGCCACAGGAACGTTTCAAGTCTTCATTGGCATGGCGAGTTGGATCGGACTCGTGCGCATCATCTCGAGTTTCGGCAGCAATGCCGTCGCCGGTTACACGCTCGGCATTCGCGTGATCCTGTTTGCTCTCTTGCCGTCGTGGGGTATGGCCAATGCAGCCGCAACGATGGTCGGTCAGGCACTCGGAGCGCGAAATCCGGAACGTGCGGAACGCGCGGTCTGGAAAGCCGGTTTCTACAACATGATCTTTCTTGGGATAGTGGGAGTGATCTTTGTCTTTTTCGCTCCACAGATCATCGCGCTCTACAATCCCTCGCCGGAAGTCGCTCACTACGGCGTGGACTGTCTCCGCATCGTCGCTTACGGATTTCTGTTTTATGCCTACGGTATGGTGCTCGGCCAGTCGTTTAACGGCGCCGGGGACACCTGGACACCCACGATCATCAACCTGTTTGTGTTTTGGCTGTGGGAAATCCCGCTCGGATATATCCTCAGCGTCAAGTTCGGCATGGGTCCTGAAGGTGTTTTCACCGCCATCACGATAGCCTTCTCGACGCTCGCGGTCGTCAGCGCCCTGGTCTTCCGCCGTGGTCGCTGGAAAACGAGGGTTGTCTAAGTAGTAGGGAGTTCGAACAGTGCTGTCGGACTTCGTAACGTTTTAGGCCTATCTCTGCCTCCTGATTTTCTGTACGTTACATTACATTGAGGCTTTTTGACCTTCAATCTTGGCGGCCCTTATGTTGCTTAACTAAGGGCTGCCAGACAGAGCAGGGCACGTGGAGTGCGGCGACTTGCCCACGCTTCGGATCCACCGACTATTTACGACGGGTCGCTGCACTCCACGAAGTGGCCAATAGCCCGCGGCAAGTTTCAGGGGGAGAGCAAGGAGGACACCTGATGGAGAAGAAGTTAAAGGGGAAGAAGGTGGCCATTCTGGTTGCCGATGGTTTTGAACAGGTGGAGTTAACGGAACCGAAGAAGGCTTTGGAAGAAGCAGGAGCAACGACAGAGATTGTTTCTCCCGCCGATGGTGAAGTTCAAGGTTGGAACCACGACGAGAAGGCAGATTCATTTAAAGTCGATATGCCGTTGAGCCGGGCCCGTTCTGATGATTACGACGCATTGTTATTGCCGGGAGGCGTGAGAAATCCCGATCAATTAAGAATGATGGTAAGGGCGGTTGAATTTGTCGATGGATTCTTTGTAACCGGAAAACCGGTGGCTGCGATCTGTCATGCTCCATGGACGCTGATCGATTCCGAAGTAGTTAAAGGGAAAACGATCACTTCGTGGCCGTCGTTGAAGAACGACTTGATTAATGCAGGCGCGCATTGGGTTGATCGAGAGGTTGTTGTAGACAATGGTTTAATAACAAGCAGGAAGCCTGCCGATATACCCGCGTTCAATAAGAAGATGATCGAGGAGTTTGCGGAAGGACGACATTCGCGGCAGAGAGCCGCGTGAGCAGGAGCAGGAACAGGAAGGCGGAGCAGCACACCTCCAGCTTTCCTGTTCCTACTCTCTGCGACTTGTAAGGATTAGCCACAAAGAGACACATAAGGCAAAAGATTCACTGCTCGGACAGAGAGACAAATACACTTAGGAATCTGTTTTGTGACTTTTGTGCTTTTTGTGGCTAGATTTTTTTCGCGGTTTGACCAACCTTCACTGTGCCGCCCTGAACGACCTTCGCGTTGATGCCGCGCAGGCAAAGTGCTTTTCCTAGTTCCGAATTCACAAACTGCATTGCCTCAGCACCGAAGCGTGCCACAAACTTCTTACATCCTGTGTGCGGCAGTGGACTGACTTCCAACACTGCTGAGCCAACTGCGATACGCGATCCCGCGGGTAAGTTTTCTCTGCCCAGATCCATGTCGATGTAAAGTTGATCGCCTGCGAGCGGCCAGCGTTCACGTTCCTGGGCCACGAGCGCAGTGACGCGCGAGTTCATGATGTTGATCTGCATTTCCGGATGCGCTGATCCATCGGGAGTTTTACTGCTGCCGCGTACTTTCCAGTTGTCGCCAATCAGACCGAGGCTTATATCAAGCTCCGCTTCGTCAAGCACTTCACGCAGGTCCTCTTCCGGTCGCCGTACAATCAACTCTATAACGCCTTCATCTTTAGGCGCCTGACGCAGATGGTCCAACGCGGCTTCAAGTTCTTCAGTCGTCAAATGTCTCACGGTAGACTCCATTGACGCGATAATATAACCGAGTTTGGCGTAAAATAGGCACGGATTTACACGGACTGACGCGGATTTCACAACTCTTAACAAATTTTTACCTCGCCTTGACATAGCGCGGTGTGTCCGGGCGTATCCTCTGCCCTGCAATGAAGTCCAGAAGAGAAGCTAACACTCGTTTCCGGCTCATTCTTACGCTCGGTTTGGCCGTGGTGTTGCCGGCCTTGACGCTGATCTACGTTAACTTCCAACACGTTAAATCGATCCAGCGCGGTAAAAAATTCGAAGCCCTGATCCATCGTGATTTTCAATACCTGCTTTCGAATTCGGCGCACAAGATGAGCGGCAAGGCTTACGAACTTACGGACCGAGCCCGAGATGCTTTTCCGTCTGATGCCGACTCGGATGATGAGAAGAGAAGAAAGTTTGATCTCCTTTTGACGAAGAGCCCGTGGTTCGCGCACGTGGTTTTTTTCGATGCAAAAAAAGGGGTGGTCGTTCAGCAGCAACGCGCGCAAGCAAACGAAAAAGAGCTCGCCAATTTGGAAAGGATGTATAACGGCTGGTTTAGTCTCGATGCCCCACAGTTAGTGGAGCACTTATGCAAGAGATCCAAGCCCATCATGTGGTACAGCGGCGAAGTGGATCGCCCAAACGGTCCTGTTTACAACACGACAGCTATATTCGCTTTTCCTCAACTGGCCAGGGATCGAATGGTGTTGGGAGCTGTGAGTTTCGATCCGAACTATTTGAAGCAAAATTTTTTCCCGCAAATGTTGGAGGAGTCGACTTCACAAAAGCTTTCTGATGATCCACAGGAAGCGAATGAACCCGAGGACCAGCGCCTTGCCATGCTTGTTTATCCGGCAGATGTCCTGCGCTCGGAACCTGATCGGCCGTTTGCAATGTCGACTGGATGGAATGGCGGGAAGCCCGAAGTGTCGCTCAGTCTCGACGATCCGTTTCGCGGTCTCGCCTTGGGCATCAAGTTTCAGGGCACAACAGCGCAAGCGATCGCTCATCGATGGGTGGTGCAGAGCTTTGCGATTCTCGGCGTGTTGTCGGTGTTGATGATCGGTGGTTTGGTGCTGACGTATCGCAGCGTGAATAAGCAAGTGGCGCTCGCGCGTTTGAAGTCTGACTTTGTCTCCAACGTTTCACACGAGTTGCGCACACCACTCGCTTTGATCCGACTCTACGCGGAAACACTCGAACTCGGTCGTATCACAACCGAAGGAAAGAAGAACGAGTACTACAGCATCATTCGCAAAGAGAGCGAACGACTAACAGCGCTAATCAATAACATCCTCGACTTCTCGCGCATCGAAGCCGGTCGCAAAGAATACGACTTTCGCGAAACTGACATCGCCGAGCTGGTTCGCAACACGCTCGATTCTTATCGTTTTCAAATCGAGCAACAGGGCTTTGCGCTCGAGGAGCAGATTGATCCCGGCATCCCGCGGATGAAAGTCGATCGCGAAGCGATTGCTCGCGCGCTTGTTAACCTCGTAAACAATGCGCTGAAGTATTCTGACAATGAAAAGTTTTTAGGCGTCAAACTTTATCGCGACAATGCTGTGCTCAAACTCGAAGTGAGCGATCGTGGTATTGGCATCGACCGAAACGAACAGTCGAGAATTTTTGAGAAGTTTTATCGCACCGGCGATCCGCTGGTCCATAACACGAAGGGCAGTGGACTCGGGTTGTCATTGGTGCGTCACATCACGCACGCGCACGGCGGTCAGGTTGAAGTTGAGAGCGCGCCAGGTCGTGGCAGCAAGTTCACGCTTTCGTTGCCGTTGGGTCAACCGGACACTGCAGGGGGAATTTAAAACCATGAAAACCAAAATTCTGATCGTCGAAGACGAGCCCGCAATGGTTGCCGGACTGCGCGATAACTTCGAATACGAAGGCTACGACGTGATCAGCGCCGAAGACGGTGTCAGCGGTCTCGATCGCGCGCTCGCCGATAATCCAGACCTCGTCGTGCTCGACGTCATGATGCCGCGCATGAGCGGACTCGACGTCTGCAAACAGTTGAAAGCGAAACGCCCGTCAGTGCCGATCATTATGCTCACCGCGCGCGGCCAGGAGATCGATAAAGTCGTCGGCCTCGAACTCGGAGCAGACGACTACGTGACCAAACCCTTTTCGATACGCGAACTGATGGCGCGTGTCAAAGCCGTGTTACGCAGAGTCTCTGCGCCGTTGCCCGTGCCTGAGGTCTACAAATTCAGTGACATTGAAGTAAATATTCGTAGCAACGAAGTGCGACGCGACGGACAGATCGTGGATCTTTCGGCGAAAGAGTTTGCATTGCTGGCCTATTTCATCGCGCATCCCGTCGAAACACTGAGTCGTGATCGACTACTCGATGCAGTTTGGGGATATGAAAATTATCCGACCACGCGCACCGTCGACACGCACATAGTGCATCTAAGGCAGAAACTTGAACCAAACCCAGAGGAACCACGTTTCATACTTACCGTTCATGGTAGTGGTTATAAGTTTGTAGGATGAGGTCTTCGGATCATGATTCCCGCAGTTTTCATTACTGGCCAAGGTAGTCAACGCCAAGTCGAAGAACACGCTCCGTTATCTGAACGCGAGCTGAAACTCGAGCGGCTGCAACGCGATTACGCAGAACTGAACACGGCGATCTTCGAAGCTGCCCAAGTTCATCGTCGACTGTGTGCGCCGACTATGGTGCGAAATGGGGCATTCGACGTTGCGAGCGAGATCTTTGCCGTTCGTCACTTGCCGGGAGATTTTTTCAGTGTCGAGGAGACGAGCGACGGTTTAGTGCTGGCGTTGGGCGACATCGGCGGCAAAGGGCTCGCTGCCGGAATGTGGGTCACACACCTGATCGGTTTGATTCGTTCGCACACTGCCGCCAACAGTGACCCGGAAGCGATTGTTACCGCGGTGAATCGCGACATCGCTCGCTTGTCGCCGGTCGAGCCGCTGAGCAGTTTGTTTGTGGCGCTGCTAGATACGTTATCCGGAAAGTTGGACTACTGCTCCGCGGGACATCCGCCTGCTTTGCTCTTGCGGCGCGATGGAATACTCGAACTGCTTTCAGACGGTGGACCAGTGCTCGGCGCGGTGCCGAATGCGTTTTTCGAGCGCGGCAGTGCGCAACTGGGAGTTGGCGACCTGCTGTTGGTTTGTTCCGATGGTATACTCGAATCATTCAACGAAGCAGAACAGGAGTTTGGCGCGATGCGACTGCAAACCGAGTTGCGTCGCGCGCAAGGTGGCACGGCCGAGTCTGTGTTGTTTTCAGTGCTCGGCGCAGTTCAGGATTTTGCAGCTCCACGCCCTCTTACTGACGACATGACAGTTGTTGTAGTCAAACACAATAAATTCAATAAACGAGACGAAAGGGAAACAGTATGGCAGACGTAAAACCGATTCCTGATGGATATCATTCCTTAACGCCCTACCTGGTCATCGATGGCGCCGCGGCGGCCATGGAGTACTACAAGAAGGCATTTGGTGCGACCGAACTGTTTCGCATGGAGCATGAAGGCAAGATCGGCCACGCGGAAATGAAGATCGGTAATTCGCCGTTCATGCTGGCGGACGGATGTGCCGAGCAAGGACAGAAAGACCCCAAATCACTCGGTGGTTCGCCGGTGGGCCTGATGATCTATGTTGATGATGTCGACACAGTTTACCCGCAGGCGATCGCAGCCGGCGGCACGGAAGTAAGGCCGTTGCAAGATCAGTTCTATGGAGATCGCTCAGGTACGTTGACGGATCCGTTCGGTCATCTTTGGACCGTAGCAACACACAAGGAAGACGTCACCCCCGAAGAGATCGACAAGCGCCTCGCCGCGATGGCTGCTGCTGGCGGACACGGGAGTTAGCCACAAAAAGGCACATATTCAATTACAAGAAAATCACTTTGTGCTTTATGTGCCTTATTGTGGCAATGATCTGACTTCGCGAAGGCGCCGCTCGAGGAAACGACGCTCACTATCGTTGGTCACTAGTTCGAGAGCGGTTTTATAACTCTCAGCGGCTTCGTCGTTTGAGCCCAGGCGACGCAGCATGTCGGCGCGTGCGGCGTGCAGCAGGTGATACTCATCGAGTTCACCTGTTGCCGCCAATTCGTCAATGAGTTCGAGCGCGGTTTGCGGACCATGGGCCATCGCCACCGCGACCGCCCGGTTTAGCGACACGATCGGCGAAGGCATAAGTTCTGCCAGCAGATCGTAGAGTCGAACGATCTGCGACCAGTTCGTGTCTTCCGGTCGCGCTGCTTTACAATGCTCGGCCGCGATTGCCGCTTCGAGCGCGAATGGACCAGGCTCATCGGCAAGCGCTTCCTGGACCAACGCGAGCGCTTCGTTGATCTGGGGTCTGTTCCAGAGTGTGCGATCCTGTTCTTCGAGTACAACCAGATCACCTTCTTCATCGAGTCGTGCTTCGCGTCGCGAGTCGTGTAACAACATCAGTGCGAGGAGCGCGGTTGCTTCAGCAGGCGGTTTGGGTTCGAGAAGTGAACGAAGCAGACGTCCGAGGCGAATCGCCTCAGCGCAAAGATCGGCCCTCACGAGTGGCTCGCCGCGCGTGGGAGCATAGCCTTCAGTGAAGATCAGGTAGATTGCAGTCAACACGGCATCGAGTCGCGCGGACATCTCGCTGGTATCGGGCACGCGAAACGGAATTCCCGCGTCGCGAATCTTTCGCTTTGCACGTACCAGGCGCTGGGCCATTGTTGCGGTCGGAACAAGAAACGCGCGCGCGATTTCATCGGTCTGAAGTCCGCCCAAAGTTCGCAGGGTGAGCGCGACCTGGGCTTCGAGCGAGAGTGCCGGGTGGCAGCAGGTAAAGATCAGACGCAGGCGATCGTCGGGAATCTCGCCGAGGCTGTCGAGGTTTGGAGCTTCGACGATTGGCTCCGAACTGAAGTCCGGATCGGCTTCGAGTTTTTCCTGAAGACGCGTCTGGCGTCGCAGGCGATCGATGGCTTTGTGTTTCGCTGTCTGGATAATCCAGGCGCGCGGCGATTCGGGAATTCCGTCAGTGCGCCACTGATCGACAGCAGCGGCGAAGGCGTCCTGGGCAGCGTCTTCGGCAAGTTCGAAATCACCAAATTGACGTATAAGAGTTGCAACAATCCGACCCCAGTCAGATCGATACACTGCGTCAACAGCAACGTTAGGGTTCGGAAGCACGTTTGATAATAAAAAAAATTTGGCGAACGTGTCGATTCGCGCGCCTGTCGTTCGATAAAGCAGTGGAGGCACAAATTTCACATGAAATACATGTTGTTGGTTTATCTCAATGAACAAGCGCTAAGTGACACCGAGCGGGAGCATTGCTACGTTGAGTCCGCACAGTTGGCACGCGATCTGAGTGACAAAGGCAAGTATTTGGCGGCGGGACCGCTGCATCCGGTGGCAATGGCCACGAGCGTTCGCGTGCGTAACGGCAAGCGACTCGTAACGGATGGTCCATTCGCCGAGACTCGCGAACAACTCGGCGGCTATTACCTCATCGATGCGCAGGATCTCGACGAGGCGATGAGGATTGCGGAACGAGTTCCGGTAGCGAAAGTCGGCACGATCGAGATTCGGCCGGTATTGGAAATCAAAGGACTACCTAATCAAGAAGGAGCAAAATAATGAACATCGTGCTTTGGATCATACAAGTTCTTCTGGCTCTGTTGTTCGTGTTCGGTGGTGTGATGAAACTCATCTTTCCGATGCCGCCCGAGATCCCGTTTCCGGACTGGTTCATGAAATTCATTGGTTTATGTGAGCTACTTGGTGGACTCGGATTAGTCCTCCCCGGCGTGTTTCGCCGGCAGCAATTTCTGACACCACTGGCGGCAATCGGACTCACGATCATCATGATTGGGGCCGTTGCATTTTCAGTGAAAGCCTTCGGCTTTAAGCCTGCCATTACACCGCTTGTCGTCGGACTGCTTTGCACGTTCGTCGCGTATGGCCGGTGGAAAGTGAGACCGCTTCAATACTCATTTAGTTAATCTGTGTAATCGGTGGATAAAAAACCGCCGCGACCTCTCGATCGCGGCGGTTCAATCAGAAGACGCTTAGCCCGCTCGCTGTGAGCTGCCTACCCTGTAACCATCATCGTAACCTCGCGAGAAGTTGGTTCGATAAACTTCAGCGAAGTTTCCAAAACCAGCTTCCTTGAAGTAGTGAGAGCGCTGGGGCTCAAAGCTCTTATTTTTCTTCCCGTCCTTGTCTAAGCCGCTCTTAACTAACTCGCTGGCGGCTAATCAAACGAGTGTCAGTACGGCCGTTCGGCCAGTATGTGACGAGGTACGTTTCCCGATACAGGCGCCGTCCGTAGCGCACGTAACGCGAACGCGTCACGGTTCGACGACGGTCATAGCGTCTGTCATTACGACGATACCGTTGCCACTGCGGCGCTGAACTCGCAGCGATGGTGCTATTCTCATTAGATGTATTCGTGGTCTTTGCGTCCGCGGAAACCACAAAACCCATTGAGGAGAGCGCCAAAATCAATCCCAGTACTCTTTTCATCGTTTTTCCCCTTTTAACAAAAAATTAGTCGGGCTACCTCCGCGCCATGGAGAGAGCCCGACCCAACGTTTAAGACACCAGAGGTACCGGTTTGGTTACAGGCACCCGCTATTCCATTCTGTGGCGTTCCGGGACAGTCGTTTTTAGCGGTCGCCCAAACTTTGTTGGCCGGAAGTGTAACGTCCCGATACTCATAAGTTGTCTCAACGCCGTACTTGGCAAACAGCGCCAAAGGCGCGGAATATGACAGCCATCTATGAAGCCGGGTCGTGTCAAGAAATGAGTTTGGGTTGATTGGTTCACCCATCTATTCGAGATTCCACGTGGTCGAGGTTTGAACTCTGTAAATACGTGGTCTCATTCAACGG
>Ga0070700_100000266_pt1 | contig 27903 bp, 30 predicted proteins | sample KBSK5101metaG_FD_65456 | JGI IMG/M metagenome (GOLD analysis project Ga0070700, IMG submission 65456) | Corn, switchgrass and miscanthus rhizosphere microbial communities from Kellogg Biological Station, Michigan, USA - KBS K5-10-1 metaG | ecosystem: Host-associated > Plants > Roots >...
CGTGTCGACCGGCTCGCCGATGACGTTAAGCACACGACCGAGCGTTCCTTCACCTACCGGCATTGTGATCGGACCGCCAGTATCGATGGCCATCATGCCGCGCACCATGCCGTCAGTCGGCGTCATAGAAACTGTTCGCACGCGACCTTCACCGAGGTGCTGCTGAACTTCCGCGATCACGTCAATCGGCGTCGGGACATTGAATCCCTCTGAGACGACGCGCAGTGCCTGGTAAATCGGCGGCAGGTAACCTCCCTGAAACTCGACGTCGAGCACGGGACCGATAATCTGGACGACTTTACCGACGTGATGCCCGTCGGCGCTCATGTTTCCGTTAGGCGTAGACATACTGTCTCTGAACTCCTCTTCGACCTATAAGGGCGAACAAAACTGGCAGGATTGAAAGCCAGACAAGATAACACACGCCGTTATTTTGCGCCAAACAGGAAGATTTTCTGGTAGTGCCCTAATTTGGATTCTATGTTTCGTATTGGGGGTAGCGACTTATTTCTTCGGCTACACGCGCCTCCCCGTCATCACTCGTCCACGCCCACCACGGCACCCATTTGCCCTCCAATCGGAAAGCATAGTCCGCCCGCTGCATTCTGAAGCCGTCATTGTAATCAATTCTGATCTGCGCTATGCATCGGGCGTGGCCGCTGGAAACTTGGCTCCATTCGATAGGGCTCAATTCATCAGGGATCGGGATACGGATTTCGAAATCGATCTTCCCGCGAAAGAGCTTTGTACTGTAAAAGTTCCTAGACCAATCGCGGAGATAGTACCGACTCAGGCTATTAGGAAACTTCGCTTGAACACTCCTTGGCACCAGTACTATCACGATAAAATGTATGAGTATCTTGTCGGCGGGCAATCTACCGGAATTTTCCAAAGTCAGAATAACGTCCTGCATTCCGAGCTTGGCAATTTCTTTACTCTGAGTGGTGGCAAGCTTAATACTGCCAACACCCACATACGCCCTTTCACTAATTTCGAGGGCTTTTTCACCTTGCCGATGGGCAGCGGTCATGGCTTCCGCTTGCCTGTAATACATAACGGCGTGAATGATGATGACAATCACAATAGCAAAACTAAACACAGAAGCTACAGATACCTCGAAGCTCTTAGCGTTATCTGGAACGTTGTCATGTATGACAACCCACAGCCCGATAGCTCCGAAGACAAACGCCCAGAAAGCACAACCGATTCCACTAAGCCCCTTAAGATAAGTGGTCTCCTGATCGTTCCGATTATTGTTGGAGTTGTCGGAGGGACGTTGCTCTTGCTGCATAGCCTTGACCTTTTAGCCGCAGAATCCATCAAACACAAAAATTGTAACACAAAAAGTCTTGACAGCAAAGATAAAATGTAATACATTATCTCCACGTTGAGGAGATAATGCAAATGGCAAATAGGCTTCCCAAAGACAAGCAGATCGCGGTTATTAGCGGGCTGGCTGAAGGTTGCAGTATTCGCGCAATTTCGCGCATCACTGGCATTCACCAAGACACGATTTGCCGCTTAGGTGTTCGCATGGGCCAAGGCTGTGCTCGTTTGTTGGATCAGAAGATGCGGAATCTGACTTGCCACTTTTTGCAGTTTGATGAGATTTGGGGATTCATCGGCAAGAAAGAAAAGCACCTAAGCATCGGCGACGATCCGACGCTCGGTGACGTTTGGACGTTCTGCGCTATCGACTCGCAAACAAAACTCGTTCCCTCTTACAAGTGTGGTAAGCGCACTCACGTTACTGCCAATGCGTTTGTTAGTGACGTTGCTTCACGTTTGAAGAATCGCCCGCAAGTTTCGAGTGATGGTCTGCGTGCTTATGTCGAAGCGGTTGAGAACGCTTTCGGCATGAACGTTGATTTCGGCATGATTATCAAAAACTACGGCGCAGACAAAGGTGAGCATCATCAGGAGCGCCGCTATAGTGCGCCCGAAGTAACATCAATGCAGAGGATGGTGGTGATGGGCTATCCAGAAATAGATCTGATTTCTACCAGCCATGTTGAAAGACTGAATGGCACAACACGTCTTCACATGCGCCGCTTAACTCGTCTCACCTATGCGTTCAGCAAAAAGCTGGAAAACTTCGAGGCGGCTGTGGCATTACACTTCGCGTATTACAATTTTGTCCGCTCGCACAAGACGCTCAAAATGACGCCCGCAATGGCGGCAGGGATTGAGCGAAACTTTTGGAGTGTTGGCGACTTGATTGAGGCGGCATCGTGAACTATATCGAAGAATTACAGGAAGTGATCCGCAAGTTACACGGAACAGACGCAACACACGTTGAGACTGTGCCGATAAAAGAAGAATTCCAGGGGCAGACTGTTTGGGAAGGCGAAGTGGAAGTGTTCGATCTACATGACCATCCGAAGACACATCGCGTGTATGCGTGGGCACATGAGACAGAAGACGCAGACCATCCGCGACGCCATGTGACCGTGTTACATATCCCGCCAGCCACAAGCCCACGGAAGGCCGTACAAGTATCAATCGTGAGCGATTACAGGGAACAAAAAGGCCATGCCGAAAACTAAGAAGATGGGAAGGCCAAAACTGCCGAAGGGACACGCGAAGGGAAAGATCGTTCCTGTTAGGTTGAATGATGAAGAATTAAAACTGTTTACGAAGGCCGCGAACAGTAGTGATCATAAAACGTTGTCTAGCTGGATGCGTCATACCTTGTGGGAAGCGGCGACAAAGTGAGGTTGCCGCCAAAATGCAGGATCAGAACTTAATGCCAAACTTCTTTAGTGCCTCTTCCTCTTCAAGCGTGAGTTTGCCGCCTATCAATTTGAGGTACATGTCGTGACATATGCCGTTGAGCTGCGTGTACGGATACAAAACCTCAACGGCGAGTGCTAGTGCCGCCATAGCTTCGTCAATCATACGCGGTTCAACGCCGATGTGGCTCGCCAAGATCGTCAAGTTAACCGCGAGTTGGAGTGCTTCGCTGGGGTGACCTTCATATATCCCAAAAGCGAGTTGCCAGTCCTCAGTATCTAGTGGTGGATCTCCAATGGTAGGATTATCAGGCATGGTCGATTCCTTTCTCTTAAGCGGGTTAGGATTCGGCTGTGTAGGGCTGGCAAGTGCGCAAACACTTGTCAGCCCGCGCCGTTTTGTTGGCGCATCCTACCACCGGATTAGCGGTTTGTTTTTGTCAATAGGCGAGAATCTGAAATTAGGGCACTACCGATTTTCTCTGCAGCCCTCTGCGCGTCTCTGTGTATCTCTGCGTCCGAAACCGATTCAACGCAGAGGACGCAGAGATACGCAGAGGGCCGCAGAGAAATCTGAAACCTTACTTGTACTACTGTCGTAGTACAATTCGGAGATGAGTCAGATTTTCTCATTGAGCCCTTCGCATCCCATGCCGCTCTACGCGCAGTTAACGCGGGCGATTCGCTTCGCCATCGCGACCGGGCGGCTCAGGGTCGGGGAACAACTGCCAACCGTGCGACAGTTGGCGGTGGAGCTACGCGTCAATGCCAACACGGTGGCTAAGGTCTACGCCGAGTTGGAACGCTCCGGGATCCTCGAAACCAGAAGAGGCGTGGGAACGTTTGTCAGCGCCCGCCATCTCCCCACCAGTCATCGCGATGAACATGAAAAGCACCTGACGGAACTGGTCGATCGGTTCCTGGAAGAAGCCGGTGCGATGGGTTTTTCGCTCGACGACTTGTTGGACCAACTTCAGAGCCGGCGCAAAAAGGAGATTGAGAATGTCTAGTTCTTCGACGAGTTTGATGCAAACCCGAGGTAACTTGCCCACGACTGATGTGGCGCGTATCAACATCGTATCGGCGGTGGCTTTTCTCACGCCGCTAATCATTGGCGCGCTCACAACGTGGTTAACGTTCAATCCCGCCGGCGTCATCGCGGGATTAGTGTTAGGACTGCTGTTGGCCCAGGCACCGAAGATCGCGCGGCAGTGGGAACGTGCTGTCGTTTTGCGGTTAGGTAAATATGTTGGTTTGCGTGGTCCAGGCCTCTTCTGGATAGTGCCTTTCGTTGACACCATTTCAGCGTGGGTGGACCAGCGTGTGATCACCACGAGCTTTGCGGCTGAAGAGACGCTTACGTCCGATACAGTTCCCGTGAACGTAGACGCAGTGCTCTTCTGGATGGTCTACGATCCTGAGAAGGCGGCGTTGGAAGTTCAAAACTATCCGCAGGCAGTGAGTTGGGCGGCGCAGACGGCGCTGCGCGACATCATCGGCCGAACTTCGCTAACAGATCTATTACGCGGACGTGAACGGATCGAAGAAGAGTTGCAGCAACTGATTGACGAACGCTCAAATCCGTGGGGTGTGACGGTGCAATCGGTTGAGATGCGCGACGTGATCATTCCGACGGCGTTGCAGGATGCGATGTCACGTGAAGCGCAAGCTGCGAGAGAGAAACAGGCGCGTATAATCCTGGGCCAGGCTGAAGTCGAGATTGCCCACTCGTTTGCAACTGCCGCTCAGAGTTATCGCGACAATCCGACAGCGCTACACCTGCGAGCGATGAACATGTTGTATGAAGGCTTGAAGGAGAAGGGCGCGTTGATGCTCGTGCCGAGCAGCGCGGTTGAATCGATGGGTATGGGTGGATTGCTCGGCGCCGCGGCGTTGCGGCAGCAAACTCTGACCGGCAGTGACGAGGTACCGGAATAGATTTTTAGCCGCCGATTTACACGGATTAACGCGAATCAGAAATTCTGATTCGCGTTAATCCGTGTAAATCGGTGGCTTATATTTCGGGATCGATCCGGATCTTCATTCGCTGCAACACCTGAAGATCCTCTTCTGTTAAATCCAGCGTGGCGCCGTCGGTCGCGTCTTCATCTTCACCAGCGTGAGGCCTTAAACCTATCTCGAGCCGCAGCGTCAATTCCATCTCATATCCGGCTTCACGCAGCCGTTCGATGGCTTCCGCAACCTTCGTCGAGTTCTCGACTGACTCGTTGATCGCGCTGCCAATCTCGCGAACTATCTCTTTTGCGTCGTCATCGATTTCCATTTATTGGTATGCTACGACAGTCAATGCAAATTGCCAATTGTCAATGGTAGACTGAGCCTTATGTTCGGAACCATCGGGATCCTGACTGGCGGCGGTGATGCACCGGGACTGAACGCCGTTATTCGCGCTGTGGTGAAGACTGCGACCTGCGAGCACGGCATGCGCGTGATCGGTATCGAAGACGGCTTCGAAGGTCTACTCGGCGCCACGCGCACCCGCCTGCTATCCGCGGGCGACGTACGCGGTTTGCTTCCGCGTGGTGGAACAATTCTCGGAACGCGTAATCGCGGACAGTTTGTCGAGCGCGCGTGCGAGGGCAGTGAGAGAGACGTCGAAAGCGTTTACCAGGAAGCGATGTCCAACATGAAGGTCGTGGGTATCGACGCGCTCGTCGTCCTTGGTGGTGAAGGCACGCTCACGATCGCGAACGAGTTCGACAAGCGCGGTGTTCCGGTGTGTGGCGTGCCGAAGACGATCGACAACGATCTCGCCTGCACGGAACTCACGTTCGGCTTTGTCACTGCGTTGGATATTGCAACCGAAGCTCTCGATCGTTTGCACACTACTGCCGAGTCGCACGATCGCGTGATGATCCTCGAGGTCATGGGACGTCACGCCGGTTGGATTGCACTGCACTCGGGCATCGCCGGTGGCGCTGATGTGATCCTGATCCCGGAGATTCCCTTCTCGCTCGACGTCGTCGCCAATAAGATTCATGCGCGCGATCTGAGTGGATCGAATTTCAGCATCATCGTCGTCGCTGAAGGGGCTCTGGAGATCGGGCACGAGTTGGTTTATCAAGACAAGGGTGATGGACATCGTGCACCCCGTTTGGGTGGCATTGGCCAACACCTGCAACAGGATCTCGAAAAGGTCACGGGCCGCGAAACGCGTTGTGTAGTGCTGGGCCACTTGCAACGCGGCGGCCGTCCGAACGCGTTCGACCGCATGCTGGCGACCAATTTTGGTTCGTCGGCCGTGCGGGCACTCGCGGGCGGGAAGAGTGGCGTGATGGTTGCCTTACAAGCCGGCGATGTGGTGACTGTGCCGCTCACTGAGGCCATCAAAGGTATTAAGACGGTGCCGCCGAACGGGCAGTTGGTCAGGACTGCGCGAGATACCGGTATTTCTTTTGGCGCTCCTGACGAGGCCAGTTATCATAAGCAACTGTAGTTAGTGGATAAGGATGAAGCCGTGTCACAGGTAATCAAAGAAAAACTCCAGGGCGAACTAGACGAGCTGGAGGCTGAACTGCGCATTCATTTGCCGAAAGAGATCAAGCGCGCGCTGGAATTTGGCGACCTGCGTGAGAACTCCGAATACCGCGCCGCACTCGATCGACAGAACGTCGTCAAGGCGCGGATCGTGGAGTTGCGCCAGCGCATCAGCGAGATCGCTTCGATCGACCCTAACAAAGTGCCGCGCGACAAAGCGTCGTATGGTTCGACGCTCGTGCTGTACGACGGGGAAAAGGATGAGGAAGTGACGTACCGGCTGGTGACTCCGGAGGAGAGCGATCCGGCACAGGGTTTAATCTCGACTACTTCCCCTGTCGGCAAGAGTTTGATGGGTAAACAGGAAGGCGACGAGGTCGTAGTCCGAACTCCAGCGGGTGCTCGCAACTTCGAGATCAGGCAGTTGCGTACGCTACATGACGAACTGGAAGCTGGACAATAGAATTTTTGGCCACCGATAACACAGATGACGCAGATCTGTGTTATCTGTGTAATCTGTGGGTAATATAGTCAGTTCTCGATAGCCCGGCGAGGAGAAACAAACCTTACAGATGTTTGGCGCAAGCATCGGACGCGCAGCTCAGCGAATAATTGACGCGATAGTACGCTGGCTCGCCATCGGCCATATCAATCCAAATATACTGACCGTCATCGGCGTGTCTTTGAACGTCGGTTGCGGTCTTCTTTTTGGGCTGGGCTGGTTTTTCTACGCCGGCATCGCGCTGATTGTCGCCAATCTTTTTGACATGCTCGACGGGCAGGTGGCCCGGCTTTCCGGCCGTGTCACGCGGTTTGGCGGGTTTCTGGATTCCTCGCTGGACCGCCTGTCAGACATGGTGGTTTTTGTGGGCCTGATGGTCTTTTACGCCCGCCCTCAGTATCACTCGACTCTTAACGTTTTTCTTGCGGGCGCCGGACTAATGGGCTCGGTTATGGTAAGCTACGCCAGCGCCCGCGCGGAGAGTCTGATTCCCAAGTGTGACGTGGGCTTTCTGCGACGCCCAGAACGCGTTGTACTCTTTATTATTGGGGCGCTTAGCACTCATCCAGGTTCGACGAATTACTTTGCCAATCGGATGCCGGCGGTGCTTTGGGTACTGGCAGTCGGCTCTTATTGGACCTTCGCGCACCGCATGTATCACACGTGGCGCGAACTGACGAAGGCCGATAAAAAAACAGCGAACGTTGACGCCGAAGCTTCGTATGCTCAATCCGGTGGAAGCAAAGAGCGTCCAAAGCGTGCTGAAGTACCGATTTAATAGGTCCTGATAGGACCATTTGACTGATTGATCACTCGAGGTAACCGCTTGACTATCTGTCCGTGCTGCGGCTTCAAGTTCCACGGCGCTCTGACCAGTGGGTGTAAACAGTGTGGCGCCCGCGCCGTCGGTGAGCCACTTCCCAGACCAGCTTACGAACTTCCATCTTATGGCCGCGCGCTTCTGCTCGCCGTCAGCGGCTCTCTCGTGGCCCTGGTTTTCCTGGTTCAGACCATCGTCGCCTTTGTGCAGTTCTACTCCGGATCATTCGGATTCTGGACCTGGGTCGCCGCCGGCGAGACTGCCGCGTGGCGCCTGAAGTGGATCTCAATCCCGGTCCTGTTTGCCGTGCTCTGGTTCGGAGGAAAGTTGTATCGCTCGATCCTGGCCCAGCCCAAACGTTTCTGCGGCGTTAAATATGCGCAGCGCGGCTTGCTAGCCTCGGCAACTGTCGCCATGCTGATGGCGCTGCTCATCGGCATCACTGTCCCGGCCCGTTTGCACCAGCGACAACTCTCGAAGGATGCCGCGCTTCGCGCGCAGGGTTATGTCATTGAAGAGGCCCTGACCGCATACCGGATCAAATACAAAACCTATCCGGCTGAAATGAAGGATCTGTTGAAACGCCTCCCTGACCCTGACGGCTCACTTGCAGCCGCAATCAGAAATCTTGACCCCTCCGCATACTTGCCCAGTGCTGACGTCGCTGCTAATGCCTCTGTCGAAAAGTCGCGTTCACTGCGCGGCGCCGTTATCCGCAAAACCTCCCTTTCGTCCGCCACTGACGACACGCCGTCTGGTGGATTGTCGTTCACAAACTATCGGCTGCTGCTTCCCGGTGAAGACAAGATTACGGGAACTGACGACGACTGGATCGTTCGCGACGGGATGGTCATGAGACTTTCCGAAGTCGCCAAAGGCGGAGTCGGACGTTCAGTGTCGGCGGGAGCCCTGCAACCCTAGCGACTTCAATGTCGTTTCTCGACCGCTTTCGTAAAAAACCCGAAGACGAAGCCTCACGAATCGAGCGTCTTTCAAAGACGGGCCGCATGGGCGACGGCAGGATCATCGACGCAGTCTCAGATAACGAAGGCCGCATCACCGAGGTGACCTACACCTACGTGCTTGCCGGGGTTCAATATGAATCCTCCCAGCCGCTCAGCGCTCAACAACAAGCGCGCTCCAACGACTACGCCCCCGGCAACCAGATTGTTGTGCGGTATGATCCAAGACGGCCCGCAAATTCGATCGTCGTTTAAGACTTCCAGCTTTTCTTTGTGCCTTTGCGCACTCTTTGCGGCTTTGCGTGAAATTTTTTGTCGAGAAGTAGTTTTCACGCAAAGACACAAAGGAATACGCAAAGGCGCAAAGAATGACTGTGAGAATGATATTCTCCAACCATGTTTCGCAAAGTCCTGATCGCCAACCGAGGCGAAATCGCCGTTCGCATCATTCGCACCTGCCGTGAGCTGGGCGTTCGCGCCGTTGCGATCTATTCCGACGCTGACGTCGAGAGTGTGCATGTGCGTATGGCGGATGAGGCAGTTTGGGTCGGGCCAGCTTCATCGAGCGAGAGTTATTTGAAGATCGACGCGATCATCGCGGCGGCGAAACAAGTGAATGCCGAAGCGATCCATCCGGGTTACGGTTTTCTCGCCGAGAGTGCTGAGTTTGCGCGCGCTGTCGCGGCAGCGGGTTTGACGTTTATTGGTCCAACTGCCGAAGCGATGGAGATTATGGGATCGAAGACGAGTGCCCGTCGGGCCGCGGTTGAAGCGGGCGTGCCGATCGTTCCGGGGACTGTTGAGCCGTTGCAATCATTTGCCGAAGCAAGCGCGACCGCGGAGAAGTTTGGCTACCCTGTGATGCTGAAAGCGACCGCGGGTGGCGGTGGTAAAGGCATGCGGCTCGTCACCAACAACGCCGATCTCCGCTCTGCATTTGAAACTGCCCAGACCGAAGCCGCCGCAGCGTTTGGTGACTCTTCGCTCTACCTGGAAAAGGCCATCGAGCGTCCACGGCACATCGAAATCCAGATATTCGGCGACACGCACGGCAACCTCATCCATCTCGGCGAACGTGAGTGTTCCATTCAGCGCCGCCACCAGAAAGTGATCGAAGAATGTCCGTCACCGATTAACGATCCTGAACTGCGCCAGCGAATGGGCGAAGCCGCCGTGAAGATCGGGCGGGCGGTTAATTACACCGGCGCCGGAACAGTCGAGTTTCTGCTCGCTGACGCAACACGCGATTTCTATTTTCTCGAGATGAACACTCGTCTTCAGGTTGAACATCCAGTGACCGAACTGGTTACGGGACGCGATCTCGTGCGCGAACAATTCCTGGTCGCGACCGGCGCGCCATTGTCGTTCACGCAGGATGACGTTGGTTGGCAGGGGCACGCGATTGAGTGTCGCATCTATGCGGAAGATCCGGCGAACAACTTCTTTCCGAGTCCGGGTACGATCACTGACCTGCGCGAACCGGCCGGACCGGGAATCAGAATCGACAGTGGCGTGACGCGGCTTTCGGAAGTTTCGATTCACTACGATCCGATGATCGCGAAGCTCGCTGTTTGGGGTCGCACGCGCCAGGAAGCGATCGAGCGGTTGCGACGCGCGTTGGATGAGTATGAAGTTTTGGGAATCACAACGACGCTGCCGTTCTTTCGTGAAGTTGCCAAAGACGAAGAGTTTGTGTCAGGACAGCTCGATACGGGTTTCATCAGTCGTTTCAACGAGCGTCATGCGGCGAAAAAGCAAGAGTCTAACCAGATAGAAACTGATCTCGCCGCGATCGCGGCTGCGCTCAGTTACGCGCTTCGGAAGCAACGAAGCTCACTTCTCACGGGCACTATTAGTCGTTGGAAAATGGCTGGGAGAAAGCTGTGAAACTCAAAGCCCTAATCGCAGATCGCGAGGAAGATCTACTGTTCAAACTCGAAGCGGGACAGATCTCCGCCGAGATCGGAGGTCGTGTCTACACGCTCCAGGTGCGTGACTTAGAGTCTGACAGTTATCTCTTCTTTCTCGGGGCCAACGTACACGAGTGTCGAGTCAGCGAGCGCCCCGGCGCAAAGGATACGTTTGATGTAACTATTCAGGGGCGCAGTCATGAAGTGACGATCGTCGATCCGAAACGTTTGCGCAGTGGGCAGAACTCTGATCGACATCATCAAGGCGTCGAGAAGATCGTTGCACCGATGCCCGGCAAGGTTGTGCGCGTGCAAGTGGAAGCCGGCGCGAGTGTCGAAAAAGGAGAGGGCGTTGTAGTGGTGGAAGCGATGAAGATGCAAAACGAAATGAAATCGCCACGCGCTGGAGTCGTCGTGTCGATTAACGTAAAACCCGGCGACACTGTGAACGCCGGCGACGTGCTGGCGGTGATTGAGTGAGGCCACAAAAAGACACAAAAGTGATTTTGGTTGAACGTTGTATGTTCCTTATTTGTGTGCCTTTTGTGCCTTCTTGTGGCTAATACAATGATGCGTATTCTACTTTGGGACATTGATGGCACGCTGATTCACTCCGCGCAAGTGGGCGCCTACAAGCTGTACACGATTCCCGTGCTCGAGGAGATCTTCGGCACTGCGGGCCGGCTTGCTGAGATGCGCGTTTCGGGCATGACTGACTTGCAGATCGTCTTTGAAGCGTTGCGCGATGTGGGCGTCAGTCAGGAGGAGATTCTGGCGCGAGCGGAGGTGCTCGTTTCGCGTTTGACGGAAGAAGCGAGACGAGTGACCGGCAATGGCGAGAAGTTTTTTGTACTACTGCCGGGCGTGCGAGAAACGCTGGAAGCTCTCGCGGCGCATCCGCGATACAAGTCGGCGCTCGTGACGGGCAATATCAAGCCGATGGCCCAACTGAAGATGGAGTTGGTCGGGCTCGATCACTTCTTCACACTGCCGGGCGCGTTTGGTGACGAGTCGCACAATCGCCGCGATCTCCCGGCGCGGGCTGCCGAACGCATTCGCGAACACCTGCAAATGAATCTCGCACCGGAGCAGTTCATCGTGATCGGCGACACACCAAACGACATCGACTGCGCCCGTCACTTCGGCGCGCGGGCAGTCGCGGTCGGCACCGGTCGCTTCTACTCAACCGAGGAAATCCTCGAGTGCAAACCCGACGCGCTGCTACCGGATTTAGCCGACGTCGAGCTGGTGCTTCGGACGCTTCAGAAGTTGTGAAGAAGGTTTCACGCAAAGACGCAAAGTAGGACGCAAAGAGCGCAAAGAAAAATCTTGGTGGCCTTTGCGTCCTACTTTGCGCCTTTGCGTGAAATTCTTAGATCCGGTGGAAACCCTTTAGAATATCCCTTGTTCTCAAGCGCAGGATTACCGGGCGGCCGTGTGGACAAGTTGTGGGTGAAGAAGTCTGTAAGAGCCGATCGATGAGCCAGCGCATCTTCTCGGGGGCAAGTGGCATGTTGACCTTGATGGCGGCGTGACAGGCGAGCGATGCTGCGATCTCGTCGCGTAGAGTTTCACGCGCGCTGCTCTTCTTCTCCGCGTCAACAGTCTCCAGCAACTCGAAGAGCATGTTGCGTGCTTCGCTGCCCGGAAGATCGGCGGGTACGGCTTTGATCGCGACCGTCCGTCCCGAAAGTCTCATCAACTCAAAGCCATAGTTCTCCAACTCCGGCGCAAGATCGTCAAACACTGCCGCCTGCGCGGGTGTGAGATCGAACGTCTCCGGCACCAGTAACTGCTGCGACTCGCTGCGACGCTCCGCTTCCAGCGCGCGATACTTGTCGAAGAGTACTCGTTCGTGCGCCACGTGCTGATCGATTAACAGCAAGCCATCATCGTCAGTTGCGATGATGAAGCTCTCTTCCAGTTGACCGAGCGGGCGTATGTTGGCGTTGAGCGATTCGGGCGTGACTTCGCGCGCAAGCTTCTCCGCGGAGTTCAACGGAGGAAGGGCCGCGGATGAAACGGATTTGGACGCGGATTGAAGCATGACTTCGATGTCGCGTGCGATTTCCTCGCCGGAGGGTTCGGTGGGCGCACCCGGCGGTGCGGTCGGTGGCGCTGGTGGCGGCGTGAATTCGATTCTCGGTTGCGGACCGATCGAACTGACGGCAGCAGTCGCAGTCATGATTGGCTCCGGAATTTTCGGCGGCTCGGGAGGCGGAACGTAACTGGCGCTTGCAAGCGCTGCTCGCACCGCTTCGCGCACTGCATCAACCACTGCCGCCTGCCGTCGAAAGCGCACTTCCGTCTTCGCCGGGTGCACGTTGACGTCAACTTCTTCGAGCGGTGTTTCGATAAACAGCAACGCTGCCGGATAAACACCATACGGCAGGATCGATCGATAACCTTCCGACAACGCGCGCCCGATCATTCGATCGCGGACGAACCTGCGATTTACAAACAAATACTGCGAATCACGCGACGTGCGCCGGTCGCGCGGCGCGGAAACATAACCGGTCACGCGTGCCACTTGCGTATCACCCGAATTCACTTCCAACAGATTCTCGAGAAACTCCGCGCCGAAGATCTGGTAAGCGCGCTCGCGTAAATCCTTCGCGGGCGCAGCACGCACCACCTCGCGTCCGTTGTTAACAAAAGTAAAGGCAATCTCCGGATGGGCCAACGCATAGTGCGTGACGAGATTGGTGAGGTGATAAGTCTCAGTCGCTTCCGATCGCAGAAACTTGCGCCGCGCCGGAATGTTAAAAAACAGATCGCGCACGGCGATCGTCGTGCCACGCGGATGGGCAGCATCCTTGACATCACGCATACGACCGCCGTCGATCGTTACACGCGTCGCTGCTTTCGCGTCTTCAATACATGTTGTCAACTCAACCTTCGCCACCGACGCGATCGACGCGAGTGCTTCGCCACGGAAACCGAGCGTACCGATCGCTGCGAGATCTTCAGTGACGCGAATCTTCGACGTGGCGTGACGTTCAAAAGCGAGCACGGCATCGTCGCGCACCATTCCTTCACCGTCGTCCGAAACCTTGAGCAAACGACGACCGCCGGCTTCGATCTCGATCGTGATTCGTTTGGCGCCCGCGTCGATCGAATTCTCGACCAGCTCTTTGGCGACAGACGCCGGGCGCTCAACAACTTCACCGGCAGCGATTTGATTGGCGACGTGATCTGCGAGGACGCGGATTTTAGACATTAGTTATAACTTCACGATTTGGTGCTCGCTCGATCCCAGGTTGATGGCATTGAAGATCCACTCAATCACGTAAGTGCCGTGGCGGGCCAGCAGCGAGGTGATATTGATGTGACGTTCCTGTAGATCTTTGTTCGGATAAAGCTGATCGAAAGCCCGCTGCAACTGCCGGTGCGCGGCCTCGTCGCGACCCATCTGCGCGCGCACGAAGCGGGTGCGCAGACCTTCGAGCTGATAATTAATCTTTTTTCGACCCGTCTCGAGCGCGCCGGCGAGAGTCGGATCGATCGACTCCAGATCCTCGCGCAAACTATCGAGCTCCTGATTGATATTCTCTTCGGTTTTCGCAAACAACTTCGCCGTGTCAGCACCCAGAACCTCTTCGACTACTCGCTTGATAACCGGATCGAGTCCTTCAAAGAAGTCTTTCAAGGTCAGGTTATATCTTTCCAACACACGACCCGTATGACGTTCGATCATCGTCAGGCTCGAACGCGGCAGAATCGGAGTCGCTGGTCGCTCGAGCAAGCGATAAACTTCAGCAGTCTGCGCAAAGTATGCGATCTCCGCGGCGCCGCCGTAGTAAGCGATCGTCGGCAACAGGTAATCCTGGACCACAGCACGCAGCGTGACGTTCGGACTAAACCTCTCAGGCTTCTCCAACGCGAGGGCGGCGAGTTCTTCCGCCGTGTACTCCTGCTGGACGTCCTTCGCTTTATACTTTCCGTTTTCGACGCGCACGACCGCGTGTCGCGCGCCCTGCTCGTCGTGCAAAAACAACGGGAACGAATTCGACGTGGCCAGCACCTGCGCATGGTATCCCGCGCTCTCCAAATCGCTGCTGCGCTTTTCAATGGCGGCCGCGATCTCCGGCGCACGTTGCGCTGCTTCGGCGTAGAGCGGCGCGGCGAGTTTCTTCAACTCCGGATCGAGCGGGTCGAGAAAGATCAAACCATAACGACCGAGCAGCGAAGTCATCATGATCGCGAAGCTCTCGACGTAACCACGACCGGGCTGCCAGGCATTTTTCACTAATGCCTTTATGTCATCAGCGAACTCAGAGTTCGGCAACAACTCAAACATTTGGTCAACCACTGCGTCGATTGAATCATCAACCATGACTTGCCCGACCGGTTGACCTTCGCGATGCAGCGCTTCAGTGACCTCGACATTCTTTAATTGGCAGTCGCGACCGATAAACTCCGCCTTCGCGACCTCAGCGAAATCGTGATCTTCCGCGGCGATCCAAAACACGGATACGGCTTTTGTTTCTCGCTGTCGCAGGCAACCGGCGAGTTTCACCGCAGCGAGCGCTTTGTAGATCGTGTAAAGTGGACCAGTAAACAGACCCGCCTGTTGACCCGAAACAACAGCGATGCAATCCGACTCGCGCAACAGTTGAATGTTATCGAGAGTTGTCTGGCCCGCGCCCCAACGCCGGTTCATCGCCTCGAGGGCATCGCAGACTCGATTGCGATCGACGCGATAGGCGGAAAGCACTTCGGGCACGCGTTGCGCGAGTTCGTGATGGTAACGAACGGCTGAGGGATAAAACTGCCGCAGCGGAAGCGGATCTCTCAGGTAGTCGAGAAAAAGACGTGATTGCTGTGGGATTTCAGTAAACGGAAGCGTCTCGACACGCAGTCCTGACTCTTCGGGGGTGCTATAACAAGCGGCTTCGGCTGTACTCAAGGTAGTTAAGGCTCCTGCCGCCCATTCTACAGGTCTCCCGCAAAGGCGCAAAGGAACCGGAAATCAAACCTTAGCGTCTTTGCGCCTTTGCGTGAGAATGTTCTTCGTGCTCTCCAGTAATTCCGCGATTTCCGTTCGTGCGTTTTCGTCGGGAGGTTGCAATGGCGCACGAACCTCGCCGCCGCTGTAGCCGGCCAAATCCAATGCTGCTTTCAGACCGCCAATGCCGAAGCGAGTCGTGACTGCCGCGGCGAGCGGCGTGAGCTTGTTCTGCAACGCACGCGCTCGCTCGACTTCACCTGCGTTGAATGAACGAAAGATCTCAACGCACAACTCGGGGACTACACACCCTACCGCGAGAATCGCGCCCGTAGCGCCGGCATCGAGCGCGTCGAGTAACACCGTCCCATTGCCCGTCATTACTGCAAATTCGTCTGGACACTGATTAACAGTCTTCTCGAGCCCGGCAACATCGTTGGAACTGTCTTTGACACCGATGATGTTTGGATGCTCGGTCAGTTGGGCGACTGTTTCCGGTTCGATCTTGATGCCGGTGAGTGCAGGCATACTGTAAAGAAGCACCGGCACGGGCGCCGCGTCGGCAACTGCTTTGTAGTAACTGATAAGTGTGTCTTGAGTAATCGCAGAACGATAGTAATTTGGAGTTATGACGAGAACCGCGTCGGCGCCCACAGCCGCAGCCTTCGCGATCTCCTTGATCGTGCCGGAGGTGCTCTGCTGACCCGCGCCAACGATGAACGCCATCGATCGTGGAACTACCGCGCGGCAAGTTTCAATCACTGCTAAATACTCACGCTCATCAAGATGCACGCGCTCGCCGGTCGAACCGAGAATTACAAACCCCGTCACACCCGTGTTAGACCAGCGATCGATGTTCGATCGCAGTGCTGCATCGTCAACAGAATCAGAAGCGAAAGGCGTGGTGATAGGCAGAAGAACGCCGCGCAAGTTCTGTTCGAGCGCGGCATTCGTCATTGGCATTGAGTCGCTCACGCGACAAGTCTATCAAAATCACTGGGGCGTCGGAACATTTCGCCGGTCAGAAAACGCCCATTTGAAGGAGGTCAATACAAACCCGTTGTTGCGGCCATCCTGACGGCCAGTCTCGCCTCCAAGTGATAGATTGAACCACGTATCACCGGCGATTCTGCGCTCAAAGAGCAGCGAGAGTCGCGACGAACTATCGTATCTCTGGCCGGCGAACCGCGAACGCAGGAACGTGTATTCAAACGAGCCGTTGAAAGTGGGACTACCATGTCTGAACCGTGCGCCGAAGAACAGACTATCCTGCGATAAGAACGCCCCGGTTATATCGGGATCCGGAACTTGCTCGCGGTTGCGATAGCGGACGTGCGCGATCAGTTGAGATCTGTTTTCCAAACCCGGCACACCTTCAAAACCATATGCCAGTGAAGTCCAGAATCCGCCGCCATTCCAGTGCATATCCTTCGTTTGTCCAGTGGTGCTAATCCAACTCGGAGCGGCGCCTATGATCCAACTCGAACGGTTCCAGTTTCTTTTCTGAGCCTCATCACGACAGCGTGTGGAGACACTGTTGTTAAACTCAGTCGCCTCTTGAACCTGCGCTGCGCGTTGCAGTCTGGCAGCCTCAGCTCCTTCCTGACACTTGTTAAAGGCTGCGATACTTTCCGGGGTGTTATCCAGAAGTTCGCACTCAAGCTGTGTGGGAGGTGGAGGAAGGCGGAATGTGCTCAGGCACTCCATCAGTGTTTCATCTAAACGCGGATCACCACGGTCCCACAACGCTACGTGCAATCCCAAAGCAAGCCGCATCGATTTGTCGTCTTCCGATGCACCTTTGGTAGTGCCAAACGAGAACTGACTACGCGATAGTAATCGCACGATCGGGCTGGTCTGGTATTTCCGCAGAGTTAAATCGTCTCCGGCAACGAGCAGATATGGAACAAAGTCCATCGCGAGCCCCGATTGAAAGTTTCCATTTACGTCGACACCATTCAAGAGTGACGTGGCAAACGCGCGCGGGCTCGTTGGTCGAATAACCGTTTCAGGCGTCACACCGAGCACCGTGAATGCCGGTGATTCGGGTACGGACATATCCACATTGGTGAAAGCAGTCGATCCTGGCGCATCGCGGTTTATCGGGGTAAAGGAGGAGTTGGGCGTCTGCGATGGAAGTGGCGCTACCGTCGTTGTCATCGCGGTAACGAGATTCGCAGTGGAAGGACTGTTGAGTGATGCGTCACTAACCGGCGCCATTGACGAGTTGAGTGCTGCAACGGGCTTTGGTCCACCATCTGAAACTGTTGTCGCGAGGTTATCGGCGCCGGGAACAAAGAAGACCTGGAGGACCGTCGCGCCCTTACGCCAAACCGCTCGCGGTGATGTGCCTGGCTTGAAGGAGAACGTGTAAACGACGCGATCGTTCTTGAGAGTTACCTGCAGGTTTAGATCCTTGAGAGACTGCGACTTTGCGAGCGCGGGAGTACTTGCCGAAGGAACATCGACAATGTAAACGCCGGCGTTGTTCTGTGTCGCACAATCTTCACAAGCTGAGTTGAAGGTGAATGTTACAAAGTTCGCGTCGTTTATCGTTTCAACTGTTTGCGAGATACCGATCCGCGGCAGAAGAAACAACTGCGAGATCAACAAGCATGCCATGAATTTTGTTTTCATAACCGTTACCCCACTATGAACCTGACCGTGTCCTGATCGATGACCGTGTTAACAATTGGACCACGTTTGTCGAAGGTACCCAGGACATTGCCGTCCTGTGTAATGATGGCCCTCATCAGATAATTCTGATTCGGCTGGTTGTCGAGAACAGAGATAGCAGCTTGCCAAAAAAGAATCTCTTGGTGCAGATCGGAAAGTGTGGTACCAACCGTGTAGATGTCCGGTATGTTGTCGGAGTTGAGCTGATCCGTTTTTATGGGTTGCGGATTACTTCCGTTCCGGTCAAAAAGAAAGACATCGTACTTGGCGAATAGAGCGTTGCCGAATCGTAATTCGACCTGGGGTAAGCTACCGCCGCTGTTTAGATTGACTCTTTTATGTGCCATAAGAAGATCTCCGTTTCGTTAGTAGAATTTCCGGGGAGCGTTCGCGAAAGTGTTTGGCGAGCGAAAGGTGGCGTCCCTAAATATACGCCGCAGCCAAACACTGTCAATAAAATATTCCCTTGTCTATAGTGGAGACTGGCTCAAAAGTATTTCGCGCGCCCTGCCTTGACCGCACCTTAAGTACGCTGGATCATATAAACCACCATGCCTGTATATAACTTTCTCCAATTCGACGTTTTCACTGACCGCGCTTTTTGCGGTAATCCGTTGGCCGTCTTTCCGGAAGCCGACGAAATCGATAGCGACGTGATGATGAAGATCGCGCGCGAGATGAATCTCTCTGAGACTGTCTTCGTCCTCAAACCGAAATCGGACGAAGTGCTTCGACATCTCCGTATTTTCACACCCATGCGCGAGCTCCCGTTTGCGGGCCATCCGATTATTGGCACCTGGACCGCGCTCGCACAGGAAGGTGTCGTGCCGGTTCCTGACGGCGGCAACGGCTGGCAGCGCATCTTTCACGAAATTGCAATCGGAGTGTTGCCGGTTGACATCGAATTCAAAGATGGGCGGCCGGTGCAGGTCGTCATGACGCAGGGCGAATTTGAGATCCTGCACGAGATCGACGACGCACACGAGCAGGCGGAAGTTGCGCGTGCTCTCGGACTCTCGCGCGAGGATCTCGATGAGAGTATTCCGATTCAGGTCATCACGACCGGATTGCCTTGTCTTGCAGTTCCGGTTCGTTCGCTTGCAGACTTGCGCGATTGTCGCGTGAATAGTTCGCTGCTGACTGAGATTTACACTCGACACGGTGCCTCAGGCTATCATGCGTTCACACGCGAGACGCTCGAAGTTGGTGCGTCGCGCGCACATGCGCGCTTCTTCGCTCCGGCCGACAATATGCCGGAAGACCCTGCAACGGGCAGTGCGTGTGGAGCCCTCGGCGGGTATCTCGTTCATCATGGTGCATTGAGTTTGGAACCCGAGGATGGCAGGTACAAATTTGTTATCGAACAGGGCGATTTTATTAACCGGCCCAGTCGCATCAATCTTAACGTGAAGGGCGAGACTGGTCGCGTCGAGGAAGTTAAAGTTGGTGGACTCGCGGTAATGGTGGCGCGCGGAGAAGTTATCTTCTAGAAATGCTTGACCTGCTCATCATCGGGGCCGGACCTGCCGGACTCTCTGCTGCAGAAGCCGCGCAGCAGCATGGTCTCGATTATCTCGTTATCGAGAGAGGCACCATCGCGAACACGATTCGACAGTATCCGGTCGGACGCACGATGTTCTCCACGCCCAACGAAGTGGCGATGCATGAAGGCACGTTGAACCCCGTGCGAGAAAAACCGACGCGCGAGGAGATGCTGTCTCACTACATCCACTTCGTTCTCAATCTCGACCTGCACATCAACACTGACGAAGAAGTCATTGCCGTAAACGGAAATATAGAGGAAGGCTTCGTTATCAAAACCGATCGCAGTGAATACCAGGCGGCGCGTGTGTTGTTCGCGATTGGGGCGATGGAGATACCACGGCGTCTGAATGTTCCCGGTGAGGATCTGCCGAAGGTGCATCATCTCTTCATCGAGCCGTATGCGTATGTGCGAAAAGATGCCCTCGTGGTGGGCGGTGGCAACAGCGCCGCCGAAGCCGCGCTGTTTCTGTCGGAAGAAGGCGCGCGAACAACGATGGCGATCTGGCGCGAAGACTGGGAGAACCGTGATCCGAAGGCCGGTGCGATGAAACACTGGGTGCGAACGCCGCTCGAAACCGAAATCGAAGCGGGCCGGCTAAAAGTGATTCTTTACAAACACGTCGACGAGATCCGCGAACGTGAAGTGAAGTTAACGACGGAAACGGGTGAGGTGCTGACACTTCCGAACGACGTTGTGTTTGTACTTGTCGGTAGTGATGCTGATCTGACATTGTTGAAAAACCTCGGAGTGAAAACAGAGGCGGGCAAACTCGCGGAAATTCCGGTCTACGATCCGGAGACTTTCGAGACCAACGTGCGTGGGATCTACGTCGCCGGGCATTTCACGCACGCTCGCCACATCAAAGCGGCGATCGACGTCCCGCGACGTATAGTTCCACTGATCGCAAAAGAGATTCAGCCACAAAAAGGCACAAGAGGCACATAACAGAAACTGGCTTTTGGATTGGCGCATTTTTTGTGTGCCTCCTGTGCCCTTTTGTGGCTAGGTTTGGTCAGTTACTTCACTGCGGCGGCGCGCGACGCCGGTCTTTTGTGCGGCAGCCTCGACCTCACGAGCGACTGCTTCCGCCACTCGCTTATCAAACACTGACGGCACGATGTATTCAGGATGTAACTCCGTGTCGCTGATGATGCCCGCGATCGCGTCCGCGGCCGCGAGTTTCATCTCTTCGTTGATGCGCGCGGCACGGCAGGCGAGTGCGCCTTTGAAGATTCCCGGGAAACTGAGGACGTTGTTGATCTGATTCGAATAGTCAGAACGTCCCGTCGCCATCACCGCCACATACGGCGCCGCATCCTCCGGCATGATTTCAGGAACGGGATTGGCCATCGCAAACACGATCGGCTTTTCCGCCATCGCCTTCACATCTTCAGCGTCAATCACTCCCGGAACCGATAAACCGAGAAACACGTCGGCGCCTTTGATCACCTCGTGAACCGTTCCCTTCTCTTCGTTCGGATTCGTATTCTGCGCGTACCAGTCTTTCATCCAATTCATGTTTTCCTGGCGGCCACGATAAAGCGCGCCCGTTTGATCGCAGCCGATGATGTTCTTCACGCCCGCCGCCATGATGATCTTCGTACACGCGACACCAGCCGCACCAACGCCGTTTACGATAACCTTCACATCGCTCATCTGCTTGCCTACCAGTTTGAGCGCGTTGATCAGCGCGGCTAATACAACCACGGCCGTGCCATGCTGGTCGTCATGGAAAACCGGAATATCGAGCTCCTCACGCAGTCGCTCTTCGATCTGAAAGCAACGCGGTGCGGAAATGTCTTCGAGATTGATCCCACCGAAAGCCGTCGAGATCGCTTTCACTGTGCGCACGATCTCGTCCGGATCCTTCGTATTCAAACAGATCGGAAACGCATCCACGCCGGCAAACTCTTTGAACAACATCGCCTTGCCTTCCATCACCGGTAGCGCTGCGGCTGGTCCAATGTCGCCCAGTCCGAGCACTGCGGTTCCGTCAGTCACGATCGCAACTGTGTTTTTCTTGATCGTGAGGGTGAAGACTTTCTCGGGATCCTGCTGGATAGCTTCACAGATACGGGCGACACCCGGCGTGTAGGCCATTGAGAGATCCGAGCGTGTTTTCAGCGGTACTTTCGAAACCACTTCAATCTTGCCGCCGAGATGCATCAGGAAAGTCGGATCTGAAACCTGTACCAACTCGACGCCATCGACGTGTTTGACAGCTTCGACGATCTGCTCGCCGTGTTTGCTGGAAGCTGAGCTGACGGTGACGTCGCGAATGATGAAGTTGTTGCCGACTGTGACGATATCGATGGCGCCGATGTCGCCGCCGGCGCGGCCGATGGCCATGGTCAACTCACCAAGCGAGCCGGCACGTGAGGAAAGCCTGACGCGCAAGGTCAAACTGTAACTCGCGCTGGGTGTTGGTTGCATAGGTTACGCAGATTATACCGATTTCAATATCTGTGTAATCTGGGGATGCTTTCCTATAACTTTCAACGACCGTTGACCCAGTAAACGATAGAGATCGAGCGCCTCTGCAAGTTCACTCTTCTTGAGCGCGGCGAGATGGCGTTTGACCGTCTCCAGATCTCCGCGTGAAAAAGTTCCAGTCAGTGCCTGGGCCGGATCTTTGGTCTGAAGACTACGAACCGTACTCGCGATCAGCGGCAACAGAATCGCGCGCGCCGTTTTTCGATCAAGCCCGCAGCGCATCAACATCTCCAACGCCACATCAAACACCGCCACGATGTTACCTGAGACCATCACGGCGGCCGCATGATAAAGCGGCTTATCTTCGGACCGGATGGAAAAACTTTGCCCGCCAAGATCGCGCACGATGGCTTTGCCCGTTCGCAATGCAGTCCGGTCACCTTCGACACTCCAGAACGCGCCCTCGAGTTTGGCATCAGTATCGCTGACCGAAATCAACGGGTGAATGGAACCGGTATGCCACCCACGTTTGCGCAAAGGGGCGAGCACGTCGGCCGAGAGGGCGCCGCTGGTGTGAAGCGCTGTTGCATCAAACTCGAGGTCGCTCAGTTGCGCAGCGATCCCGGCAATCTGATCGTCGGGAACCGTAATCAGAAAGACATCCGCAGAATGCAACGAAGGGAATTGTTTTGCCGCTAAAACCTGTGGGTTGCCGTCTAAAAGACCAGCGGCGTAGCGCGCTTTTTGTGCATGTCGAGCGACGAGCGACTTGATCGAATACCCCTGGCCCTCGAGTGCGACGGCCAGAGCGGTCCCGAGACGACCTGCTCCGATGATCGTTACCGCCGGCTTTTCCTTTCTTTTCGCGTCGGGCATAGGTATAGTTAACGTGTAATCGCTAGTTCATTTTATAGGCGCGAGAATCTATCCCCTCCGGGCCGGGAAGTTGTATTCGCCCGCACAACCAGCCGCCCGACCCGTGCATCATAGACTGCGCGTCAGGATTTAGCGAAAACAGTCAGTCATAGACCCCACCCTCAGGTCATCGTAAACTTTGGAGGTTTTTTTTGAGATGAGCAACTTCTCCCGTGCCACTAGTGCTTTGGTTTTATCCGCATCTCTACTGGCGAGCTCAGTGGCTGCGGTCGGGCAAACGTCAACCGCCAAGTCGACGGAGCAGGCTCAAAAAACCAGCCAAACCCAAACTACAGAAGTAAAACAACCAGAAGCCAAGACAGAGCAAGCAGCGCAACCTGCGACCACCACGGCCGCCAAGTCGAACAAGCCACTCTCGACCAACGAGAACCCGGACATGATTGGCAAGCGGAACATCAATACCGGCATTATCGCCAAGATGAGTGGGTCCACGGAAAAGGAAGTGCGTCAGGGTCGCGAGGCGGCAGCGGAAGTCGATCGCCAGGCGAAGTTTGTTGACGACCCGGTGATCACGGAGTACGTGAATCGTGTCGGTCAGAACATCGTCCTGCACTCCGACGCGAAGGTACCGTTCACGATCAAAGTCATCGATTCCGACGAAGTGAATGCGTTTGCGCTGCCGGGTGGATTTTTCTACGTCAACAAGGGCCTGATCCTGGCGGCCGATAACGAAGCCGAACTGGCCGGTGTGATGGCTCACGAGATTGCGCACGTCGCTGCTCGTCATGCTGTTGAGAACCAGACGAAAGCCAGCTTGCTCGAATATGCCGCACTCGGTGGCTCCATCTTTTTGGGTGGCATTCCGGGAATGATTTACCAGAACACGGCCGGTATCGGACTGCTCGGCATCTTCATGAAGTTTAGCCGTGGCGCTGAAGAGGAAGCTGACAAACTGGGCGTTCAATACATGTACGCCGCAGGTTACGACCCGGGCGCAATGGCCACGATGTTTGAGAAACTGGAAGCCAAGAACAAGAAGAAGCCCGGTTTCATCGCCCGCGCCTTCTCGACGCACCCGGCGCCACCGGATCGCAGAGCTTCGGCACTGGCGTTGGCCGCAAGGTTCCCGGAACACGAAGAATATGTGATTAGCAGTTCCGAGTTTCAGCGCGTCAAGGCTCGTCTACTAAGACTTTCGAACGCGCGTGCTTCGACGGCGGGTGCGATTGCAGCAGGTGAGGAAGGCGGAGCGCCAGGAAGGCCAACATTGAAACGTCGCCAACCGACTCCGGACGACAGCACCACCGCTCCGGCCGACGGCGAGCAGCCGAAATCGACGGAAGCGCCGCCTAAGTTGAAGAAAAACGACACCGGGACGTCTGGAACAACCAAAACTCCCGACAAGCCGTAACCGTTTGTGATAATTTAGATGACGAAGGCCCTTCGGCATCGAAGGGCCTTTTCTCTGCGTCCTTTGCGTATCTCTGCGGTCTCTGCGTTAAGGAACTATTTCAACGCAGAGATCGCCCAGGTACACAGAGACCGCAGAGACAAACCCGCCTGCGCGGGTTGACAATTTTTTGGGCGCTTCGGTATTCTAGCCGTTCGCGTTTTATTCGCTGAAAACAGAGATAGTTAACTATGTCGACATACTTCCCCAGCGGTAAGGTACTCGCTGGAAGACGAAAATGGTACGTGGTAGATGCGAGCGGTCAAACCGTCGGGCATCTGGCTTCTGAAGTTGCTTCAATTCTGACCGGCAAGCGTAGTCCCCAGTGGACCCCGTTTCTCGATACCGGCGATCACGTCGTTGTGATCAACGCGCGGAAAGCGGTCCTCAAAGGAAATAAGGTTGAGCAGAAACTCTATCGTCATCACACTTTGTATCCAGGAGGTCTGAGACAGACCACCGCAAAGGAGATGATCGCCAAGCGCCCGGAGCGAGTTATTGAGCTCGCCATCAAGGGCATGCTGCCGAAGACAAAGCTCGGCAGGGCGATGGCGAAGAAGCTCAAAGTTTACGCCGATGCCGAGCACCCGCACTCAGCCCAGCGCCCGCAAGCCTTCGACCTGACTCTCAAAACCAACTCATAAACAAGATTAGTAGAAATTAGAGGAAGATAACTGTGGCTGAAATTCAGTATTACGGAACCGGGCGACGCAAATCGGCAACGGCCCGAGTTTACCTGCGACCGGGTGCTGGTGAAGTAAAGGTTAATCACAAACCTTTCGATCGCTACTTTCCCAACGAAACCCTGCGGATGATTATTCGTCAGCCACTGCAACTGACTGAGACCACGAACAAGTTTGATCTCGTCATCAACGTTCAGGGTGGTGGTCCAGCGGGTCAGGCGGGAGCGATCAGACACGGCATCACGCGAGCCCTGATGGAATACAACGCCGACCTTCGTCCAGCGCTTAAACATGCTGGTCTAATCACGCGCGATCCACGAATCAAAGAACGTAAGAAGTACGGACAAAAGGGCGCCCGAAAACGATTCCAATTTTCGAAACGATAATTTCGTCGAATCCATTGTCGCAGCACGATTGGTTGCTTACGCTAAAACAAGTCGAGAGGCTGCGGCGAGTACATTAAACCAATTAGCGAGAAGGAGACTTTAGTTTGGTTTCGGTTACCATGAAAGAGCTGCTGGAGGCCGGTGTTCACTTCGGCCACCAGGTACGGCGCTGGAATCCAAAGATGAAGGAATACATCTTTGGCGAGCGCAATGGCATTTACATCATCGATCTGCAAAAAACTCAGCGAATGTTTCGCGAGGCGATCGCCTTCGTCACCAACCTCATCGCTGAAGACAAAGGCAAGACAGTTCTCTTTGTTGGCACGAAGCGACAAGCACAGGATGCGATTCGTGAAGAGGCCGAGAAGTGTGGTCAGTACTACGTTAACCAGCGCTGGCTCGGCGGCCTGCTCACCAACTTTCAAACAGTCCAGAAGTCGATTAAACGACTGAAGGATCTGGAAAGCATGCAGACTGACGGTCGTTACGAGAAGATGACCAAGAAAGAGCGCATCAAGCTCGATCGCGAGCGCGAGAGTTTGAATAAGAACCTCTCCGGTATCAAGTCGATGACTCGCCTTCCCGATGCCGTCTTTATCATCGACGTCAAGAAAGAAGAGATCGCGGTCGCTGAAGCAAATCGCCTTGGCATTCCGATCGTGGCCGTAGTCGATACAAACTGTTCACCGGAAGGTATCGATTACGTGATCCCCGGAAACGACGACGCCTTGCGCGCTGTGCGATTGTTCGCATCCAGAATTTCTGACGCGATTGTCGAAGGAAATCAGATCGCGACTGAGGGCGGCGTTCTTCCTTCGGGCGGTGGTGAAGAAGGGACTGAAGGTGAGGCTGGCGGCACAGGCGAAGCACTCGCCGGCCTTGCACTGGATGACGACGACAATGATGGCGGCGACATCAGCGGCAAGGGCGGGGAGGCGCAATCCGCATCCATGACACCAACGGGCGCAGACACAGCAGAACCTGAAGAGACGCCCGAGGAAAGCACTGAATCTGTCGTGGCGGCGAGCTAAGCGATAATCCTTACTCATCGGTGAGCGCAGCCTTCAAGCGGACATCCGCCGGGCTGCGTTTTTCATTGAAGACAAATAATCTATTTATTCGGAGAAATTGGTAATCATGGCTGAAATTACTGCAGCAGCAGTGAAGCAACTGCGTGAGAAAACCGGAGCGGGAATGATGGAGTGCAAGAATGCACTCGTTGAAGCCGGTGGCAACGAAGAGAAGGCGGTAGACATTCTGCGCGAGCGAGGTCTGGCCTCCGCGAAGAAGCGCGAAGGTCGTATCGCGGCGGAAGGTATTGTCGGTTCATACATTCACATGGGCGGCAAGGTCGGCGTGCTGGTCGAGTTGAACTGTGAAACTGACTTCGTCGCGCGTGGCGATGAATTTCAGCAACTCGTGAAAGACATCGCGATGCACGTCGCGGCGGCTGAGCCAAGATATGTTTCACGCGAAGAAGTCCCGGCAGATGTGCTTGAAAAAGAGCGTGACATCTATCGTAAGAAGACTGCAAACGAGCCGAAGAATGCGAACAAGCCCGAACAGGTGATCGAGAAGATCGTCGATGGAATGCTCAATAAGTTTTACGAGGAGACTGTGCTTCTCGATCAGCCGTTTGTGAAAGCTCCCGAAAAGACCGTCGGCGAATTGGTGACCGAGAAAGTTGCCAAGACCGGCGAGCGAATCTCAGTGCGCAGATTCACACGCTACAAGATGGGCGAAGGAATCGAGAAACGCACCGATGACTTCGGCGGCGAAGTAGCTTCGATGTTGCAATAACTTGATGAGCACCGACACCTCCAATCTGGCCTACCGCCGAGTGCTCTTGAAGATCTCGGGCGAAGCGTTGATGGGCGAGCAGAACTACGGCATCGACGTCAATGTCGCCCGAAGTGTTGCTGAAGAGCTCAAGGCGGTACATCAGCTGGGGGTGCAGGTGGCCGTCGTCGTCGGTGGTGGCAACATCTTCCGCGGCGTGTCGAAGAGTGCGGGTAACATGGACCGTTCGTCCGCAGACTACATCGGCATGCTCGCAACTGTGATGAACGCAGTCGTATTGCAGGATGCGCTCGAGAAGGTTGACGTCCATACGCGCGTTATGTCGGCAATCGACATTCCGCAGCTCGCCGAACCGTTCATTCGTCGCCGCGCTATCAGGCATCTCGAGAAAGAACGTATCGTTATCTTCGCCGCCGGTACTGGTAATCCATACTTCACCACCGATTCGGCGGCGGCGTTGCGCGCGCTCGAAATCAAAGCGGACGTCATCATGAAAGCTACTAAAGTTGATGGCGTTTATTCCGCGGATCCGATGACCGACGCAACGGCGGAACTCTTTACCGAGATCACTTACCGCCAAGTGCTCGAACGGCGTCTCGGTGTCATGGATGCATCGGCGATCTCGTTGTGCATGGACAATAACTTGCCTATCATCGTCTTCAACATGATACAGCCCGGAAA
>Ga0070700_100000275_pt1 | contig 27420 bp, 11 predicted proteins | sample KBSK5101metaG_FD_65456 | JGI IMG/M metagenome (GOLD analysis project Ga0070700, IMG submission 65456) | Corn, switchgrass and miscanthus rhizosphere microbial communities from Kellogg Biological Station, Michigan, USA - KBS K5-10-1 metaG | ecosystem: Host-associated > Plants > Roots >...
ACCCTTGCGCTTGCGCCGTCATCCTACACGGCTGTCGAGCGTGACGAGGCTGCGGCGGAGACCGTGAGTAGTTATCTGGTCGGATCAAAACAGAGATGTGTGGTAGGGAGCGCGTCCGAAACCGGACTTTCTGCAGAGTCTGCAACGGTCGTATATGGGGAGGCGATGCTTACGATGCAGACCGAAGATGTGAAACGGGGCATAGTGCGCGAAGCCTATCGACTGTTAAAGCATGGCGGACGCTACGGGATTCACGAGATGTGTCTCATACACGAGACCTTAAACGCTGCCGCGAGACAAGAGGTCGAGCGATCGCTCACGGGTGTCGTTCATCATGGCGTGAGGCCGCTGACCGTCGCGGAGTGGCGGCTGTTGCTCGAATCCGAAGGGTTTAATGTTGAAGCTGTTGAGACGGAATCGATGAGGTTGTTGGAGCCGGGGCGACTCGTCAAAGATGAAGGAGTTATGGGTGCGCTGCGGTTCGCACTCAATGTGCTCAGAGACGGCGAGGCGCGGCGCAGAGTTTTCGAGATGAGAAGGACTTTCAGGCACTATCGCAATTTTATCGGCGCGGTCGCGCTCCTGGCAGTCAAGCATTGAGCAGCTTTATTCAATTTCAGTAATAGAAAGTGGAAACAATGCAAGCCGAAGAACAAATACAAACAAGCACGAAGGTGAAGCCACTTGCTGAGTTGCTGGAGTACCAGGATAGCTCAATCGTAAGCCGCGTCTTGCTGAAAAACAACGGCGGCACCGTCACGCTGTTCGCTTTTGACCAGGGTGAAGGCTTGAGCGAGCACACCACTCCTTTCGAGGCGCTCGTCTTTGTGGTGGACGGCGAGGCAGAGGTGGAGATTGCAGGGGAAGTCTACAGTGTCAGGTCAGGGGAGACGATCACGCTTCCGGCAAATGTTCCGCACGCAGTAAGGGCGGCCGCCAGATTCAAAATGCTGCTGACTATGATACGCGCATAAAGCAACTGGATGCGGAATGGGGAAACCCATAATGGTGCAGTTCGAGCCAAACCGTAATTTGGCAGCGCGGAGTAGGCTGTAACTTGTTACTTTCGTGCGGATGGATCGCTGACGAAAACGCGTAACAAGTTCACATCGCTGAGAACGGCCGGAGCAACCTAGTGAACTGCTCAAAGATGCTCGAATCCCGCGATGCTCCCGATTACCCAAAGGTTGAAGAGCTGCCGTTCATTAGTCTCCTGAAGGAGCAATCAAAAAAGCACCAGACAAAAGATACAAATAACCTTGGCGTAGCCTTGCAAGGCTGCAGTCCAGAACATTCAGAAATGGAAAAAGTATGAACATGACACGTATTGCGGCCTCATCTCTTCTGTTAACTATGGGAGTATTTTCGGCAATAGCGGTCACTGGGCAAACTGGAGTATTAGCACGTCCGGTTCCGTCGCTGGATGTCACGGCTCAATCCGAAGACCAAATCAATGACAAGAACTGGCAGAAGCATCCCACGATCATTGCCATCCGCAAAGCATCACACCAGAACAAGCTGAATGAGATCGCCGCGATGCCTGGATCTCAGAAGCAGAGGAGGTCAACATAATCTTCAGCGCCGATCCTGATGCTGCGCAATGCGGGTACCGTTGAAAAGGAGACGCTCCCGGTTTATTCTGTGACTTCGCACAAATAGTTCTCACCTTGCGTGCGGCACGTCAGCAGGCACCCTGGATTCGCAGCCGTGATGCAAAATTCTCATCTCGATTCTTCAATTCCCGACAGCGAAAAGACTATAGAGGATGATGCTGAGGATGTTTTCGTCTTCCCGCTCTCGTTCGCACAGCAGCGACTCTGGTTCCTGCAAGAGATGAACCCGCAGAGTCCGGCTTATAACATGCCCGTCGCCTCGCGTCTGTTGGGGAAACTCGACGTGAAGGCTCTCAAACACGCATTGGACGAGATTGTCCAGCGGCACGAGGTTCTGCGCACAACATTTCAAATGGTTGATGCACAGCCGATGCAGGTCATCTCTCCGCGCGGTGCTTTGGCGCTGCCGTTGCTTGATTTGACTCACTTGCCGCAGACCGCCCGGGAAGCAGAAGCGCATCGTCTCGCTCTCGAGAATCTCAACCAGCCGTTCGATCTTGTCAACGGCCCGCTCTTGCGCGCCGGTCTGCTCCGCATGAGTGTTGAAGATCACGTGCTGCTATTGACGATGCATCACATCGTCTCCGATGGTTGGTCAATTAGTATCCTCGTGAATGAGTTGGCCGCGCTCTATAACTCATTCTCGCATGGCGTGCCATCGACGCTTCCCAATCTTCCCATTCAATACGCCGACTACGCGCAATGGCAGCGGTCGTGGCTGACCGGTAAAGTGTTCGAGGTGCAGCTCGATTACTGGAAGAAGCAACTTGAAGGCGCACCACCCATCCTGGAAGTTCCGACGGACCGGCCGCGCCCCTCGATACAAAGTTTTCGCGGATCGCTTGAACATTTCACCGTTGCGGAAGACGTGGTGAGAGGATTGAGAGAGCTATGCAGAGAAGAAGGGGCCACAATGTTCATGGTCCTGCTGGCAGCCTTTCAAACACTGCTGCATCGTTATGCCAGGCAGGATGTGATCGTCGTCGGAACGCCAATAGCCGGTCGCAATCGTCAAGAGCTCGAGGGCTTAATCGGTTTCTTCATCAACACACTCGTCATGCGCGCCGACTTCCGCGACGACTTGAGTTTTCGCCAACTGCTCGCACACGTCAAAGAGACTGCGCTCGGTGCGTATGCACATCAGGAGTTTCCCTTCGATAAACTGGTTGAAGAGCTTCAGCCGCAGAGAGATTTGAGCCATATGCCCATCATTCAGGCGATGTTCGCGCTTCAGAACACACCTGACGAATCTATCGAATTGCCGGGTCTGGCCATTAAGCCGGTAAACATCGAGAGCGGGACGGCACGGTTCGATCTGTCGCTGAATGTTTGGGAAACGGACGCGGCATTGAGAGGCCATCTCTCCTATCGCACAGACCTTTTCGACGCCGCCACAATCAAACGCATGCTCGCTCATTTTCGGACTCTTCTGGAGAGCATCGTCAACCATCCTGACGAGCGCGTCTCCGCCCTGTCACTCTTGCCGGAGGACGAGCGGAGACAGTTATTGCATGACTGGAATCCGTCTGCGCCCTCGTTCCCACAGGATGTGAGCCTACACTGCTTATTTGAAGCGCAGGTCGAACGTACGCCGCGCGCGATTGCCCTCACGTTTGAGAACGAGCAGATGACGTACGAAGAGTTGAACCGGCGTGCGAACCAGTTGGCCCATCGACTACGGGCGTTGGGCGTCGGCCCCGAAGTTTTAGTGGGGCTGTGCGTGGAGCGCGGCATCGAACTGGTAATCGGCATACTGGGTATCTTGAAAGCGGGCGGAGCTTATGTGCCGCTCGATCCGAGTTATCCACGTGAGCGACTGCAGTTCATGATCGAAGACGCAAAGCTGGTGGTGATCCTGACACGGGAAGAACTATCAGCCACGGATTATACAGATCAGAACCACGGATCGAATCCGGATTTAATCCGTGGCTTTGATCCGCGTCATCCGTGTTACGTCATTTACACATCCGGCTCGACGGGCAAGCCCAAGGGTGTCATGGTCACGCACCGCAACGTCGCGCGATTGCTCGCAGCCACACATGACTGGTTCAACTTCGACGAGCACGACACATGGACGCTCTTTCACTCCTATGCCTTCGACTTCTCGGTGTGGGAACTTTGGGGCGCGCTCCTGTCCGGCGGAAAGCTGGTGCTCGTACCTTACTGGGTGAGCCGTTCACCCGAGGACTTCTATGCGCTGCTCGTCAGAGAGCGCGTCACGGTGCTGAACCAGACTCCTTCGGCTTTCCGTCAACTGTCGCGCATTGACGCAGCGCAAGACAGCGCGGAGCCACTCAGTTTGCGTGCAGTGATTTTTGGCGGAGAGGCTCTGGAACCGGCGAGCCTCCGCAGTTGGATGGAACGTCACGGGGATGTGCAACCGCGCCTTATCAATATGTATGGCATCACCGAAACCACTGTCCACGTTAGTTATCGCCCGCTCACTTTATCGGATGCCAACACGCTGACGGGTAGCGTCATCGGCGAGCCTATCCCGGACCTTCAACTTTACCTGCTTGATAAAAATCTGGAACCTGTGCCACTCGGAGTCGGCGGTGAGATGTACGTCGGCGGCGACGGGCTGGCGCGCGGCTATCTGAATCGCGCGGATTTAACCGCCGAGCGGTTCATTCCCGATCCTTTCAGCGGCAGGCCCGGCGCGCGGTTCTATCGCACGGGCGATCTTGCGCGGCGGCTCGGTAATGGAGACATCGAATATCTCGGACGCGCGGATGAGCAGGTGAAGGTGCGGGGGTTTCGCATCGAACCCGGCGAGATTGAAACGGCACTCCTCACATACACGTCTCTTCGAGCGGCTGTCATCGTGGCTCGCGCGGACACTGGCGGAGACCAACGCCTCTGCGCTTACGTGGTGGCGCGACGGAGGGGTGAACTCCGCATCGATGAGCTGCGCGCATATTTAAAGGAGAGACTGCCGGAGCACATGATTCCCGCCGTGTTTGTCGAATTGGAAGAGATACCACTGACGGCTCACGGAAAGCTTGATAAGAGAAGACTGCCGGAGCCCGGAGGCGAGAGACCGGAGTTCGAGAAGAGATACGAGGCAGCACGCAACGGTGTCGAAGCGATGCTGTCAGAGTTGTGGCGTGATGTGCTCGGTGTCGAGCACGTCGGTATACACGACGACTTCTTCGATCTCGGCGGCGATTCAATCAAGGGTGTGATTTTCATCGACCGCTTGCAGGAGCGTTTGGGCGAGATCGTCCATGTCGTCAATATCTTCAATGCTCCGACGATTGCTTCCTTTGCGAAATATCTCGAAGAGCAGCACCCGAACGGGGTGGCGAGTATTATCGGCGTTCCCGTTTCACACGCAGAGACGGGCGAATCTTCAAAGATAACAGGCGTCAAGTTGGCGCAGCTCAGGAAGTTGATTGCGCCTCTACCGCCGCGTGTGAACGAGTCTGCGGCCTTGAAGAATCGGCCCGCGATTTTCATTCTCGCGCCACCACGTTCCGGCACGACTCTCCTGCGCGTAATGCTCGGCGGTCATCCACACTTCTTCTCTCCTCCCGAATTAGAACTCCTCTCTTTCAACACTCTCGCAGAAAGAAAGCGAGCCTTCTCCGGCGCGTTCAGCTTCTGGCTCGAAGGCGCAATGCGCGCCATCATGGAGATCAAAGGCTGCGACGCAGAAGAAGCCGCAAGTATCATGCGCGGATTTGAAGAGCGCGATCTTTCGACCAAAGAATTCTACGGGCTCATGCAGGAGTGGATCGGAGACCGCACGCTAGTCGATAAAACACCTTCGTATGCTCTTCATACGAGCATCCTGCAGCGCGCCGAGGTCGACTTCGAAAACGCTCTCTACATACATCTGCTGCGCCATCCGCGCGGTATGATTCGTTCTTTTGAAGAGGCAAAACTCGATCAAATTTTCTTTCGCTACGCACACCCTTTCAACCGGAGCGAACTGGCCGAGATGATCTGGACCATCACTCATCAAAACATCCGCGAGTTCCTTCAAGACGTACCCATTGGCCGGCAGTATCAATTGAAGTTTGAAGATTTGGTGAGTCGCCCGCGCGAGAGCCTGGAGCAGATATGCAAATTCCTCGGCGTGGAATTTCACTCGGACATGTTGCAGCCTTACAAGGATGGTGCGCAGAGGATGACTGATGGCATCCACGCCGAATCGAGGATGCTCGGCGACGTGAAGTTTCATAGCTACGAGAGCATCGAGGCCAGCGTGGCGGAAAAATGGAAAGAAGATGCGGACCGATATAATCTCGCCGAAGAGACGCAGACGGTTGCCGCATTGCTCGGCTACGAAAGCGAAGAACAACTATCGGAGCCCGCGCCTCGTAGCTCTTTTCCCCTCGCATTTTCGGATTCGGAACATCCGCTTGTCTCAATTCAGCCACTGGGATCGCGGCCACGTTTCTTCTGTGTTCATGCCGTCGGTGGGAATGTCTTTTCGTATGTCACTCTCGCCCGTCGTCTAGGTCCAACCCAGCCGTTTTATGCGTTGCAAGCGCGCGGGCTGATGGGTTCACAAGAGCCGCACACGCGGATCGAAGAGATGGCGGCTGACTATATCCATGCCATCCACGAAGTACAGGAGAGCGGGCCCTACCTGCTTGGCGGTTGGTCCATGGGCGGCCTCATTGCTTTCGAGATGGCGTGTCAACTTCAGAGGCAAGGGCAGCAAGTCGCACTCGTAGCTTTGTTAGATTCAATAACGCCCTACACCGCCAGGTTCAGACAAGAGAATGAAGAGGCGATGCAGGTAGCCAATTTCGCCTTTCATCTGGGACTTTCACCGGCAGAGACGGCAAACGTCTCAGAGCAGCTTTTGAGCTTTAGCGAAGAGATTCAGTTGAAACACCTCTTCAAACTGGCACAGAGTAAAGGAATATTTCCGAAGGGTTTTAATCTGGCGCAGCTTCATCACCTCTTCATGGTCTACCGGAGCAATAATGAAGCGGCGCTGGCTTACCGGCCGCGAGCGTGTTCTGCACCGCTGGCTCTCTTTCGTGCGGCAGAGACAATGGATGAGGAACTGACGGACACGACATATGGTTGGAGTCAACTGGCAGAAGGTTCGTTGGAGATTGAAGTGGTGACGGGCGATCATTTCACGATGCTCGAGGAGCCGCACGTTTCTTTGCTGGCGCAAAAGCTTCGGGTGCGGTTGGCGCAGGCGAGACCCTAGTCGAAGACGCCGCACATAGCATCTTATTATGGCCAATCGACGGCTGGGCGTTTGCTAACAGTCTCCTATACGGAAAGAGACGATGTCATTCGTTTGATTAGTGCGAGAGAAGTGACCGCCGCTGAAAGAAGAGCTTATGAAGAAGGATGAATCAGAAGACGAACTTCGGCCTGAATATGACTTATCGACGCTGCGAGTCCGCAAGCTTGGGCCTGGGCGTAAGAGTTTTGGTGATGTGATTAAACTCGAGCCTGACGTGGCGGGCGCGTTTCCGAATGCGGATGCCGTGAATGAGGCGTTGCGCTTCCTCATAAGAGTCACGAAAGAAAATCGAAACGAGCTCCGGTCCAAGGACCGCGACGCGTAGTTCAGCCCCAATCCAGCTTGTTACGCTCCTCACTTGAATCTCCTTTGACAGCCAAAGATTTGAGTTCTCCAAGTGAGAAACGGCGCAAGTGAGTAAAAAATTCAAAAACGTGAGTAGTGGATTTACTTATTGACCGAACCCACACACTTCTACGCGTTTGGTGGATGCAGATACAGAATCTGGCAACCTATCGTGCGTCCGCGCGCGCGAGTCTGCTATTATAGGGCAACAGTTCTCAGCCCGGCTCGGATCAGTTAAAACTGCTTTCGAGAAAGAATTTGCGTCCCGTATGACGCACGCGCGCTGAAGTCGAGGCAAAGCTCGAAGCACGCGAAGTTTTGAGTAAGGAACCCTCCCGACATCCTCGTCAAAAATTTAGTGGCTCTCAGGAAGTAAAGTCATGCTGCAAATCAAGAATATCGACTACGTCGAGTTCTACGTCGGTAATGCTTCACAGGCGGCGCATTTTTATCGGATGGCCTTCGGCTTCACGCCGGTAGCTTTCTCATCGCTGGAGACAGGCGAGCGCGACCGCACTTCGTTCGTTCTACAACAGAACAACATCACTTTGATTTTTACCAGTGCGCTCACGCCTGATAGCCCAGTGGCCGAGCATGTCCGCGTTCATGGCGACAGCATTAAGGACATCGCCTTCAATGTTGATGATGCCCGGTACACTTTTCAAGAGACGGTAGGGCGCGGCGCGCGTCCCGTTCTGGAGCCGACGGTCTTCGAGCATGAGCAAGGTCGCTTCATCAAGGCCACCGTCGCGGCCTACGGTGATACCGTCCACTCCTTCATCCAGCGACAAGGGGTCGACAAACGGTTCTTCCCCGGTTATCAGTCGTTCGAAAATCCTCAGCAGGTAATACCGACCGGCCTTACCGCCTTCGATCATATCGCCGTCTGTGTTGCACCCCACTCGCTTAAAGATTGGTTCGATTTCTACATCGACATTTTCGACTTTCACCATTCGCACCAGGAAGATATCGTGACGGAAAACACAGCGATGAATTCAGGCGTGGTGGAAAACAGTAACGGGCGCATCAAGTTTCCCATCATGGAACCTGCGCCGGGCAAACGCTCTTCGCAGATTGAAGAGTATCTGGAGTTTCATCACGGCCCTGGCGCACAGCACATCGCGCTGCTCTCAGGCGACATTGTGCGGACCATCCGCGCGCTGCGCGCCAACGGCATCGATTTTCTCTATACTCCCGACACCTACTACGAGACGCTGGAAGAGCGCGTCGGGAAACTGGACGACGTCGAGAAGGAGTCGCTTCGTGAGTTGGGTATTCTCGTTGATAAGGACCAGTGGGGCACGATGTTTCAGGTCTTCTCCAAACCTCTGCACTCTCGCCCGACTGCGTTCATGGAGATTATCCAGCGCAAAGGCGCGCGCGGCTTCGGCGGCGGAAATATCAAGGCGCTCTTTGAAGCGATTGAACGTGAGCAGGCGTTGCGCGGAAACTTGTAGACGGCAGGGCCGAGCCCTGCCGCACATCGGGCGGCGAAGCCGTCGTACTTGATCCAGAATGATTTCTTGTGGAAAGCAACAAGCGGAACTGGCGAGTTGGGCGCGAGGTTTGGAGCGTTCGGCATTGCAGAAGATGCTGTTCGCCGCTTCGCATCCCGGCATCGTCTCTTTCGCCCTGGGACTGCCCGCGGTCGAGTTGTTTCCCACAGCCGCTTTAGCGAAAGCAGCGGAGCACGTGTTGGCTGTGAACACAGTTGCGTTGCAATACAGTCCACCGCTTGTATCTTTGAAGCAGCATGTGCGAGAGCTGATGAAGCGGCGCGGGGTCAACTGTCGCGAAGAGCAAATCTTTCTGACGGCAGGGGCGCAGCAGGGCATGGACCTGCTGTCACGTCTGCTGCTCGAACCCGGCGGCAGCGTCATCACGGAAGAGTTAATCTACACCGGTTTTCAACAAGTCCTTGAACCCTTCCAGCCTCACGTTCTCACGGTTTCGACCGACGCGGAGACAGGGATGGACGTTGACGCGATCGAAGAACATTTGAGAGGCGGCGCGCGCCCGAGTTTTATCTATGCCATCACGGACGGACATAATCCGTTGGGCGTGCGCCTGCATCCGTCGAAGCGAGCGCGCCTCGTCGAACTGGCCGAGCAATACTGTGTGCCCATTATCGAAGACGACGCTTACGGGTTTTTGTGCTATGAAAATCCGCTGCCGCCCTTACGTGCTTTGAACGAGCGTTGGGTCTTTTACGTAGGCTCGTTCTCAAAGATTCTGGCTCCCGCATTACGCGCCGGTTGGCTTGTCGTTCCGGAAGAGTTAATTCTGCCTCTGTCAGTCATCAAGGAAGCGACGGACATCGACGCCGCGCCCCTCTCGCAACGCATCGTCAACGCTTACCTCGACACGGGCCAACTGCCCGAACAAATCAACATGTTGCGCACGCAGTACGGCCTCAGACGCGACGTGATGATGCGCGCACTCGCAGAGAATTTTCCCGACGCGGCACACTGGACGAAACCGGACTGCGGCTTTTTTGTCTGGGTCGAGTTGCCGCCGTCGGTCGATGTTGACGAACTTTTCCAAAGGGCCATCGAAGATGAACACGTGGCTTTCATTCCGGGCCACGCCTTCAATGTGAACAAGAAACAATGGGACACGTCCGGCATCCGTCTGAACTTCAGCCATCCGACTACCGCCCAAATCGAAGAAGGCATTCCGCGGTTGGCGCGCGTCTTGAAATCGATGATGACTGACGTTGCCACAAAGAAGCACAAATAGGTTCTGCTGTGCCTCTTTGTGGCTAAAACAGGAAGTAAGTTGCAATGGTGAAACGAAGCTTTGAGACTCAAATCGTCAACCTCGGTTACGGCGCGCAGCAGATTCCTTTCCGGTTCGATCCAGAACAGTTCAGAGTGCTTGCACAACACGACACCACGCCTGCGCCGCTTACAGACGCCGACCTGCACGCAGCACTGGACGCACCCATCAATTCAGCGCGACTCGAAGAAGTAATCAAACCTCTTGAACGTGTGGTCATCGTCGTGCCGGATGCTACGCGCGCGGCGCGGGTCGATCGCATCGCGCCGTTGCTCGTCGAACGCCTGAACAGGCACGGGTTGAGCGACCAGCAAATTTCTTTCCTCATCGGCGGCGGTATTCATCGTGCTCCCACTACGGAAGAGATTTACTCGATTCTCGGACCCAGCCTCCCGGGGAGAATCGAAGTTCATCCACATGACGCTAACGACGAAGCATCCCACGCTTCACTCGGAACGACGGCACGCGGAACTCCCGTCGTTTTGAATCGCAGGCTGATCGAAGCGGATCGCATTATCGTCGTCGGTGCAATCTCTTTACACTACATCGCGGGATTTTCAGGAGGTCGCAAAGCTATCCTGCCGGGTTGTGCAGCGGAGCGTTCCATACAGGCCAATCACCTTCTCTCCTTCAATCTGGAAACACTCGAAAAACGCGCTGGCATTGCATCGGGCTGTCTCGACGGAAATCCTGTACACGAAGATATGCTCGAGGCGGTTGGGATGCTCAACCCTTCTTTTCTGGTCAACACCGTGCTTGACGCGCGTAACGAGATTGTTGCCGTCTATACCGGACACTGGCGCGACGCGCACCGCCAAGGTTGCGAAGAATATCTCGTCTCGCATACGGTTGCGGTTGATGAGCGTCGGCCCCTCGTCATCGTCAGCGCCGGTGGTGCGCCGCGCGACATCAATCTCATTCAATCACATAAAGCGATGGAGCACGCTTCACAGGTACTCGCAGAGGGCGGGACGATGATTGCGCTCGTCGAATGTGCGCAAGGATTGGGCCGCGACGATTTTTTACGCTGGTTCGCACCCGGAGGAGCACGCGCGACCGCGTTGATGCTGGCGGACGATTACAAGATCAACGGGCAGACGGCCTGGAGCTTACGTCGCAAGACGGAGAGATTTCGCATGCTGCTCGTCTCGGCGCTCGATCCGGATGTCGTCCGGCATATTGGACTCGAACCGCATATCACGCTTGAGTCGGCGCTTTCGGCCGTTCAATCTCAGCCCGGCTACATCATCCCCGGCGGTCTGACGACGCTCCCATCACTTATGCCACAAAAAAGCACAAAAAGCTCAAATCGGTTCTGCTGATTTTTGAGCTTTTTGTGCATCTTTGTGGCTAAAATCTACGATTCGTTTCTCAACAACTCCTCGGCCTCTTCATCGCTTATCTCTTCCATCTGTTGGATGATGGCCTCTTCGACTGATGCAGCGAGCTCGGCGAGGGTCGGATGCCGGAATAGATCGACGAGCGGGAGTTCGACTTCAAACACACCGCGCACCTGCGAGACGAGTTGTGTTGCCAGCAGCGAGTCGCCGCCAAGCTCGAAGTAATTGTCATTGATGCCGATGCGATTGATGCCAAGTAGTTTCGTCCAGATGGAGGCGAGACTTTTTTCGGTCGGCGTCCGCGGAGCGAGGAAGGCTTCAGCGAGTGCAGGACGTTCAGCATCCGGTGCGGGCAACGCGCGGCGGTCTATCTTCCCGTGGCTCGTTAGCGGCAGCACATCCAGATAGACGAAAGCTGAAGGGATCAGGTAGTCCGGCAGTCTCTCCTTTAAATAGCCGCGCAACTCGCTGATATTTCTCGATGCCTCCTGCGCCGTAACCACGTAGGCCACCAGACGTTTCTCGGTGCCCTTATCTTCAAGCGCGATGACCACCGCATCTATCACTGATTCGTGCTCTCTGAGCACGGATTCGATCTCTCCCAATTCGATCCGAAAGCCTCGCACCTTCACCTGTTCATCCATTCGGCCGGTGAACTCTATGTTCCCGTCCGGGAGATACCGGCCCCTATCGCCCGTCCGGTAGATTCTCGCCCCTGCGCACGCGCTGTATTCATCCGCCACGAACCTCTCCGCCGTTAAATCCGCACGCTGCCGGTATCCGCGAGCCAATCCCGCGCTACCGATGCAAATCTCTCCTTCGACTCCGACCGGCACTAACTTCCCCGTCGTGTCCAGGATTCGCAGCACTGTATTAGGAAGCGGCCGGCCTATCATCTGATGATTGATCGTTCCTTCTCTGCTCACTTCGTAACTGGCGCAGATGATGGTCGCTTCGGTTGGCCCATACAACACTCTCACGTCCGCACTACTCCAAACCTCTCGCATCTCCGCCAGCAGTTCCGGTGCAACCGCTTCGCCGCCGACGAGCAATTGTCGCAACTGCGGGCAGGTCTCGGCGGTTTCGCTTGCTACCTGTTCCCGTGCGAAGGTCAGGAAGCGGCGCATCAGTCCGGGTACGGCATGCAACACGGTGACTTCCTTCAACACTTTTGCGGTGACGGTTGCCTCCAACGCTCCATGCGCCGAGACGAGCAGACAGCGTCCTCCCGCCAGTGGCGCGCAGAGCAATTCCAATAATGAGATGTCGAAGGAGAACGAGGCTATGGAGGGCAGACAGTCTGCCTCAGTGAGCTTGAGAACTTCCTGTGCGGACTGCATCGTGTGCAGCAGTTGACGGTGTTCGACCAGCACGCCTTTCGGGCGTCCTGTCGAGCCTGAAGTGTAGATGATGTAGGCCAGTTGCTCCGGACGCACTTTGCTCTCTGCATTCTCGATGCTCTGCTGCGAAAGCTGCTCGGCATCAAGCGTGACGACTCGCGCGGCTTGCTCGGACAAGTGACCACGCAACGACTCCTCCGTGATGAGCAGAGACGCTCCCGCATCCTCGAGCATGAACGCGAGACGCTCTGCCGGGTACTCCGGGTCTAAGGGCAGATAGCAACCGCCCGCCTTGAAGACGGCGAGCAGCGCCACCAGCGCGTTAGGCGTACGCGGCAGCATGACGCCGACGCGCGCCTCCGGTTCAAGTCCGCAACAGAGAAGGTAGTGCGCGAGTTGATTGGCGCGGCTGTTGATTTCACTGAATGTCAGCACCTGGTCTTCAAAGAGGAGGGCGGGCGCGTCGGGGCGTTGCGTGGCCTGCTGCTCGAAGAGTTGATGGACCAGCAGAGTGGAGGGGAACTGATGCGCCGTATCGTTCCACTGTTGGAGTAGTTGCTGCCGTTCCTCGAGAGTTAAGACAGGCAGATCGGAGAGATGCGCATCCGGGTTCGCGATGATGCCTTCCAGCAAAACTTGCAGGTGCTTTGCCATTCGCTCCATCCGGCCATGCTCAAAGATGTCTCTGATGTACTCGATGGAGATCGTAAAGCCCTCCGGGGTTTCGGTCATCGCGAGCGTAATGTCGAACCTGGACGCGCCGTTATCAATATCGATGTGGTTTGCAGTCAAACCTAAAAACTGCATCGCCGTCGCTTCGGGGAAATCGAGATAAAGAAAGGCGACCTGCGCAATCGGATTGCGGCTCGGGTCCTGTTTCGGCTTCAACTCCTGCACGAGTTTGCCGAACGGAACTTCCTGATGCGCGAACGCTCCGACACATGCGTCCTGCTCGCGTTTGAGCAGTTCGCAGAACGTCGGATTGCCCGAAAGGTCTGTCCGCACGATGAGTAGATTGAGTAAATAACCGACGAGATTTTCAGTTTCGGGGCGGAGACGCGTGCCAATCGGCGTGCTGATGAGAATGTCGTGCTGATTCGTGTAGCGGTAGATCAGAGTCTTGAAGGCCGCCATCAACGTCATGAACATCGTGACGCCCTCACGGCGGCTCAACTCTTTCAGCCCGTCAAGGAGGCTCTTCGGATAGCTGACATAGACCCGGGCGCCCTGAAAGTTCTGAATCGGGGGACGCGGGAAATCTGTCGGGAAATCAAGGACGAACGGCGCGCCGGCGAGTTGCCGAAGCCAGTACTCCGAATCTTTCTTGTACTCGTCGCCATTCATACGTTCGCGTTGCCACACGGCATAATCGGCGAACTGAATCGGAAGCTCAGGCAAAGGCGATGGCTGTCCGGTGGCAAAGGCTTGATAAAGCACTGCCAGTTCTTTCTCGAAGACGGCGAAGGACCAGCGGTCAGTGATCGCGTGATGCATGTTGACTTGCAGCACGAAATCGTCTTCGGCCAGACGCAGCAGGCCGACGCGGACCAGTGGACCTTTTTCCAGATCGAAGGGCCGCGCAAATTCTTCGGTCGTCAAACGCACTGCCTCGCCGTAGCGTTCTTCTTCGGGAAGATGCTCCAGGCTGACAGGCTCCAGAGCGATTTTGAGTTCGGGCGCTATGACCTGCATGGGAAGGCCATCGACCGATTTGAGAGTTGTCCGCAAGACTTCATGTCGTTGAATCAACTCGTTAATGACACGCTCCATGATGGCGAGGTTGAGCGAGCCACGAATACGGCTGGCGTTGAAGATATTGTAGGCAGTGTTGCCGGGCTGCAACTGGTCTATGAACCAGAGCCGCTCCTGATCTATCGAGGCCGGACAAGTGGCGGAGTCCCTGTCCTGTCTTCGCGGGATGGTCTGCAGCGCCGTGGTATGGGTATGCAGCCCCTTCTGTTTCAAACGAGCGTCAAACAATGCGCGCTGTTCAGGCGTCAAAGCAGAAATCCGCTCGGAGATGTCTTTCATTCCAGCCTCAAAAAAGTCGCAGACAACGAACACCGCTTTCTATCCACAGATTACACAGATTAATTCATAGAATCTGTGTAATCTGTGGATGTTCATTCGTTTCCGTAGTGTTCTCTTAACTCGTTCAAGTATTGCAGATTCTCGAGCACTGCCTCGGCTTCGACGCCGAAATCAACGAGGCAGGCCACCTCGTCAACTCCCGCTGCGAGCAGTTGTTCGATGACGCCCGAGCATTTCGCCGGAGTACCCATCAGGGTATTGGTTTCAAAGTAGTGCTCGAAGGCGGCGTTCATGATGGCATCGCGGTCGGCCTCCGTGACCTCTTCGGGGGTAACGCGCACGTTGTCATACTGTTTGAAGTAAGAGCGCAGGTAATGTGTGAAAGGCACGCGTACCTGCTCTTTGACAGCGCTGTTACTCGGGCCGACAAACGTGTGCATCATAATGGAAACGACGCCTGTCTCCGGGTCATACCCGCCACGCGCACGCGCTTCACGGTAACTGCGAATACGCTCCGCGAGGTCTTCAAACGAATAGCCAATCAGCGCGGCAAGAATGTTTGCGCCGATTTCTCCAGCGCGAATCCACGTCTCACGACTGCCCGCACTCGTAATCCAGATAGGCAGACGCCTCTGCAAAGGCTTCGGCAGAAGCCTGACCGGCACTTCATTACCACCGACTCCCGGCATCATGAAAGTCTCGCCGCCCCACAGCCTTTGAATCAGTTCGATGTGACGGAACATCACTTCCTTGCGATCTTCATAGACAGTGGGCGCGAAGATGAAGTCGTCAGGATGCCAGCCCGAAGCGAAGGAGACGGCGACGCGACCGTTGGAAAGATTGTCTACTACCGACCACTCTTCCGCGACACGCACCGGATGATGCAACGGCAGGGCGACGCTACCCGCGCGAATCTGCAGGCATTCAGTGATCATCGCCAGCGCCGCGCTGAGCACGGAAGGATTTGGGTAAAGGCCGCCGAAATCCTGAAAGTGTCGTTCCGGCGTCCAGACAGCGCTGAAGCCATTCCGGTCGGCAAACTTCGCACTCTCTAAAACGAGGCGATACTTATCGGCGGAATCTTTCGAGCCATCGTCGGAGAAGAAGTAGAGACTGAAACTCAAACTCTTCTCGACGGGTCTGCTCTTCCAATCAAATTCCTCTTCCCTCTGCTCTGCCATCTGCTGTGCGGAGGACTCAATCGCTGACGTCTGTTCAAGCGGCGAGCGCAAGCCCTGCTTCTTGAGTCGCAACTTCAATAGTGCAAGTTGTTCCGGCGTGAGTGAAGAGAAGCGTTTGGAAATATCGTCCATCTGTTTGCGAGTACTGGTTCAGTTTGAAATACGCTGAAGGCGTTCGCTAATTTCAGCCCAACGGTTGGAGCGCAGCGACAACCTTGGGATCATTGCATAAAAAGAACACCTGAAACCCTGTAAGGGTTTCAATCGAGGCGAACCCTTTCAGGGTTGAAAATAGGCTGCATTAGCACCCCAGGGTTTTCGCTACGCTCAACCCTGGGCTGACATTAGTGAACGCCTTCGGCGTAATTTCAAAATGAACAGTACGGTTTTGCGTTACTCGTTATTTAATTCCTGGGCCAGCGTCGCTTGTAACTCGCTGGGCGAGAGTGATTCGATTTCTCTCAACAGGCGTTCAATCTCTTCAGCCTCTTTCTCGCGGAGACGGGTCGCCGCAATTGCCGCTGCCAGCCCCGACACCGTCGGCGTTTCAAACAAAGTGTTCAGGGGCAATTCGATTTGAAAATCCTTGCGAACGCGCGAGATGAGTTGAATTCCCAACAGAGAGTTGCCGCCCAACTCGAAGAAGTTATCGTTGACGCTCAGGCGTTGAAGCCCGAACATTTCTTCCCAGAGCGCAGCCATCGCCGCCTCGACTTCATCCTGTGGTGGCACATAATCGCCGTTCGCCTCCCTGCGCGTGCGCGCGAGGCCCGCTGTCCGGTTCGTTTCCAACTGATCCAGCAGGCTGGTCCCGGCGGCGCGTTGCTGTTCGTCGATAAGAGCTTGAAAATCCTGTGTCGAGACGATGACCTGCGGCACCGAGCCCGAAAGGAGTTGGCGGAAGAGCTCGACACCTTCAGCCAGTTTGATGCCGTAGGCTTCGCGCGCCTCCGCAAACTGCGCTTGGAATTCCGGCACTGAGGCCAGCGATGCTTCCTGCCACGTCTCCCACTGTGGTACGTGCCAGTCGATGCTCACGGTGAAGTTATCGCCATGCAACGTGTTCGCATGCGCGAAGGCATCAAGAAATGCATTCGCCGCACAATAGTCCACCTGACCAAACACTCCTGTCAGCGCCAGTGACGTGGAGAAGACGACGAAGAAATCGAGCCTGGAGCCTGCAAGCGCAGACTGTAGCGCGCGCGTCCCCAAAACCTTCGGCGCAAAAACCGGGGCCACCATCTCTTTCGTCTTGAGTTGAATCATGCCACCAGACGTGACCGATGCGGAGTGAACTACGCCGTTGATTTCGCCGAACCGCGCTCGCGCCTGCGAAACGATTGCTTCTACCGCTTCGCGGCTCGTGAAGTCAGCCTTGAGTACCAACACTTCAGCGCCCGCTTCTTCAAGCGCCTGCACTTCTCTCACGCGGCCCGCATCGTCGCCGAGCAGAATCAGGCGCGCGTGCGCGGCTTCCGCAAGATAGCGTGCGAGGGCAAGGTCTATGTCGCTCAAGCCGGTCAGTAGATATACTCCGCGCTCGCGCAGACGCGGCGGCAGTTGTTCTTCGACGACCACGTCGCCTACGCGCAAAGGCTCGAAGGTTTGCAGCCAGCGATGCCGCCCACGATAGGCGACGACAGTTTCAGACGGCAAAGCCGCAAACTCGGCGATGAGATTTTCCGCCAACTGTTCTGCGGCCGCACTTCCCGGCGTGGGCAGCACGATGTCAACGACACGGCATTTGATGGATGCGTATTCCTGCGGGATAACTTTGCACGGCCCCAACACGGTCGCCTTCTCGGGCAGAAGCGACTCATCGCCAGTCACCTCCTGCATGTGATTGGTCACCACTTCGATTTGCACTTCATCCGTCAAACCATGCTCGCCCAGCACCTGCGCGAGATAAATCAAACTGTAGAAGCCTCTGCCTTGCGTCTCCGTGTACCAGTCGAAGTTCGACGGCGTGGCAGCGTCCGGCGTCACGCCCCACAGGTGAAGTATTCTTGCCGGCACTTTGTCGAGCGCGCGGATCTCCTTCATCAAAGATTCGTAGTTGCCTCGATGATGTGGATTAAATGCGAAGACGTGTTCGCCGAGTTTGTCGAACTGCTCACTCGCCATCACGTTGATGACAAATTTCCCTTCACTCTCCAAACGGCGCACAACCTGAGCGCCCACTCCGCACGGGTCTGCAAATACGACCCAGCAGGACTTCTCTGTCACCGCCACATCGCTGCCTTTCAACACGGGAGCGACCGAGCGTTTCCACGAGGGAACGTAGAGATAATCGGCGGGTGCATGCCGCCTCTTCAGCGCGTCGGTTTGTCGGGTATCGGCGGCGGGGGGATCGATCCAGTACCGCTGTCGCTCGAACGGGTACGCCGGAAGCGGGATACGACGGGACTCCAATTCGCGCGCGTGCAACGCCGCCCAATCAATCTCAACGCCCGCCGTCCAGAGACGCGCCAGAGTATGCAGCAGGTATGCGACATCGGATTGACTGTCGCGCGGATGACGCAGCGAAGAGAGCACGATGCGAGGCTCTGCTTGCGTGCCCTGCTGCTTTGCCAGTGCGCTTAAAGTCTGGCCCGGCCCGATTTCGAGGAGAACAATCTCCGGCTCTTTCAAGATCTCCCCAAGGCCGTCGGCGAAGCGTACCGTCTGCCGGAGTTGCCTCGCCCAGTAACCTGCATCGCAAGCCTCTTCCGTCGTCATCCATGTTCCTGTCAAAGTCGAAACAATAGGAATTTGCGGCGCGCCAGTCTTCACTTCTTTGAGTCTCGCGGCGAATGTTCCCAGCAACGGCTCCATCATCGCCGAGTGAAGCGCGTGCGATGTGTGCAACCGGCGACAGATTAAGTCCTTTTTCGCAAGTCTTCGCTCCAACTCATCGACGGCTTGGACCAGCCCCGACACGACACAGAAAGACGGCGCGTTGACGGCCGCGAGCGAGAGTTCGCCATTGAGGAGCGGCAATATCTCTTTTTCAGAAAGCGGAACGGCGAGCATCGCGCCAGGTGACGCGTGCTGCATCAGTCGGCCTCGTTCCGCGACAATCTTTAAAGCATCTTCGAGCGTGAAGACGCCTGCCAAACACGCAGCGACGTATTCGCCGATGCTGTGACCGATCAACGCCGCCGGACGCACGCCCCAACGCATCCACAATTGAGCCAGCGCATACTCGATGACGAAGAGCGCAGCCTGAGTCAATTGAGTCTGCTTTAACTGTTCACCCGCTTCGCCGGCGCGCGCGGCCGAAGGATAGAGCACGGCGCGCAGATCGAGTTGCAGATGCGGCTCGAGAATTTCGCAGCAATGATCGACATCTTCACGAAACGACGCCTCGGTTTCGTATAGCTCGCGCGCCATGTCTACGTACTGCGCGCCCTGCCCTGTAAACATGAAGACGACCGGACGATTCTGTGACGACTCCTGCACATCGATGTGTAGCTGTCTCGCATCACCTGCTTCGAGAGCAGCCGCGGCGTCTTCTGCGTCACGGCAGACGAGCGCGAGGCGATGCGCAAAACTCCTCCTGCCGGTTTGCAGCGTGAAGGCAACGTCCGCGAGATCGATTTCCGCGTGTCGCTTCAAGTATCCGGCGAGGTTCATTCTCGCCGCTGCGAGAGCCGTGGCGGTCTTCGTCGAGAGAGTCAAAAGCTGGAACGGAGGCGACGAGCCGGAGCGTGTTTCGACCGTAGGCGCTTCTTCCAGAAGGACGTGCGCGTTCGTTCCACCAATGCCAAAGGCACTCACTCCCGCGCGGCGCGGCGTTCCATTCGTCTGCCATTCGGTCAGCTCCGTATTGACGTAAAAAGGAGAGCCGGCAAAATCAATATTCGGATTAGGCTGTGTGAAATTAAGGCTCGGTGGTAGTTGCTTATGCTTGAGTGTGAGCACGGCTTTAATCAAACCTGCGACACCGGCGGCTGCATCAGTGTGGCCGATGTTCGTCTTAACCGAGCCGATCGCACAGTAGTTCTTTGCCCCAGTCTGCGTGCGAAAAGCCTGTGTCAAAGCCGCAACTTCGATGGGGTCGCCGAGGGATGTACCTGTTCCGTGTGTCTCAACATAGGTGATGGTTTCCGGGTCTACTTCCGCCAACGCCAACGCCTCTTCAATCACGCTTGCTTGCCCCTCGATGCTCGGTGCAACGAAGCCAACTTTCAAAGAGCCATCGTTATTGACGGCTGTCCCTTTGATTATTGCGTGAATGGTGTCGCCGTCGCGGAGCGCATCTCCGAGTCGCTTCAAGACGACGATGCCGACGCCGTTACCTTTGACAGTCCCTTGCGCACGAGCGTCGAAAGCGCGGCAATGCCCGTCGGGGGAGATGATGCCGCCCTCCTGATAAAACGCGCCCTGGCCGTGCGGCACGCCGATCGCGACGCCTCCGGCCAGAGCCATGTCACACTCATGATTCAACAAACTCTGGCAGGCCAGATGCACAGCGACGAGCGAAGTTGAGCAGGCCGTCTGCACGCTGAGCGCCGGGCCCGTTAGATTCAGCTTGTAAGCTATGTGCGTGGCAAGATAATCACGATCGTTGTTGATGACGACTTGAAAGCCGCCAACCGATTCCATCAACTGGCGGTTCGGGTAAAGATTACTGAGCAGGTAGGAATTGATGCTCTCACCGGCAAAGACGCCCGTGCGACGGTTACGCTCTCCCGCAGCGTATCCGGCATTCTCCAAAGCCTCCCACGCATGTTCGAGGAAGAGCCGATGCTGAGGATCCATCAACGACGCTTCTCTCGGGGTGAAGCCGAAGAATGATGCGTCGAACATTTCGATGTCGTCGAGCACCGCTTCGGCCTTGACGTAATTTGGGTCAGCGAGGAGTTCCTCGTCGTTGCCCTTTGCGAGCAGCTCTTCGTCCGTGAAGAACTTTATCGACTCAACGCCATCGCACAGATTTTGCCAGAACTGTTCGAGGTTCTTTGCCCCAGGAAAACGTCCGGCCATGCCGATGACGGCAATCTCAATCCCGCTCTCTGCGTCACTCATCTTCAATCGCTTATGCACAGATTTACACAGATTGGAAAGAATCTGCGTAATCTGTGGATAGAAAATTTAGTTCAGAATCTCGCTACGGATATTCCCAAAGAAATCAATCCACAGCGTCCACATCCGCTCCGCCTGCTTGACGATCTCGCGCTTTTCTTCTTCGGTAAAAGCAGGTTTCAAAGTCTCGTTGGCGCTATCGACGTGTCCGGGCTCCTGGGAGACGTGGATGTTGACCCACGGAAGATCTGTTTTCCCGGTGCAGCGTCGCATCAACTCACCGATGGTGGCGACCATCGGTAAATCGACGACTTCTGTTCCGTAGAGAAATCCCAGTCCCGACAAGCAGTTCATCGAGGCTTGTTCATAGCCTTCAATCAGCCTGCGTGTTGCACTCAAAGGCGGCGCGCCGGCTACCTGTTCCTTTGCGAAGCCGTCGCTGATCGTCTCGATGTAAACTTTTTCATGCGCGCGGCGCGGATCGCCTTCGCCGAGTTCCTCCCAGAGAATACGCGAGACAAAAGTCTGCGTTTCAATCTCGGGAGAGACCGAGATCAAACGCGAGAGAAAGGTCGGGAAATAATGCAGCGGATGAAACCACTGGCCGAGAATAATGACTACTTGTTCCCTGGAGAGCGTTCCACACTCGTTTTTGAGATCATTGAGAAAAGCGACAAGCTCGTTTTTCCGCTCGTTGACAGAAAGATAGTCCGTAATGTTCGATGCAAATACAGTAGTGCTCATTTTGAAGAATTACCTCATCTGAAATTCAGATACGAGGGAGGACTGACTGGACTGATTCTGGACTGATTTATGATACTGCAATATCGGTGCTGGGAGAAGTTTTCCTGCTCGTCCGGTGGTGTCTTAAATCGATCGATTTTCTCTGCGTTCTCAGCGTATCTCAGTGTTCTCTGCGTTAAAAAGGCAACTAAACGCAGAGGGCGCAGAGATACGCCGAGAACCACAGAGAAGAGGTTTAATTAAGACACCACCTGCTCGTCGTTTCCTCGTGTGTTTCTTCTATTTAAGTTGCCCTCAGAGTTAGCGCGGCCGAGTCCTTTCCTTTAATGCTGCTCGTCGCTCCGCTGCGCGACGACGATTGGATGTATCGTCAGAATTTTTGTGCTGATTTTGACCAAGGTGCGCGGCCAGCGAGGCGATTGTCGGGTATTTGAACAGTTCGATAATAGACACCTCCTGCCGGAGTGTTTCATTCAGCTTCCCATGCATCTGTACGAGCAGCAATGAGTGGCCGCCCAACTCAAAGAAGTTGTCGCGCATTCCGATTCGGTCAACGCGCAAGACTTCCTGCCAGATCTCCGCAATTCGGCGTTCCAACTCGGTCGCCGGCGCAAGATAAGAGGCAGCCAGAGCGGGACGTAACGCGTCGGGAGTGGGAAGCGCACGGCGATTGAGCTTACCGTTGGGCGTAAGGGGCAAGGCTTCAAGCATGACAAACGCCGAGGGCAGCAGGTACACGGGAAGCTTCTCCTTCAGGAAGCTATGCAGTTCGCTCGTTGTCGGAGCAGGCTGTTGCTCCGGCACAATGTAGCCAACCAAACGTTTCTCGCCCGGCAGATCCTCGCGCACGATAACGACAGCCTCGCGCACTGCTTTGTTCGACACGAGCGCAGCTTCGATCTCTCCAAGCTCGATGCGAAAGCCGCGAATCTTGACCTGATGGTCGCGGCGTCCGAGAAACTCCATCTCGCCATCCGCGCGGTAGCGGGCGCGGTCGCCGGTCATGTAGAGTCGTGTGCCGCCTTCGACACTGAATGGATCGGGAATGAATCGCTCAGCCGTCAGCGACGGGTCTGTATATCCGAGAGCAAGGCATTCGTCGCCGATGTAGAGGTCGCCGGGAACGCCGATCGGAGCAGGATTGAGACGTGCATCCAGAATGTGATAGCGCGCATTCTGTATTGGTCTGCCATAAGGAATGCCGGCCCAGTGCGGCTCGATCGTTCCGACAAGAAAATAGTTTGAGTAGACGCTCGCTTCCGTCGCCCCGCCGAGATTGACCACCTGCGCATTCGGAAACGCAGCACGCACCTCATCCGGCAGACGCAGAGGAAGCCAGTCGCCGGCCAGAAAGACGACTCTCAAGTGTTCCCCGCTCTGTCCTGACTCATCCGCGAAATAAGGCGTCAGTTGTTGCAGAGCCACCGGCGCAGAATCCCAGAAGGTGATCTGTTGTTCGCGAAGCACCCGGGCTAGTCTTTGCGGCTCACGCAAATCCGCGCGCGAGGCGACGTGTATCGTCGCGCCTGCCGCCAGCGTGCCGAAGATGTCATAGACGGAGAGATCGAAAGTAAACGACACCACGAAGAGAAGACGGTCGCCTGGGCCAACTTTGAAAGTCGTATTGACCCATTCGATGACATTGATGATCGGCCGGTGCTGCACCATCACGCCTTTCGGCTGACCAGTCGAACCAGAGGTGAAGATGATATAAGCGATGTTGGCGGAGGTGGCCGTGGTGGACGGATTGCTCTCCGGCAATCCTCGCGGATCCCAATTGGTCCAGAGCCTCTTGCTCGGCCGCATGATGCGGTTATCCCGCGCGTCGCCTTTCTTTAAAATCACGTCGAAGCGATAGCTTAGTTCGTTGCTGAAGCCTTGCTCACGATGCAGGGCCTGTACGTCAGCCAACTCCGGCAACGTTGCCTTGAGGTCGAGGAAGTAAGCTTCATCGAAATAGAGTTCGCCATCCAACTGCGTCCGGGTCGTGGCCTGCGGGTTGAGTCGCTGGAACTCCTGAAGCGACTCTGCGAACTCCTGCTTGCGTCGTGCATCCATGATGTCGCAGAGGAGAATTGCGCCGCCGGGCGCAAGCAGTTTGAGCGACTTCTCCAGTACGGCTTCAAAGTAGTTTGGGCCGGGGAAAAACTGCGCCGTACTCGCCAAAACGATGACGTCAAACGATTCCGGCTCGAACATCGTGTCGATTTCGCCGGCGAAACCCGTCACAAGTTTGATCTGGTCGCTGCCTTTCTCTGCGAGCCGTTTGAGGTTTTGCGTCTGCGTGGCATCGGATGGATCTAACCCGACGTAGAGGCCGGTGTGCGGCGCCAGCTCGAACATGATAAGTCCCGAACCGCAACCGATCTCCAGGACGCGGCGGTCCGCACCTAGAAATGGCTGGGCCAACTCTGCCACGCGCTTGACGTATTCTCTGACCTCGCTTTCCGCGAAAGGCTGCCCTGTGTAACTGCTGATGAAACCGCCGGCCGTAACTTCATCAACCGACTGCTCCGCGAGGTGATTCCAGAACGATCTGACCACGCTTTCATTGAGTGTCTCCGCCCGCGGTCTTTGCGTCTCCACATCAAGACAGATGACATCGGTCAAGTTTGGAACTTTCCATTGCAACTCGTGGAGGGCGCGAAGCTGTGCATACTCCGTAACGAGACAGCCGATGTCGAACGATGAAACAATCCAACGAAGTCGCTCCAATGGCCACGCAGGATCAAGCGGCACGTAGGTACCGCCTGCTTTGAGCACGCCCAGGACCGCCACCACCATCCCAACCGATCGCTCCAGCAAAACGCCCACGCGCATCTCCGGCCCGATTCCGATTTCACTCAACTGATGCGCCAGCCGGTTGGCGCGGCGATTCAACTCTTCGTAACTCACCTGCTCGTCTTCAAAGACAACTGCCGTCGCATTCGGATTTTTCGCCGCCTGCAACTCGAAGAGCTCATGAATACAGCGCTCATGCTCGAAAGTCTTTCGCGTATCATTCAAATCATTGAGCAACTGTTGCTGCTCCAGGGGAGTTAACAAGGGCAGGTCTGCAATCTGCGCGTCCGGATTAATGACGATGCCTTCCAACAAAGTCTGGAAATGGCGAAGCAGTCTTTGCATAGTCGCTTCTTCGTAGAGGTCTGTGTTGTATTCAAGCGTACCCTCCAGGCTTTCCGCCGTCTCCCACATCACCAGCGTGATGTCGAACTTTGCCGTCTCTCTTTCAGTTTCCAGCACGCTCAATTGCAAATCTTTCAATTTGATCTCAGGCGACGGAGTATTCTCCATTGCAAATATCACCTGAAAGAGTGGGGTGAAACTCAGATTCCGCTCCGGCGCTAACTCCTCCACCAGCTTTTCAAACGGCACGTCCTGATGCGCGTATGCGCCCAGCGCCGTCTCTTTGACTCGCTGCAATAACTCGCGGAAGGTCAGATTCCCGCTTAGCTCCGTTCGCAGCACGAGGGTATTAACGAAAAACCCGATCAACTCTTCCAGCTCCGCTCGCGTCCGGTGCGCCACCGGTGTCCCGACCGCAATGTCCTCCTGTCCGCTGTAGCGCCAGAGCAGGAGTTGGAACGCCGCCAATAAACTCATGAACAGCGTCACGCCTTCCCGCCGGCTCAACGCCTTCAGCTCTTTGCTTAACCGTTGGGGCCACCTCAGCGAGACCGCGGCTCCATTGAAAGTCATCACTGCCGGGCGTGGATAATCCGTCGGTAATTCCAGAACAGGAGGCAAAGCTGCCAGTTGCTTGCGCCAGTACGCGAGTTGCTGGTCCAGCACTTCTCCCTGCAGCCACTCGCGCTGCCACACCGCATAGTCTCCATACTGGAGACTCAACTCCTTGAGCGGCGACTCCGCCCCAGTCGCATAAGCTTCGTAGAGCGCCGCCACTTCACGAATCAAGAGACCCATGGACCAGCCGTCACTGACAATGTGATGCATCGACAACAGCAGGACATACTCTTCCGTCGAGAGGCGCAGCAGCCGCGCGCGCACGAGTGGGCCGGTTGTCAGATCGAAGGGGCGCAGCGCCTCTTCACGCGCCAGGCGTTGTGCTTCTACTTGGCGCTGCGCCGGAGGAAGATGGCCCAGGTCAGTTAGCGGTAGCGTGAAATGCGTTTCCGGAGAGATGACCTGCACGGGCTGTCCTTCGATCATAGTGAAGGTTGTGCGCAGGACCTCGTGACGCTGCATCGCCTCGCATAAGCTTTTTTCCAGCGCGCTTACGTTAAGCGTTGCGCCGCAGATACCCACGGTCGCAGGAAGATTGTAGAAGGAGCTGCCCTGTTCAAATTTATCGAGAAACCACATACGCTGCTGAGCGAAAGAGAGCGGCATCACATCGCCTTCTCGCTGCGCCCTCTCTACTCGGGGCAGCGCCGCTACTCCCGCCCTCAGCCCCTCTCCGATAGTCACCGCCAACTCTTCCACCGTCGGTTGCTCGAACAAACTCCGCAACGCAATCTCGATCCCGAACGCTTCCCGCACCCGCGACATCACCTGTGTCGCCAACAGCGAATGGCCGCCCAACTCGAAGAAGTTGTCGTTGACTCCGACTCTCACTCCCCCCAGTACTTCGGACCAGATCGAGGCCAGCATCTCTTCCACCACACTGCGCGGAGCGACATACTCTTCACGTTCTTCCTGTTTCGGATCAGGCGCAGGCAACGCACGACGATCGACCTTGCCGCTATTGGTCAAAGGAAGCGCGTCGAGCCGCACGAAGATAGAAGGAATCATGTACTCGGGAAGCTTTTGCTTGAGATGACGACGCAGCTCCGCGCTCGCTGGCGGCGCGGTCGTTTGCGCGGCGATGATGTATGCCACCAGGCGTTTTCTGCCGGCCTCGTCTTCCCGGACTGTTACTACGGCCTGCTTCACTGAGTCGTGCTCTTTCAATGCCGCTTCGATCTCGCCCACCTCGACACGATAGCCGCGCACCTTCACCTGTAGGTCGCGTCGTCCGGCATACTCGAGCACGCCGTTGGCGGAGTAGCGGGCGAGATCGCCGGTTCTGTAGAGTCGCGTGCCGCCGTCATGATCGAAGGGATGAGGGATAAATCTCTCCGCTGTCTGGTCCGGGCGATTCAAATAACCGCGCGCGAGTTGCGCCCCGCCGATGTACAACTCACCCGTGACCCCGATAGGAACAGGTTGGAGCGCGTCGTCGAGCACATAGACCTGCGCGTTGGTGATGGGCTTACCGATAGGAGGCAACTTTGTCCACGAGCGTGCGTCGCCTTCAAGCCGCCACATCGTCACCAGATGTGCCTCCGTCGGGCCGTAGTGATTGTCGAGTGTGCAACCGTCGAGTCTCTGAAACAGACGTGCGACGTGCGGCGTAATCTTCAACTGCTCACCGGCAGTGATGACCTGACGCAAACTCAAAGGCACGCGCTCCTCCCGGTCTGCTTCCTCGGACAAATGTTGCAAAGCAACAAACGGAAGGAACAGTCTCTCCACCCCATGCTCCGTAATCACACGCAGCAACTCTCGCGCGTCGCGTCGCGTTTCCTCGCGCAGCAGCACGAGCGAGCCGCCCGCACACAGCGTCGGAAAGATTTCCTGAAATGAAACGTCGAAACTCAGCGACGCGAATTGCAGCGTGCGCAGACGCCCCTCATGGCCTGAGCTTTGAATTTGAAAGTTGATGAGATTGACCGCCCCACGGTGCGGCATCACGACGGCCTTTGGTCTACCGGTGGAGCCGGACGTGTAGATGACGTAACACGGGTGCCGCGGATCAGACGGATCAAAGCCACGGATTAAATCCGGATCTGATCCGTGGCTCTGATCTGTGTAATCCGTGGC
>Ga0070700_100000278_pt1 | contig 27369 bp, 20 predicted proteins | sample KBSK5101metaG_FD_65456 | JGI IMG/M metagenome (GOLD analysis project Ga0070700, IMG submission 65456) | Corn, switchgrass and miscanthus rhizosphere microbial communities from Kellogg Biological Station, Michigan, USA - KBS K5-10-1 metaG | ecosystem: Host-associated > Plants > Roots >...
GTCGTCTGGTCCTTCGCGTCGATCGCGATGGCCAGCGACTCGATGGTGTTCATGTGGATGGTCGCCATCTCTTCCGCGTGCTGCCGGCGCTCGGCTTCCGCGTGTCGAATCTCTTCAAGACGTCGCTCGTTGAAGTAATAGAGCAGGTAGATCAGCGCAGCGATCAGCAACCCGAGAACGCCATACGCGAGATTCTCGTTCAAAACCGCTGCATAAAAGAGAACGGCGACAGCAGAGAGAAGCAAAAGGGCGCTAACGACAGCGATTGCCGTCACAAGAGCGATGCCCTGCGAGTTGGTTTTCAGCATTGCCGGGCCAATCCTTCCGAAAACGTAAACTGTATAAGTGATGATCGCGCTTGGTAAGGTGCCAACATTGTTGAGCACAGTGATAAATATAACGATTACAGAGGGTTGGCGTCAAGTTATCCACAGATTACAGAGATTCTTTAAATCAATCTGTGTAATCTGTGGATAGAAGCTGGTCTCGCAAAGTAGCGGCGTCAGTCACTGGCTGCTGGCAGGTGTAATGCTCACACACGTATGCGGTTGCTAAGTTATTGACTAACAGGCGGTTTTCCAGTAGGGGAATCGTCGCGGCGTCTCCGGCAATGCTCGGCGCGACCACTTTATTAGGAAGGTAGCGGCGCCACGTTTCGGTGAGCAGAGGACTGATATCGGCTGCGTCTTTGCCGACAATCGCCACTTCTTTCGGAGTCGAGAGTAGAAAATCCGCCGCCGAGAGGGCGTACCCGAAGCCGGACGGATACCGGCGGATCTGGTCACCGACCTCACGCAGCACCGCAATCGCGAGGTTGCGATAGCTCTCCTTGTCCGTGAGGGTGCCCAGCCGCAAGAGAACAAGAGCCGCGACCGAGTTACCCGAAGGCGTCGCGTTATCGAAGTAGTCTTTTGAACGGACGATCAGGTTCTCGTGACTCTTGCCGGTGAAGAAAAACCCACCGCCGTCCTCATCCCAAAACTCGTCAATCATCCGGTCACTCAACGTTAATGCTTCATTTAACCAGCGAGACTCGCCCGTAGTTTCAAACAACGTGACGAGACCATCGATCAGAAATGCATAGTCTTCAAGGTATGCGTTGAACTTCGCGACTCCGTCTTTCCAGGTGCGAAGCAACGCACCGTCGCGCCGGAGATTTGAAAGCACGAACTCGGCATTTCGCCGCGCGGCGCCGGTGTAATCGGGACGATTCAGGACGACCCCAGCCTCAGCGAAGCTGGCCATCATCAGACCATTCCACGCGGTGAGCACTTTTTCATCGCGGTCGGGTTTGATGCGCTGCTCGCGCAGGTCAAACAGTTTGCGCTTACTTTGCTCGATCGACGCGCGCGACCCAGGCTCGGCTGCGCGTGTCACGGTCGGAATGTTTTTGCCTTCAAAGTTTCCCGCTTCGGTGATGTTGTAATGCTCGGCAAAAATGCGCGCATCCGCTTCGCCGAGCGCGGTGCGGACCTCATCCATGCTCCAGACGAAGAACTTTCCTTCATGACCTTCCGAGTCGGCATCCTGAGTTGAATAGAACCCGCCTTCAGCGTGCGTCATCTCGCGCAGCACGTAGTCGAGAATGCCTTGGACTACGTCACGCGCAAAGGGCTCCTGGCTTACCTGAAAATAATGCAGGTACAACCGCGAGAGGAGGGCATTGTCGTAAAGCATTTTTTCGAAATGCGGCACGAGCCAGCGCGCATCGGTTGAATAACGATGAAAGCCGCCGCCAAGTTGATCGTACATGCCGCCATTCGCCATCTTCCGGCACGTGTGGCTAACCATCTCGAGCGCATCGCGATTGCCGGTGCGTGCGTGTGTGCGCAGCAGAAATTCAAGCGTCATCGCGGGCGGAAACTTCGGCGCACCGCCGAAACCGCCGTTGATCGAATCGTAATTTCTGATAATGCCGGCGTAAGCGGCATCCAATAGCTCAGGCTCGATCGGATAATCGGAGCCGCCCGTTGCACTCAAGCGCTTCAACTCATTCACAAGTGACGTGCCCGTCTCGCGGATGTCGTCCTGCCGGTCGCGATAAGTCTCAGCGACCCCAATCAGAACTCTTGGAAACCCGGGCATGTTGTAACGATCGTCGGGCGGAAAGTACGTGCCGCCGTAAAACGGAACGGCGTCGGGCGTTAAGAACACAGTCATCGGCCAACCGCCATGATGCGTCATCATCTGCACGGCGTTCATGTAGATCTGATCGAGATCCGGCCGCTCCTCGCGATCAACCTTGATATTCACGAAGTTCTCATTCATGAGCTGCGCGATTTGCTCGTTTTCAAACGACTCGTGCGCCATCACGTGACACCAGTGACAGGCCGAGTAGCCGATGCTGAGCAGCACAGGTTTGTCCTCGCGTCGCGCTTTTTCGAAAGCCTCTTCGCCCCACGGGTACCAATCAACCGGATTCTCGGCGTGTTGCAAAAGATAAGGACTCGTCTCGTTAGCAAGATGATTAGACATATCCACAGATTACACAGATTTCGCAATTTGGAACAATCAGTGGAATCTGTGTAATCTGTGGCTATGGAACGAGAGACTCTGGAGTTTGATGTGGTTTTTGTAGGCGCCGGTCCCGCTAATCTCAGCGGCGCGCTGCATCTCGCGCGACTGGTAAAACAGGACAATTCACTCGGCGACGTCGAGATCGCGGTGATCGAAAAAGGCGCTGCGGTTGGTTCACACATTCTTTCCGGCGCCGTGATGGATCCGAAAGCGCTGCGCGAGCTGATTCCCGATTTTGAGTCAGAAGGTGCGCCACTCGAATCGCCAGTGAACGAAGATCACTTTCTCTACCTGACACCGAAAATGGCGCTGCGTTCACCAATCACGCCGCCTCCACTCAAGAATCACGGCTATTACATCGTCTCGCTTAATCGTTTGACTGCCTGGCTCGGCGAAAAGTGTGAAGAGGCGGGGGTAAACATCTTTCCGGAGTTTCCCGGCGCTGATTTGCTTTATGACGAGAACGATCGCGTGCTCGGAGTGCGCACCGGCGACAAAGGCATCGACAAAGAAGGGAAGCGCAAAGCTAATTACGAACCGGGCGTCGATCTGCAAGCGAAGATCACTGTATTGGGTGAAGGACCACGTGGTTCGTTAACCAAGCAACTCGTCGAACGCCTCGGACTCGACGAAGGCCGTGCGCCGCAAGTCTACAGTCTCGGCGTGAAAGAGTTGTGGGAGTTGCCGGACGATCGTTATCCGACGGGGCGAGTGACGCACACGCTCGGTTTTCCTTCCGACTCGGCGACATACGGCGGCGGCTGGATCTACGGCATGCAGAATCGAGTGTTGAATATCGGCTACGTCACCGGACTCGATTACAAAGACCCGTTGATCGATCCGCACGCGGAGTTTCAACGTTTCAAAACTCATCCATACATCGCGCGTCTGCTCGACGGCGGCAAGATGATTCGCTACGGCGCGAAGACAATAGCGGCGGGTGGTTATTTCGCGATGCCGCGCATGTATGCGGACGGCGTAATACTGGTCGGCGACTCCGCCGGTCTGCTAAACGCGCAGCGATTGAAAGGAATTCACTCCGCAATCAAGAGCGGCATGCTCGCGGCCGAAGCGATCTTCGAGGCACTGAAAGCACGCGACTACTCAGCGACGCAGTTGCAGCGTTACGAGCAAGCGGTGAACGATAGCTGGATCGTTCCGGAGTTGCGCAAAGTAAGAAACTTTCATGCTGCCTTCAAACACGGTCGCTGGCCGGCGTTGATCAACGCAGGGTTGCAATTTGTTACCGGGGGACGTGCCTGGGGAATCTTCGATCGCGATAGTTCTCTCGCCGGTCACGAAGAGATGAAGAAGCTCTCTTCATATGGCTATCGCGGCGACGGAATCGAGCAGCGCTACAAAGATCTTCGTTTCGACGGTAAGTTAACATTCAATAAAGTCACGGACCTCTATCACGCGGCGGTGGGCCATGACGAGGACCAGCCGGTCCATCTGCACGTTCTCGACACGAATATCTGCTCAACTCGATGCGCGGAAGAGTATGGCAACCCCTGCCAGCGGTTCTGCCCGGCGGCTGTCTATGAAATGGTGGAGGACGGCGGCAACGGAAGACGACGTTTGCAGATAAACTTTTCCAACTGCGTCCACTGCAAAACGTGCGACATCATGGATCCCTACCAGATCATCAACTGGGTTACGCCCGAGGGAGGCGGTGGACCAGATTACAAGGGCATGTGAGGCCCGAGCAGGTTAGCCACAAAAAGGCACATAAGGCACAAACCAAAACCCGATCCAATTTTGCTTCAGTTTGTGCCTTATGTGCATTTTTGTGGCTAACTCTTTTCTTCAATCCTCTTCCTTGATATCGAAATGCACGCGGCCGCGCATCACCTCTTCCAACGCGATGCGCGTCGGCTTGTGTTTCTGAGGATCGATGTCGATCCTGGGCTGGGCCCCGCGCTGTAGTTGTTTGCTACGCTTGGCCGCGAGGATTATCATGCGATACTTCGAATCAACTTCCTGTCCACCGCTTCCGTCAACTTCACTCTCATCCAGATCTGTCGTAGCCACTCGATTGCTCCTTCGTCTATGACTCTATGATTGAATTGCTTTTGAATTTTTCAATCACGTCCAGCACCAGACCCTCCTGGCGCATGCAACGGGCCCGCTCGGCATAAATGATCGAAGCAAGCTGGCCCACCGCCCGGTCGATCTCATCGTTGATGATTACGTAATCGAAAGCAGAGTACTGCTTCAACTCCTCCGGCGCGTTACGCAGCCGAAGCTCGAGTTCCTCAGGTGAATCCGTGCCTCTCGTAATCAGTCTCTGCCGCAACACTTCGTATGACGGCGGCAGAATAAAGATACTCACTGAATCCATCAGCAACTGGCGAACACTCGCCGCGCCCTGGACGTCGACTTCGAGAATAATGTCCGCGCCCGCAGCGGTATCTTCAATAATCTGGTTCTTCGCTGTGCCGTAAAGATTTCCGTGCACGCAGGCCGATTCGAGAAACTCGCCCGCGGCTACCATCTCTTGAAAAGTCTCGCGATTTACGAAGAAATACTCGCGGCCATCGACTTCACCGAGACGTGGCGCGCGAGTCGTGTACGAGACAGAATAGCGAAGATTCTCCACAACCTCCAACACGTGGCGAATGATCGTGCCCTTGCCACCACCCGATGGTGAACTAACGACGAAGAGCGTGCCTCTCGAAGCGGCGTGGCTGACTGTGCGGGACGTTTCCAGTTCTTTCACTCTACTCGACATTCTGAACCTGCTCGCGAAGTTTTTCGACCTCCGCCTTAATAGCCAAGCCCGCCTCCTTAATCACGAGATCCGTCGATTTTGAAAGGGTCGTATTCGCTTCGCGATTGAGCTCCTGCAAGAGGAAGTCAAGCATCTTTCCCGCCTCGCCGGGGGCATCGAGTGCCTCCTGAAACTGCGACAGGTGACTGCGCAAACGGACCATCTCTTCACTCACGTCACTGCGATCGGCGAGGTAGGCGACTTCCTGCGCCAGTCGCACCGGATCGACTTCCACGATCTGGCCGGCGCGATTCAGCAGTTCGCCGATACGTTTTTGCAAACGTTGACGATAAGCATCAGCGAGTCCCGCGGCGGAGGATTCAATCACTGGGACGAGCGCTTCGATCTTTCGCACTCGATCGCGCAGTTCGTTTTTGAGTGCTTCGCCTTCCTGCTCGCGCATCTTCTCGAGCTCGTCGAGTGCCTGGTCCAATGCCTGTTCGAGACCTGCGATCACTCTCTCGTCGATGCCGTTGCGTGCGGGCTGGAGTGCGCCGGGAATGCGGGCGAGGACATTGATATCGAGTTCTCCGGCGATATCGAAATCCTGTTGCAACTGTTTCAGGGCGTTGATGTAGCCGGCGATTAACGGGCGATTCAGTTCGTACGCGACTTGCGCCACACGCTCCAGGCTTACTGTCACGTCAACCCGTCCGCGCGTTAAGCGAGAAGTGACACGTTTCTTGATCGACGGTTCGAGCGAGGCGAGCTCTGAGCCGACGCGGAGGTGGATGTCGAGGAAGCGGTTGTTAACGGTCTTGAGATCGACGGAGACAGAGAAATCATCGCCCGCCACCATCCCCTTGCCGTATCCGGTCATTGATTTCATAGGATTCTTTATTTACAGCGCTACCAGATCTTCCTCATCCGCAAATTGAAGTTCGTAGAGCTTGCGATATTGTCCGCCCTGGGCCAGAAGCTCAGCGTGCGTTCCCATTTCGATGATCCGTCCGGCTTCCATTACAACGATCACATCAGCGCGGCGTACGGTTGAGAGCCGGTGAGCGATCACGATCGTGGTTCGATTCCGCACCAGATTGCCGATCGCGCGTTGGACCAGGCGTTCCGATTCCGCATCGAGTGCGGAAGTAGCCTCATCCAGAATCAGAACTGGCGCATTAACTAAAACTGCCCGGGCGATTGCGAGCCGCTGGCGTTGGCCGCCGGAAAGAAAGATGCCGCGCTCACCGACAATCGTATCGTAACCATTAGGTAGTTCGCGAATGAACTCATGCGCAAACGCGATCAAAGCGGCTTCTTCAATCTCCGCGTCGGTAGCCTCGGGCTTGCCGTAGGCGATGTTATGTCGCACCGTGTCGTTGAAGAGTACTGTCTCCTGAGTGACGAGCGCGATCTGTTTCCGCAAACTCGAAATCGTGACGTCGCGAATGTCAGTACCGTCCCATAACACCGCGCCGTCACGCGGATCGTGAAAACGCGGCAGCAACTTTGTGAGCGTTGACTTTCCGCCGCCGGACTCGCCTACGAGTGCGACCATCGTCCCGGCCGGAATCTTCAGACTCACATCACGCAAGACCGAACGCGACTCGTTTGCATAACCAAACGAAACGTTGCGCAGCTCGATCTCTTTCTTGAGGACCGGCAGTTCTCCTGCTCCCGATTTCTCCGGGATCGCGGCGTGCTCGTCCATCACTTCCCAAACGTGATGGGCAGCGGCGAGTGCCTGTTCCATGCTGTTCTGCAAGCGCGAAAGCTTGCGCATCGGGTCATAACTGCGAAATAGGAAAAAGAGGAACGTGACAAACTGACCCGTGTTCATCCGCCCGGCAATGATTTCCCGCTGTCCAAAGAACAACAGCAGCACGACAAACAGAATGCCGATCATCTCGATCGTCGGCGGCGAAGCACCGGCAATACTCGCGCTGCGCAGATTCGCTTTAACTATTCTCTTCGCGACGTCAGTAAAACGTTCCGACTCTCGCTTCTCCGCACGATACGCCTTGACGATCCCCTGATTCGCGAGCGCTTCCTGCGCCGTGTCAGTCAGTTGCTTACTGCCTTCAAAACTCTCACGCGCCAGATTACGCAACGCACGTCCAAACTTCGCCGTAAGCACTGCGATCACCGGAGCAATCGCGAGGGATCCGAGCGTCAGTCGCCAACTGTAAAAGAAAGACGCCGAGAGAAACGCGATTAGAGTGAAACTCTCGCGCAGCATGTCGCGAATCGTACTCGTCACTGCAGTCTCGATCGCGGCAGCACTCGAGACCAGCCTGGAGACGAGATAGTTAGTGCGATGTCGCTCAAAGAACGTCGCTGACTGCGCCAGCAAGTGGCTATAAAGATCCTGGCGCAACTTCAGCACGGCTGACTGTCCGATACGCGCCATTAAATAAGTCGAGAAATACTCCGCGATGCCTTTCACGAAGGTGAAAATGATCAACAGAATCGAGATCATTTTCCACGCGCCAAGCGGGGCTTCGGGAATTAGACGTTGCAGACCGAAAATCGTAGGTGTACGCTGACCGACGCCCCCCTGAACGAAAGCCTGGTCGAAGATTGGCACAATCAAGCCGCCGATTGCGGTTTCGAGTACGCCCACCAGTACCATCGCCAGCATCGCCGCGGTGAAGATTGGCCAGTGAGGTCTCAAATACTTTAACAGGCGACGAAGATCACGCATCTCTGGTTGCGAAAATCTCTGATCCGTTGCTATAAGGGAAGGTAGAAGACGGCCCAAACCGTAAAAGGAACTATACTTACCCCCACTTATTTGCGTCAAGGCTGACAGATTTGTTAGAACTCCTACGTTGACGTGAACTGATGCAAATCGTTTCCCACGATGAGTCTGCATCGATTTAGGTTATAATTTCTTGCGGCAATTTAAAGCATTATCAGATCCCCTCCGACAGGATCAGAACATTTGGCACAGCAAGCGAGCACAAACAGCAAACACGCAGGTAAACGTCTTCTGATCGCAGACGACGATACCGACATGAGACTTCTACTGGCCGAGTACTTTCGCCGGCTGGGCTTTCAAGTTGAAGAACGCGAAAGCGGCATGGCGGCGCTCGAAGCCACCTTAACCGGCAGATTCGATTGCTTCATATTCGACGTATCAATGCCGGGTATGTCGGGCATCGAGCTGCTTAAACGAGTGCGCGATCGAGGCATTCAGACGCCGGCACTCTTCTTAACAGCACACGACGCGCTCGACGACAAAGTTGCCGGCTTTGAGGCCGGGGCTGATGACTATCTCGCGAAGCCGTTTAGCCCGCGCGAGCTCGAGTATCGCGTCGAAGCTTTGCTGCGACGCGGCGGCGGAGCGCCACCCGAGTCTGACGGCGAACGAATCGAAGTCGGCGATCTAGTGATCGACAAGCGACGTCACGAAGTCATTCGCAACGGCTTTCGCGTCGACCTGACACCGCTCGAATTTCAGATTCTCGAGTTGCTCGCGTCGGAACCTGGCCGCGCATGGTCCAGGAACGCTCTGCTCGATCGAGTATGGAGCACCGATTACGAGGGTTACCAGCGCAACATCGATCCGCATATCAATCGTCTCCGCAAAAAGCTGGAGGCTGATCCGAAAAATCCGCGCTACGTGCTGACGGTTCGTGGCGTGGGTTACAAGCTGAACGAGATTCCCTGACAGCCATGTTGTGGTTGATCGGTTCAGGCTTGATACTGCTCTGGCTAGTCTTGCAACTATTCGCACCGCGTGGCTGGGTTCCCATGCTGTTGATTGCAGGCGTCACTGTCCTCATCATTCAGATCGCAGCCTATCGCAAACAAAAAGCCACCGATAAATACAGATAATCTGCGTAATCTGTGGATTAATAGTCTTGACCTCGCCTAGCCCATCGGCAACAATGCGCCTGTTTGAGGCATCAAGAGGATAGTAGTCAAGCCTTTCTTTCCCAGATTTGAATATTAGGAGTAGTTTCACCATGACTTTCAGACGCATTGGTCAACACCTCGTTTTTGCGCTCAGCGCTTGTTTACTGTTTGTGTCTGCCGCAATTGCCCAGCAGGATGTTGAACGCAAGACAGTTGCGATTACTTATCCGCTGGACGAGACCGTGACAGTCAAATTCCGCGGCACGACCGTGTTGCCGCGACTGAAGGGTGAAGCCAAGGTGAAGCGAGCCGGGCGTCGTGGCACGCGTGTCGAATTCAATGTTGAGGATCTGCCGCGCGCTTCTGAGCTGGGTGGAATTTATACGACCTATATTCTCTGGGCCATCTCGCCTGATGGACACGTCGATAACCTGGGTGAAATCAAACGCAGCGGCAGCACGTTCATTGATTCCAAGCTGGACGTGACCACGCCGTTGCAGACGTTCGCGATGATTCTCACTGCCGAGCCGCACTTCTTAATGAAAGTGCCGAGCCGCATGGTCGTCATGGAGAACCTGCCGCCTCAACGAGCAAATGGTAGTCAGGTTGAAACTGCCGACGTTCGTTACATCGGAAACTCGAGTGATTACTTCCGGAATGCGCGCGTTCCTGAACTCGCCGACGCCGACTATCGTCAGACACCGGTGTCGCTGCTCGGAGCACGCCAGTCTATAGCCCTTGCGAAGTATGCGGGTGCGTCGCAGGATGCGCCGGACGAATTGCAGACTGCGGAAGATCATCTACAGGCGGCGGAGAAAGCGTGGCGCTTGACTCAACCGGTTGCGGAAGTAGATATGGAAGCACGCAAAGCAACTTCGGCTGGCGCACACGCTGAAGAAGTGGCTGTGGCGCGTCGCCAGGCGCGAATGAATCGTGAAGAGATTCGCCGCCGCGATGAGGCGGTGCGTAGTGCTGAAGAAAGTGCAGAGTCGTCGCAACGTGAAGTGGCTCAACTGCGTGCTGCGTTGGAGAAAGAACAACGCGCACGCGAACTCGCTGAGCGAGATCTCGGTACTGCGAACGATCAGTTGCGTGAAAAGCGAGTCGAGATTGCGCAACTGCGTGATGAGGTCCAAACGTTACGCTCTGAAAGTGACAGCGCCAAACTCAAGCTGGCCCGGCTCGAAGGTGAAAAACAGGCCGAGACTACACGCGTGGAAGCCGAACAACGTGCTTCCGAAAGAAAAGCGGCGGAAGCGAATTTAAAAGAGACTCTTGCGAAATACGGCACGCTCAAAGAAACGGCAACTGGTTTTCGCCTGGTTCTTCCCGAAACCATTTGGACCAACACGCGCACCGCAACACTGTCTGCTGCTTCTTCCGCGAAACTCGAACCGCTCGCAGCACTACTCGCAAGCAATCCGGATTACCAGATCCTGATCGAGGCTTACACGGACAGCAAGGGGGACGAGGTTACGTTGCAACAGTTGACCCAGGAGCGTGCGCGAGTGCTCTCCGACAGGTTCCAGTCAGCCGGGGTCGATCCGATGCGCATTCAGGCGAACGGAATGGGCGCGTCAAACCCGCTTGCTCCAAATAAGACCGTTGCGGGACAGAAGAAGAATCGGCGGGTTGAGATTACCTTTACATCGCCATCCCGCAACGCAGCGTCAAATTAGCGAAAGAATTTTTCCCGCAAAGACGCAAAGCCGCAAAGAAAAGCTCATGTTTTCTTTGCGGCTTTGCGTCTTTGCGGGAGATAATCCGTAACGAAGGTTGCGTACGATGTCCCCACTCGAGCCGCTCGAAATCCTACAAGTCATCGGCTACAGCATCGGCGCCTTGTTGCCGCTCTGGATGCTGTTCCAGCTCGTCACTCACCGCAGCAAACTAAGCAACATCGAGCGCCTACTAGCCCTGCTCGCATTGACAATGGGCGGGTGGCATACGAGCAATCTCGTGATCACCCTGCACGGTTTGTTCGACCTTGGTCCTGACACGTGGACCACCCTCCTGCGCCTCGCAGACACGGTTGCCGTAGTCAGCATCACTTTTGCTTACTCGTTTCTGCTCCATGTCCACCTGCATCTCTGGGCCAATGCACAGGGCCGGCCGCTGAACAAAACCGAGCACCTGCGTGTCTATCTCTCTTACATTCCGACAGTCTTTCTGCTCGTCGCGATTCCGCAACTCTGGACCGGCGAGTACGCGCCCATGTTCGCGAAGCTCTCATTTTTCGTGATCCCGTTCGCGTTCTGGATTGCATACGTGCTGGGGCTGATTGCGTTGACGGAGCTACTGATCGCCCGCAAGGCGAAAAATCGCAGCGAGAAGCGAATCATGCAAACGCTCGCTGCATCGTTCATCGGTGTGGGCGTCGTGATCTTCGCAGCGCTTGCGGCCGGTGTGGGTGAGGGAACTGTCCCCGGACTTTACCTCAAAACGTTCGCTAATCTCGGCTCGCTCGTACCGTCGGTATTGCTGGCCTATTACATCTACCGGTATCGCTATCTTGAAATCATCATCGAAAAGAGTCTCGTCGTCGTTACGTTCGCCACAGTGGTGTTGACCGTCTACGTCTTCGGCATTCGCACAATCGGCGATTGGATGACGCAACGTTACGGCGTCAGGCCGGGATTGGTTGAAGCGCTTTTGATCCTTGCTCTCGCGTTGCTCGCGGCGCCGTTGCGAGGCTGGTTGGCCCAACGTTTTCACAAGCTCTTCGAACGTGAGGCGGCTCTCTACAAAGAGATCGTCGCACGCATCGGTTCGTACGCCGGCCAGTACAAAGATCTCTCAGACCTTTTGCACTTTGTTGAAGAGCGCACCACCGATGCACTGGGTCTCCGGCAATTAAAGATCTTTGTTGAACCCGAGCCATGGGTGGAAGAGGTTTTGGAACAGTCGAAACAGAACGAATGGCAACCGGTCGAGGACGAGCCGGTGTTGGTGGACCACGGATTCAGACTGGCCTACCCACTCCGTCGTGAAGACAAAGTCGAAGGCCTCCTCGCGGTTGATGCAGCTTCAGCGAGCTTAACGCCTGACGCACGCTCGATAATCGGCCTGCTTGCAGACCAGGTTGCGATTGCAATCGACGACTCGCGATTGTTTGAAGAAAACCTGCGACTCGAGCGAGAACTGGCGGAACGCGAACGTCTGGCTTCGCTCGGTCGCATGGCCGCCACTGTCGCACACGAAATCAAAAATCCATTGTCTGCCATAAAGTCGATTGCGCAGGTGATGCGTGAGGATGAAAATCTCCGCAATGAGTATGAACGTGATCTTGGTCTGATCGTCGGCGAGACGGATCGCCTAAGCCAAAGTGTGACGCAACTGCTGAGTTTTGCGAGAAAGGAAAGTCCCGCAGTACAACCGTTGAGTGTCGACGAACTGGTTCGATCGACAGCGGACCTGTTTCGTGCGAACGCAAGAGAACAGGGCATCGCAATCGATTGTGAAGTCGACGTTCAGGCGGAGCTAGCAGGACGATCTGTTGCTGCACTGCGTGATGCGTTGTCGAACTTACTGCTCAATGCACTACAGGCGACGCCGCAAGGTGGAAGAGTTGAGATGAGTGCGGTAGCGACAAACGGCGACCTCGTAATCAGCGTGCAGGATAGTGGGTCCGGTGTGCCTGCTGACTTGCGTGAACGTATCTGGGAGCCTTTCTTTACAACGCGACAACGCGGCACAGGATTGGGATTAGCAATCGTTCGCAAACGCGTGCAGGAGATAGGCGGATCCGCGTCGCTCGAGATGAGCCATAACGGACACGGCGCGCGGTTTCAGTTGCGGGTGCCGCTCTAGGCGAGGAAGTTTCACGCAAAGGCGCAAAGTTTACGCAAAGACGCAAAGAAGTTTTTAGCGAGCTTTGCTTTTTTCTTTGCGCCTTTGCGTGGAACTTTCTCTCGCATACCGCGTGTTAGTGCCTGACTTTTGTCGAAGGAGACGATTGCAATGAAGAAGAGAAACTTTTTGAGCGCGCTACTGCTCGCGCTCTGCCTCATGACGCTCAGCTTGAGCGCACACGCGCAGGAGAAACAATCTGAGCCTGCTGACGAAACCAATCTCGATACGCAACTCTATCTAATCGTAGGCACCAATCAAGAGGTGGACGATGCGAGATTACCCGCATCGCTCGAACCGGTTGTGAGACAACTGCGCACGACGTTGCCATTCAAGAACTACAGGCTCACTGCGACGATGATTAACCGCGTGAAGAATGATGGTCGTTTGGAGTTGAGATGGATCGGTGGACCAATGACCTTAGCAGCAGGGCCGACGCCGGCACTAAATCCGAGCTTTAGCAACTTTAGCATCCGTGCGGTGAAACTCTTGCAAGCCAGCAACGGCCAGCAAATGGTGCAAATGCTGGGATTCAATTTTGGCGCCCGAGTTCCTATTCAGGTTGGCGGCGCTATAGCGGCCAACGGCGCTGTGGCTCCCACAATCAATTACGAGCAAACGGGCATTGCTACAGACGTCAGCATGCGTGAAGGAGAGCCCGTAATCGTCGGCACGCTCAATATTGGTCCATCAGGCGACGCCATCATTTTGGTCGTCTCCGCGAAGCGAACCCCCAAATAAGTCGTGGCACGCAACGCGCTAGGAGTTTAGGGCCGCACGGCCCTAAACTACTCAGGAAGTGAGAAAAGACGCGTTGCGATTGATGATTGTTGACGACGAGGAAGCCGCTCGCTACGGCATGCGGCGCGCCCTCACCACTCTTGGTTACAACATTACTGAAGCCGGTTCTGCCGAGGCCGCTCGAGCCCTGCTCAAACAACACGAACCGGACCTGCTTCTTCTCGATGTAAACCTTCCCGGCATGAGCGGCCTTGATTTCCTGCGCGAAATCCAGAGCGCCAACGGCAATGGGCCGCTCGTGATCATCGTGACGGCCCACGGCTCGGAACGCATGGCTGTCGAAGCCGTCAAAGCCGGCGCCTACGATTATCTTTCCAAACCATTCGAGCTCGACGATCTGCGACTCGTTGTCAAGAACGCCGCCGAAACGATTCAACTGCGACGCGAAAACTATTCGTTGCGACGCCGGATCGAGGTTGAACGTTCACAACGCGGCGCGCTGATCGGAAACTCCGAGGCGATGCAGAAAGTCCGCTCCATGATCGAGAAGGTCGCGGAGACTGACGCGACCGTGCTCGTGCGAGGCGAATCCGGAACCGGAAAAGAACTGGTCGCGCGCGAGTTGCACGAGCGTAACAGCGTGCGTCGCAATGCTTCGTTTGTCGCAGTCAACTGCGCCGCACTGCCTTCCGAGTTAATCGAGTCTGAACTTTTCGGCCATGAAAAAGGCGCTTTTACGGGCGCCGCAGCGCGTCGCGAGGGCAAGTTTGAGCAGGCTGACGGCGGCACGTTATTTCTCGACGAGATCGGCGACATGAGCGCGAACGTGCAGGCGAAACTGCTGCGCGCGTTGGAGGAGCGACGCATCGAGCGTCTCGGCGCAAATGAATCGATCCCCGTCGATGTGCGCATCGTGAGTGCAACGCACCGGCCGCTCGAACAGGAAATCACGACCGGTAATTTTCGTGCGGACTTGTTCTATCGTCTACGCGTGGTGACGGTTGAGATCGCGCCTCTGCGCGAGCGTCGTGAAGACATTCCGATTCTGTGTGAGACGTTTTTGCGCATGGCGGCCGAGCGTTATGAACTGCCGCAGCGAGCACTCAGTCAGGCGGCTTTGCGGCGGCTGGTTGAGTACAATTGGCCGGGTAACGTGCGTGAGCTGAAGAACGCGATTGATCGCGCGATAATCCTGGCTGAAGGTGATGAAGTCACGCCAAAAGACCTGCCTGACGAGATCACCGCGAGCATGCCGGCGAGTGGGATAGCTGAGGGCGGGGATTCAGAAGCCGACGGGCTCCGTGTGCCGTTTACGGCGGACTTTCGTGAGGATCGAAGAGAATTTGAGCGCCGCTACATCACTCGTTGTCTCGAATACACGCAGGGCAACGTTACCCGGGCGGCTGAGATTTTGGACATGCACCGGCAGTCGCTGCAACACAAATTAAGGCAACTTGGTCTCGGACGTCGCTACGTTTCAGTGGGTGGCGAGGCGCAGGAAAATGCTGACAGTTGATAGGAGATTATGAAAGCTAAACTCGACGCAATCATTCAACGTGACCAGGCTGAGTACCTGGACCAACTGCACACTCAAAACGATCCGCTGCTGGCCGAGATGGAGGCTTATGCGGCTGAGCATCGCGTGCCGATCGCGGATCGTGAGGTCGCGCGTTTTCTCGAGATCACGGCACGTGTGACCGGGGCTCGCAAGGCTTTGGAGATCGGGATGGCGATCGGATATTCGGTGGTCCATCTGGCGCGTGGGATGGGGGAGAGTGGAGTCGTAGTGACGATCGAGCCGAATGACGAGATGATCAAAGCGTCGACCGATTACCTGAAGCGTGCCGGTTTGCTGGATCGCGTTGAGATCCAAAAAGGCAAAGCGTTGGAAGTCATGCCTACACTAACGGAGACGTTTGATCTGTTATTTATCGATGCAGTGAAAGAAGAATACTCACAATACCTCGATCTCGGTTTGGCGCGTTTGCGCACGGGTGGTGTCATCATTGTCGACAACCTGCTGTGGGGCGGGAAAGTTGCGAGTGACGATGCGGAGAGTTCAACCGTCGCGTTGCGAGAATTCAATTGCTACTTCATCAACCATCCACAGTTGCTCGCTGAAGTATTGCCTCTCGGCGACGGCCTCGGCTACGCGGTGAAGAGATAAGATCGTTATAAGGCAAATAGCGCCAACGGCGCGGAATATGATAGCCAGGGGCAAGCGCTGAGCGGAGCGAAGCGCGTCGCCCCTGGTTCAACACCAAAGCAAGGTCAAGGCCTGAAAGGCCGAAATAGTATTACGCCCTTTCAGGGCTGGTGCGCTTTTTTAATTTCTGTTACCAGGGGCGACGCCCTCGCTTCGCTCGCGCTTGCCCCTGGCTTTCATATTCAGCGCCGTTGGCGCTGGTTTGCCCTATACACTTACATCTTGCGTAACCTTTCTTTCGCGTGCTAACTTCCACTCGTCTCTTCATTTGCGAGTTTCCTCATAACTCGCGCTGAACTAAACGAACTGGGAAGAAGTGGAGGTTACTGGTGCGCAGTGACAAGCTCAAACACATCGTTGGACTGGTTCTGCTGGCCTCGTTAGCACTTGCCAATCATTCGTGCACCACTGTCTCCAGCAACGAAGAATTTTTCGGCTCTACCACACCCCCGGCGCGAAACATCTTTCGCTACGTCACCGGCGACGAACCCGAGACACTCGATCCGACAATCAGTAACGGCCAGCCGGAAGCGCGACTCTATCTGGGACTCTACGAAGGCCTGGTTGAATACAATCCAAAGACACTCGCGCCCGAACCGGCCCTCGCCGAACGCTGGCACATAAACAACGACTCTTCTGAATTCACTTTCCACCTGCGAAGCACTGGTCGCTGGTCCAACGGCGATCCGATCGACGCCAACGATTTTGTTTATAGTTTCAGACGTGCACTCGCGAAAGAGACGGCGTCGAAAAATGCCTCGATGGCGTACTATCTGAAATACGGTCAGGCATACAACGAACAACGTGTGTTCGTGCGTGATCCGAAGACAGGGGAGTTCCTGCTGGCTAAAGACTTTGTCCAGGATCTTCCAACTGAACCACTCAGCGGCAGCGCGATCGATCCGGCAAAGAGTGAATATATTCCCGATCCAAAAGAGACGACGCCGGATCCCGATTCCGCTTTCCATCATCTGATGCACACACCGCAGCGTTTGACACTTCCGGGCGACGAGAAGGCACGAAACAAGCGCCTCGACGCTGATGCGAAGTTGAAGGAAGCCGTTGCCGGCAAAGAATTCGTGGGCGTGAAGGCGGAAGATATCGGCGTAGAAGCGGTCGACAAATACACCTTGCGAATATCCCTGTCGCAGCAGGCGCCATTCTTCCTCGGACTGCTGGCGCATCAGGTTTATCGAATCGTGCCGCGCAAAATCGTGGAGCAGTACGGTAACACGTGGGCCCACGCGGAACACATAGTTACGTGTGGTCCGTTCAAGGTGAAACTCTGGAAGCCTTACGATCAGCTCGTGCTCGAACGCGATCCGATGTACTGGGATGCCGCGAATGTGAAGCTGGACGAGATCTATTTTTATCCGATCCTCGACAACTCCACCGTGATGAACATGTACAAGGTGGGCGAGCTCGATGCGATGTACAACCATGCCGTGCCGAATCCGTGGGTGCACATTATCAAGACCAAGAAAGACTACATGGACAAGGGCGAGGCGGCGATCGACTACCTGATCATCAACACAACCAAGTTTCCATTAAACAATCCGAAGGTAAGAAAAGCATTCAACCTCTCGATCGATAAAGAGGCGTATGCTAACTGGCGCCGCATCGTAAAACCATTGAACGGGTTCATGCCGGAAGGAATGTTCCCGGGTTACCCGGTGCCCAAACCTGAGCCCTTCAATCCTGCCGAAGCGCGCAGGTTACTGGGCGAGGCCGGTTATCCAGTAAGTCAAAATGCGGACGGCAGTTTCTCCTGTCCGAAGTTTCCGGTAGGCGAAGTCGAGTTTGTCTACAACACGCAGGCGCAGAACCGAGCGTTCGCCGAGTGGATGCAGGCTCAGTGGAAACAGAATCTTGGCGTCACCGTCGGCTTGCGCAACCTGGAGTGGAAAACTTTTCTCGAGGCGAAAGAAAAACTCGAGTTCAAAGGTTTTATGCGCGGAGCATGGGGCGCCGATTACATGGACCCCTTCACGTTCCTGAGCCTCTTCTATACCGGCGGCGAAAATGGTACTGGTTGGGAGGATCCCAAATACGTCGCCATGCTCGACGAAGCGAATCGCATGCTCGATCCGCAGAAACGTTACGAGTTGCTGGCGAAAGCGGAAGCGTACATGATGGAGAACCAACCGATCATTCCGCTCGATACGACCTCGGTGAACTTTCTTAAAAAACCGTATGTGAAAGGCATGTATCCGAATCCGGCTTCATTGTATCCCTGGAAATATGTTTACATCGAACGCGATCGGGCCAAGTGGGATTACGGCACGCCGAGTTTGACCGCGGAATGAACGCGGATCTCTGACTAACACATGCTTCGGTTCATTGTCAGACGCCTCCTGATTACGATACCGACGATCCTTGTCGTGATCTCGATTACCTGGGTCCTGGTCAAGCTCGCCCCAGGTAACTTCTACTCCGGCGAAAAACGACTATCTCCAGCCGTCGAGAGAAACATCCGCGAGAAGTACGGCCTCGATAAACCCTGGTACCAACAGTACGGGAAAACGATGTGGCCGATTATTCGTCACCTCGATTTCGGTACGTCTCTGAAGTACGAAGGCCAATCGGTAAATACGATCATCAAGCGGTCGTTTCCCGTGTCGGCGGCAGTGGGACTGCTGGCCTACTTACTTGCCCTCGTCGTCGGTATCACCGTGGGCTCGATCGCGGCACTCAAGCAAAACTCGAAGTGGGATTACACTTCAATGGCTTTTGCAATGCTCGGTATCTCGATACCGAACTTTGTACTTGGTCCAATCCTGGTCCTGATCTTTTCGCTTGGTCTATACTGGTTACCACCGTCGCGCTGGGAAGGATTTCCCAGTCGTAATCTCATCCTGCCGGTCGTGACGCTCTCAGCGCTCTACATGGCGTACATCGCGCGACTCACACGCGCCGGCATGCTCGAAGTGCTTCGTTCCGACTACATTCGCACTGCGCGTGCGAAGGGATTGAGCGAGCGCGACGTGGTGCTCAAACATGCGCTGCGTGGCGGATTGATGCCGGTGATCTCGTACACCGGACCGGCATTCGCGTTTCTTTTGACCGGCACAGTTGTAGTCGAGAGGATCTTCGCGTTGCCGGGTTTGGGCAACTACTTTATTCAGGCGTCACTCAATCGCGACGAGCCGCTGATCATTGGTATCGTTGCGTTCATCGCGATCACGCTTTTGTTGATGAATCTGCTGGTTGATATCGCTTACGCGTATCTGGATCCGCGTGTGAGGTATCAGTAGAATGTCTACCGAGAAGAACCCCGAACACGACGAACTCATTCACATCGGTCCCGAGATGGCCGTTGCTGAAGCGGACGTGCATCCCGAAGAGACGGGCGCATTTGTGCGCGGCACCTCGTTATGGCGCGATGCGTGGCGCCGTCTGCTTAAAAACAAGCTCGCGGTGTTTGGTTTGGTGGTAGTGATCATCGTGACAATCGCGTCAATTATCGGACCGACGGTGATCCAGAAAGTCTTTGGCTTCACGCCTGACTACATTCCTACTCAGGACGAAAGATTGACCAAGTCGTTTCCGCCTTTCACTGGGCCGGACGGCAAATTCTCATGGCTTCATCCGATGGGAACTGACAATGCCGGTCGCGATCAACTCGCGCGTGTCTTACAGGGCGGGCAGATCTCGCTGTTCATCGGCATTCTTTCGACAGTGGTGTCGTTATTCATCGGCGTTAGCTACGGCGCAATTGCCGGATATGTTGGCGGGCGCGTTGACAACTTGATGATGCGTATCGTCGACGTGCTTTATTCATTGCCGTACATAATTCTCGTCATCGTGCTGCTCTCGTTGTTTCGTAGTCAAACGCCGAGAGGTCAGTTGACTCTGCTTTTTATCGCGATTGGTTCGGTGTCGTGGCTGACGATGGCGCGCATTGTTCGCGGGCAGATACTTTCACTGAAGAATCAGGAGTTTGTGCTCGCGGCCAGAGCGACCGGTGTTTCAGCGGCGCGAATTATCTTTCGACATCTGGTTCCAAATACGCTTGGACCAGTAATCGTCTACGCCACGTTGACCATTCCGCAGATCATGCTGACCGAGGCGTTTCTTTCGTTTCTGGGTTTTGGTGTTCAGGCGCCGCTGGCGTCGTGGGGAACTCTGGCGGCGGACGGAATTACAAACATCGCTGTCTTTCCGTGGCAACTGATCTTTCCGGGCGCGACGATGGCGTTAACGCTCTTCTCGCTGAACTTCCTCGGCGATGGGTTGAGAGACGCGCTCGATCCGCAGATGCGAACGATATAGGACCGGCATGACCTCTAGCGCAGACGGCAATCTTCTCGAAGTAAAGAATCTTCGCACCTACTTCGAATCAGAGGACGGAATCGTCCGGGTTGTCGACGACGTCTCTTTTCAACTCAAACGTGGGGAGACTCTCGGTATCGTAGGCGAGTCAGGCTCCGGTAAATCGGTCACGAACCTGTCGATCATTCGTCTCGTTCCAAATCCTCCCGGCAAAATCGTGTCAGGCGAAGTGCTCTTCAACGGCAGCGATCTGCTTTTGTTGTCTAACGATGCGATCAGAAAGATCCGGGGCCGGCGCATCGCGATGATCTTTCAGGATCCGATGACCTCGCTCAATCCGTACATGAAGATCTCCAAACAACTAATGGAGATGACTCAGCTTCACCTGGGCCATTCGAAAGCTCAGGCTCACGACCACGCGATCCGCATGTTGGAAACGGTTGGTATTCCTGACGCTCGTAGTCGCGCCGATAGTTATCCGCATGAATTCTCCGGCGGCATGCGCCAGCGTGTGATGATCGCGATGGCGCTTTCGTGCGAACCGGAGTTGTTGATTGCCGATGAGCCAACCACCGCTCTCGACGTCACGATTCAGGCGCAGATACTCGATCTCATCAAGAAACTCAAACGCGAGACCGGCACAAGCGTGATTCTCATTACGCACGATCTCGGCGTCGTTGCCGGTATGACCGATCACGTCATCGTCATGTACGCGGGAAAGATTTTCGAACAGGCGAGAACTGTGGAGTTGTTCTCGACGCCAGGAAACCCTTATACAAAGGGCCTGTTGCGATCCGTACCGGATCCTACAGATGAACAAGGCAAGTTGTATCAGATTCCGGGTTTGCCGCCGGACATGGCCCATCTGAAACCCGGCTGTCCCTTTGCCGCACGCTGCGATTACGTGCAGGATATTTGTCGTCGCGAGTTTCCGCCGTTCGTACAACTGAACAAAGATCACCATTCACTCTGTCACTTCGCTCGTGAGGTATACAGCGAATCGGGAGGCACGCCCGTCCAGGCATGAGCGCAAACGAATCAACGTTGCTATCGATTAGAGATCTGAAAGTCCACTTCGATCTTGGTGGTGGTGGTCCACTCGATAAACTCTTCGGCACAAATCCCGTCAAGCGCGTGGTGAAGGCTGTCGATGGTGTCTCGATTGATATTTACAAAGGCGAGACTCTCGGACTCGTGGGCGAGTCAGGTTGCGGTAAGTCAACTCTGGGTCGCGCCATCCTGCGACTCACCGAACCCACTGGCGGCCAGGTGTTTTATCACGATCAAGATCTCGCACACTTGTCGTCGAAACGATTGCGTGAACAGCGACGTCACCTCCAGATCATCTTTCAGGATCCTTATGCTTCACTCAACCCACGCATGACCGTGGGCCAGATTGTCGGCGAACCACTCGAGACGTTTCATCTGGCGCGCGGCAGGGAAGCTGAGCAACGGGTGCAGGAACTGCTCGAAACAGTCGGCTTGAGCAAACGTTTCATCAAGCGATATCCACACGAGTTCTCGGGCGGTCAACGCCAGCGCATCGGCATCGCTCGCGCGCTCGCAGTCGATCCTGATTTCATCGTCGCCGATGAACCGATCTCCGCTCTCGACGTTTCCATTCAGGCGCAAATCATGAATCTGCTCGAACGACTGCGTCGCGAAAAGAACCTCACCTATCTTTTCATCTCACACGACCTGCGCGCGATTCGACACGTTTCAGATCGCGTGGCCGTAATGTATCTCGGCAAGCTGGTGGAGATAGCTGACGCGAAAACAATTTACCAGGAGCCGCTGATGCCTTACACGAAGGCGCTCATCTCCGCTGTACCCGTTCCCGATCCTCAAGTAGAAGCTGCGAGGCAGCGTATAATGCTGGAGGGCGACGTGCCTTCGCCGATAAATCCGCCAACGGGTTGTCGCTTTCACACACGTTGCCCATACGCAATTGAAGCATGCAAGGAGGTGGTTCCTCAGTTGGTTGAGATTAAGCCTGCGCATTTCGCGGCCTGCATCAGGATCAGTCCGGCACAACCCCACATCGAAGATGTTGCGCCGGGCGACGCCCCAGGTTTGCCTTAAAGGGCCACAAAAAGGCACATAACGCACAGATAAGAAAATCACTGATGCCGCTCCATTTGTGCATTTTGTGCCTTTTTGTGGCAGATTCCTCTTGAAACCCCTCGTTATTGGACATTTAGCACATAGGTAGTCCCGGATCCCGATGGTTAAGAAGTCCCCCATTGCCCTGAGTCCTCAGGAACATCGTGAAGACGCCCCGACTTCCTGGCCCGAAACCCAGGATTCACTCGCGGAGTCTTCCGGCCTTGCTCTGCTTTTGGTAGATGGCTACCAGCCGCCGGCGGTGGTGGTGTCAAACAACAATTCGATTTGCCACACTTTTCAAACCTCGCCCGAGCACCTTCAGCTTTGCGACCCTTACTGCGGCGCCGCTCATTCGAAGGCGATGAAAGCCGGAGGAACGATTGATTACAAATGCCATGCGGGACTCTCGTGCTTCGCCAGACCGGTTGAGATCAGCGGCAAACGAAATCTCGCAGTGATTGGCGGACGGGCTTTCGTAAAAAGTTCGGATTATCAACAACTGATGGAACGCTTTCGCACCGGAGATCTACAAAGCATCGCGTCTGATGAAGTCTTCGCGAACATTCTGTTCTCAGACTCACATCGTTTGACTGAGCTCGAGGAGCGAGTCGAACGGACTGCGCGACGGCTGCAAACAGCATCGTCGAATGGTTCCGGAAAGGTGGCCCAGACGCCGGCGGCGAAACCTGAATCAACGAAGGCTCAGCAGGAACTGGAGCTCGAGATACAACGTCTTCGAAACGAGCTGGAGTATCGTTCGCGCTTCACTAATTCGTTACAACACTTTCTGGAACGGATAAGCTGTGCCGATCCGGTTAAGACCTATAACTCAATCATCAGCAACCTGAAAGAGTTGCTCCAATCAGAACGCGCGTCGTTGATGGTGTTGGACGAAACTGCAAACGGGCTGATCATGAAGGCGGCGAGCGGGCTTTCGACCGATCTGAATTCGGTGTTGCCCGTGCGTGTGGGTGAAGGAGTGTCGGGAGAAGTTATCGAAACAGGCAAGGCGTTGATGGTCAGCGATCTTCGTATGGCCGGTCGCAAACCCGCGCCGGCTGAACGTCACTATAAGACAAACTCATTCATCAGTTACCCGATCACTATTGGTGGCCGGAAAGTGGGTGTGCTCAACGTCACTGACAAAGCGGGCGGCGGAACTTATGACGAAGTCGATCTGAGTCTGCTGGAGATTATTGGACCACAAGTCGCGCTTGCACTCGAGCGAGCCGAGTGGCAGGAACGGGCGACGGAGTTTCAACTGATGTCGATCACAGATGCGCTAACAACGCTGCCGAATCGTCGCTATCTGGAGGAGCGGCTCGCGGAAGAGGTGAGTCGTTCGAAGCGCCACGAATTTCCGATGAGTTTTTTGATGATCGACATTGACGACTTCAAGGCTTACAACGACAAAAACGGGCATCAGGCAGGCGACCTCGCGTTGCAGATCACGGCGCATTGTTTGAAGGGGGCGTTGCGGCAGGCTGATGTGGCTTCGCGTTATGGTGGGGAAGAGTTCTGCATTTTGCTGCCGCAAACGGGCATGGTGGAGGCGGGTGTGATTGCGGATCGTATCCGGGATCGGGTGTCGACAACGCACTTTCCGCACGGGAAGTCGCAGCCTCTTGGTCATGTAACTATTAGTGTGGGAGTGTCGACGTTCACGAAGAACGTGGATACGCCGGAAAATATCATCGCCGCCGCGGACCGTGCGCTTTATCAGGCGAAGAGTATGGGAAAGGACAGAGTTGAGTTTTACGGTGAGAAGGAAAGCTAAAGCAGAGTTTCACGCAAAGACACCAAGTTTTCGCAAAGACGCAAAGCGTAAGCTCTTCTTTGCGCCTTTGCGTAACCTTTGCGCCTTTGCGTGAAATATTGTTTATGAGCAGTCGCAGCCCCAGCGAAAATTTCCGTCGCATCCTCGGCCGTGTGGTCCAACAGGACTTTGTCGGTCGTGCAGGGGAACTGGAGCGGATTATGGTCCAGGCGGAACCGGCTAACGCCGGTCGCGGGCTATTGCTCCTGATGGAACCGTCCGCGGGAGTCTCGGAACTTCTGCGCCAGGCCTACGATCAACTCTTCAATCTGCGCAGCGACGTCATCCCCATTTACTTTGCCATCACACCACACGAGACTACCGCAGTCAGCGCTGCCATCGAGTTTCTCAACACCTTCGTCCAGCAATACATCGCTTTTCGCCGCAACGAGCCGGTCGTCTCCAACGCGCCCCTGACCTTGCAGGAATTGCTCGAGCTCGCGCCGCCGGCCGATCTCGAATGGATCGAACAACTCGTCGAGTCGTACAACCGTCTGCGCTTCGGTAACGACGATAAAGCACTCGTCCGCTTCTGTCTCGGCGCGCCCCAACGCATTCCGTCCGGCCGTGGCCGGGCCTTCGTGATGCTCGATGGCTCGCAACTCGCTGAGTATCTGAACGGCGCGGTAGTACTGGGCACTGAGATCCTGCGTGTCTTCGGACGCGGCAGTTTTTCCTTCGTCGTCGCCGGGTTGCGTCGCCAGATCCTCGAAGCAGCACATGATGCTAAGTGTGACTTCGAACTACTCGACACCTTGCGTCTCGAACAACTCGACACTGCCGAAGCCGCGAAACTGGTCGAACACGTCGCCCGGCGCCAGCAGGTAGCGACGAGCGAAATCGCGCGCGATCTCCTGGTCCAACAGTTCGCCGGCAGTCCGTTTTTCATCAACATCTTTTTGCAGGCTGCGCGCGAGAAACACGCGTCGCTGATCTCATATGTCGATTGCGAACGTCTCTACGTTGACGAACTCTTCGGCGGTCACATTCACCGCCACTTTGCGGACCTGTTAGAAGAAATCTCCCCGCGACTCGACACGCGCCACCTTTTGATTCGTTTGCTCTGGGAAGCGGCCGCGGGTGAAGACCAGGTCTCGTCATTCGAAGTCTGGCGCAAACGTCTTCACATGACTGCAAGCGAGCTCGAAGACGTACTGCATCGCCTGCACGTGCAGGAGTTCGTTAACTGGAGTGGCGTGATAGTCGAAGCCGGAGCTGGACCACAGGCCTGGAAAGACTACCTGAAGATTCGCTATCGCCTCGACGTGCTCAACGAGCCGCGCGCTCTCGTCGTGGCCGACATGCTTGCCGACTCTCTCAAACGCGCGCCACACACGATGGCGCGACACTACAAACAGATCGCAGACGCCGGCTTGCGTGATTTGATCTCGCGTTTCAACACCCACCGGGTGCCCACGGTACTCTTCGACTATCAGAGTTTCACTAACAAATACAAAGGCGCCGAGAGCGACGCGGTTATCTCAGGACTCGCCGCGGAGACTGAGTTCTTTAAACTCCCGCAGACAATTCATCTCGCGAGTTGCGCAGCCTTCTTCAGCGAGATGCGCCAGATCTGCGAAGAGGACCATTGCCTCATCGCGCACACATTTGAAGAGGGCAGTTACTCCGACGCACAGCAGGTGATCTGGCTCGCTGCGGACATCAAATCCAAACTCGAAGTGGACCTCGAAGTCACACGTGCCTGGTGCGATCGTCTCGAGAACATGGCCCAGCGACTTGGTTTTACTCGTTTTCAGATCTGGTTGATTTCAAACGAAGGCTTCTCGGAAGAGGCAGATAAATTGCTTCAACGTCGCCGGGTTTTTAATTCTAACCGCCAGCAACTGGGCCTGCTTGCAGCTCGCATCAGCGAGACTGTTGCCACTGAAGTAGTAGAGACGAGCGAGAGGGACGAGTTTCTAATGGTGGTGCCGATGGGCGAAGACAATGAGTTGATTGCAGCCAACACCGCCGAGCAGATCGCGAAGCGTTTGAGCTTCCGTCCGGAGGCTATCAATCAGATAAAAACAGCGATTGTCGAGGCTTGTATCAACGCTTCCGAGCACAGTTTCAGCCCGGATCGAAAAATTTATCAGCGTTTTCGCGTCGAAAGTGATAGATTAGTCGTCACAATTTCGAGTCGCGGCATCGTGCCGGCCAATCTTAACGGCGCGAATAGCGGATCAGAAACAAAACAAGCGGCGGAAGAAAGACGCGGTTGGGGACTTAAACTCATCCGAACTCTGATGGATGAGGTCGAGTTTGAGCGGGTCGACGACGGCACCAGTTTGCGCATGACCAAGTATTTGCGGCCGCAAAAGAGCGCAAACGAATAGAACCAGCGGGTTAACACTAAAAATTTATTTTAGCTTTGTACCTTTGTGTACATTCGAGGCAGGAGGGAGCTTTCGAGTGGATACTTCAAATGGCAAAGTAGTACGCTCACACTGTGTTGGCACCACTGCAGTTGTTTACGCAAGCGATTATCTCAACAAGCTGACCGGTGAAAAGATCGAGCATGAGTGTCGCCGGCAACTGAATTGCGGTTGCCGCGCCCTCGTGATCGATTTCAGCGACACCAAACTGGTTAACAGTATCGGTGTCTCTATCCTCCTCGGCATTATCGACGTCGCCGAAAAATGCGGCGCGCGCATCGCATTTTCAGAAGTGAACAACGAAACAGTCCAGTTGTTCGAAATGCTTGGGCTGACCCGCCACGTTGTGCTCGCGAAAGACGAACGAGAAGCGCTGATGAATCTTTCGCACTATGAGACTGCTCCCATAGTCCACTGATTCCATGGAGCCTTCGACCCAGAAACTCATTCACACATTCGGAGCGCTAGCCGACCTGGGCCAGGAGATTGCCGGCACCGGCGATTTCAACGAGATGGTCCGCACGTCGATGCACATGCTCCTCGGCACGCTCGCTTTGCGACGCGGCGCGGTGGTCGAGTGTACCTCTGATGGTCCACTTCGTTGCGCCGCGCTCTGGGGTCTCAGCGATCACATGTTCGATGGCTTTGAGATCGACGACGCCGAGAAGCAGTCGTTCCTTCAGGGCGAAGTGAGCGAGCTGCTGGTGAAAAACACAGCAGTCCCAAACAGCTTCATGAGCCGTCATCGCGACAAGCTGACGGCCGAAGGCATCGAGCTCGTGTTACCGATGATCGTGCGTGGTGAAGTGACGGGCCTCGTCCTGCTGGGCGGCAAAGCAAGTGGCGAAGAGTTTTCGAGTGACGATTTCGAAACGATTCGCGCGATGGTCCGGCACATCGGCGTCGGTATTCACAC
>Ga0070700_100000288_pt1 | contig 26468 bp, 25 predicted proteins | sample KBSK5101metaG_FD_65456 | JGI IMG/M metagenome (GOLD analysis project Ga0070700, IMG submission 65456) | Corn, switchgrass and miscanthus rhizosphere microbial communities from Kellogg Biological Station, Michigan, USA - KBS K5-10-1 metaG | ecosystem: Host-associated > Plants > Roots >...
CTGAAGGAACGCGTGCGTGTGTTCTGGCAAGAGAATCCCTGCGGAACCAAGTTTGCCGATGCTCCACCCGGCTCACGCAGATTTTACGAACTCGTTGAAGAACACCGGTATCGCAAAGAGTGGCACATTCCAACTGCTGCCGGATTTGCTGATGCGAAAGATCTCACAGTGTTGGAAGTGGGCTGCGGTCTTGGCACTGACGGAGCTCAATTCGCCAAAGCGGGCGGCAATTACACCGGAATCGATCTAACTGACGCGGCCGTCGATCTCGCAAAACGCCGCTTCGAAATATTTCAACTGCCGGGCAGTTTTTGCGTCGCTGACGCCGAACATCTCGACTTCCCCGACAACTCATTCGATCTTGTCTATTCGCACGGCGTACTGCATCACACCCCCGACACAGCCGCAGCCGTGCGCGAAATACATCGCGTGCTACGCCCAGGCGGCAGAGCAGTCGTCATGCTTTATCATCGCGACTCTTATAACTATCGCGTCAACATCTCGATGCTGCGCCGCGCGGGTGCGCAACTATTGCGCTGGAAACAAGGCATCAAGCTGGTCCATCTCTTAACCGGCGAACCGGAATCAAGCCTCCAGGACCACGCACGACAATTGCAAACAAAGTCAAACTACCTGAACACGGACGAGTTCCTGAGCAGAAACACCGACGGCGCCGGCAATCCGCTCGCTCGTGTCTATTCGCGCAGCGAAGCACGCGAACTCTTCAAAGACTTCGCTCACGTCGAGCTACGCACATACTTTCTAAACAAACGCTGGCTGCCGATACTCGGCGCCATCCTCCCGCTCTCACTCGAAACAAAACTCGCCGCTAGATGGGGCTGGCACTTATGGATCTATGCTACAAAAGGCTGAATGAAAAACCTTCTCATTACTGGCGGCGCCGGCTTCATTGGTTCACATCTCGTTGATCGATTACTTGCATCAGACGTCGAACACATCACTGTCGTCGACGACTTCAACGACTTCTACAACCCTTCAATCAAGCGCGACAACATTCGTGAACACTTGAAAGATCCACGTTACAGTATTCACGAACTCGATATCCGCAATCACAAACCACTCGAACAAATCTTCAGCGGCAGTAACTTCGACTGCGTGGTCCATCTCGCTGCCCGCGCCGGCGTGCGACCTTCTCTTTCCGAGCCACAGCTCTACACGGAAACAAACATCAACGGCACCGTAAACCTCCTCGAACTCGCGCGCCAACACAACATCAAGCAATTCGTCTTCGGCTCATCGTCATCCGTCTACGGCATCAACGCCAAGGTGCCGTTCAGCGAAGACGATCCGATACGCCAACCTATCTCACCTTACGCCGCGACGAAAGGCGCGGGCGAACTGCTCTGCCACACGTATTCGCATTTGTACGGATTGCGCTGCGTGTGTCTGCGCTTTTTCACCGTGTATGGGCCACGCCAGCGCCCTGATCTCGCGATCCACAAATTCGCGAGACTGATCAGCCAGCACAAACCAATCCCAGTGTTCGGCGACGGCACCACGCGTCGCGATTACACCTACATCGACGACATCATCGACGGCGTCACGGCTGCTATCGATTACGACAAAAGCAACTACGAAGTCATCAACCTGGGCGAGTCGCGCACAGTCGAACTCCGCGAACTGATTTCGCTCCTCGAGAAAGAATTGGATACACACGCCATCATCGAACGCCAGCCGCCGCAGCCAGGCGACGTGCCGCAAACCTTTGCGGACGTTTCCAAAGCCCGCACATTGCTGGATTACCAGCCAAAAACGCAAATTGAAGAAGGTCTACGCCGCTTTGTGGAGTGGTTTAGGATGAGCAGTTCGTAAAACTGTTTTACAATGCTCCTGTGCGCACCGCCATCAGAAGCGCACCTCCCATTCATGAAGATTCTCGACGAACAGGAACAATTGACAGAGGACTGGCCCGGCGCGACCACGGACGCGCCCGAGCTCTCGGTCTTTCTACCCGTCTACAACGAGGAACCAAATCTGCGACCGCTGCATGCCAAGCTCGACGAAGCACTTAAGAGGCTCGGACGTTCGGCGGAGATCGTCTACGTCGACGACGGTTCTACTGATGGTAGTCTGAAAATCCTGCGCGAGATCTCGCAACTCGATCCGCGCGTGCGTGTTGTGGCGTTGCGGCGAAACTACGGTCAAACAGCGGCGATGGCTGCGGGTATCGATGCCGCGAAAGGAGACGTGTTGATCCCGATGGACGCCGATCTGCAAAACGACCCCGCGGACATCACACGTTTGCTAAAGAAGCTCGACGAAGGTTACGACGTCGTCTCAGGCTGGCGCAAAAATCGGAAAGACAAGATGATCACGCGCAAGATACCTTCGATGCTCGCTAACCGTTTGATCTCATGGATTGGCGGCGTGCCGTTGCACGATTACGGTTGTTCGCTGAAGGCTTACCGGCGCGAGTCGTTGCAGGACGTTCGACTTTACGGCGAGATGCATCGCTTCATTCCCATCTATGCGGCATGGGCCGGTGCGCGCGTCACTGAGATCCCGGTCGAGCATCACGCACGCACGATGGGCAAATCGAAATACGGATTATCACGCACGATCAAAGTTGTGTTCGATCTGATGACTATTAAGTTCATGGCCTCGTATCAAACGAAGCCGATCTACGTGTTCGGTTCGTTTGGCATGCTGGCCTTTGCGATCTCGATCCTTGGCGGACTCTATGCGGTTTTTCTGAAAATTTTTCACAAAGCAGACTTCGTGCAGACGCCTTTGCCTATTCTGAGCATCGTCATGTTTGCCGTCGGCGTTCAGTTCCTGCTGATGGGCCTGCTCGCTGAAATGCTCGTGCGCACCTATCACGAATCACAAGCCAAGGCGATCTACTCGGTGCGCGAACGCCTCGGCTTCCCAAAAACCGATCGTAACTAAAGATCATGTGCGGCATTACCGGCTGGGCTACTCTCGATTCTCACGTGCCTCCTCCTGAGGATGGCAAAGATTTACTGCACGGGATGTGCGAGCGGATGGTTCATCGTGGTCCTGATTCCGAAGGACTGTTCGTCGCCACCGGCGTTGCACTCGGAATGCGCCGGCTCGCAATCATCGACCTCGTGACCGGCGAACAACCGGTATTCAACGAAGATAAGACGGTTACCGTAGTTCTCAACGGCGAGATCTACAACTATCGCGAACTGCGCGCGGATCTCGAAAAGCGCGGACACTCGTTTCGTAGCGCTTCGGACACGGAAGTGTTGCCGCACCTATACGAAGAGTACGGCGACGACATGGTGCGCGAACTCAATGGCATGTTCGCGTTCGCATTGTGGGACAGTCGCAAGCGCCGTTTACTCATCGCGCGCGATCGTTTCGGTGAGAAGCCGCTTTACTGGGGCGTTTTCGACAACACGCTGTTGTTTGCGTCGGAGCCTAAAGTTCTATTAGCCCACCCGGCAGTAAAACCGGCGCTCAATCTCCAGGCATTGCGCTATTACCTATCATTTGACTACGTGCCGGCGCCGCTTTCGATCTACGAAGGCATCAATAAACTTCCGGCAGCACACAAACTCACGCTCGCAAATGGTCGAGTAGACGTCGAGAGGTATTGGTGTCTTAGTTACAAGACTACCGAACCAGTACCGACTGAGGACGACGCCGCGCAGCATTTGCGGGAGTTGATGGCCGATGCGGTGCGCATGCGTTTGGTCTCAGACGTGCCACTGGGTGTTCTTCTTTCGGGAGGCGTCGATTCGTCGAGCATTGCAGCACTCGCGGTCGCGGCATCATCCGAGCCCGTCAAAACATTCTCGATCTCGTTTGCTGAAGCTTCGTTTGACGAGTCGGCGTACGCGCGGAGCGTGGCAAAGTTTCTCGGCACGGACCATCACGAAGAGCGTTTGAGTGCAAACCTGGCGGCGAACCTTGTCAGCGAGATTGGCGCGTGGATGGATGAACCGTTCAGCGATCCGTCACTGGTGCCGACTTATCTTTTATCGCGCTTCACTCGAAAGCACGTGACGGTCGCGCTCGGAGGTGATGGCGGTGACGAACTCTTTGCGGGATATCCGATGTATGCCGGCTTGCGTTGGGCGGAGTTCTACAAACGCATTCCGCCGGCGTTGCGCGCCGGAATCATTGAACCGCTGGTCAGACTGTTACCCGTCAAGACGAAGAATCTCTCGTTTGACTACAAAGCGGCGCGATTTATCACCGGAACAAGGTACGACACAGTCGCGCGCCATCACGTTTGGTTTGGATCTTTCACGCCGGAAGAGCAGTTAGAGTTGCTGACGCCTGCCGCACTCGCGGCGACCGATAGTGAGATCTACGCGCAGGCGCGTGAGATGGCGGCGGAGTGCGACAACGAAGATCAGGTCACGCAGATGCAGAGCGTTGACATGCGCATGTATCTCGCGGAAGACATACTGACGAAAGTCGATCGCGCAAGCATGGCAGTGTCGCTGGAAGTGCGCGCGCCGTTTCTCGATCCGCGTGTGGCGGAGTTCGCGGCGTCGTTGCCTCGTAATTACAAACTGCGGGGACACAAGACAAAGTACATCTTGAAGAAGGCAGTGAAGGAACTGTTGCCGCCGTTTGTGACGCGACGCGGTAAGAAAGGTTTTGGCGTGCCAGTGGCGGAGTGGTTGAAGGAAACATTGCGACCACTCGCGCGTGATCTGTTGTCACCGGAACGCGTGCGCCGCGCGGGTGTGTTCAATCCCGCTTTTGTTGCGCGTTTGCAGGATGAACATGAACGCGGCGTGGCCAATCATCGGAAGTTGCTCTGGACGTTGTTGATGTTCGAGCTTTGGCACGAGAGTTTTGTGGAAACGCCGCGCCGGATCGAGACTTCTGTCGGAAGCAGGGAAGGTTGATCCTGTTTCAGAGCGCATACGACGAACTCTTCTCCTGGTGCCGCACGCGTGACTTTGCCGGGCACGATCCTTTCGATGCGCTGAACAGTCGTTTGTTTCAAGCAACACCGCTGGCCCAATCTCGCAACGCTCGCTTTGTCTGGACTCAACTCGTCAAACGATCTCCAGTTGATGTTCGCCCGGTTGTCCGCGTACCCGCGGAGCGCAATGCGAAGGGAGTGGCTTTGTTTGCGCTCGCGATGCTTGCGAATTACCGGCGCGTGAAGACGGAAGAGTCGCGGCAGCAGGCCAGGGAAATGTTGGCAGCGTTGTTATCGATGAAGATCGGTGGCTACGGCGGACTCGCATGGGGTTATAACTTCGATTGGCAAAGCAGGAATTTCTTTGCGGGGAGAGAGATGCCGACGATCGTGGCGACGGCGTTTGCGGCGCGAGCACTTGTGGAAGGTGGTTTATACGAAGCGACGCGTAGCGTCTGTGAATTCATAAAAAAAGATTTGCCCAGAAGCGTCGATAACGAGACTGAGGTTTGTTTCAGTTACGCGCCTAACAGCAACACACGTGTTTTCAACGCAAGCTTACTAGCGGCCGAGGTGCTCGCAAGTGCCGGCAAGTCAACGGGCGAACCCGAACTGTTGGAATTGGCGGAACGTGCGACTCGTTACGTCGTCAACAACCAGCGACCCGACGGTTCATGGTTTTACGGTGCGGATCCAAAACAGTCGTGGATCGATAATTTCCACACTGCTTACATACTCTTTTCGCTACAGCGCATAATCAACTCGACTTCGTTCGGCCCTCAGTTTCAATCAGCATTGGAGCGCGGTTACGAGTATTGGAAAAACAACTTCTTTCTTGCGGATGGGTGGCCGAAATACTACGATCATGGCCTTTATCCAGCGGATGCGCACGCGGCCGCCAGCGCAATCGTTACTTTCCTAGAGTGTCGCAGTCTCGACAGAGATGCATTGAAGATGGCCCAGACAGTCGCGACCTGGACGATTCAGCACCTGCGCGACAGGCGTGGTTTCTTTTATTATCAACGACGACGTTTCTATACGATTCGCAAACCCTACATGCGCTGGACTGAAGCGTGGATGCTCTATGCGCTGTCGCGTTTGCTCGAAGAACAGCAATGCCAATCGCAGCAGACGTAAAACTCGGTCGCGCCGTGCGCATCTTTCAACCCGATCTGGTCAACCTTTACGGTTGTTCGATTGGACCAGAAACGAAGATCGGCGCGTTTGTCGAGATACAAAAGAATGCTCGTATAGGCGCGCGTTGCAAGATCTCGTCGCATACGTTTGTGTGCGAAGGTGTGACGATCGAAGACGAGTGCTTCGTCGGTCATGGCGTAATGTTTACTAACGACATTTATCCGAGCGCCGTCAACGTTGACGGCACTCCGCAAACTGAAAGCGATTGGCAAGTGGTGGCGACTACCGTGAAGCGACGAGCGAGTATCGGGAGTAATGCGACGATCATTGCCGGCATCACGATTGGCGAAGGAGCATTGATCGGCGCGGGCGCTGTAGTTACGAAAGACGTGCCTGACTTTGCTATCGTCGCCGGTGTGCCGGCGCGCGTGATTGGAGACGTTCGTAAAAAATGATCAGAGTTGGCGTAATCGGCTACGGCTACTGGGGTCCGAATCTGGTGCGCAACTTCATGGCCGCACCTGGTTCTGCGGTCATGAGTGTCTGCGACCTGCGCCCGGAGCGCCTCTCGTCGTTAGGAAAATTGTATCCGGGTGTCAAGACGTGTAGTGATTCGTGTGAGCTAATCAACGATTCGCAGATCGATGCAGTGATAATCGCCACTCCTGTTTCGTCGCACTTTGAACTCGCGATGGCGGCGTTAAAGGCGGGCAAGCACGTGCTGGTTGAAAAACCACTCGCGGCAACATCGGACCAGGCGCGCAAGCTGGTCGACGAAGCTGCCGCGCGAAACCTGGTGCTGCTCGTGGACCACACGTTTGTTTACACGGACGCGGTACGAAAGATTCGCGAGCTGATCGCATCGGGTGAATTAGGCGAGATCTATTATTACGACGCGGTGCGCGTTAACCTCGGACTCTTTCAACATGACGTGAACGTCATCTGGGATCTTGCGATTCACGATCTCTCTATTATGGATTGTGTTTTGCCGTCGAAGCCGGTCGCGATCTCAGCCACCGGCATCAGCCACGTGCCGGGCCAGCCGGAGAATGTCGCTTACATCACGCTCTTCTTCGCGAGCGCGCAGATCGCGCATGTGCATGTGAACTGGTTGACGCCGGTGAAAGTGCGGCACACGTTGATCGGCGGGAGTGAGAAGATGATCCTCTACGACGATCTCGAGCCCAGTGAAAAACTGAAGGTCTACGACAAGGGTATCAACATCACGCCCGGACGTCCGGAAGACGTTTACAAGCTGCTGGTCAGCTATCGTTCGGGCGACATGTGGGCACCGCGGCTCGATAACACGGAAGCGCTGCAAACCGAAGCGCTGCATTTCATCGACTGCATCGAAAACAACAAACAGCCTGAGACTGATGGACCAGCAGGACTGCGCCTCGTAAACATGATCGAAGCGGCCGAGACGTCTCTGCGCGATCGCGGCAGGTTGGTCGACATCCAGTGGTAGCCACAAAAAAGCACAAAACACACAAATGGTTTTAATAAAAACTTTGTGCCTTTTGTGCCTCTTTGTGGCAATCTCCTACAACATGCATCTCTGGATCGATCTTGCAAATTCTCCTCACGTTCCGTTTTTCAAAGCACTCGCCGAACGCTTCAAAGCTCAGGGACATGAGGTAGAGATCACGGCGCGCGAGTTTGCGGAGACTATTCCGTTGGCCCAGGCCGCGGGATTTGCGCCCGAGGTTGTGGGTGTTCACGGCGGAAGGGCGGTGTCAGCGAAAGCCGGGAGTTTGGTGAGTCGAGCGTGGGCGTTGCGGAAATGGGCGCGCGGGCGGGGTTTCGATCTTGCGATCAGTCATAACTCGTATTCGCAAATTCTCGCGGCGCGTGCGTTGCGAATTAAGACTGTGACACTGATGGACTACGAGCATCAGCCGGCAAATCATCTCGCGTTTCGCTTTGCGTCGCGCATCATCGTGCCGGCGAGTTTTCCTGGCGCAAGCTTGAAGCGTTACGGGGCGCGAGTGGGAAAGGTGCGACGTTATCACGGGACCAAGGAAGACGTTTATCTCGCAGACTTCCAGCCGGATCCTTCGTTTGCGGCGCAGTTGTGTGAGCTTGGTGTCAAACCGGATAATGTGCTGGTCCTGCTGCGGCCGCCCGCGCACGATGCGTTGTATCACCGGTTTCAGAACACGTTGTTTGATGAAACGCTGACGATGCTGGCGGCGAAAGCAAATGTGCAGGTAATCCTGCTGCCGCGCAACGAGGCGCAGCGCGCGCAGTACGCGGGTAAACCTGTAATCATTCCGGCGAGGCCGTTGGACGGAGCGAACTTGATAGCCGCCAGTGATCTGGTGATCAGTGCGGGTGGAACGATCAATCGCGAGGCGGCGGCGCTGGGGGTGCCGGCCGCGAGTATTTACGCAGGTGAGTGGGCGGCGGTTGATGAGGGGTTGGTTAACGAGGGACGGTTAGGGCGAATTGCGAGCGCTGCGGATCTGAGTAGTTTGGTGGTAGAGAAGAAGCAGGCTATAAACCCGCGAAGATCGCGCGAAGTTATTGATGAAGTTGTGAGACTCGTATTCGAGTGAAGGGTTTCACGCAAAGGCACAAAGATCAAAGCAGAAGCTCGCAAAGGTTTCTTTGCGCCTCGTTCTTAAACTTTGCGGCTTTGCGTGAAACAGGATTTTCTTGCAAGCAGAACGAACGCGACAATCGATAGTCGATCCAAGCATCGTGCGTGTTCCTGGACGCGTGCCGCGATGGATTGTGCCTACGGTCAAGGTAGTGCTCGTGATTGCTGACGCTGCGGTCGCGGTGTTGTCTTTCATGCTTGCGTTCTATGTTCGTGAAGGCGTTTCAGTGCGGAGCGCGCGCTTTGCGCCGTATGCAGCATTGCTGGTCTTTGTGGTTGCCATCCGGTTGCTGAGTTTTCGATATTACAATCTCTATCGCGTCCGCGGTGAGTTCTCGTTTGTCGACGACAGCATTCGCCTCTTTAAGGCTGCCGCCATCGGTTCATTACTGATCGTCGCGGCGGCGTTTTTGTATCGCGGCGGTTTTGAGTTTCGCGCGTTCTCATACGCGCGCGGCGTTTTTGTGGCCGATTTCTTCTTCGTACTGATCGGCGCCGGTGCGCTGCGACTTGCTATGCGATCCGCGCAGACGTTTGTACGCAGCCGCCAGATCAACCTGATTCCGACACTCGTAGTCGGCCGCGGCCCGGAAGCTTCTTTGTTTATACGTGAAATGCGTGAACGCCCGTCGCTTGGCTATCGAGTAATCGGAGTTGTCGATACCAATGCTGTTGACACGCAACTGTCCTACGAAGACGTACCCGTGATCGGCACGCTCGAATCGTTGCCGGAAGTTATTCGTGACTCCGGCGCAAACGAAGTGATCATTGCCGACCCGCAGGTGAATGGCGATGCGTTGTTTGAAGTGATGATGCGTTGCGGGCGACGACGCGGTGTTGAGTTTCGGATCGCGCCCAGCCTGTTCAACTGCCTACCGCGCAAAACCGAGATCGATCAGATCGGCGTACTGCCAATGATTCGTCTCTTTCGTGAGCCACTGTCCAACGGCGCACGAATCTTGAAGCGCACATTCGACCTGATCTTCGCAGCGCTCGCGATCTTACTTCTTCTGCCGCTCTGGCTGCTGATTGCACTACTCATCAAATTGGACTCAAAAGGCCCGGTGTTTTATACGCAGGAGCGCGTCGGCATGGATGGCCGGCTCTTTTTGCTCTACAAGTTTCGCACGATGCAAGCCAACGCCGATGCTGAGCTTCATCGCGAATACCAGCGCGCATTTATCGCCGGGCGCGCCGAGGCAAATCTCGGTAACGAAACTAAGCCGACTTACAAACTGCTTGCAGACCCGCGCATTACACGCATCGGAAAAATCCTGCGCCGCACCAGCCTGGATGAAGTGCCGCAGCTACTTAACGTCCTATCAGGCGACATGAGCCTGGTTGGACCACGCCCACCGATTCCATACGAAGTCGAAGCATACGAGTTATGGCATCGCAAACGACTCGACATGAAGCCCGGGCTGACCGGGTTGTGGCAGGTTTCGGGAAGAAATCGTTTACCGTTTGAAGAGATGGTGCGGCTCGATCTGTACTACATTGAAAACTGGTCGTTGCTACTCGACCTGGAAATCATTCTGCGCACCGGCTTCGTGATGCTTGCCGGTGAAGGGCACTGATTACTGGGACAATCCGGCCAGCGCAACCTCGAGCAACAGAATCTTCTTGATCCCTTTGTAAAGCGGGTCGATCTCGCAATTCTCGGTCAACGCGTGTGAGTCGCTGCATGGACCAGCTCCAGTTGAAATGGAGTTGATGCCCTGCAAAAGTGCGGCACTCGAGTTGTTGGAGCCGGCATTCCCGATTGGCGGATCAAAACCCATCGCGCGATGGACCGCTTCCGCGATTTTGACCAGGTTCGACTCGCGATTACCCGGCAGCACGGCCGCAGGCGACGTCGAGATCACATCTGTCTTCACAGTCACTCCTGCACGTTGTGCTTCTTCGTCGAGAATCGTCGCGATCTTCTTTTCCAGATCCGCGATAACGTCGTTGCTCGTCGAACGCAGGTCAACAGTGAACCACGCATCCGAAGCCTTTGCATTTACCACTTCGGAACCGCCGAGCATCCCGATGTTCAGATTTGACGACGGATTCGCCGGCACTTTCAGCTCGTAAATCCGTGCGATTGCATGCGCGAGTGGCAACGTCGCGGAATACGGCGGGGTGCGTGAACGCGTGTGACCGCCTGGTCCAATGAAGTGATGGCGGTACCAGTTGATGCCGATGCCGGCGTAGGTGAACCCTTCGTAACCGCCATCGAGCGCGATGTAGTAATCAACCTTGCCTTTGTTATCTTTCGTATACTGCTTCGCGCCGGTCATGCTGGCCTCTTCGTCAGTGGTGAAGAGGAAAACAAGATCGCCTTTGGTTTTGATCTTAGCCGCATCGAGTGCGTCGAGCGTTGCAAGCAAGGCTTCGATGTTGCGCGTGTCGTCGCCGATTCCGGGAGCATAAACACGGCCGTCCCGAACAGTTACTTTGATCTTCAGACCGGGTTGAAAGACAGTGTCCATGTGCGCGTCAAAAACGGTCACTGGACCACCGCCAGTGCCTCTGCGTGTGGCGATGAGATTGCCGGCGGAGTCGTAACGGATATCGAGCTTGTGTTTGCGCAGCAGGCTTTCGATAAATTTGGCGCGTTCCTGTTCCTGTTTTGACGGCGCGTTGATCTCAGTGATGGCGATCCACTCGCGTAGTATCTCGTCGCGAGTCTTGTCGATGTGGTCGAAGGCGGCCTGGACGCGCGCGTCGTCCTGAATCGCTTTCACGTGGTCCGTGGGAGTGACTGTTTGCGAGAAGGCGATTGTAGACAAGGTTAAGATAGTTAGGATTAAGCGCATTGAGTTCCCTGATTGGATGGAATAGAAGACCGTTAGCATTCTAATATGCCGCCTATGCAGATTTCGACCGCGCTCGAGCGAGCTACTATTGGCTGTCTCTTTCTTATCGCCTTGTTTGCGCCTCACTCGATTGCGGTGACGCAGGCTGCGTGGTTGTTGGGAATGGTACTTTGGGCCGCCCGTTTCGCGATCTACCCGCGGCCCCTACTTTCTCGCTCGCCGGTTGATTACGCACTACTCGGATTCTTCGTGCTCAGCGGAATTTCCGGAATCTTTTCTTACAACCCGTTCATGTCGATCGGAAAGATGCGCGCGGCGAGTCTGTTCACGATCGTTTACCTCGTGGCCCAGAACGTGGGCTCGTTGCGGCTCGTCCGACTCCTGGCATTGACGTTGATCGGATCGTGCATGATCAATGTTTTTCTGACTGCGGGACAGTTGGCAATAGGAAAAGGTGTGAAGGTTCAGGGCGTTGCGCAGGGGAGTCCCCTGGCGAAAGCAGTGTTTCGCACGAGGACCGTAAACAAACCAACACCAATCGTAAACGGCGACACGATCTGGCAGGTTGATGGACAGCGAGTCGGCAGTCCTGAAGAACTCGCGGCAGCGCTCGCTATGGGAACGTCGGCGGCAAAAGTGAGGATCTATCGCGTCGAGTGGATGCCGGAGCTCGAAGTGCCGCGCGGAGAGCTGTTGCCCGGAACGAACAGCCTGGAGCAACTCGGCATCAGCGGTTGGTCACGCGGACGTGATTGGCGCGCTACCGGATTCTACAATCACTGGGTCACTTACTCAGAAGTGCTGCAATTAATCGCGTCACTCGCACTCGGGATCTTTCTCGCACTCAAACGAAAAACGAATCTAATGGGCGGGTTGCTGCTCGTTGCAATCGCCGGGTTAGTCTTTGCGCTCGGCATGACTGTTACGCGTGCTTCGTGGGTCGGTTTCGCAATCTCCGCCGGGGTAATGTTGCTGCTCACATCTTCACGTCGCACGATTCTCATCGTCGCCGCGTGTGCCTTACCGCTCGTGCTCGCAAGCGTCGTGTTGTTACAACAGAAACGCAGCATTCGCTTTTTCGACAAGTCAGACCAATCGACGAGCTGGCGCGAGATGGTTTGGGAAGAAGGATTCACGCTGCTAATCAGCAAACCGCGTCACCTTGTTTTTGGCGTAGGCATGGATTCGATCAAAGGACACTGGCGCGAGTGGGGTTTATTCGACAACGGGCGCCAACCGATCGGCCACATGCATTCCAACTTGTTGCAGATAGCGCTAGAACGAGGAGTGCCGGCGTTGATCGTCTGGCTGATGTTGTTAGGCGTTTATGTTCGTATGCTCTGGCGAATTCAGCGGCGCGCCGGGATTGAGGACTTCACGCGCGGCATCGCTATCGGCGCACTTGGCGGCACGATTGGATTCTTCACCAGCGGTCTGGTCCATTACAACTGGGGCGACTCTGAAGTAGTTACTGTGTTCTATTTCATCATGGGTTTGTGTTTGGTAGTTGAATGGACCAATCAACGGGATGCCGATTCAAGTGTCCGGATGTGATGGATGTTGATAGCGCTCAATGTCGTCGCCGTCGTATGAGCCAGTGTGCGCACAACTCGAACACTCAACGATATAAGTCGCTTTGATCTTAGCTTCACCACGCGAGAGGTCGGCGAAGAGAATCTCTTTTTGGTGGCAGTGTTCGCACGTAAAGCGAAGATACCACTGTCCGGGGGTAAGGGTATGCATGCAGTTCGTCCTCGAAAGTCGAATTCGTTAATGGGCGAGAGGAACGGGGCGCTACAAGTGTGCCTGTTCTTATAAGGCGAGAGGGGTTTGGGCGTCAAGAAGAAACAGGTCCAACCGACAGGGCAAAATGACCTATTTCTCCCCCACTGAAACAATTCGTTGGATTATCTTCGGATCGTCGGGCAACAAGCCGGATTTGGGCAGACGCGGAGTGAGCGTAATCCAATTGCGGTCCATCGCAAACACTTTGCGGAAGAGCGGCAACGACTCCTCGAGCCGGCCCATATTGACCAGCGCCACGGCGTGCCAGTAGATCATCTCGGCGCTATTCGGCACTAGCTTCTCCGCCGCGCCATACTCACGCAGTGCGCCTTCGTTGTCTTTCTTTTCAACTGCAAGGTCACCGGCGTTCATGTGGTTGTACGCACGCTGCAACTTCACTAAACGACGAAGCTCGAGCAAAGGCTCCGGGCTGTCGTCGACGCGTAGATCAAAGGTCCGATCCTTCCAGGCCTGGCCGGTGGGCTTGCCGGTGACTACGATCAACGCCGCCGACTGCCGGCCGCGAATGTCGCCGCCCGCAGCCTGCGCAGCGTCGAGTGCAGCCAGCATGCGTTCGGCCAGATCTCCTTTCGCGCTCTCAAACGCGCGCGACATTGCAGGCCAAACTTTATCGTTGAGCATCAAGTTGGCCTGCACGGAAAAGTCTTTGCCGACGATGTGGCCGGCGGCTTGAATATCGTTCTTTCCTGTCCACGCATCCACACGACCCTGCGCATCGATCATCGCGACCTGCCGGACTTCGCGTCCTTCATCCTTCGCCAGCAACTCCTTCAACGTGTCGGGTGCGCTTTTGCCGCTTCGCATCAAATCGAGACCGTTCTTCCCGTAACTCGGATCGACAAACGATTGCGTCGCGACGGCGCCAACACCCGCTTCAGCCCACGCCACTATTGAACCAACTGAAAACCAGTGTGACTGCACCGCCACTCCGAGCTCGCCTGTAGCAGGATCGCGCGCAACGATCGAGAACGTGTGTACGGGTCGCACAGGAATCGACGGTTTGTCTGAAGCGATTCCCGAAACGCTTACACTTGAAACGATAAACGTGAGCAGCAAAAGAAGAATGACGACTGCGCGCATAGTTTTCCTCACGAGACAAACGGATAGAACGGTGTGTTACGAAAGATCCAGAACGAGAGAATGACGAAGAAGATCCCGTAAATGTACGACGCCCGCAAAACGTTGTGCCGCGGCACTCCACCGCGCATCACGATCACGCTATAGCGAAGCAAAGCAAACAACAGGAAAGGTATCGCGAGTAGCAGGAGTGGATTGAGTTCGAAAGCTGCTAAGAAGTGACCGTGCAGCATCTGGTGCATGGCCCTGGTGCTGCCGCATCCGGGACAAGTGAGTCCGGTTAGCAAACGAAAGATACAGGGAGGAAAGAACCCCGACTTGCCAGGCTCAAAGAGAAAAAGGTAAGCAGCGCCTGCCAGTAAGAAAGACCAGATTGCAATGACAGTCGTGCGCCGGTACATCAACTCAAGGCTAAACTAGAACCAGCCCTTCTTGTTCTGGACGTAAGTCCTGACAAACTCTTCGTCAGACTTAGTGAGATAAATAATCCCTTCGATGATGCTGAGAATACTCGAAAGGCCGCACGTCACTATGCCGATGCAGAGTTGAATGATTCCCTCGGTGGTGTAGCCGAGAACAAATTTATGAACTCCGAGCCATCCGACCAGAATCGCACAGATACCGGCGACGATCTTCTTGTCGGCGCCCAACGCTTTCCAATCAGTTATGGCGCCGGGATTAACGGACTGCATCGGTTGATAGCCGGTGTTGACGGCGCCGAGTGGCGCCTGACAGGTCGTGCAGTACTGCGCCGTTTCATCGTTGATGGCTCCGCATTTTGTGCAGTATCTGGTCATCTTCTTTCGAACCCTCTGTTAACAAACCTAATCCGCAAAGTATCTCAGGAGTTGCTGAGAAAACTCAGACCAACAATTCCAAGTGTGAAGAGCATGTAGCCACCCCAAAGGACGACGCCGAGAGCGATGAAAATAATACTGAAAAGTTTGGCCTTCTTCGACGCGTCGAGCGCGCCGGCCACATTGCCGGCCTGCACTTTTCCATTTACCTGCGCGGCGAAAATTATGCTGATGATTCCCAGCGGGAAACAGCAGACCGCCGAAATGATCGCGGGGATCAAGTAGTTTGGCACTTTGTCGTGCGTGCCCGACGGGGGCGGGGGAGTCCATTCTTCAGCCATTCATATTCTCCTGTTTCTCATATGTTCGAAGCTCTAGCTTTTGCGATTAAACCTGGCCGGCGAAATCCTGCGGCGGCGGTGGCGGCGGCGCATCAGTTCGCTTTTCAAAAATCGGCACGGCAATGAGTCCGCCAATTACCGACAGCACCAGCAGAACAAGGCCGCCGAGCAAACCACTCACAAGGAACAACAGGAAGCCGGTAAAGGGAAGCTGTACGTTCATCTTCGCCATCATTTCTTCCATCTGGGCGCCGCTGATGAAATACGCGATTGGCACGCCGATGAGCAGGTAGAGCACGGCGCCGATCACTCCAGCCAATCCGCCGAGCATGGCGCCATCTCCGATGGCAATCCTGGTTGGTGACGACTTTATGTACAGATAACTCGCTAAACCACCGCCGCCAATACCCCAAATACAACAGCAGTAGTTAACAACAGGAATCGCGGAGAGTAATCCGACGATTAAGCCTCCCAACAGTGCCGGCTTGAGTTTATTCATTGGGTTTGCACTCTTTCACACCGAAGTGGTTCTAGCACCTGACTTATGTGGATGTTTGGAATGGCCGAAGCGCCCTGAATAGTTAACAAAGAGGACCGGGATTGTCAATAAAATTACCCGCAACCCTCGGTTTTCTCTGCGGTTCTCTGCGTTCTCTGCGTTAAAAGGCAAGTTCCAACGCAGAGGTCGCAGAGATACGCAGAGAACCACAGAGTTTAGCGCGCGACTTCGATCCGATCGCCGGCCGCGAGCCGGGGATCCTGAACGGCGCCGGTTTTGATTTGCTTGAGATTGTAGCGAATAGTGACCAGCTTGCCGCCCGCGCCTTCGCGCGAGATCTCGACGTGACTATCCTTACTCGTAGTGCCGCCCGACGCCAGAATCGCCTGTAGCAGTGTAATTCCGGGTTGAAACTGTTTCTGGCCGGGATAGTTGATGCGGCCGCCGATGTAATAGAACTCCTGCGGGCGGCTGGAGATGGTAATGATGTCGCCCGATTGAACGTTGAGGTTGAGCGTGGACGGATCGATGAGATCGTGGGGTTCGCTGGGCGTACCACCCCGCATGATCACTACGCGTCCACCGTCATTTCTTAACTGCGACTCAGCCAAAACAACGTAAAGCGGCACCATCTCACGTCTCAGGAAACGCGTGCCCGGATGGATGACGAGCCCTGTTATCGTGACCGCGTGGCTGAGATACTGGCGCACTCCGACCGATACCTGCGCCTTTTCCTCCACCGCCCTTCGTTTGAGTTCCGCCGCAATGACGCTCTGAATCTCCTCGGGCGTGAGTCCGGCAACTGAAATAGTGCCGCCCGCGACCGGCAGGTCGATCACGCCGCTTTCGACAACCGTAAAGAGCGTGGACTTGTTGCTTGCCGAGTTCAGCAAGCGGATGTCGAGGACATCACCCACACCGACGCGATAGATCTCGGTGAGTGGACGCGCCGGCGCGCCGGTTGAGTCTTTAACCGAAGCCTTGATCGGCACTACGCCTGCGGTTTCCTGGGCCGTTACTGAAACGAAGGACGCAAGCAGAAGAGAAGCAAAGAGGGGGATTATTGTTGGTTTTTTCATAAGCTGGGGGATGCGATAAACATCGTTTACTTAGAAAGAGACAATGGCGGTGGTTTTCCGTTTTTTGCCGTATCTGTGGCACAGTATGAGCGATGTACGAATTTGCAGTTACACCGGCAGTCACCAGCATTCGCCGTCGCGGGGTCGAGATCGCCGAAGTCGCTCCCGACAGCCTCGGCGCCGAAATGGATCTCGAATCCGGTGACCGGATCATCAAGATCAACGGCCGCGTCGTCCGCGACTATCTCGACTTCCGTTTCCACACCGCCGGCGAGACTGAGCTCGTCCTCGAGGTGCGCAAGAAAAGCGGCGAAGACTGGGAAGTAGAACTCGAGCGCGCCGAGGGTGAAGATTTCGGACTCGCGTTTGAGCAGATCGTTCCGCGGCAGTGTGCGAACGAATGTATCTTCTGTTTCTGCAACGGCAATCCTGTTGATGCAAGGCCGTCGCTCTTCATCAAGGACGAAGACGTTCGTCTTTCTTTTCTTTACGGCAACTACACCACGATGACGTCGATCACGGAAGACGAGATGCGACGGATCGTGGAGCAGCGACTGTCGCCGCAGTACGTTTCGGTTCATGCGACTGACCTCGACGTGCGCGCGTACCTGCTCGGCATCGATAAACAGCGCGCCGACATTTCCGGAAAACTAGCACGACTGCTCGATGCCGGAATTGAAGTACACGCGCAGGTAGTTTTGTGTCCAGGGCTCAACGATGGCGAAGTGTTGAAGAAAACGATCATGGATCTGGCGGCGGAGTTTCCGCGCATCACGAGTGTTGCGATCGTGCCGCTTGGTCTGACTCGTTACAACACCGATCCGCGTCTCGCGCGCGTTACGCCGGAATTCTGTCGCCGCGTCATCGATGAAGTCGGTTTGATTCAAAAAGAACTGCACGCAAAGATCGGCACAAACTTCGCGTTGTTAGGCGATGAGATCTATCTGCGAGCAGGACGTCGCATTCCCGGAAGATCGCATTACGGCGACTATCCGCAGATCGAAGACGGCGTCGGGATGGTGCGATCTTTTGCAAACGAGTTTGCACGACTCATGCGACGGCTGGAGCGACACGATTGGACCACCGCTGACAAGAAGCGCGGCACGATCTTCACGGGCACACTCTTCGCGCCCGTGTTGCGAGATAAGATAGAGAAGTTGAACCAGCGCTTCGGGACGGAGCTGATCGTTGAAGCGCTTGAGAATAGTTACTTCGGCGGCGACGTTTCAGTCGCCGGGTTGTTAACCGGTCAGGATCTTTTACAGGCGCGCGAACGGATCGCGGGTGAGTTTGTAGTGATACCACGACAGATGCTGAAGAGTGACGAAGCGATAATGTTGGATGGTATGCACTTGACGGAAGTGTCACGCGCATTGGGTCAACCGGTTCACGCCCTCAACCTGAAAGAGCTGGCAACCCTGCTGCTGAACAAAAACTGACCGATGCCCGAAAGCAGAAAGATTCTCGATGTCGGTTGTGGTCAGAATAAATTTCCCGGCGCGGTCGGCATCGATTCGAATCGTTTGAGTCATGCAGATGTGATTCACGATCTCGGCACCTTTCCGTATCCCTTTACTGATAACGAATTCGAAGAGATTGTTTGTCGTCACGTCATCGAGCACGTCCCCGACGTACTTGGTTTCGTCAACGAGTTACACCGCATCACGAAGCCTGGCGGCGTTCTAAAAATACTCACGCCACATTATTCGAATCCTGACTGGGCGACTGATCCGACTCATCGCAATCATTTCAACAGCTACTCGTTCACCTGTTTCATTCCTTCGCGAACACCCTTTCCGTTTTACACCGCCGCTGAACTCAAACCTGTCCGGACACACGTGAGTTTGGCAAATCTCTGGCGTGCGTTGGGCCTGGAGTTTGTCGTTAATCTCGACGAGCGCTGGCCATCCTTCCGCTTCACGAGAAAGTTTTGGGAATTCTATCTATCGACGATCTGCCGCGGGAAAGAACTCTACTTCGAGCTTGAAGTCGTGAAATAGGTCATAAAACAACCTCGTATGCGCAGATTGATCTGTGTAATCTGTGGATAAATATGGCCTCGATTCCTGTACACTACACTCGATGTCGTCTTCGTTTGTCAGCCAACTTCCACTCGCACCGCTCGGAGCCGGCGATCTCATCGACCGCGCTGTCAGGTTATACCGGCGTCATCTCTTCGTTTTAATCAGAACCGCCGCGCCGCCCGTGATTATCGTTGCCGGCGGCTGGATACTGTTTTCAATCAGCGCGCGACGAGTGTTTGTGACGACGGAGACCGACGATCTCCTGTTGTATGGTCTTCTCACGACCTTGTCACTCGGGTTAATGCTCGCCGGGTATCTCTTCATGCTGGTGGTGATGGGCGGCGCAACGCGCACGCTCGTGGCCCATCTGCTGCGCAACGAACCCGTCACCGCGCGCGCTACTTACACCGCCGTCAAAGCTCGCTTCTGGGGACTGCTTGGAGCTTCGACGATCGTCCTGGTTTGGATTAGCGCATCGTCCATGGCAGCGTTTATGGGCGCGTACATGGTCTTAATAATTTTCATTTTAGGGTCCGTGCTATTCGCCACTGTTATTCCGTGGCTGATGCCTGTTGTGATGATAATCGGAACGCTGATCGCGACGCTTCTCGGATTGTGGATCTTCTTTCTGATTGTGGGCCGCGTCGCCTACGTGCCGCAGGTGATGCTGGTGGAAGGCAAAAGCGTGTTTGCCGCGGTCGGGCGCAGCTTCTCTTTAGCGCGCGGAAACATGCGGCGCTTGATGGCGATGACGCTGTTTACCACTTTCGCCACTTACTCAGCTTTGATGATTCTCGCGATTCCACTCGGTTGGTATGGTTATCTTAACGGCGTTAATCCATGGAACTCCGCGCAGTGGCCGGCGTGGTATGCGGTTGCCTACAGCGTTCTTGGACCACTGAGTTCGATCGTGCTGACTCCGGTTTGGATGCTGGGACTGTCGCTGCTTTACGTGGATGAACGAGTCAGGCACGAAGGTTACGACATCGAATTGATGGCCGCCCGTCAACTTGGTGAACTTCCCGACGTCAACGTTTCATCGCCACTGGGAACGGCGCTTCATTCGCTTGAGCGTCAACCGCCGCCGCCCGGTCCGCCGATGGCATCGGGTCGAGTACTAAACCTCAGTTAACTTCATGCTCTCGCTCGCCAAAAAGTCTCGCAGCCTCGCGATAATGGTTGTGTTGTTCATCTTTCCCGCAACGGCTTCGGCGATTTCGTTAACTGAGTACCAGCACAAACTCAAGCAAGCCATCACCGCTCTTGACACACTGGCCCAGATTGAGGAACACGAAACTGAGGACGAGTTCAAAAACCGTTTGCTGCAAACAATCGATGCCGTGCGCGTTGCTTTGCCCGAGCACTTCATGGTCGAGGAGAATGGCAACATTTGCAATGTCGATAATTCATCACTCCATAAAACTCTCGAAGATCTCAAGTCATTAACAGTTGAAGAGCAGTTCAAAAAGATCGACGAAGTGAAGGCAACGCTTCAGGCTTTGGAGATGCGAATCACCGAACGCATTGCCGCCACTCCTTCGGGTGAGACGAAAGATCAGGCAAAGAGCAGACTCGAAAGTATTCTGGCGCGCCCCGAATATACGACTGGTCCTCGTGGTTCCAACGCACTCTTTCGTTTAATCGAGCGCTTTATACGCTGGCTCCTGAGTTTTTTTCCTAAGCCACGCGTAGGTTCTCCGGGCCGTTTGGACTGGCTCGTCTCCATAGTGGAAGTGATTGTTATCGGCCTGGCCGCGGCGGTGTTGCTTTACGTTGCCTTTAGCCTGCTGCGCCGGTTTGGTCGCAGTCGCCGGCCCAAAGTTCGCAAAAAGAAGGAAGCCAGGATTGTTCTCGGTGAACGACTCGAACCGGAAGCGACCTCCACAGATCTGCTTTCTCAGGCTGAAGCACTCGTGCGAAATGGCGACATTCGCGGCGCCATTCGTAAAGCCTATATCGCGCTGTTGGTGGAACTCGGCGATCGCAAGCTCATCAGCCTGGCCCAATACAAAACTAATCGCGACTACCTGAACTCTGTTCGTAGTCTTCCTCCGCTTCATTCGACGATGCGAGGACTCACGGAGATTTTCGAACGTCACTGGTATGGTCTTGAACAAGCCACGCCTGACGACTGGCAGGACTTTCGTGCGGGTTATCTCGCTGCGTTACAAGCCGGAAACTGATTAGAGATGCGACAGCGGATCACCATCATTCTGACGTTCGTAGTGATCATCGGATTGCTCGTCATTCTCAACTCACTGACGTATGTGAGGAAGGAGAAGACCGAAGACATGGAGATCGTTCCGAATCGCTCTACGTATCACTCGGGTCCAACCGGCACACGAGCGCTTCACGATTTTCTCAATGAATCGGGTCACAAAGTTATTCGCTGGCGTGAGTCGCCTGAGCGACTGTTCAGTGAGAACGGCAAACTGATCAACACGTTCGTCGTGATCGGTCGCACGCAGATCGAATTCACTGGTAATGAAGCGGAGGCATTGCGCGACTGGGTCGGGCGTGGTGGTCGTTTGGTTTTGATCGATCGCAAAGTTGACGAAGCCATCGCGCCAGGGTCTCAAGGTTGGAGTATCAAAGCACGTGAATGGGACTTCCCCAGCATCGACGACAATCCCGGTGATGTGCAACAGATGACGCGGGGTGTGACGGCGCTGCAACCGCAGCAACCCACAATCCTGACGAACACGATTGAATCCGTAATGCCGTCTCGTTTTGCTTCGCGACTGAGCGTCATTCCACCGCCAAAAGAGGAGAATGACAAGGATTACGAGCTTGTAGAAGCATCGACTTCAGCGGCGCCGATCATTCACATCGGCAATAAGGAAGGAGCTTTGCTGGTTGACTACGCTTATGGCATGGGCAGGATCGTGTTGCTCAGCGATCCTTACATCGTCACAAACAATGGCATTAAGTTGAACGACAATCTGCAACTCGCAATCAACACGCTTTCGGCCGGCGGTGGACTGATCGCGTTTGATGAATATCATCAGGGCAAAGGCATTTCACAAAATCCGTGGGCGGGTTATTTTGCCGGGACGCCTGTGTTGGCCCTGGCGGCGCAGCTTGGGTTGCTCGTCTTGTTGATTATCTGGACCAACGCGCGTCGCTTTGGTCGTCCTTTGCCGTTGCCGCATACCGATCGCCGTTCGAGTCTGGAGTTCGTCGCTTCGATGGCTGAGCTTCAGGAGCGTTCGCGTGCCTTCGATCTCGCGATTGAAAACATCTACACGCGCACGCGTCGAGTTCTCGCTCGTTACGCCGGGATGGATTACAACAGTTCACGAGCAGAGATTGCGAAGCGCGTCGCGGAAAGATCGACCATCGACGCCGATAAACTGGAAACCCTGATGCGCCAATGCGAGGAAGCGATCAACGGTGAGCAGATCAACTGGCGCCAGTCTCTCGATCTGGTGCGACGTCTGCGTGAACTCGAGAAGACTCTTGGCCTCGGGATGCGCGCTCGCGACGAACGCCAGGCAGCAGAAAACATTTGACCTTTGCACGAAAATCGACTTCACTTGGCAAGTTTTCTCTGCGGTCCTCTGCGTATCTCTGCGTTCTCTGCGATTAACGGCGCTTTTTAACGCAGAGGTCGCAGAGATACGCAAAGACCGCTGAGAAAGTTGCTCTAACTACTACTCTACCGCGGATAACTAATGCCCGAGACCGTCGCCTCTACTGTCGAACACATTCGCACGGAACTAAGAAAAGTGATCGTCGGACAGGACGACGCGATCGAACAGATCCTGATCGCCTTGCTCGCGGAAGGTCATGCCCTCGTTGAAGGCGTGCCCGGTACGGCAAAGACGCTGACGGTCAAGACGCTGTCGCGAATCATCAACGCCACCTTCAGCCGCATCCAGTTTACGCCCGACCTCATGCCTTCGGACATCACGGGCACAAACGTCTTCAATATCGCGACGTCGAGTTTCAACCTGCGGCGTGGTCCAATATTCACGGACATCCTGCTAGCCGACGAAATAAACCGCACGCCACCAAAGACTCAGGCCGCACTGCTCGAAGCAATGGAAGAGCGGCAGGTGACTATCGACGGCGAGGCATATGCGTTGCCATCGATATTCACGGTGCTGGCCACTGAGAACCCGATCGAATACGAAGGCACATATCCACTACCGGAAGCGCAACTCGATCGTTTCCAGCTCAAGATAGTGCTGGGTTATCCCGATGAAACTGCCGAACGAGAAGTGGTAGCGCGTTGGAATGACGGGTTTAATTCAAAGCGACTGGACCAGGTTGATATACAGCCACTCTCCGATCCAACCGCGATACTTCAGTGCCGTGCGGAAGTTGCGCGCGCGCGCATGGAACCTGGCGTGCAGTATTACGCTGTCGAACTCGTGCGACGCACGCGCACGCATCCGTTCATTCACTATGGCGCCAGTCCGAGAGCTTCGGTGGCGTTACTGCTTTGTTCAAAGGCGCTGGCAGCGATTCGCGGGCGCGATTTCGTGACGCCGGACGACGTGCGTGACGTGGCGCTGCCCGTCCTTCGTCATCGCCTGACATTGCGCGCAGAGGCTGAACTCGATGGCGTGACCGCTGATGCAGTGATCACTGATATCGTGAAGTCTTCAGAAGTTCCGAGATAATTAGCCGCGGATGACGCGGATAAACACGGATCGATGCGCTTCGTCTTCACAAGACTCTTCTACGTTCTCATCGCACTCGGCCTTATCCCACTGTGGTTTTCATGGGAGTATCCGTGGCTGCGTTGGGTTGCGCTTGCCTACAACATCGCGCTACTCGGCGCCGCTTTCGCTGAGTCGCGCTTTTGCCAGATCCCGAAAGGCCTTGTCTTCTCGCGAGAGTTCGGTGGTCGCTTTGCGATGGGCGCCGAGACGGAAGTAAGAATTCAGATTCAAAACGCGTCGAATCGTCCGGTGTCGTTGAGGTTGAAAGACGAGTATCCGCCGCAGATGAGTTTGAACGGAGTGCGCGAAGGTCGTCTTGACGTTGACGCGCAAAGCACTGCGACGCTCATCTACGGAGTTAAACCACCGCGCCGCGGGCGCTTTGAGTTTGGCCAAACGGCGCTGCGTTTCCGATCGAAATACAAACTGATCTGGTGCCAGGCGAACGTAATTGAACCCGTCACCGTTAAGGTTTATCCCAACCTGCGCCGCGCGCGTGAGGCTGAGTTGAAAGCACTTGGCGCCCGCTCGCTTGTATCTTCGCATCGCAAAACGTCCTGGCGCGGCGAGGGTCGCGAATTCGAATCGATGCGCGACTACGTTCGCGGCGACGAGTTGCGACACATCTCATGGACCGCAACTGCGCGACGCGGAAAGCTCACCACGCGCCAGTATCAAATCGAACGCGATCAAACAATCCTGATCGCACTCGATGCCGGCCGGTTGATGACCGCCCGAATTGAAAACGAAACCAAACTCGATTCAGCAGTGCATGCGACGCTCGCGCTCTTTTCCGCCGCTGCGCGCGCCGGCGACAACTCCGGTCTGGTTGTTTTTGGACGCCGGATCAAGAGTTACCTGCCGCCCGGTCGCGGACACGATCACATCGACGCGGCGCTCGAGGCTTTGTACGCAGTCGAACCGGAGATGATCGAGCCTTCATATCCGCACGCGTTTGAATTTATCGCGGCTAACAGCAAGCGTCGATCGCTGGTGGTCCTGCTGACTGATCTCGTCGATGAAGAAGGTTCGAAGGAGTTGTTGACGTCGCTTCACATATTGCGTCCGCGTCATTTACCGCTCGTAGTTACGATCGCCGATCGGGATTTAAAAGCAGTGGTGCGGCAAACGCCTGGTTCGGTCAAGGAGTTGTTTACGCAATCAGTCGCGGAAGAGATCATTTATCATCGCGAAGCCGCGCTTCGTCTGGTCGAGTCGCTCGGCGGACTCGCACTCGACGTTACCGCCGCCGCGCTCGCTCCTGCATTGTTGGAAACGTATTTGCGTGTGAAGGAACGTGGACTCTTATGACGAATCGCGACCGGCGAGCAGCAGGTAGGAATACATCGTCACGCCGGTGAGCGCCGCGATGCTGTACTTGATGCGCGGATCGATCGGCGCGGGTGAAATGAAGCCTTCGATAATTGCGGCCACGACCAGCAACACCGCCACCCCCATCATCAAACGCACTGCTTCCATGCCTCGCGTTTTGAGTGCGTCTGCGCGCGTCAGGTCGCCGGGCATGATCATGGCGCTGCCAATCAACAGTCCGGCGCCGCCCGCGATAAAGATGCACGAGAGTTCGATAACTCCGTGCCCAACCATGAACGTCAACAGATCATTTCCGAAGCCGGCGCGATAAGTGAGTGCCAGCACTGAAGCGATGTTGGCCCCGTTCATCGCCAGCAGGTACAGTGTGCCGATGCCAAAAGTGGCGCCCAAAGCAAACGTGTAAATCGTGACCTGAATATTATTGGCCATGATTACGCTCGCGCCGATCTGGTTCTGATCATTGAGCCTTTCCCACCAATGCGTTTTCGTTTCGATCGCCATTTCACGAAACGCGGGATCGACGCCTACGAGTTCGGAAAACTCCGGATCGAGGCGAGTACCTACAAAGCCGAAGATCGCGAAAACCATGAAGATCGAGAATGACAGAAATGTGTAGCGCCAGGTGCGACGAAAAGTCTGCGGCAGTTCACGCGTGAAGAACTCCAGGATGCGTTTCCAGCCGTGCGACTCAGCGCGATAGATGCGACCATGCGCGCGAATGACGAGACTGTTCAGGTAATTGACGAGGCGCGGGTCGCGCGATTCGGCGCGCGCAATCGCGAGGTCCGAGGCCGTGCGACGATAGATACGGCCCAGTTCGCGCACTTCTTCGCGTCGCAAACGCTTCAATGTCGCAGTGTCGAGCAACTTAAGCAGGTCCTCGAGTCGCTGCCAGGCGTTCTTGCGTTGAGTGATGAAGCGATCGATCGGCACAAAAGAAAGATACAATATCCATCCACAGATTACACAGAATTGTTTTTAGAATCGGTGTAATCTGTGGATACATAACCGTATGCAACCAGGCCCTCTCGTCGAATGTGTGCCCAACTTCAGCGAAGGACGTTCGCCCGAAAGGATCCGCTCGATCGCTGAAGCCATTGCCGGAGTTCCGTCGGCGTGCGTGCTCGACACGCATATCGATCCCGATCACAACCGTTCAGTGATTACGTTTGTGGCCGAACCAGAAAGAGTAGTTGAAGCGGCGGTGAATGCGGTGCGCAGGGCTGCCGAGCTTATCGACATGCGTGTGCATCAGGGTGAGCACCCGCGACTCGGCGCTACTGACGTGCTGCCGTTTGTTCCGATTCGCGGCGTGACGATGGACGACTGCGTCCGGCTCGCACACGAGGCGGGTGCTGCAATCGCGCGCGAGCTTTCGATTCCGGTGTACTTTTACGAGCGGGCTGCGCGACGTCCTGAGCGTGTGAACC